>Ga0126381_100000448_pt1 | contig 45311 bp, 39 predicted proteins | sample PanSoiMetPlot_28_FD_96465 | JGI IMG/M metagenome (GOLD analysis project Ga0126381, IMG submission 96465) | Tropical forest soil microbial communities from Panama - MetaG Plot_28 | ecosystem: Environmental > Terrestrial > Soil > Tropical forest > Bulk soil | place: Panama | collected 2016-02-17 | reverse complement strand
TCTCCCTGGCTCAGCCCCTCCACCGTGACAGCGGTGATGACAAGACGCGCCTTCGACATGACCGGACCCTGGCGGCCAGGTCATTCCTATGTCTTGCGACACGCCATTCGCATGTCCTGAAACAGGACACCCTTCACCCGGTACCGACCAAGCTGGCACGTAGACCTGGATGCGATCCCCAGGAATCACGACCTTGCATGAGACGGGGCCGTTAAAGGTAGTCGGCAGGTGGCGTGCTCACCGCCAAGATAGCCGCGATAGCACATCCAGGCCGGTGCCCGCGGCCATGAGGCGGGGATGCACCTGAACACTCCGGACAGCATCCGCTGGACTTGACGGGAGTGAGACCTGCCCACTGATGCTTTTCCAGCAGTCGGCGAAGCTCGGCATTCTCCGCCCGCAGCAAAGTCTCCGTGTCGCTCACATCGCCATGATCATAGACCGCGATGCCGCCCGGCAAGGTGGTACGGCGCGAGCGGCACGAGTCGGTCTAGTCGCTCGACTACGCCGCATAGCCATCAGCAGAGCCGAGCCGACCCGGGGGCGTGCGGCTAGATTGGGTGGATGGCCGATCAGCACGTGGAGCTGGCGGACCCCGACCCGGCCTGGGCGGAGCAGTTCGCTGAGCAAAGGACGCACGTGGAAGACCTGCTTCGGCCCTGGCTTACCGGGCCGGTGGAGCACATCGGCTCGACCGCGGTGCCGGGGTTGCGTGCTAAGCCGGTGATCGACATGCTGGCGCCGGTGGGGTCGCTGGCGGACGCACGAGCTGCGGTGCCGGTGCTGGCAGATGCGGGCTGGCTGTTCTGGCCGGAGGATCCGTGCGGTCATTACCGGCTGTGGCTGCTTCGGCCGCGGCCGGAGGCCCGGACCCATCACCTGCAGGTAGTTGAGGGAGCGCACCCTCATGCGAGCGCACTGCTGGCGTTCCGGGATGCACTGCGAGCCGATGCCGGGCTCCGCCGTGAGTACGCAATCTGGAAAGAGCGGCTCGCCGAGGAGCATGCTGACAACCGCAACGCGTACACCAACGCTAAGGCAGCGTTCATCCAGCGAACGCTCCAGCGGGCAGGCATCGATCCGCCGCCACGCGACCTGCTGCCGGAGTGAGCGGCCGAGGCGATCAGCTCGTCATTCGAAGCGCCGCTTACCCAGGGGACGCTACCAGCGCGCTACCAGTGGTGCCATGATCAACAAGGGATCGCCGGCGGGGTCTGGGGTTCTCGTGGCATAGGGGAGGTCACTGCGAATGGATGACGAGGCTCGCGACACTATTGAGAGGTTCCACGAGGCGCTCAATCGCCGGGACCTCGACGCGCTGGATGACCTGATCACCGACGACTGCGTATTCGAGACCACCAGCCCGGCGCCCGATGGGACCCGCCACGTTGGGCGGGATGCGGTGCTTGAGGCGTGTCGGGTCTTCTTCGCCGGTTCGCCAACCACGCACTTTGAGATGGAGGAGATGTTCGGCGCGGGTGACCGTGTCATCGTCCGGTGGCTTTACACGTGGGCGGACGGGCACGTTCGCGGTGTTGACGTGCTGCGGGTGCGGGCTGGGCGGGTGGCGGAGACCCTGGCCTACGTCAAGGGGTAGTTACAGCAGCGAAGCCGCGTCCATGACTACTTGCGGACGAGGAAGCGAAGGATGGTGACGGCGCCCGCCTGCGTGCTGCTGACCGGTTCCAGGTCTATCCTCCCGAGGTCCGGCGAGGAGAAGAATCGGATGCCGTCGCCGAGCAGCACCGGCAGCACATACACGAGGATCTCGTCCACGAGACCCCGCCGCAGGCACTGGCCGGCCACGTCGGCACCGAGGATCTCCAGGTTCTTGCCGCCGGCAGCCTCCAGTGCCGTGGCGACCGCCTCCCCGATGTCACCGGTGAGGTACGTGACACCCGGGGCCGGCGGGTCCGGCGGCCTATGGGTGAGGACGAACACGGGCCCGGAGAAGGGGTAGCCTTCGTCACTCGAAGCTGACCCTCGCTCCTGGTTGGCGTCCATCCTGTCGCCTACCTCATCGGTGCGGCGGCCGACGAGCATGGCCCCCGTGGCCGCCGCGATCTCCGTTAGCCAGGCCAAGTCCGGCGTCACGAAGTCGAAGATCCAGTCCATCGCGTCACCGGGACCGGCGATAAAGCCGTCAAGTGACATCGACCTGTTCACGACTACCTTGCCGCTCATTTCGCCACCGCCCAGTCGACGAACTCGATTGCCACAGCCGCGTCTCCCTCCTCGGCCGCGGGCTTATCCCGCGGTCCGCAGTGATGACGTTACGGGCGCGCGGATCTTATCGGCCCGGGGTTGGGAGTTGAGTCCTCCGAGCACGCCGTAGAATCCCCAAGGTCACGGGCCGTCATTGTGGGGAATGCGGGGGTATGGACAACACGCAAGCGCGGTCGCTCGCGGTGCGCCGGGCGACTGCGGCGGACGCCGCGGCACTGACCCGCCTGCGGGAGGTCATGCTGTCGGACATGGGAATGCTGGCCGCCGCCAGGGCGGACCCCGGCTGGCGGGTCAAGGCCGAGGCATGGTTCGCTCAGCGGCTCGACGACAAGGACGACTTCGCCGCCTTTGTCGTCGAGGACCCGGATATCGGCGTGGTCAGCTGCGCGGCCGGGGTGTGCGACCGGCACGCCCCCGGGCCGGGCAACCCCGGTGGAGTGCAGGGTCTGGTTTTCAACATGAGCACCGACCCCCAGTGCCGCCGCCGCGGATACGGGCGGGCTTGCCTGGACGCGCTGCTGGCCTGGTTCCGTGATGAGACCGAGGCCCGGGTGATCAACCTGAACGCCACCGGCGACGGCATCGCCTTGTACAGGTCGTTCGGCTTCAGCGAGCCCAGGTTCCCCGCGCTCCAGCTCAGGCTGGCACGTCCCGATCCGTAAAGAACGCAACAGCGCCAGTGCCTCGTTCAGGTTGTGCTCGATGATGCCGCGCACGAATGCCTGGTCCGGGAAGTCGCCGTCGAGCAGCCGCATTGGCCCTGCGACGAGGAACAGACGCTGCGCCAGCATGTACAGCGCGAGCCGGTCCCGGTCGAGGTCGTCGACCCCGATGGTGCTGGCCCAGTCACGGCCCAGCCGGACCTTCATGTGCGCGTGCTCCCACTCGACATCGAAGTACATGAGATCTTCGATGTCGATGATGACCGGGTTGCCGTCGGCATCGACCAGGACATGGTCCAAGCCCAGTTCTCCATGGACGACGGAGAACTCGGCCCGCGGCCGTACCGCCGCGGCCAGTTCGGCCAGACGATCCTTGAGTCGTTCGCGGTTATCAGCGATCCTGCGATCCCGCTCCGTCGCCTCGGCGACGCATCGTAGCCCGAGCGCCAGCACGGCTGCTTCGCTCGTTGACCAGCGAGACGTCCCGCCGGCGTCGATGATACTCACCTTCCCGGGCGCGCGGCCCCGGTGGTCGCGCATAGCCGCCAGTCCCGCACGCAGCCGGCCCAGCGTCGGTTCCGCGGCGACCGGGTCGCGTTCCCAGAAGGCCAGCAGATTCTCGCCGGGAAAATCTTCCAGGATCGCGATGTCGGCGTGGTAGTAAGCACGGTCGCGATCGAGCAGGTAGATCTGCGGAACCCGCAGGCCCAGGGACGCGAGACGGCTGTGCGCGGTCGCGAACAAGTCGATGCTATTGCCGGACGAGAACGGGTCGGCGATGTCGTTCTCGTTCGGCGCCCGCGGCCAGTAGTTCTCCGAGTCTTCCCACAGGTACACGATCACCGTCATGCCGTCATCCATGGTCAGCCGGTACACGCCCTTAGTGGTCCCGCCCGCCAGCCGGGTGGCTTCCTTGATCTTGTGTTCGCTACCCAGTGCCGCCCGGGCCGCCCCAGCGAGATCCTCCCGGGTCACCTTTCTTGGTGCCATGCCCTCAGCCCCATTCCGAGTGCGTCAGGCCACGGCGCGGCCTAGCTCGATATCGTAGCGATCGTCAAACTTGTGACACTTCGTGAGGTTTGACGGCCAACCTGGCTGAGTACGGTCCGAGCATGGGTGGTCCGATACAGGCACAAGCCTCCGAGTCTGTGCCCGCTGCGGTTCCTCTCCGTCACAACAGCGGCTTTCGGATGCTCTGGATCGGCCAACTGATGTCCGATACCGGTTCTGAGATCGGCATGCTGGCCTATCCGCTGCTCATCTTGGCGCTGACTCACTCGGCGGTGCTCGCCGGGGTGGTAGGGACGGCGCGTGAGATCACCCTCATATGCCTGCAGTTGCCCGCCGGGGCGCTGTCGGACCGGCTCGACCGGCGGCTGACGATGATCGTCTGCGACAGCGCGCGCGCCGTCCTGCTGGCTGTGCTCGGCGTGCTGATCGCGGTGCACCTCGCGTCCTGGCCGCTAGTCCTCGTCGTGAGCATGATCGAGGGAGGCGCCAGCGCCATCTTCAACCCGGCGGCCACGGCCGCGCTGCCAGGGATCGTGCCGGACGGACAACTCGAGCAGGCGTGGGCCGCCACCGAGGCCCGGACGTACGGCGCCTGGCTGGCTGGCTCGGCCCTCGGCGGTGCGCTGTTCGGGCTCGGCCGGGCCGTGCCGTTTTTGGCCGACGCGGTCTCGTACGTGGTCTCATTCGGCACTGTGAAGCGGATCCGCGGGCGGTTCCGCCCGGAACAGGCCGCCGAGCGCAAGGCGCTGTGGCGCGAGGTGGCCGATGGCCTGCGGCTCGTCTGGCAGGTACCAATCCTGCGCATGTCGGTGATCGCGGCGCCCCTGATCAACTTCGCCTTCAACGGCGTCCTCTTCACCATCACGCTCGCGCTGCGCCAGCACGGCACCTCTGCCGCGGTGATCGGCCTCGCGCAGGCCTTCATCGCGTTCGGCGGAGTGCTCGGCGGCGTTGTGGCGCTGCGGCTGCAAGGGCGGATGCGCCTGCGAACCCTGACCACCGTGATGAACCTCGCCGAGACGCTGCTGTTCGGCGCCGCGGCCCTGATTATCCCCTCACCGCTGGCCGCGGTGCCGGTCGCCTTGGTACCGCTGCTCGCACCGGCCGGGAACGCCGCCCTGTTCGCCGTGATGCTACGCAGTACGCCGGAGGAAATGCGGGGCCGGGTCAGCAACACCGTGGGCATGGTGGCCATGGCGCTGGCTGCGCTCGCGCCGCTGATCGCCGGACTGCTTGTCCAGCACACGTCCGGCGCCTGGGCGATGGGCGCCTTCGCCAGCGCGATGGCGGTGGCGACCGTGCTGTACCTCGTCCTGCCGGGTTTGCGAGAAGCGGAGTCCATGACGGGCGTCATGGACCTGCCTGGCGCGGAGATGGGCAGCTAGCGGCAGGGGAGGAACACCGCGCCATCGAGATTGACATCGAACTTCACCGCCGAGAACCCATGTGGCGGGGAGTACACGACATGGCAGAAGGTGCTGAACTCACGCGGGGGCGGGCACCGCTGGCCGGGATCGCACACGTAGCCATCCTCGGCGTACTCGGCTTCGCCGACCCACTTCCCTGTCGGCTGCCGTCGTGTCGTGTCCGCGGTAAAGGCATCCCAGCCGCACGGCGTGCGACCGCGCAATGCGGTGCAGGTAATCCCGTACTGTGAGCTGCCCAGGAACTGGGACGCGAAGCAGGCGTGGCTGACGTAGCACTCCTCGACCACGGCGCCGTCCGCGTAGTGGCGTCCCCACCAGGACAGGAAAGGCGAGTTCTTCCATAGCGCCGTCATCCCGTACCGGTGTATCTCGTTGAAGGCGTAGGCGAGGAAGTTCTCGGCGTCTCCTGGCGTGAGCGAGAAGCCAGTGGTCGATGGCGGGTCGAAGCTGTCGATGTCGTCGAGTTCGACGGCGTCGAACCCCTTGCGGGCGCACATGGCGACGCGCTCGCGCAGCATGGGTTTAAGCGCGTCCAGTTGGCGAAGGTCGACCCACCGCTCTTCGGGGAAGCCGAAGTACACATGGCCGAGCGTGCTAGCCGGGAAGTATCCCCGCGCCGCCGGGCTGGCGTCCGGGCGGTAATCCTCCCAGGCGAGATCCAGGTAGCAGATCGTTCGCGGGTGCTTGAGGGTGCTCGCGTGCCACGTGGTCTTGATGGCGCGGACCTGCGTCGCGGTGGTCAGGAAGCCATCGATGTCGTAGATGTCCACGGCCGCCCGGCCGGCCCGCTGTAGCGGGGTGACCCGGCCGATCTGCCAGTCCCACCGCATCGGGTGATGATCGCTGGCTAGGTGCGGCGGGTACCAGCAGCCGCCGGACCGGGACGTCAGGCAGGGTGCCGGGGGTGGCGGCGGTACCACGCGCCAGCCGAACACGATCCGCGTCGCGCCCGCCCGGTTGGCGGTGCGCACCGCCACCTGGTGCGCACCGACCGCGAGATTGCCTGTGTAGAAGACGCGACTGCCCGGCATCACGTGCCACGGACCGCGATCGATCCGGTACCACTGCGCCGCGCGGCCATCGGCTGTGTTCTCGTGCGGGGCCGCTACCTGGAAGTACTCCTCTGTCGAGGAGGTTCGCGGCTCCGGCGTGCCGTTGACGAACGCGGTCACTGGCGGATCATGCCTCGGGTAGGCGCGAACAGGAGCGTGGACCAGCGAGGAGACCGAGCGGCTGACGACCTGGAACGTGAAGGTGGACCGCTGGGTCTCGACAACCTCGGAGGCGGTTTCTGTGACCCGCAGCCACCGGCCGGTGTCGGCGTGCCCGGCGACGTAGCGGCGCGCGGCGAACGGCGTGGCGGTCGAGTCCGCCGCGGTAGTGCAGTGCTGCCCGCCTGGCGCGCAGCTTTGCCATGTGTAGGCGACCTCGAAGCTGAGCAGCGTCATCCCGCGTGGCAGCCGGGGCGCGGACCAGCTCAGCCCGCTAGCGGCGACCACCGAACCGTCGCGGAGTACGCCAGAGATACGCAGCGTGCCATGAAGCGCGGGCGGGGGAACCGCGGTACCGGCCGGAACCGCCTGAGCGGGGCTGCTCGCGCTGAGTGCCGCGAGCGCTATCGCGGCCGCGGCCGCGGTCACTCGGGCAGGCCAGCCCATCCTGCGGCGACCCGGGCGGCAGGCGGTCCGCGTGGCGGTTCCAGTCATGACACCGCGCGGAGCAACGCCGCGGGGAGCAGATGGCGGTGCGCGTCGAACAGCTCATCGCACATGGCGACGGTCTGCGCGGTGGTTAGCGTTGCGGCCGTGTTCGGATCGAGCAGCGCCGCCTGGTAGACGTGCTCGCGTGCCCCATCGAGCGCCGCCATGACGGTCAGCTCTACCACGTTGAGGAACGTCCGGTTCAGCGCGGCGAGTTGCGGAGGCAGGGCACCGACGGGCACCGGTTTGACGCCGCCAGGCCCGACCAGGGCAGGAACCTCGACGCAGCACTCGTCCGGCAGGTTCGAGATAAGGCCTCCGTTGCGGATGTTCACATGCAGTTCGCGCTCGGTCCCCGTCTCAACCGCGTGGATGAACAGCGACGCGAGCTCGTTCGTCGGCTCTAGGTCGAGCGGCGCGCCGCCCGCGAGTTCGCTCTCAAGCGACTCTAGCTCGCGAAGGTTCTCCTCCGACCTGGCCAGGTAGTCGCCCACGAAGATGCGGAACTCCCGAACCTGGTCATCATGGCGCATGAACCACGGCACGTACTCCGCGGAATGCTCGCTGGACTCGGTCGGGAAGTAGCCGAACCGCCGGAAGATCTCGACCCTGACCCGCGTGCGCAACTCGGCGGAGGACTCGACGAGCTCGGCGAGTTTCGGATACAAGGACACGCCGTCCTGCTCGAAGCGGAGCACGAAGGCCTGGTGGTTGAATCCCGCGGTGAGGAAACGGACCCGTTCAGGGTCGGCGCCGACCAGGCTGGCAAGGAATGACTGGGTATCCCTGACCGAATGGCAGAGGCCGAACACGCGGCTGAATTCCGTTCCCGCGTAGACCGCCCAGGGCAGCATGGCCATCGGATTGCTGTAGCTGAGCAGATGGGCGTCCGGGCAAACCTCGAGCATGTCCCTGGCCAGGCTCACTACCACTGGAATAGTCCGCAGGCCGCGGAAGATCCCGCCTATGCCCAGGGTGTCGCCGATCGTCTGGCGCACCCCGTACCTGGCGGGAATGTCGAAGTCGGCCCGGGTGGCGTCGTACCCGCCGACCTGAACCTCATTGATCACGTACGCCGCGCCCGCGAGCGCGGCGCGCCGGTCCAGGGTGGCGGTCACCGTCGCACCGGCGCCTGTCTGCGCCGAAATCGTGCTGACCAGCCGCTGTGCGTGGGCCAGCCGATCCGCGCTGATGTCATAAAGCGCTAGGTGCAGGCGGCCGCGGAAATCCGAATAACTGCACAGGTCGGTCGCCACGTTCCGGGTGAACTCGACGCTGCCGGCCCCGACGAAGGTCACCTTGATCACAGCTCATTAGTGTTTCATTGCTGCTTGTTTCGCGCAAGATGTTGCATCCGCAACTGCACCGAATGCAGAATGATGATCAATTCGAGATCGATTGAAGCATCTTCGAGCGGAGTGCGGCATGTCGAAGCATCGTCTGCGGGGGACCCTGGCAGGACCGCTCACTGTGCTCACCGTGCTCTCCGCGGTGACACTCGCCGCGGCCGGCTGCGGCTCGGACGCCGGGGGATCCGGCGGCGGATCAGGCCCGATTCAGATCTGGGAGGGCTGGACCGGTGCCGAGGCCAAGGCCTTCGCGCATCTGGTGGCCGAATACCAGGCGGAGCATCCGGGCCAGAAGGTGAGCACCCTGTACGTCAACAACGACAACACGCTGCAGAAAGTGCTGACCGCGGTGCGGGGCGGCAGCCCGCCGGACATCGCCTATCTGTATGGCTCGTGGGCACCGAACGTCGCCCAGATTCCGCAGGTCGTGAACCTGACGCAGGTGGTGTCCCAGTCCGGGGTGAACTGGACCGACTTCTGGACCGGTGAGCGCGATGTCGCCACCGTCAACGGCAAGGTGATCGGCGTCCCGGCGCTCGTGGACAACCTGGCCGTGGTCTACAACAAGACGCTGTTCGCCAAGGCAGGCCTGGCACCGCCCGGCCCGGACTGGACGTGGCAGCAGTTCGAGGCCGACGCGCAGAAGTTGACCAATGCCGCGATCAAGCAGTACGGCACCGCATACGTGACGCCGGGCACCGAAGACACGGTGTGGCACTGGGAAGCGCTGCTCTGGGAAGCCGGCGGCCAGCTGCTGTCCGCGGACGGAAAGCAGGCGGCGTTCGACTCGCCGGCCGGGCTTGCTTCCCTGGACACCCTGCGGGCGATGGCCGTCACCGACAAGTCGATGTACCTTGACCCGACCGACTCCGCCTACGCCAACCTGTTCAACTCAGGCAAGATCGGAATGCTCGTCACCGGGCCGTGGGACCTGTCGGGCTTCCCGAATGTGCACTACGGGGTGCAGGTGATGCCGTCCTACCCGGGCACGAACGGCGGCCATCAGACGATCTCGGGCCCTGACAACTGGGTCGTCTTCAACAACGGCTCGGCACGGGTAAGCGCGGCGGAGCAGTTCATTCTCTGGCTCACCGCACCGGCCCAGGTCAGGTACTTCTCGCTGCAAACGGGCGACCTGCCGATCAGGCAGTCGGTGGCGCAGGGCAGCCTCAGCAACCAGATGAACACGGCACTGCCTGGGGTGGCCACCTTCGTCGCCAACCTGGGCAATGTCAGGCAGGCCCGGCCGCAGATACCGCAATACCCGAAGATCTCCCAGATCCTCGGCACCATGGTCGTATCGGTTCTGCTCGGCAAGAGCCAGCCGCAGGCTGCGCTTGCGTCCGCGGCTCAGCAGGTCAACCAGGTCCTGGCGGCGGGCTGAGATGCCGGTCCGCGACGCTCGCGCCCGCCAGCGGCGGGCACCCGGGCGGCCCGGCACGCTGCGCACGATGGTCGCCTCCGAGCACTTCAGCGGCTGGGCGTTCGTCACGCCGGGGGTCGCGATCATCCTGCTGTTCGGGGCGGTGCCCATCGTCTGGTCGGCGGTGATGTCATTCCAGCGGTCCAACCTGCTCTCGCCGAGCACGCCGTTCGTCGGCCTGGCGAACTACCGCCAGCTGGCGCACGACCCGATCGTGGCGCAGGCGATACAGCACACGCTGATCTACACAGCGCTCTTCGTGCCGGGAACCATGGCCATCGGCTTGTTCCTCGCCGTAGCGATGAACAGGAAGATCCGCTTCATCTCCTTCTACCGGACCGCCGCGTACGCGACGATGGCGATCTCCACGATCAGCGAGGCGATCGTCTTCATCTGGCTGTTCGACCCGTCCTACGGCGTGGTCAACTACTTCTTCAGCCTGATAGGGCTGCCCCAGCAGCAGTTCCTCAACTCGCCATCGCAGGCGCTGTACGTGATCGTGGTGATGACGATCTGGGGCTGGACCGGCTTCGCGGTGGTGATCTACCTCGCCGCCTTGCAGGGCATCCCCCAGGCACTGCTCGAGGCAGCCGCGATCGATGGCGCCGGACCCTGGCGTACGTTCCGCCGGATCACGCTGCCGCTGCTCAGCCCGGCCTCGCTGTTCCTGTCGGTGTGGCTCACGATCAATGCGCTGCAGTTGTTCGACGAGGTGTACCTGAGCACCCAGGGCGGTCCGCTCAACGCCACCACCGTCCTCGTCTACTACCTGTACGACCAGGCCTTCCAGCAGTTCAACTTCGGCTTCGCGTCCGCCATCGCCTACTTCCTGTTCCTCGTCATCATCGTGGTCACCGTCATCCAGTTCCGGGTCGGCAGGCGATTCACGCACTACCGGTCATGACCGCGACCTCGGCACCCGCCCGCGGCGGGATACGCCCGGCCAGCCACGAAGGCGCGCCGCGTGCGCCGCGCCGCAGGCGGCGACTGCCGTTCAGCCCCTGGCACCTGGTGCTGATCCCGGCGAGCTTGGTGCTGCTGTTTCCGTTCGCGTGGCTGCTTGTCACTTCGGTGGAGACGCCGGGCGAGGCGCTGCGCTTCCCGCCCGTGCTCACCCCGCATGTGCTGCGGTTCGCCAATTACCCGGACGCGCTTGCCACCGCGCCGTTTGTCAGGTTCTTCGTCAACAGCGCGGTGGTCGCGGTGACGACCGTGCTGTGCAACCTGGTGCTCTGCTCGCTGGCCGGGTACGCGTTCGCCCGGTTCCGTTTCCTCGGCCGGACCGCGCTGTTCGCGGTGATCATGGCCACGCTCATGGTCCCGTTCCAGGTCACGATGATCCCGCAGTTCATCATCACCAAGTGGCTCGGCGTCCACGTCCTCGCCGCGGTGGGAATCGATCACATCGGCGCGCTCATCCTGCCGAACGCCGCGACCGCGTTCGGCATCTTCTTCCTGCGCCAGTTCTTCAAGACCCTGCCAATGGAGTACGAGGAATCCGCCCGGGTCGACGGGGCGAGCAGGCTCACCGTGCTGATCCGGATCGTGCTGCCGCTTGCCACGCCCGCGCTGGCCACGCTGGCCGCGCTGACATTCCTTGACTCCTGGAACAACTTCCTCTGGCCACTGATCGCGATCACGTCCACCGATCAGATGACGCTGCCGCTCGGACTGGCCACGTTCCAGGGTGCGCACTCGACCGAATGGACCCTCCTGATGGCGGGCAACGTGATGAGCCTGGTGCCCATGCTGGCCGTCTTCTTCCTGGCGCAGCGCTATTTCGTCCGGTCGGTGGCCGCCACCGGACTCGCCGGGACGTGAGCCGTGACCACACAGGACCGCCATGAACACAGCAGGGGGGAACCAGCGATGGGCGAGGAGGCCCCGGTGATGCCGGAGGACGTGGCCGAGGCCAGCCGAACCGAGCAGGAGATCGCCTCACAGCCGGCCTGCTGGCGCCGGGTCGGCCGGCTGGCCGCGGACGTGGCCGGGTCCCTGCCGGCGCGGGGGGAACGGGTGGCCGTCGCGGGCTGCGGGACCTCATGGTTCATCGCGCAGTCGTACGCGGCCGCGCGCGAAGAGGCCGGGTACGGGGAAACCGACGCGTTCGCCGCGTCCGAGATGCCCGCGGGACGACGCTATGACCGGGTACTGGTCCTGTCCCGGTCCGGGACCACCACCGAGATCCTGCAACTTCTTGACCGGCTGCGCGGGACCGTGCCGACGGTCGCGATCACCGCGGTCGCCGGCATGCCAGTGGCGCGGGCCGCCGACGATGTCATCGACCTCGGCTTCGCGGACGAGGAGTCCGTGGTGCAGACCCGGTTCGCCACCACCGAACTGGCCCTGCTGCGCGCGCACCTGGGACACGACCCCGAGCCCGCGGCTGCGGCGGCGGAGCGGGTACTCGCGTCGCCGCTCCCGACCGGGCTGCTCGCCGCCCGCCAGTACACGTTCCTGGGCACCGGCTGGACCTACGGCCTGGCCAACGAGGCCGCGCTCAAGCTGCGCGAGGCGGCCGGCATGTGGACCGAGGCCTACCCGGCAATGGAGTACCGGCATGGCCCGGCGGCCGTGACGGGTGCGGATAGCGTCGTGTGGATGTTCGGCGCCGCGCCTGACGGTCTTGGCGACGAGATCGCCGCGGCGGGCGGCACCGCCTGGTTCAGCGACGAGGACCCGCTGGCCGAACTGGTACGGGTGCAACTGCTCGCCGTCGCGGCGGCGCGGGTCCGCGGGCTTGATCCTGACCGGCCGCGCAACCTTGCCCGCTCGGTCATCTTGGCTCCCCGCTGATGCCGCTGGCGGCCATGGGCGAGATCGTCGAGCCCGCTCTGCTGGCGGGTCGCGGCGTGTGCGCGTTCAACGTCATCGGCATCGAGCACGCCGAGGCGATCGTCACTGGCGCCGAGGCGGCCAGCGCGCCGGTAGTGCTTCAGATCAGCGAAAACTGCGCGTCTTACCATGGCGCGCTCGAACCCATCGCCCGCGCGTGCGTGGCCGTCGCGCGCTCGGCGCGGGTGCAGGTCGCCGTGCACCTAGATCACGCGTCGAACGCGGACCTGGTCGAGGCGGCGGCCGGACTTGGCTTCGGCTCTGTCATGTTCGACGCGTCGACGCTGCCTTACCGCGACAACGTCTCGGCTACCGCCGACGTCGCCCGGTGGTGCCACGGCAGGGGCCTTTGGGTGGAGGCGGAACTCGGCGAGATCGCCGGCAAGCCCGCCGGCAAGCCCGGCGGGGCGAGCGCGCATTCGCCGCTGGCCCGCACCGATCCGGACGAGGCCGCGGCGTTCGTCACCGCCACGCGCGTGGACGCGCTCGCGGTCGCGGTCGGCAGCTCGCACGCTATGCTGACCCGCGATGCCGTCCTGGATCTCGGGCTGATCGCCAGGATCCGCGGCGCGGTGGGCGTGCCCCTCGTCCTGCACGGCTCGTCCGGCGTCCCCGACCGTGATCTGGTCGCCGCCGTCCGCGCGGGCATAACCAAGATCAATGTCGCGACGCAGCTGAACAAGGTGTTCACCGCCGCCGTGCGTCATTATCTGGCCGCGGAGCCGGCGGCCGTCGACCCAAGGCGGTACGGTTCGGCAGGACGCGACGCGATTGTCGCTGAGGTAGCCCGACTGCTTCATCTGACAGGAGGCGCCGGTGAGCCGCTATCGCCGGTGGAATGAGCTGCTGGAACTGCTGGCCTCGGCGGGCCAGCTCGAGGTCGAGGACGCAGCCAAGGCCCTGAACGTGTCCGCGGCGACCATCCGCCGTGATTTCGATGAGCTGGCGGGCCAGCAGATGCTCACCAGGATCAGGGGCGGTGCCGTCGCCCAGGCGGTCAACTATGATCTGCCGCTGCGCTACAAGACGGAGCGCCACCCGTCGGAAAAACAGCGCATCGGGACGCTCGCCGCTGGCATGGTCCGCGCCGGCCAAGTGGCCGGACTCAACGGCGGAACCACCACCACGGAGGTCGCCAGGGCACTGGCCACTCGTCCGGACCTGGGTTCCAGTGGGTCCGCGCCGACGGTAACGGTGGTCACCAACGCGCTGAACATCGCGACCGAGCTCGCGGTCAGGCAGCACATCAAGATCGTGACCACCGGTGGGGTGGCCAGGCCGCAGTCTTACGAGCTGACCGGGCCGCTGGCCACCGGCGTGCTCGAGCAGGTGACCCTCGACGTGGCCATCCTCGGGGTGGACGGGATCGACGCCGTGATCGGCGCGACCGCGCACCACGAGGGAGAGGCCAGCATCAACCGGCTGATGGGCCGGCAGGCCGGCCGGGTGATCATCGTGGCGGACAGCTCCAAGGTGGGCAAACGCGCGTTCGCCAGGATCTGCAGCCCCGGCGAGATCGACGTCCTCGTCACCGACACCGGCATCGCGGCCGAGGACGTGGCCTCGCTCGAAGCCGCCGGGATCGAAGTTGTCCGGGCCTGACCTGCTGGTGGTCGGTGACTGCAATCCGGATGTGCTCGTCCTGGGCCAGGACGTGACACCGGCCTTCGGCCAGCAGGAGAAGCTGGTGGACGGCATCTGGCTGGTCATCGGCGGGTCCGCCGCGATCACGGCGGTGGCCGCGGCGCGGCTCGGGCTCAGCGTCGCGCTGGTCGCGGCGGTCGGCGCGGATCCCGCCGGCACGTTCATGCTCGACCAGCTAGCCCGGGAAGGAGTCGACGTCAGCGCCGTCGCCATCCGCCCGGGCGTGCCTACCGGAATGACCGTGGCGCTGTCCCGCGGCGGGGACCGCGCGATCTTGACCGCACTCGGTGCCATGGCCTCGCTGACCGCCGCGGACGTGCCTGTCGCGCTTCTTGCCCAGTGCCGGCATGTGCACGTCAGCTCTTATTTCCTGCTGGCCGACACGCTCGGGCCCGGCCTGGCCGGCATCTTGTCGGCCGCCAGGCAAGCGGGTGCCACTACGTCGCTTGACACCAACTGGGACCCGTCGGGGAGATGGGGCGACAGCAGCCTGGCAGCGGCGATCGCGCAAACCGACGTGCTGGTTCCCAACGAGGCCGAGGCGCTCGCGCTGAGCGCAGCGACCAGCCTGGACGTCGCGACGGGAACCCTGGCCGCTGGCCGCAGCCTGGTCGTGAAGCTTGGCGAGCGAGGCGCGCTGTGCGCTGACGGGCAACTTCGGCAACGGGTCAGCCTGCCGCTGGTGACGCCGGTCGACGCCACCGGTGCGGGAGATTGCTTCAACGCCGGGCTGATCGCCGGCCTGCTCGGCGGCCTCGCGCTGGCCGAGGCCACCGCGCTCGGCTGCGCCGCGGGCGCGCTCTCCACTGGCGCTCCGGGCGGCACGGCGAGCGCCCCCGGCATGGCCGCCGCCGCGCGGCTGGCTAGCCGGGCGTCGGTGCGGCCTGCCGGCTGAAGTAGGCCCAGGACTGCTTCTGCAGGAGCAGCACCGTTGCGGCCAGGCCGATGAGCCACATCACACCCCCGGCGATCAGGGCGGCCGGAGCGTACAGCGCGGTCCCGTCGGCCACGTCGCCAAGCAGCAGCACGCCGCTGATCGCGCACACCACGATGGCCACGATTCTGGCCACGCCGTAGCCTCTGCCGTTCGCCCATGCCAGCAAGATCCACACCGCGATCCCGATGCAGCTGCCCACGATGTCGACGGTGAAGATGGTCTTCAAATATCCCAACTGACCCGTGGTTACCTGCGGATTTCTCTGCAGCACGGCGGCCCGGATACTGCCTTCCGTCAGCACGACGGTGATCAGCACGCCCAGTTCCGCCAGTGCCCCGAGGTACATCAGGCGGACGGCGTACAGCACAGGCCGCGGTGAGCGCGACAGTCCCATCCGCATCCGTGCCGCGCCTTTGATGAGGTCCACGGACTCCGCGATGCCCGGCCGCCGCTGGCCCGCGCGGGCGGTAGCCAGCAGCACCGCGATGATCTCTGCACCGTTCTCCTGCCGGAACGAGCGCGGGTAGCACGCCAGGAGCCGCCGGTATGCCTGCTCGAGCCCGGTTGATTCGCTCATCTAGATCACCCCTAGGGAAGGGTTGAGCCGCTTGAGCGCGGCGTTCGCGTTGGCCTGTAGCCTGGCGGCTTCGGCGGCGAGGCGGTTGCCGCCCTCCTGCGTGAGCCGGTAGTAGCGCCGCAGACGGTTGTCCACGACCTCTTCCCGGTCCACTTCGATCAGCCCATCCGCCCGAAGGCGGTCCAGGGCCGTGTACAACGTGCCGGCCCGGAGCCTGACCCGGCCGCCGGAGATCTCGGTGACTTCGCTGATGATCCCGTAGCCATGCTGGCTGCCGTCGGCCAGCGCGGTCAGGATCAGGAACGTCGCCTCCTGCATCGGACGAATGCTCATACCTACGGTATATATCGTTGAACTGTACATAGCAAGCCCCGTCATGCACAAAAGTTCCTGTGACGCAAGACCCCTATCCATTGGGCGGAAGAGCGGTTACCTCAGGCATACCCTGGATGTCTATGATGCCGAGGACACACTTCGCCAAGGAAAAGACGCCTCACACCACAAGAAGGAGCAACTCGCATGGCTGATGCCGCCCGCCCGCCCTTCCGGGCCGACCATGTTGGCAGCCTGCTGCGCCCCCCGGAGGTGCTGCGCGCCCGCGCCGAATACGCCGCCGGCCAGATCAGCGCGGAGCGGCTGAGCGAGGTCGAGGACGCCGCCATCCGCGAGATCATCCGGATGCAGGGCGAGGTCGGGCTGAGGTCGGTGACCGACGGGGAACTGCGTCGCGAGTCGTGGCACATGGACTTCATCTACTCCCTGGGCGGCATCAAGAAGGTACACGACGACACCATCCGGGTGGCGTTCCACAACGAGGACAAGAACATCGAGTGGGCACCGCCGTCGGCGCACGTGGTGGACAAGGTGACCCTGCCGAAGACGATCTTCGCCGACGCCTTCGCCTTCGTGCGGGACAACGCCGCGGCCGGACAGACGGCGAAGCTGACGATCCCGTCGCCGAGCATGGTCCACTACCGGGGCGGCCGGTCCGCCATCGACGCCGCCGTGTACCCGGACCTCGAGCAGTTCTGGAACGACCTCGCGCTGGCCTACGCGCAGGAGGTCCAGCAGCTGTACGACCTGGGCTGCCGGTACCTGCAGCTTGACGACACCAGCATGGCGTACGTCAACGACCCCGCGCAGCGGGAGCACATCGCGTCGATCGGCGGCGACCCGCTGCACCAGCACGAGACCTACGTGGCGACGATGAACAGGGCGCTGGCGAACCGCCCGGCCGGCTTGGGGATCACCGTGCACACGTGCCGCGGCAACAACCAGTCCATGTGGGCGGCGGAAGGCAGCTACGACTTCGTCGCGGACACGCTGTTCAACCAGCTCAACGTGGACGGGTTCTTCTGCGAGTGGGACGACGAGCGCTCCGGCGGCTTCGAGCCGCTGCGCTACCTGCCCAAGGGCAAGCGTGTCGTGCTCGGCGTCGTGACCAGCAAGCGCGGCGAACTCGAGTCCAAGGACTTCGTCAAGCGCCGGATCGAGGAAGCCGCTAAGTACACGGACATCGACCAGCTGTGCCTGTCCGCTCAGTGCGGGTTCTCCTCCACCAAGGAGGGTAACGACCTGTCGCAGCAGCAGCAGTGGGACAAGCTGCGGCTCATCGTCGAGGTGGCCGCCGAGGTCTGGGGCGAATAAAAACGAAAGACCCGTCATCCCGAACGCGCCGGGCCGGCCAACCCCGCCGGCCCGGCGTGTTGTTTCAACTTCGGGTTACTCGGACTCCTTCCAGGCCGAGACGTCTTCCCGGTAGGTGTACGGGTTGGCGAGCGTCTCGTGCGCTGGGATCTCCGGGTGCATGCCCTTCTCCCATTCCTCGGGCCCGTGCTCGGCCTTGAGGTAGGAGATGGTCTCGTCGATCGCCGCCTTCGCCCTCGCCAGGTCGACGCCAACGAGCTTGTGCTCGTGCTTGACGACCTTGCCGTTCACGACGACGGTGTGCACGTCGCCCCGTCCTGCCTGGTAGACGACGTGGCCGTACGGGTGCAGCACCGGGAAGCCGACCGGTGAGTTGTCGTTCTTGATCAGCACCAGGTCGGCCTTCTTGCCGGCCTCCACGCTGCCGATGACCGAGTCGAGGCCGAGCGCCTTGGCGCCACCCCTGGTGCCGTAGTCGACGACGTCCTCGGCGCGCAGGATGTGGTTGGTGACCGTGTTGCCGGCGCCGTGCGCCTCGTAGTGCTCCATGGCGCGGTCGGCGTTGAGCGTGGCCCGCATCGCGTTGAAGATGTCACCGCTCCACCAGACGCTGGTGTCCTGCGACAGGGACACTGGGATGCCGTACTTGCGCAGCTTCCAGGTGGGCGAGTACCCCTGCCCGGCGTTGCACTCGCTCTCCGTCGAGATCGAGGTGAAGCCGCCCGTAGCGGCGATCTTGTGGTACGAGTCGGGGGACAGCGACGCCGCGTGCACGTAGATGGTGCCCGGGGTCATGTACCCGTTGTCGTACATCTGGTTGATACCGACGTCGCTGGTCGCCCCCCATACGCCGGCGTGCGTGGTCACCGTCACGCCGAGTTCTCTGGCCACCTCGAACGTCGCCTTCTCGGGGAATCCTTCGACGCCGGGGAGGTCGAAGGCTATCTGGAAGGTGAGCATGTCGCCCTTGCCGTCGAACCGGCGCGTGTAGAAGTCGCGGAATTCCGGCGTCGTGGACCACTCCCACGATCCCTGGTGAATGTTGCCGTAAGCGAGGACGAACCGCCCGGGAACTTCTTCGAGGGCGTCGGTCGCGGCCTCCGCGTGGTCGATCGTCTGCAGCCCGTGTGACCAGTCCACCGTGGTCGTCACGCCCGCGTCGATCGACTCGATGGCGGCGAGCAGGTTGCCCGCGTAGACGTCCTGCGGGCGGAACTTCTTGCCCCAGGTCAGGTAGTAGTAGACGAAGTACTGGGTGAGGGTCCAGTCAGCCCCGTAGCCTCGCATGGCCGTCTGCCACATGTGGCGGTGGGTGTCGACCATGCCCGGCATGACGATGCCGCCGCTCGCGTCGATTTCCGCGGTGCCGTCGGGCACCGCGAGGCCGGCGCCCACCGCGGCGATCCGCTCGCCGGATATCAGGACGTCCGTGCCAGTGAGGACGGAGTGCGCGTCGTCCATCGTGAGCACGGTCGCGTTCCGGAACACCACCGGCTGACCCGGCTGCGGTCCCGCTGCTGTCATGGGGAAACCTCCACTGTCTGAGCTCTTCGGGGGTGCGGGGGTCGTCCCCCGCAAGCCAACAGAGCGCTAGTGCGGACGATCGTCCGATAGTCGGTCGCCTGAAGCTTGATCGGAACACTGTCCCTTTCTAGTCACAGTGTCAAGAGTTCTGAACTGTGTCCGCCATACGGACAAGTATCAAGGAAAGCGCTACAGTGCGGTGGAAATATGTTTGGAGGAGGCACCGTGGCTCGTCGGGACAACAGCCCTGACTTTATCGAGGCGATCGCCCGCGGTCTCGACGTGATCCGCGCCTTCGGACCCGGCCAGCCAGTCATGTCGCTCGCCGCGGTGGCCACGGCGAGCGACCTGCCGAGGCCGACGGCGCGCCGGATACTGCTGACGCTCGAGCAGCTTGGCTACGTGCGGCAGGCCGGCGGCGCCGGCCAGCAGGGGCAGGGCGTGGGAGGTTATGAGCTCACCCCCCGGGTACTGGACCTGGGCATGTCGTACGTGCTGTCCCGCGGCCTTTGGGAGGTGGCCAGGCCGCACATGGAAGCGCTAGTCGCCCGCACGAGGAACTCGTCGTCGATCGCCCAGCTCGACGGATCGGACATCGTCTACGTCGCCCGCGTCGCCGTGCCGAAGATCGTGACGCTGGCCGTGACGATCGGCACCCGCTTCCCAGCGATGCCAACCTCACTCGGCAAGGTGCTGCTCGCCGCGCTCCCGCCCGCCGAGGCCGAGCGCGTGCTCGCCGAGCCAAGCCGGTCAGGGATCACGCCGCGCTGGCTGCCTGACGCGAGCGAGCGGGCCGCCGCCCTGCGCGAGGTCCGGGCGCGCGGCTGGGCCCTCACCGACGAGCAGCTCGCCCACGGCATCCGGTCCGTTGCGGTGCCGCTGCGAGATGGCGAGGGCAGGGTGATCGCCGCGCTGAACGTCAACTCGCACGCCGCGGAGACGCCGCTCGACGTGCTGACGGGAGAGTACTTGCCGCTGCTGCTCAAGGCCGCAGGCGGCATCAGCGCCGACTGGGCAGTGTGCCAGAGTGTTCCGCAGGTCACCGTCCCCGCCGCGACGGAAGGGGTGTCTTGACAGTGGTCGGCGCTACTACCCATACTCGGCGGACGGACACATGTCCGTTATGCGGACAGCAGGCCAGATGGAGCGGAAGGCCCGGATAAAGCGGAAGGCAGAGCATGAGCGATCCTGACCGGCCCGGACGCCCAGGTCCGCTTGCCGGGCTGCTCGTCGCCGACTTCTCCCGCGTGCTGGCCGGCCCGTACTGCACGATGCTGCTCGCCGACATGGGGGCGGACGTCATCAAGGTGGAGAGCCCAGGCGGCGACGACACGCGCAGCTGGATGCCCCCGGTCACCGAGGACGGCGTGTCCACGTACTTCCTCGCGATCAACAGGAACAAGCGTTCGGTCGCGCTCGACCTGAAGGACGAGCATGACCTGACGCTCGCCAAGACGCTCGCCCGCAGGGCAGACGTGTTCGTGCAGAACTTCAAGCCTGGCGGCCTGGCCAGGTACGGACTTGACTATGACTCGGTGAGCGCGGCGAACCCGGGCATCATCTACGCCTCGATCAGCGGATTCGGCAGCGGCGGCGGCAAGGACCTGCCTGGCTACGACCTCATGGTGCAGGCCATGTCCGGGTTGATGAGCCTCACCGGGTCGCCGGACGGCCCGCCGTACCGGGCCGGCATCTCCGCGTTCGACGTGATCGCCGGGCTGCACACGACGATCGCGATCCTCGCCGCGCTCAATTACCGGAGCGCGACAGGGACGGGGCAGCACCTCGACGCCAGCCTGATGGCCTCGGCGATGTCTGGGATGGTGAACCAGACGAGCGCGTACGCCGCGGGCGGAGTGGTCCCCTTCCGGATGGGCAACTCGCACCCGAGCCTGTTCCCCTATGAGCCGCTGCCCACCGGTGACGGCGACCTGATCGTCACCGCGGGAAACGACGCGCAGTTCCGCAAGCTCTGCGATGTGATCGGCGCGCCCGGACTGCCTGACGATCCGCGGTTCTCGTCCAACCCGGGCCGCACCGCCAACAGGGACAAGCTGAGGCCGCTGCTCGCCGAGAAGCTCGCCACCCGCTCGGCGGCCGAGTGGTTCGATCTGCTCATCGCGGCCGGCGTGCCGTGCGGGCCGATAAACACCGTGGACAAAGGGATCGCGTTCGCTCAGAAGATAGGCCTGGATCCGATCATCACCGCGGGAACCGGGGACAAGACCCGGCCCGGGATGCGCCATCCGGTGACGTTCTCGGCGACGCCGGCCAGCTACCCGCTCGCGCCGCCGGAACTTGACGAGCACGGCGACGAGATCCGCGCGTGGCTGGCGAAGGAAGACTCATGACGCAGGAGTACCCGACCTCGCTCGGCACGTCGGACGCCGACACGATCACCCTCCTCGGCCAGAACCTGGCCGAGGACCTGATGGGCAAGGTCGGATTCGGCGAGCTCACGCTCTGGATGGTGACCCAGCGCCGCCCGGCGCCCGGGCAGGTCCGCGTCTTCGAGTCGGTGCTCGTCGCGCTGGCCGACCACGGTTTCACGCCGACGGCGATCGCGGCCAGGCTGACATACCTAAGCGCTCCCGACTCGCTGCAGGGGGCGCTGGCCGCCGGGCTGCTCGGCGGCGGGTCGCGGTTCCTCGGCGTCACCGAGGACTGCGGTCAGTACCTGGCGGGGGTGCTCGCGGAGGCCGCCGCCGCTGGCAAGCTGCTGCCGGCCGACGACAGCGGCTACGACGAGCTCGCCTTCGAGGCGGTCAGCAGGTCCCGCGCGGCCAAGAAGTTCGTCCCCGGCCTTGGCCACCCCGTGCATAAGGTCCGTGACCCGCGCACACCCGCGCTCATCCAGATCGCCGAAGAGGAAGGGGTCCGCGGGCCGCACCTGCGCCTGTTCGAGGCGATCGGCCGCGTCCACCCCAGGGTGCTCGGCCGGACCCTGCCGCTGAACGGAGCAGGCACCTGCGGCGCGGTGCTCGCCGACCTGGGCCTGCCGCTGGCGATGCTGCGCGGGTTCGCGCTGCTTGCCAGGGCCGCGGGCCTGCTCGGCCAGCTGGCGGAGGAGCAGCGCATGCCGATCGCGAACGAGGTCTACCTTTCGGTGGACCGCAACGCCACATATGTTAACCCGCAATAACGAAGTCAATACCCCCACGGCAAGGGAGCCGCCATGGCTACTGTCGCAGCGGTCATCGCCTCGACTCACCACCCGTTCTATCTTCGCGCGAGCACGGCGACCGGCGAGGATCGGCCGCCGTTCGCGGACGAGTGGGTCGCGAAGATCACCAAGTTCCGCGAGACGCTGACCCGCGCCAATCCGGACGTCCTCGTCCTGGTGGGCAGCGACCACTTCCACCAGATCTGGCTGGACAACATGCCGCAGTTCCTCGTCGGCAAAGCGCCGTTCTACGACGCGAACTGGTACAACGAGGAGCGCGAGTTCGGCCTGCCACGGATGTTCTTCAAGGGGCAAGAGGACCTTTCGACTCACATCCTCCGCGACGGCCTCGACGCGGGCTTCGACCTGGCGTTCAGCAACGAGCTGCGTATCGACCACAGCGTCACCTGCCCCATGATCACGCTGCGGCCGCAGGCCGACCTGCCGATCGTGCCGGTCTACACGAACATCTTCGCGCCGCCGCTCCCGCAGCCGAAGCGGTACGTCCAGCTCGGCCAGGCGATCCGCGAGCTTGTCGAATCCTGGCCAAGCGACCAGCGGGTCGCGATCATCGGCACCGGCCACCTGTCGCTTGAGCTCGGCGGCCCGCGCCAGTTTGGCCCGCACGGCCCGGACCCCGAGTTCGACGCCAAGGCCGTCGAGTGGATCGCCAACGGCGACATCGAGAAGGCGCTCGCCGAGGTATCGCTGGACAGCCTGTGGCTGCCGGGCAACGCCACTCATGGCTTCCTTGACTTCATGCTGATGATGGGCGCGGCCGGCGCCGGGGTCAAAGCGGACTACGTCGACACCCTCGACCTCTTCCACACGATGGAGGCCTACTTCACCTGGTACCCCGCGAACGGAGCCGGCCAGTGAGCAAGTACCTGCTTGACAAGTTCCTCTACACGGTCGACCGCGACCCGGAACTCGTGGAGCGCTACCGCGCGCAGCCGCGCGAGACAGTGACCTGGTGGGAGAACGAGCGCGCTAACGCCATACTCAACGTGCACGACGGTGAGTGCTCGACCTGGCTGAGGTTCGACGACGCCGAGCGGGAGGCGCTGGCCACCCACGACTACCCCAAGCTGTTCGAGCTTGGCGCGCACCCGTTCCTGACGCTGACCCTGTTCATCGCCATGTTCGAGCGCGACTACGCCGAACCGCTCGGCTTCCAGCTCGAATACGCCCAGCGCCTGTCGCACTTCACCATGCCCTACCCGGACATCGCTACCTGATCCCGCGACCCGGTACCGTACCCGCATGACGACAGAAGGTGATCGGGTAGCCGGGTTCGGAAGGCTTGAGGACGGGCTGCGGCAGGCAAGTCCGTGGTACACGTGGGGACCCTACGTCAGCGAACGGCAGTGGGGCACGGTGCGCGAGGACTACAGCCAGGACGGCGACGCCTGGAACTACCTGCCGCACGACCTGGCCCGGTCCCGCGCCTACCGGTGGGGTGAGGACGGGCTCGCCGGGTTCTGCGACGTCGAACAGCGGCTCTGCGTAGGGCTCGCGCTGTGGAACGGGCGCGACCCGTTCCTGAAGGAGCGGCTGTTCGGGCTCGCGGGGCCGGAGGGCAACCACGGCGAGGACGTCAAGGAGCACTGGTGGTACCTGGACGCCGTGCCGAGCCACGCGTGGAACCGCTGGCGTTACCACTACCCGCAGGCGGCCTTCCCGTACGGCGAGCTCCGCTTGGAGAACTCGCGGCGCGGCAGGCGCGACGCCGAGTACGAGATCCTCGACACCGGGATCTTCGACGACGACAGGTACTGGATCACCGAGGTCCGGTACGCCAAGGCGGACCCGACCGACCTGCTGATGGTGATCAGCGTGACCAACGCGGGCCCTGAGGCCGACACGCTGCATGTGCTGCCGACCGCCTGGTTCCGCAACACGTGGTCCTGGGACCACGACGCGCCAAAGCCGGTGCTTCAGGCAAAGATCACTGATAACAGCAAGAGCCACGGAGGGCCGGGACTGGGGGCTGCGGAGGTGTGGATCGGGCATCCCGATCTCGGCACCCTGGAACTGCTCGCCGCGGCCGGACCCGGCGGCACCGCCCCGGCGATGCTGTTCTGCGAGAACGAGACGAACACGGATCGCGTTTTCGGCTCCGCCCCGGTCACGCCGTACCCGAAGGATGGCATCAACGACCACGTCGTCTCCGGGGCGGCCACGGTCAACCCTGGCCTGACCGGTACCAAGTGCTCGTTCTGGTATCGGCTGACGGTGGCGCCCGGCAGCACCGCGGAGATCAGGCTGCGGCTACGCCCGGCGCGCCCGGAGCCGGGCGGACCGGGCGGCGAGCAGGACGACCCGTTCGGCGCCGGCTTCGACGCCGTGCTCGCCGCGCGGCAGGCCGAAGCCGACGAGTTCTATGCCGCGCTCACCCCTGCCGCGGCCTCAGCGGATGAGGCCGCGATCATGCGCCAGGCCTTCGCCGGGATGCTGTGGGGCAAGCAGTTCTACAACTACGACGTGGCCGTGTGGCTCGACGGTGACCCCGGGCAGCCGCCACCGCCGCCGGAGCGGGTGCTGAACAGGAACGCGCGCTGGCGGAACTTCGACGCGTTCGACATCATGTCGATGCCGGACAAGTGGGAGTACCCCTGGTTCGCCGCCTGGGATCTGGCCTTTCACTGCGTCAGCCTCGCCCACGTGGATCCTGGGTTCGCCAAGTACCAGCTAATCCTGCTGTGCAGGGAGTGGTTCCAGCACCCCAACGGGGCGCTGCCCGCGTACGAGTGGGACTTCTCCGACGTGAACCCGCCGGTGCACGCCTGGGCGGCACTCGAGGTTTTCGCCCTGGACGGCGGGCACGACCTGGACTTTCTATCCGCGATCTTCGACAAGCTGCTGGTGAACTTCACCTGGTGGGTGAACAGGGAAGACCTGCGGGGCAACAACCTGTTCGAGGGCGGCTTCCTCGGCCTGGACAACATCGGCCCGATTGACCGGTCTCACCTGCCGCCGGGCGCCGTGCTCGAGCAGTCAGACGCGACCGGCTGGATGGCCTTCTACGCGCTGTCGATGGCCCTGATCGCCTCGATCTTGCGGCGCAACGGCCGTCGCCAGGGGGCCAACCTGGTCCTCAAGTTCCTCGAGCACTACGCCGCCATCGCCGACGCGCTCGAGGGACAGGCGATGTGGAACGACGAAGACGGCATGTTCTACGACCAACTGTCGTTGCCGAGCGGTGCCGTCATCCCGGTCAAGGCGCGCTCGATGGTCGGCATGATCCCGCTGCTCGCGGTGGGCGTCGTAGACGAGGCGATGATCAGGGACGCGATGAAGTTCGGCAAGCAGTTCGCTGACTTCCTTGACCGGCAGGGCCTCGCCGACCTCGACAAGCTCAGGGAACAGGGTCTGCTGCGCGGCACGGGGGACAACGAACGGCTGCTGCTCAGCGTGGTCGGGACGGACCGCCTCCGCACCCTGCTGCGCTGGCTGTTCGACACCGAGCGGTTCCTGTCACCGTACGGGCTGCGCTCGCTGAGCGCGGTGCACCGCGCTCAGCCCTATGTGCTGCACCTTGAGGGGACGACTGCGACCATCGACTATGAGCCGGCCGAGTCGACCACGAGCATGTTCGGCGGGAATTCGAACTGGCGCGGGCCGGTCTGGTTCCCGCTCAACTACCTGGTGATCAGCTGCCTGCTCAGGTACCACAAGTTCTTCGGCGATGAGCTCACCGTTGAGTACCCGACGGGATCGGGCCAGCAGCTCACGCTGCGCGAGATCGCCGACGATCTGCGCGGGCGGCTGATCGCCATCTTCGCGCGGGGCGCGGACGGGCGCAGGCCCTGCCACGGCTGGGTGGACCGGCTGCAGCACGATCCGCGGTGGCGCGACAACGTCTACTTCAACGAGTACTTCCACGGGGACAACGGCGCCGGGCTCGGCGCCAGCCACCAGACGGGCTGGACCGGGCTGATCGCGGACGTCATCAGGCGCCGCCACGGCGCGGTGCCAGAAACGGTCGACATCATCGGCGACCGCCTGTACCCGCCGGAACCGTAACCGGGAGGCCCGGCTAGCGCACGCGCGCGGGTGCCATCGTCTCGGTCTCGGCGGGGGCGGACTGACGAGGGATGATGATGACCGGCAGTGCCTCACGCGTGAGCGGCCGGTGCGGCCACTGGGGGGACTGGGGGGACTGGTCCCCGCAGACGGGGGCTCCGTGGGTCGTCCCCCGGGCTAGCACTGCTTCCACCCCTACCTCCTCCTGGCACGGGTGGCTGCATGTGTGGCACGCTCCGGTCGCGGCTCGGCGGCGCCTGATCGTGGCGGCGCTCACTGTGATCGCCCCTGCCGCTAGGCCTGCCACACCGATAACGATCACGACGATGATGGCGAGGCTCGCTGACGCTAACACGTGCTCCGTCACGTGCCGCAGGGATAGGTAGCCGACGAACAACAGCGCCAGGATGGCGGATGTGCTTGGGGCGTAGCAGCGCAAGGCAGCCTCTCTTCCCGCGCAAAAGATGCGCAGCGGTACCAGGGGGTGGCCGTGCGTCATTGCCGTCCATCCTCTTTCCTCGCTTACAAGGGCCACTGTGTCAAGAGGCAATATCGTGTCAGCATCAAGAGGCAATGGCGTGTCACGAGGGTCGTGTCGAGAGGCACAGCTACTGAGCTGGCTCCTTCCGCAGCGTAACAGCGGCCAGGACACCGGAAAGCAGCACCAGCGCGGCCGACAGGTACAGCGCCGCGTGCAGCCCGGAGCCGAAGGCGCCGTCCGCCGCGGTGAACAGCTCCTCGATGGTCTTCTTGTAGCCGGCGAAGGCGGCGGGAATCTGCGTCTGACCTGTCTCGATGGCGTTGATGATGATCGGCTTGTACGTCAGCGGGACGCCTAGGCGCTGAAGCTCGCCGGTAAGATCCGCGCTGAGCCTGCTCGAGACCAGCGCGCCGAGGATGGCCACGCCGGTTACGGCGCCCATCTCCCGGCTCGTGTTCACCACCGAAGCGGCCATGCTGGAGCGCTCGGCCGGTGCCGCACCCATCGCCGCGGACGTGACCGGCGTGACCGTCATCCCGATGCCGATCCCGGCGAGCGCGAGCGCGAGGGTCAGCGCCAGGTAAGACGGGTGCGGGCTGATCAGCGAGTTGGTTGTGAGCAGGCCCGCGCCGAACAGCAGGCAGCCGATCGTGATCGGCCAGCGCGGGCCGGCGGCGCCGGTCCAGTTCCCCACCAGCAGCGAGGTCACGATCATCAGCACCGTCATCGGCAGGAAGATCAAGGCGATCTTGTAGCCAGAGTCGACGACCACTTCGACCAGGTACAGCGCGGTGAAGAAGAAGATCGCGAACGTCGCGAAGTAGGTGCAGAACGCGACGACGTTCGGCACCGTGAACTGTCGCATGCGGAAGAACCGCAGGTCGAGCAGTGGGTTGGCGGCGCGGCGCTCCCGTAGGAAGAACGCCACCGCGGCCGCCGCCGCGACGCAGAGCAGCGCTATCACGCTAGGTGAGCCGAAGCCGGAGCCCTCCGCGTCGATGATCGCGAATACGAACGTGGCCAGCGCCCCGGCGCCGAGCAGTGTGCCCGCGGTGTCGACGCGCGCGGCCCGCGGGTCCGCGCTCTCCGGTACGACGAAGGCGGCGACGAGCAGCGCGGCGAGCCCGAACGCCAGGTTGAACCAGAAGATCCCGCGCCAGCTCCACACGCCGATGAGCGCGCCGCCGATCACCGGCCCCATCGCGAGGGCCAGCCCGGAGACGGCGGCCCACACGCCGATCGCCCGGGCGCGGGCGCGCTCGTCCGTGTAGATGTGCCGCAGCACCGACAGCGTGCCTGGCTCGCTGGCCGCCGCGCCGAGCCCCATCACGGCGCGGCCGGCGATCAGCACCTGCACGTTGGGCGCGAGCGCGCACAGCACGGACCCCGCGCAGAACACACCGGCGCCGGTCAGCATGACCGCCTTGCGCCCGAGTTCGTCGCCGATCATGCCGCAGGCGAGCATGATGCTGGCGAACGTGAGCGCGTAGGCGCCAACGACCCACTGCAGGTCGGTCACGCCCGCCTGCAGGTCGGTCTGGATGCTGCCGAGCCCGACAGAGACCACCGTGTTGTCGAGGAAGGTCAGGAAGAGCAGCGTGCACAGCGCCGCCAGCGCGATGGAGTTCGCTCCGCGGCCTATGCCCGCGTCACCGGTGGCGCTGCCGGCCCGGCGGCCGGCCGACAGCGGAACTGTTAGCCGGCCGAGCTGCACACCGATGGCGCTTTCCCGTTATTGGCGAAGCTGAGCAGCGTGCAGAAGCTCGCGTCCCCGACCTGCCAGGTGCCGTTGTTGAGGACCGCTACCCCCGTCTGCGCGGGGATGGGAGCCGGCGCGCCGCCGAGCAGTATCTGGTACTTGACCGTGGCCTGCGTGGCGGACGTCATGGTGACCGAGTTGACCTTGGCCGACGCGGACGAGGCCAGGCCGCCGGACAGCGCCTGGATCTCCGCGGCGAACTTCTGGCCGTTCTGCAGCAGCGAGATTCGCTTCGCGGTAGGTGTAGCGGGGTTGAAGAACGCCTCCCAGTTGGCCTTGATCGTCGCGGTCGTGGCGGATGAGCCGCCGCCTGCGCTCGCGGACGAGCTGTTCCCAGCCGGCGCCGCCGGCGACGTGGCCGGGGTAGATGAGCTGGAACTGCCGCTTGAGCAGGCTGTCACCGCCGCGGCGAGCGCCAGGCAGAGCGCCGGAGCTAGAAAGATCCGGCGAGCCGTGTGATGGAATCGCATTGTCGCGCCTCCCTTAGGTCTCGGTCGGATGTGTACGGGTATGAGTAGCTTCTCTGACCGTATTGTGTTCCCTGCCGGCCGATTCCTACCCGAAGGCGCGCCGCGATCGCCGACACGCGCGTCAGTCGGGCACCCCGGCCGGGCCTCCTATGATCTAACGCTTCACGTGAAACTAGCCCCTGACAAGGTGCGAATGGGCCCGCCGGCATCGTCGGCGGGCCCATTCGTGACGGACGTGTCAGGCTGCCGGGCAGCCCGGGACCGCCTTGCCGGCGGCCTGCAGGGCGGCCAGGGCGCAGAAGCTCGCGGTCCCGACCTTCCACGTCCCGTCCTCAAGCACGGCGGTGCCCTTCTGGCCGGTCAGCATGGGCGTGCCGCTGACGAGAATGGTGTACACGACGCTCGCCTGGGTGGAAGACGTCATCGTGATCGACTGGACCGACGCGGACGCCGTGGCGCCCTGCGGATTCTTCGCCTGTGCCTCGAGCACCGGCAGGAACGCCTGGCCGTTCTGCACGAGGCCGGCCTTCGTGGCCGCTGGTGTCGACCCGTTGAAGAACGTCTCCCAGTTCTTCTCGATCTTGGCGGCCTCGCCGGTAAACGTCGACGACGGGCTCGCGGTCGGTGAGCTTGAGGCCGCGGCGGCGGACGTCGCGGGGGCGGCCGACGTCGCGGCGGCAGTGGGTGAGGTGGCGACGGAACTGCTGCTAGAGCTGCTGGAGCCGCTGGAACAGGCCGTCATGGCGGCGGCGACCGCCAGGCCGACCACCGGGACCAGCAGGTTCCGGCGAGCTATGTGGTTGATTCGCATACTTGCCTCTCTCGATGGCTGCCGATCCGGAAGCTGCCTCGCGGCGACCGTGAATGGCATTCTCCCTGTAAGAGAGGAGTCTTCCCTGAATACTTCGCGTGAGCAACATCGCGAGCGTCACATCTTGGTCACCGCGACTTGGTCCGGTACAGGTGAACCGCGAGCGGGGCGAAGACCACGAGCATCACTAGCGACCAGCAGACTACGGCAAGCTCAGGATGCTGCGCGGGCCACACGTCCACGGCGGCCGCCGGGTTCGGATTGCCGAACAACTGGCGGCACGCCGCCGCCAGCGAGGACATCGGATTCCACTCCGCGACCGGCTGGAGCCAGCCCGGCATGCCCTGCGTTGGCACGAAGGCACTCGATATGAACGTCAGCGGCAGGAAAATCACGAAACCCGTCTGCTGGGCCGCTTCCGGGCTGCGCAGCACCATGCCGAGGCAGACACCTGCCCAGGTGAACGCGTAACCGAAGAGCAGCGCGAGCGCGAACGCCTCGATCACCTCGACGGCGCTCGTATGCACCCGCCAGCCGATGGCTAGTCCCACGCCGGCCACCACGGCGGCACCGATCATCTGGGTCAGCAGGTCCGCGATTGTCCTGGCGGTGAGCACCGCCGCGCGTGACATCGGCAGTGACTTGAACCGGTCGATGAGGCCCGTAGACATGTCGGAGACGACCGCGACCGCGGTACCCGGCGCGGTCTGCGCGAGACCCATCCCGAGCATGCCGCCGATCAGGTACTCGTTGTAGCTCCCGCCGCCAGGGATGCCGATCGCCCCGCCGAAGACGTAGGCGAACATCAGCACGAACATGATCGGCTGGATCGTCACCTCGGACAGCGTCTCAGGCTCGCGCCTGATGCGCGCGATGCTGCGCTTGGTCAGCACCCAGACATCGCTCACAAACTGCGGCACATGGCTTGCCGGGAAGTCCGCCGCGGGAAGCATGGTGGTGGCGCTCATGGCGCTGCGTACTCCTTCTCTTTCTCTTCGGGCTGGCCCGTTTCGGCAACGTGGCCGGTCAGGGTGAGGAAGACGTCATCCAGCGACGCGCTGCGCACCGAAATGTCGCTGACGCGGACACCCGCGGCGTCGAGCGCTCGCAGCACCTCGGTGGCCAGCCCGTCCCGCGCGGCCACGGGGAGCTCGAGGAGACGGTCCCGTCCGTTCGGGATAATGGATCCTGTCGCGAACGGCCGCAGAGTCGCCTCGGCCACCGCGAAGTCCGCTCCGCTGGCCAGTGTGAGCAGGATCCGCTGCCCGCCCAGTGAGGACTTGAGCTCAGCCGGTGTGCCCTCGGCGATGACCCTGCCGCCGTCGATGACCGCGATCCGGCCGGCCAGCTGGTCCGCCTCGTCCAGGTACTGCGTGGTCAGCAGCAGCGTCGTCCCCTCCGCCGCGAGTTCGCGGACGATGTCCCACATCAGCGCGCGGGCTCCCGGGTCCAGGCCAGTGGTCGGCTCGTCGAGGAACAGCACCGCCGGGTGCCCGATCAGGCTGGCGGCGAGGTCGAGCCGGCGCCGCATGCCGCCCGAGTACGTCTTGACTGCCCGGCCGGCCGCGCCGGTCAGCCCGAACCTGTCGAGCAGTTCGTCCGCGCGCTGCCGCGCCGCCCTCGCGCTGAGCCGGCTCAGCTGGCCGATCATGACGAGGTTGGACCGCCCGGTGAGGTACTCGTCGAGCGCCGCGTACTGGCCGGTGAGCCCGATGGTCCTGCGAACCGCGGCCGCGTGGGTCACCACGTCGCTGCCGAGAACACGGGCCTGGCCGGCGTCCGGTTTCAGCAGCGTGGCGAGCACGCGGACCGCCGTGGTCTTCCCGGCGCCGTTGGGGCCAAGCAGCCCGTAGACGGTGCCGGCCGGCACCGTCAGGTCGAATCCGTCCAGCGCCCTCGTCTTGCCGAACTTCTTGACCAGCCCGTCCGCCTCGATGGCGGGCGTGTCGCTCATCGCGTCCTCCCCGTTATCGTACGGTGTACTATGAACGTACGTCGTACGATAGCAGTACGGTGTACGAGAAGCAAACCCGCGAGCCAAAGGGCGCGCCGGTGCCTGGACTGAGGAGGGAGGGAGCGAAGCGAGTGAGCGACGAGGGAAGGCGCCGGCCAAAAGCGCCCGGAGGCGAGCGGGAAGATACAGCCGAAGATGACGTGTTCCTGCCACTGCGCCCGCTACTTGGCGACAGCCCTCGATACCGGCGCGAGCAGGACCGCGAGCAGGCGATCGCTGAGCGGGCCGGCCGGCACCGGGAGCAGCCGCCACGGCGGGTGCGGGGGCTCAACCTCGCGGACATCGTCAGCACGGCGATGGCGGTCGCGGACGCCGAAGGGACCGAGGCGGTCAGCATGCGGCGGATCGCCCGTGAGATGCGTGCCGGGGCGATGTCGCTGTACTGGTACGTCTCGTCCAAGGAGGAGTTGCACCAGTTGATGCTGCAGAGGGTGCAGGCCGAGAGCGAGGCGCCGATGCCTTCCGGCGACTGGCGGGCGGATCTGCGGACGTATGCGCTAAACACGCGGGCGGCACTGCTTCGCCACCCGTGGGCGATCGACTACCTCGGCAGCGGCCCGCCGTCAGGGCCCAGCGACGCTCGCAACATGGAGCGGCTGATCTCGGCATTCGACGGGCTTGAGCTTGATATCGAACGGATCGTGTACATCGTGCTTGCCCTGGGAACCTACGTTCTCGGCGCTGCGCTGCGCGAGGTGCAGGAGATCCGCTGGCAGGCCCACGGGGCCGCGTTGACGGCCGGGTGGTCAGAAGGCGAGATCGCCGAACTGTTCGGGGAGTTCAACCGGCGGGTGCGGCAGTCCGGGCGCTATCCGAACATGGTGCGCATCATGGACGCGGGGTTTGACCCGGATTCTCCGCTGACCAGAGATGAGCGGTTCGAGTTCGGCCTTGACTGCGTGCTCGACGGGATAGCGGCCAGGCTGCGGGCCTGACGCCCGGTCACTTCCAGCGGAAGTGCACGAACAGGCGGCCGAAGTTCTTGGAGTCCTTCTCCACCCTGTGGTAAAGCGGCTTGATGTCCTTGCGCTCGAGGAACCGCAGCACGTGCTTCTTGAGCTGGCCGCTGCCCTTGCCGGGGATGATCTCGATCATCGGCGCCTTCTTCGCCACCGCCTCGTCGAAGACGCGCTTGAGTGCGCGCTCGATCTCATCGCCTGAGTTGTAGATGTCGTGCAGGTCCAGCTTCAGCTTCACGAACCCAGGCTACTGCGCCACGTCCGGCTCGCCATCCGGCTTGGTGTCCGGCCAGAGCAGCGCGGCTATCTTCGCGGCGGTCAGCATCGGCGCTTCCGCTTCACGCACGACCCGTACTCGCTCATCGGGCGCGGGCGGCTCCAGAGCGTCAAGCTGACTCTGCAGGAGTTGCTCGTGGAAGAAGTGCCCGTGCCGTGCGGCCAGCCGCTGGGCCAAGACGTTCTTGTCGACCTCAAGGAAGATCATCAGCACCGACGGCCGGCCGGAAAGCATCCGGTCCCGATAGGCCCGCTTCAGGGCCGAGCAGGCCAGCACGCAGGACCGGCCCGCCGCGATCTGGGCGTCCATCCAGTCGCACATCGCGTCTAGCCACGGCACCCTGTCCTCGTCGGTGAGCGGGATGCCCGCTGTCATCTTCGCGATGTTGGCTTTGGAGTGGAAGTCGTCAGCGTCGGCGAACCGCCAGCTCAGGCTCCTGGCGAGCAGTGCTCCGACGGTGGACTTGCCGCTGCCGGACACTCCGGCCACGATCAGGATCACGCGCCGGAGTCTAGCCCGCGCCGTTCGGGCCGCTTAACGGGGCTTGTAACAAGGCGTCGCGGAACGGAGTTAATTCAGGTAACGGCCGATACAGGAAGCGGCCCGCGGGCTTTTAACGTTGGGAGCGTCATATGGTCCGCCCGCGGGCCTGCTCCATACTCCTATACGGGATGCCCCCGCCGCCGGTTCAACTCCGGTTTCGGCCGGGTTTCTGCAGGTCCCCTACGGAACGAGCGCACCCAGAGCCACAGCGGCGAACAGGAGCGTCAGGTATAGCACCGACAGGTGGAACAGCCGCATGGTGGCGACCGGGCGCTCACTCGACGTGGCGCGGGACGCGCTGTAGAGGCGGTGCACCTCGTAAAGGAAGACGACGCCGAGAATCGTCGCGATGACACCGTAGACCGGACCTGCCCACGGCCAGACCGCGAGCGAGACCGCCACCATGAGCCAGCTGTAGACGACGGATTCGGCGAGCACGCGGCGCACGGTAGCGACCACGGGCAGCATCGGGATGCCCGCCTTGCGGTAGTCGTCGCGGTACTTGATGGCCAGCGCCCAGAAGTGCGGCGGCTGCCAGAAGAACACCACCCCGAACAGCAGCGCGGCCGACCAGGACAGCGTGCCCCTGGCTGCGGCCCAGGCGATCAGGACTGGCGCGGCCCCGCAAACTCCGCCCCACAGCGTCGATGCCGCCGTGTGCCGTTTCAGCAGCATGGTGTAGATCACGACGTAGTAGAGGATCGCCGCGAGCGTGAGCCAGGCTGCGAGCAGGTTGGTGGTCACCGCGAACAACGTTACGGAGAGCACGCCCATGACCACGCCGAAGATAAGCGCCGACCGCGGCTCCACGGTGTGCGTGACCAGCGGCCTGCCGCTGGTGCGCCGCATGATCACGTCGATGTCCCTGTCGATGTAGCAATTCAGGGCGTTGGCGCTGCCGGCGGCGAGCGCCCCGCCGAAGACAACGACCACGGTGACAACCAGGGACGGGAACCCGCGGTAAGCGAGGAACAGCGTGGGCACCGCGGTAATCAGCAGCAGTTCGACGATTCTGGGCTTTGTGAGCGCCAGGTACGCACGCACCGTCGCGCCCAGGCGCGTCACCTGCGCAGGCCGCGGCCGTTCAGGGACAGCGCCGACTTCGCGACGGACATTAACCGCGCTCACCTGGGATTAGACCACCTTCCGGCCCGCCGGAGGCCGGGCACCTCCACGAGACTACACGGCGTCGTAATGTGGGACCGCGTCAGCCCGGTGGGTACGCGAAGCGGCCGCGACGATACGTTCGGAATGTGAATAGCTGGGAAGGCAAGCGAACAGACGCGAACCTACGGGGGGAAACTGACGGTGCGGACCGTGCCTGGCGCTACGTACCGGCTGCAGCTCACACCGGAATTCGGTTTCGCGGAGACAGGCCAGATCGCTGGCTATCTCGCTGGCCTCGGCGTGACGCACGTGTACCTGTCCCCGGTGTTGCAGGCGGTTCCGGGGTCGCGGCACGGCTACGACGTCACCGACCACTCGCGGATCCGCGACGAACTAGGCGGTGAGGACGGCTTCCGCGAGATGGCCGCGCTGCTGCGCCGGGCCGGACTCGGCATCGTCCTCGACATCGTGCCGAACCACATGGCGGTCCCCGAGAAGATGTCACTGAACCGGCAGCTCTGGTCGCTGCTTGGCGGCGGCCCGGAATCGGCCTGCGCGAACTGGTTCGACGTCGACTGGGCCGCGGGCGGCGGCCGGATGCTGCTGCCGGTGCTTGCCGGGCCCGTCGCCTCGTGCATGCAGGACCTGAAGGTCGACCCGGACGGCGGACCCGACGGCGAGCCCGCGCTGCGCTACTTCGAGTACGAGTTGCCGTTGCGTCCTGGCACGGCGGGGCTGGCGCTGCCCGATCTGATCGACGCGCAGCACTACCGGCTGGCGAGCTGGCGCGACGCCGCGACCCAGCTGAACTGGCGACGGTTCTTCGACATCACCGAGCTGATAGCGATCCGGGTGGAGGATCCCGCGGTGTTCGCTGCCACGCACGAGGTGATCCTGCGGCTGGTCGCCGAGGGCCTGGTGGACGGGCTGCGGGTGGATCACCCGGACGGCCTCGCCGATCCCAGGGGGTACCTGCGGCGGCTTTACGACGAAACCCGCGGCGCGTGGGTGGTCGCCGAGAAGATCCTTGAGGCCGCCGAACTGCTGCCAGGCGACTGGGCGTGTGCCGGCACGACCGGCTATGACTCCCTCCGGCTTGCCGACGGGCTCTTCGTCGACCCTGACGGCGCGGACGCGCTCTTGGCTGCCTTCGCCGCGTTCGCCGGCCCCGGTGGCGGCCTGCCGCCATACGGCGAGGTAGCGTACGCGGCGAAGCTCCAGGTCGCACGCGATTCGCTGGCCCCGGAGGTGACGCGGCTGGCCCGGCTGCTGTGCGCGCTTGCCCCGGATGCCACGTTCGAGGACGCGCGGACGGTGCTGACCGAGGTGCTCGCCGAATTCGGCGTTTACCGGGCGTACGCGCATCCGGGCGAGACGCCTGCCGCGGCGTCGCGCGAGCCGGTGCGGCAGGCGGTGGCCGCGGCGTCGCGCAGGCTTGCCGAGCCATTGCGAGCGCTCGCGGCCGCGGTGGGCGATCTCGCGCTCGGGCTCGGCGGGTCCACCGGATCAGCCGCGGAGTTCACGGTCCGGTTCCAGCAGACGACGGGGCCGGTGCTCGCCAAGGGGATCGAAGACACCGCCTCCTACCGCTGGCCGCGCCTGGTCGCGCTGAACGAGGTGGGCGGCGACCCGGACTTGTTCGGGGTCGCGCCGGCGGAATTTCACGCTCAGGCGAGCCGGCTGGCGGCAGACTGGCCCGCCACCATGACGACGCTGTCCACTCACGACACGAAACGGGAAGAAGACGTTCGCGCCAGGCTCGCGGTGCTCGCCGAACAGCCGGCGCAGTGGGAGCGGCAAGCCACGCAATGGCACGAGTACGCCGTCTCGCTCGGCCTGACCGGCGTCGACCCCGACACCGAGTACCTGCTCTGGCAGACCCTGATAGGCGCCTGGCCAATCCGCGGCAAGCGGCTGGCCAGATACCTGGAGAAGGCGATGCGCGAGGCGAAGACCTGGACCTCGTGGTCCAGGGTGGACCAGTCGTACGAGGCGGCTGTCCAGGACCTGGCGACCCTCGCCCTGACCGACGCCGTCCTGAGCGGGTCGATCGGCGCATACGTCGCGGGCCTGTCAGCGGACGCGTTCGCGAACTCCCTTGGCGCCAAGCTGGTGCAGCTCACCATGCCTGGCGTACCCGACGTCTACCAGGGATGCGAGCTGGCCGGGCTGTACCTGGTAGACCCGGACAACCGCCGCCCAGTGGACTTTGACTGGCGCGGGTCGCTGCTCGCGGATCTGGACGCCTGGCGACTCGACGTGAGCGCGGATGGCGGCACCGGTGACTCCGACATCGGCAGCGCGGCCAGCGCGGGCACCGCGCGGGTCGACGCGGCCAAGCTGCTTGTCACGTCGCGCGCGCTTCGGTTGCGCCGCGATCACCCGGACTGGTTCGCCGGGAGTTACACGCCGCTGACCGCGGCGGGGCCTGCGGCGGACCACGCGGTGGCATTCGCCCGTGGCGGCCACGCCGTCACCGTGGCCACGCGGCTGCCGGCTGGCCTGCGCCGTCGAGGCGGCTGGGGCGTTACGGCGCTGCCGCTCGCCGCCGTCCAGGATGCCGCGCCGACGTGGGTGGACGTGCTCACCGGGCACGTTTACCGTGCCGGGCCCGTGCGGCTCGCCGAACTGAGCCGGCGGCTGCCGGTGGCGCTGCTCGTCCCGGAGGCGTTCGCCCCCGAAGGGCTGCTCCCGGAGCCGCAGTGATGGAATTCAGCGTCTGGGCGCCCGCAGCGGGCCGGGCAGAGGCGGAGGTAGGCGGCCTGCTCCACCCGATGGCACCAGGCCGGCGGCCGGGCTGGTGGACAGTGGAGGTGGAAGCGGCCGCGGGGACCGACTACGCGTTCCGGCTCGACGGTGGCGCCCCGCTGCCGGACCCGAGGTCGCCATGGCAGCCGTATGGCCCCGACGGTGCGAGCCGGACCTACAGTCATTCCGCGTTCGGCTGGACCGACGCGAACTGGCGGGGTATGCCGCTGCACGGGGCGGTCGTCTACGAACTGCACGTGGGCACGTTCACGTCAGAAGGAACCCTCGACGCAGCGATCGGGCGCCTCGACTACCTCGCCGGGCTTGGCGTCACGGCGGTCGAGCTAATGCCGCTCGCCGCCTTTCCCGGCCACCACGGCTGGGGGTACGACGGCATCTGCCTGTGGGCGGTGCATGAGCCCTACGGCGGACCGGACGCGCTGAAGCGTTTCGTCGACGCGTGCCACGGCCGCGGGCTGGCGGTTTTCCTCGATGTCGTGTACAACCACCTCGGACCAGGCAACCAGCTCGACGCGTTCGGGCCGTACTTCACGTCCGCGCACATGACGCCGTGGGGCCATGCCGTGAACCTCGACCAGCCAGGCTCGGATGAGGTGCGCTCTTTCCTGGTCGGCAACGCGCTGATGTGGCTGCGCGACTACCACATCGACGGGCTGCGCCTAGACGCGGTGCACGCTCTGGAGGACCACCGGGCGGTGCATGTACTTGAAGAGCTTGCTGTCGCGGCGGACGCGCTCGCCGCGGCGACGCGCCGAGCCATAGTCCTTATCGCCGAGAGCGAGCTGAACGACACGCGGCTGATCACCTCGCGGGAAGCCGGCGGCTTCGGCCTCACGGCACAGTGGAACGACGACTTCCACCATGCGGCACACTCAGCGCTGACCGGCGAACGCCAGGGCTACTACGGCGACTTCGGGTCGCTCGCCGCGCTCGCCAAGACGCTGACTAGGGCATATTTCCACGACGGCACCTGGTCCTCGTTCCGCGGCCGTTCCCACGGCCGCCCGGTCGACGTGCTGCGCGTGCCCGCTTACCGGTTCGTCGGCTTCGTGCAGGACCACGACCAGGTCGGCAACCGCGCCACCGGCGACCGCATCGCCGCCACGCTCGCCGGCGTTCCGCGCGGGAACGGCCTGCTGCGCGTGGCGGCGGGCCTGGTGCTCACCGCGCCGTTCACCCCGATGCTGTTCATGGGTGAGGAGTGGGGCGCCGACACGCCGTGGCAATTCTTCACCGATCACACCGATCCGGGACTCGCCGAGGCGGTCAGCACCGGTCGCAGGTCCGAGTTCGCCACGCACGGCTGGGGACGGACCGACGTCCCCGATCCGCAGGATAGGGAGACGTTCCTGCGCTCCAAACTGGACTGGACGCAGCCGGGGCGGGAACCGTTCCGTTCGCTGCTTGACTGGTACCGAACGCTGCTCGCGCTGCGCCGCGCACGGCCGGAACTGACCGACCCGCGCCTTAACCTCGTGCGCGCCGACTACGACGAACGGGCCCGCTGGCTCATGATCGCCCGTGGCCCGCTCCGCATAGCAGCCAACCTGGGCACATCCCCGGTGAGCATCCCCCTCACGGCAGCCGCCACCGCCGCACCCCCCGCGCTGCTAGCCGCCTCCGATCCGAACATAAGCCTCGAATCGGACACCCTCTCCATGCCTCCCGCCTCCTTCGCGGTAGTCGACACGCGGTCCTAACCTGGACGGCCGACCTGGCAGCCGGGTCGGCGGCACGGGTGGGGCTGGCCTTGCCAGCCGTTGCGCCGCAGCGACGCGGCGACCATGGCCGCGGTTTGGCAGGCGCGCTCGGTGACGTCGACGAAGCCAAACCGGTAGGTGCGGACGTCGTCGGCGGCGAGATTGACGTTGTCCCGCCGCTTGTCCTGCAGTGTCTGCTCGGGCGGGTGGTAGCTGGCGCCGTCTAGCTCCACGCAGATGCGGTACTCGGCATACCAGTTGTCTTTGTAGTGGGCCCTGCCGCCGATTGCGCGGCGCGCCTGGCGTTGGGCGGCGGGCAGTCCGTGGGCGCGCTCGACGTCTTGGGCATAACGGCGTTCCAACGGGAAGTGAATGCCCGTGTCGGCGTCGGCGAGGGCTTCGGTCAGCCAGGCGCGCCAACGGATGCGACTGCGGGCGGCGAGGGCGTCGCGAAGCATTCCAGCGGTGGCGAGATCCCTGGACAGCGCGCGGGAGATCCAACTGTAGGCCTCGTCGAAGGTTCTGGCCGTTCCCACCAGATCAAGGACAGTGTCCTCGATGCGGGTGCGCGGTAGCTGCCACGGTGGCAGGCGCTGCGGGCGGCTCAGGTCCGACCGGTGGATCACCACACCCGGTATGGGTTTGCCCTGCGCGGGCCTGCGGCTGTGCGGAACGGTGATGTGGATCTTCGTGCTCGCCTTGTCGGTCAGTCCATGCACCTCAGCCGCGGTCTCGTGACTGAGCATGGCGCCCGGTCCGGCCCGCCGCACGGCCGCCCACAGTTCCGCCTCTCGCGTCGCCTGACCCGTGAAGGTCGCGTAGACCCCATGATGCATGCGCCGCCACTGCCCCGTCCTGAGCCTGTGCCTGACGGCCTTCTCAGGTATACCGATCTGACGCGTCTGCGGGCTATCGACGATCCCGCGCTGTGAGTCGAGCATTAAGGTCCACTCGCGGGCTTTCTTCTCATCCATGGACTTAGCGTGATGAACCCGACACGGTACGCGCAAGACCCAATCCTCAGCCTGTGGATAACTCGCCCTCGCGAACCCCCCACGCGAAGACGTGGGATAGAAACCGCCCCCATAGGGGCGGTTTCTATCCCCGTTGAGGGACTGGACCTGGGGCATGCGGGTCCCGGGCGGTTCCGCGGTGCGGAACGTGGGGCTTCTGGGGCTGAGGAGGGCGGGCTGGTGCTGGCGGGGGTAATGCCGGGTGGGAAAGAATGTGGGTCGTGCCACTTCCGGCGTTAGCCCGTGGCATGCCAGTGGGTGGTAGGCATCAGACGACGTTGTCAAGGAGGCTGGCGTGCAGCAGTTCTATCACTCTGACGTTATTGGTTCACTCCTGCGACCGAGGTACCTGTCGCAGGCGCGCGACGCATACGCGTCGGGTCAGCTGAGCGCTCCCGACTTCAAGCGGATCGAGGACCGGGCGGTTGACCAGGCGATAGCCATGCAGGAAGGTGTCGGGCTCGACGTCATCTCGGACGGCGAATTCCGGCGCTTCTCCTTCCTTGACCAGATCATCGGCGAATTGGAGGGGGTCAGCCCGACTGAAGGCGCGCCCGTGCACTTCCGCAACGACACCAACCCGGGGTTCGACTGGCACGCTCCCACGACCGTGACCGGCAAGATCAGCCAGCGGCGGAAGCTGACGCTTGAGGAGTACGCGTACGCGCGGGCGAAGGCGTCCAAGCCGGTGAAGATCACCCTGCCGAGCCCGCTCATCCTGTACTCGATGTGGTCACCCACGCTGTCCACCGCGGTGTACAAGGACGCCTACGAGATGTTCGCCGACGCGGCCGCGATCATTCGCGCGGAGTGTGAGGCGCTCGCCGCGCTCGGCTGCACCTACATCCAGATCGACTCGCCGGACTTCGGCACGCTGGTCGACCCGGAGAACCAGGAACTCAGGGAAGGGCTCGGCATGCCGACCGAGCGGACCCTGACCGAGGGCGCCGACATCCTCAACGCCGTCGGCGAGGTCCCGGGTGTAACTTTCGGACTGCACCTGTGCAAGGGGAACTACCTGAGCCAGTGGATCGCCGCGGGCGGCTACGACCTCACCGCCGAGGCGTTGTTCAACCGGCTGACCAACTTCGACATCTACCTACTCGAGTACGAGGACCAGCGGTCAGGCAATTTCGAGCCGCTCGCGAAACTTCCAGACGACAAGGGTGTAGTGCTCGGACTCGTCTCTAGCAAGACCACGACGCTCGAGACTCCGGAGGAACTGACCGCCCGGGTGAACGAGGCGGCCCGCTTCGTCGGCAAGGACCGGCTCGGACTGTCTACACAGTGCGGTTTCTCTTCTGTGCTTATCGGTGCGAACCTGACCAACGAGGACATCCAGGAGCGCAAGCTCGAGCTCGTCGCGGAGGTTGCGCACCAGATCTGGTAAGTGTTTACCATGGGCAGACGGGGAGCACCTTTCTGCCCATGGTCTTACCGCTACTTAACCGGTAAAGTAGCGGCATGCGCTATGGCCACTTCGATGACAGCAGCCGGGAATACGTGATCAGCCGCCCCGATACGCCGGTGCCGTGGATCAACTACCTCGGCACGGACGGGTTTCACGGCATTGTCTCGAACACCGCGGGCGGTTACGCGTGGCATCGCGACGCGCGGCTGCGGCGGCTGACCCGGTACAGGTACAACAATGTGCCGAGTGACTACGGCGGCAGGTACCTGTACCTTCGCGACGACGGCACGGGCGAGTTCTGGTCGCCGTCGTGGCAGCCGACCCGGACTGAGCTTGACAGCTACGAGTGCCGCCATGGCCTCGCGTACACGACGATCAGCTCCGCGAAGGACGGCATCCGCGCGCGGACCCTGTATTTCATTCCTGAGGACGAGACGCTGGAGGTCTGGCGGCTAACGCTGACCAACGAGCGCGATACCGCGGCCGAGATCTCCGTCTTCTCCTCAGTCGAATTCGCCCTCTGGGACGCGCAGGACGACACGACGAACTTCCAGCGCAACTATTCCACCGGCGAAGTCGAGGTCGATGGCGGCGTCATCTACCACAAGACCGAGTACCGGGAGCGGCGGGACCATTTCGCCTACTTCGCGTGCTCGGAGCCGCTTGCCGGGTTCGACACGCAGCGCGAGGCGTTCCTCGGGCCGTACCGGGGGTTCGACCGGCCGGCCGCCGTCGAACGAGGCCAGTTGAGCGACTCGATCGCGCACGGCTGGTCGCCGCACGGGGCGCATCATGTCCGGATAGCGCTCGAGCCGGGCGCGACGAAAGAAGTGATCTTCCTCCTCGGCTACTGGGAAAACCCGCGGGAGTCCAAGTTCGAGGCGCCTGGTGTCATCAACAAGACACTCGTGCGGCCCGTCATCGAGCGCTGGCTGCGGCCCGAGACCGTCGAGGAGGGGTTCCAGACCCTCAAGGCGGGCTGGAACAGGCTGCTCGACGTGCTGTGCGTCGACACGCCCGACGCCGACACCAACAGGATGGTCAACATCTGGAACGCTTACCAGAACCTGGTGACGTTCAACATGAGCCGCTCGGTGTCCTCGTTCGAGACCGGCATCTCGCGCGGCATGGGATTCCGCGACTCCTGCCAGGACCTGCTCGGTTCGGTCCAGCTAGCACCAGTGCGGGCTAGGCAGCGCATCCTCGACCTGGCTTCCACGCAGTTCTCCACCGGCGGCGCGTACCACCAGTACCAGCCGCTCACCAAGACGGGCAACGACGCGATCGGTTCCGGATTCAACGACGACCCGCTCTGGCTGGTGCTCGGCGTCGCGGCGTACCTCAAGGAGACCGGAGACCTCTCCGTCCTTGACGAGATCGTCCCGTTCAGCGATGAAGGCCTGGACTCGATGTACGGCCACCTGGAACGGTCTGTCAGGTACACGCTTGACCGCATCGGGCCGCACGGCCTGCCGCTCATCGGCCGTGCCGACTGGAACGACTGCCTGAACCTGAACTGCTTCTCACAGACACCTGGTGAATCGTTCCAGACAACGGAGAACATCGAAGGCGGTGTCGCCGAGTCAGTGTTCATCGCCGGGCTGTTCACGCTCGCGGCGAAGGAGTTCGCCGACATCGCCGAACTGCGCGGCCTGGGCAACGTCGCGGACAGCTACCGGGCCGACGCCGAGAAGATGGCCGCGCAGGTCGTCGAGCACGGCTGGGACGGGGACTGGTTCCTGCGCGCCTACGATCACTTCGGGAACCCGGTCGGATCCTCGCGCAACGCCGAAGGACAGATCTTCGTCGAGCCCCAGGGCATGTGCGTGATGGGCGGCATCGGACTCCCGAACGGATCAAACGGATCGAACGGCAACAGCCTCGCCGCCCGGATGCTGACCAGCGTGCGCGAGCGGCTTGCCACCCCGCACGGCATCATGCTGCTGCAGCCCGCGTTCACCACGTACCGGATCGAACTCGGCGAGATCTCGTCCTACCCGCCTGGCTACAAGGAGAACGCGAGCGTTTTCTGCCACACCAACCCGTGGCTGATGATCGCGGCGGCGATGGTGGGGGACGGCGACAGCGCCTTCGACTACTACAAGCGGATCAACCCCTCAGCCCGCGAGCAGATCAGCGACCTGCACCGCGTCGAGCCTTACGTGTACGCGCAGATGATCGCGGGCCGGGACGCGCCTACCCACGGAGAGGCCAAGAACTCCTGGCTGACCGGGACGGCCGCGTGGAACTTCGTCGCGATCACCCAGTGGATCCTCGGCATCCGGCCCGAACTGTCCGGCCTTCGCGTGGAACCCGTCCTGCCGAAGTCTTGGCCGGGGTTCGCGGCGCAACGGCGGTTCCGTGACGCGATATACGAGATCAGCGTGCGCCGCGAGGCCGACGCGACGGTTGTCGACAGCCGCGCCCACAACGGGCACGCGGCCTACGACGGCTACCTCGTCGTCGACGGGCAGCGCGTCGAAGGGACCCTCGTGCCGCTCGCGGCGCCTGGCACGACCGTTCGGGTCGAGGTGGTGCTCCCGATCGCGTAAACGCCGGAGGTGCGGACAGGCGCCATGGGGCCGTTCGGGATGACAAGGGTTTGTCCCTGCGGCACAATGCGAGCGCTGTCGAATCGGCGTTGATGCCCCTTCTCCCCGTCGGCGAGCCTGCGTTACGCTCAGCCCGTCCCGGACGAAGGGTGGGTCAGATGTCGGTGCGGTTCCCTGACGAGCCCGGATTCGCGGGCCGGTTCGCGCCGGTGCGGATGGAAGGCGAAATCCGCGGCGTCGAGGTGACCCAGGGTGAGGTGCCCGCGTCGCTGCGGGGCACGTTCTACCGGGTCGGCGCCGACCCGGCGTGGCCGCCGTTCGTCGACCGCGACTTCTACTTCAACGCCGACGGCATGGTCGCGATGTTCCGGTTCGAGAACGGGTACGTCGATTTCCGCAGCCGATACGTGCGAACGCCCCGGTTTCTAGCCGAGCGCGAGGCGCGGCGGTCCCTGTTCGGCGCGTACCGCAACCCGTTCACCGACGACCCGTCGGTGACCGGGCTGTCTCGCGGTCTCGCCAACACCAACGTTTACTGGCACGCCGGCAGGCTGCTCGCCTCCAAAGAGGACAGCGCGCCTGTTCAGATCGACCCGGACACGCTGGACACGGTCGGGGAGTTCACCTGGGAGGGCGACCTGTCCTCGCGGACCGCCACCGCCCATCCTAAGATCGACCCGCGCGACGGGTCCCTGGTGTTCTTCGGATACATGGCCAAGGGCGAGGCCACCACCGACATCGCCTACTACGAGGCGGACGCGACAGGGCGGATCGTCCACGAGGCGTGGTTCGAGGCCCCGTACTCGTCCATGGTGCACGACTGGGCGGTCACCGAGAACTTCGTGGTGTTCCCGATCATCCCGCTCACCGCCAGCCTGGAGCGCCTGCACGCGGGCGGGCCGCTGTACGTGTGGGACGGGTCCGAAGACGTGTACCTCGGCGTGGTGCCGCGGCGCGGGTCGTCGGTGCGGTGGTTCCGCGGGACCAACCGGTTCGCCAGCCACATCATGAACGCCTTCGACGACGGGCGGCACGTGCACATCGACACGCCGGTCGGGGAGAAGTCGGCCTTCCCCTGGTTCCCCGACATCACGGGCGCGCCGTTCGACCCGCAGAAGGCGAGCGCGCAACTGTCTCGGTGGACGATCGACACGCAAGGGCCGGCCGACCTCGGGGACGGTGCGACGGCGTTCGCGGAGCGGCGGCTAACCGACTGCTCCGGCGAGTTCCCGCGCACCGACGACCGGTGGGCGACGAAGGGGTACCGGTTCGGTGTCATCAACCTGGTGGACAT
>Ga0126381_100000447_pt1 | contig 45319 bp, 33 predicted proteins | sample PanSoiMetPlot_28_FD_96465 | JGI IMG/M metagenome (GOLD analysis project Ga0126381, IMG submission 96465) | Tropical forest soil microbial communities from Panama - MetaG Plot_28 | ecosystem: Environmental > Terrestrial > Soil > Tropical forest > Bulk soil | place: Panama | collected 2016-02-17 | reverse complement strand
GCCGTCAAAGCGAGCATCGCGACTGGCGCGCGCCCGATCGAGCGCCCGCGTATCGAACCCGAAGATCTCTTCCACGGCGTAAGCATAAGACAGCAGTCGATGGTGGACTAGCTGTTTTCGGACGGAAATGTCGAACGCGTTTGCACGTCCGAAAACAGCCAGCATGACAACGTCGCTGACGGCATTCTGATGGCGCGGGCCCCAAATGCTCTGCAGCAGAAAGTATCGAGTGCTGAGCCAATGCGGTCCCGTGCCCAAACTCTCCTGTCGGAGGAACGAAACATGAAGCGCACTCGATTCACACGATTGGGTCAACTCGCCGTGCTCGTCGGAATAGTCATGCCAGTAACCCTCCTCGCGCAGACCACTTATGGCGTGACCACGCTTGACGGTCTCGGCGGAACGGCAGGCGGAGCGAACAGCATCAACAACCGCGGGTGGGCGACCGGATTCGCCAATCAGCTCGGCGACACGGTTTCGCACGCAACGCTGTGGGCAGGCGGACCGGGTGTCATCGATCTTGGCAGCCTCGGTGGTGCCACGGCCAATAGCGCGATTGCCTGGCCGATCAAGGCCAACAACGGATTGATCGTAGGTATCTCCGACACCGCGACGGACAATCCGTTGGGCGAATCGTTCTCCTGCTGGCCGTTCTTCGCATCGGGCATTCCCACCAAGAAGATATGCCGAGGCTTTCGATGGGAGAACGGAGTAATGACGGCGTTGCCTTCATTCCCCGGCGGTTACAACAGCTATGCCACGGCGGCGAATAATCGCGGACAAGTGGTTGGCTGGGCCGAGAACGGGACGGTCGATCCGAGCTGCGACACCGATTTCCAGATTCTGCAGTTTCGGGCAGTGATCTGGGGTCCTCACGGGGAGATGCAAGAGCTTCCGCCGCTGCCTGGGGATTCGACCAGCGCCGCCACCGCAATCAACGACCAAGGGCAGGTCGTGGGCATCTCGGGGGCCTGCGGAATCGCTGTCGGCGGCGTCAGTGCCCGGCACTCCGTCCTCTGGGAAAACGGCGTCCCTACCAACATCGGCGACCTGGGAGGAACGACATGGAACACGCCCACGGCCATTAATAACCATGGCACAGTGGTCGGCTTCTCGCTCCCTGCAAGTCAGAATGGGACGCGCAATTACGAGGCGTTCATCTGGACGCGTAGCGGCGGGTTGCACTCGCTGGGCAAGTTCCCGGGTGATATCCGTAGCGCCGCGTTCGGAATCAATGACAAGGACCAGGTTGTGGGTCTCTCCCGTGGCGGTCCATTCGGGCTACGCGCAGTCCTTTGGGACAACGGCAGCATGACGGACCTCAACGACCTGACGCTTCCTGGGTCACCGCATCTGCTATACGCGAACGATATCAATGACCGCGGGGAATTCGCCGGCGAGGCGTTGGACATCGCGAGCGGTACGTCGCCTGCGTTCCTGGCGATTCCAATTCGTAGCGCAAAGTAGATTACTTCACAAATCGACGACGATGTCGCTAAGCGGTTGCGAGCAGCAAACGAGAACGTTGCCATCGGCGGGCTTGTCGAGCGGCTCCGGTCCATAGGCGACCGTTCCCGAGACCAGACCGCTTTCGCAGTTGTGACAAACACCGGTCCTGCACGACCAACGGACCGGAACGTCGCAGGCCTCGGCCAGCTCCAAAATGCTCTGGTAAGTCGACGCCTTCCAGTGTGCGGCGATGCCACTACGCGCGAACGATACCAGCGGACCGGTATCAGCGTCGTCCTTGGGAAGATGCGCAGCTCGCGTCGCCGCGCTGACGACACCAGGAGTCACCGGCTCGCTGCCGTTGAAGATTTCGACGTGAATCCGCTTGGGAGTAACGCCCCAGGCTGTGAGCGCCTCCTTCATATCTGTCATGAAGCGAGTCGGACCGCAGAGGTAGAAGTCCGCCTCCCGTGGGACACCGGTGTCTTCGAAGACCGATCGCGACAGATGACCGCTGGCGTCGAAATCCTCGCCCATCTTGTCGCGCGGGCCCGGCCTGCTGTAACAAACATAGCTGCGGCCGTGCGCGAGCGCGAGCATGAGGTGGCGGACTTCGGCAGCAAATGGATGATGCTGGCGATCGCGAGCCGCATGCAGCCATAAGATCTGCCGTGTCGAGACGGCCGCCGCCAGCGCGTACAGCATAGCCAGAACAGGCGTCGCCCCGATTCCCGCGCTAAGGAGCACCGCCGGCCGCTCTCCGGACTCCAGAATGAAGCTTCCACGCGGCGAACTGACGTCGAGAGCGTCGCCAACCCGGACATGCTTCTGCAGGTAGGTTCCTGCCGCCCCATTCGGTTCGATTTTCACGCTGATTCGATAGCGTTCGGTCGAGAGAGGGCCCGACAGCGAATAGCTGCGAAAGAGCGGCGGACCATCGGTGTTCGGTCGCAGGCGCAACACAACGTATTGCCCGGGCAAAGCCACGGGCAGTGGCTGACCATCCGTGCTCTGCAGCGTAAGCGAAAGCACGTCGGCGGACTCCTGATCTATCCCGGTCACCGCGAGCGGCCGAAATCCCGGCGTTACCGGATGCGCAGCGGCTGCCGGCATCAGGCCCGCATTTCCGCTTCCCTTGGCATTCGTCTGGAGTAGCGCCTCGAATGACGAACGCCATCCTGGCGAAAGCGCTTCGATCCGCAACGCGCGCTCCAATCGATCGCGTGCATGTTCGGGCGAATAGAGAAGCGCGTTGATCTCGGCGACGGTCATTCGCGTTTGCGCCTCTCCCACCTTCCTTATTTCGTCGCCGGCGCCGACGACACCTTCCTGCAGCACGCGGAAGTAGAACCCCGGCCGCCCGCTCGATGTCAGCAATGCCGGCATCCGCGGCTCGTTCATCCGAATGCCGACGCGATAGCAGGTAACACGGGGTTGAGTGACCTCGAACAGCGAGCTGCCGATCTGATAACGATCGCCGATGCACACGGCATCATCGGCCAATCCTTCGATTGTGAAGTTCTCGCCGAACTGTCCGTGGACGAAGTCGGTCCTCTTCAGCGTCTCCTGCCAATGACGATACGATTCAATCTGGTAGACGAAGACGGCACGTTGCTCACCGCCGTGTCCGCCCAGGTCGCCTTGACCGTCTCCTTCAAGATTCAACCGCCCGACGCGACATCGGCCACGCACTGGATTCTTCCAGATCGCGGTGTGCACAGTGCGCCCCTTCCACGTGATGTCGCGCGGAAGTCCAACGTTCACCGATAGTAGTCGACCCATGTTGCTTCGCGCTGTTGCAGTGGAGCCTAAAGGTTGGGGTCGTTTAGCGCGTAGTCGATCGCTTGCTCGAGCGTCATCGTCCGGCCCTCGTGCCATGCCGAATCGAAGGCCGAGTCATCGCTCATGGCCACGCGGGCCGAAGCGACATGCGAGTCGTAGTGGAGCCGTTGCGCGGGGGACATTGGCGTGCCGATTTCCTCTCGCAGATGCTCCGCGCTCCCCCAGATGCGTGCCGCTCGCTCAGGTACGCCAAAGCTAACCGTTACGTAGGCAAGTCCTTCGAGCGACCATATGATCCCTGACGGGTTGCCAAGTTCGCGCCGGACCAGGAGGCTGCGCCTGAGGAGAGTCAGCGCCTGCTCTGTGTCACCCTCGGCCGATGCGATCTTCCCTAGAAGTTCCATGCTGAGCGAAATGCCCCACGGGTTTCCGAGCTCACGGTAGATCGCCAGGCTCTCCTCCAGGCGGGCCCGAGCAATTACGTGGTCGCCCTGGTGATAGGCCACCTCGCCAAGGTTGTTCAGGATCATGGCAACGCTCGCCCGATCGCCCAGGTCCCGTTGGATCGCCAGACTTTCTTCCTGCAATGCCCGCGCGGCGTCATAGTTGCCCCGCTCGTTCGCGACAACCCCGAGGCTGCCCAGCGCTAGAGCGATTCCTCCTCGGTCGCCAAGCTCGCGCCGGATCGCCAGGCTCTCCCGATGAAGCGCCTCCGCAGCAGGGTAGTCCGCTTGCGCCCGAGCCAGTGCACCGGCTCCGCGGAGTGCCTTCGCACGAATCGCAAGAGCTTCGGTATCCGGTGCCGCGGCGAGCAGCCCGGATAGCCGCCGTCGGCCTTCGCGCAGGTGCCCGCGCATCTCCCAGAACCACCAGAGCGCGGCTGCGATTTGCAGCCCCGCTACTGAATCTCCCCTCCCCGACTCTGCCCAGTCCAGAGCCAGCCGAAGATTGTCGTGCTCGGTCTCCAATTGGTTCAGTCCCAGTTGCACATCCGGCCCCTTCAGTAACGGCTCGATGCCTTGGGTCAGCGCAAGGAAGTACGCGAGATGCCGGTCGCGCCAGTGCGCTTCGCCACCGCTCTCCGTCAGCGTCTCCCGGGCATACTGGCGCACCGTCTCCAGCAGCCGATAACGGGTTGCGCCATCTCGCTCTTCAGCGAGTACCAAACTCTTGTCAACGAGCGAGGTGAGGAGCTCTAAAACCGTCTCTCTGTCGACGGTTTCGTCGCTGCAAACCTGCTCTGCGGCTGCCAAGGTCCAGCCTCCTGCGAAGACTGAAAGCCGCTGAAACAGGGCCTGCTCGGTCACGCCAAGCAGATCGTAGCTCCAGTCGATGAGCGCGCGCAGCGTCTGCTGGCGTGGAAGCGCCGTGCGCGACCCGCCGGTCAACAGGCGAAAACGTTGATCGAGCTTGTTGTCAATCTCATTGATCGAAAGGGAGCGTACGCGCGCTGCCGCCAACTCGATGGCGAGCGGAATGCCGTCGAGGTGGCAGCAGACCGAAGCCAATGCGGAAGCGTTCTCAGCCGTGACCTGGAAGTCCGAGCGAACCAGCAGGGCTCGATCGGTGAAGAGTTGCACTGACTCATACCGGGAAAGTGTCTGTGGCGTGTGCGCCTGCTCCCGACCTGGCAACGAGAGCGAAGGCACTCGATAAACCTGCTCCCCGGAAATGAGCAGCGCTTCCCGGCTGCTCGCAAGTACCTTCAAATGCACGGCGTGACGCAGCAGCGCATCGGAGAGCCTGGCACAACCATCGAGCAGATGCTCGCAGTTGTCGAGCAGCAGCAGTAGGCGCTTGTCCCTGAGATACTCGGCGAGCGTTTGCGTCGTGGCTTTGTTCGCTTCTTCCTTCAGCCCCAGCATCGTCGCCACGGTCTTCGGAACCAGACTCGGCTCGGTGAGCGGGGCGAGCTCCACCAGCCACAGGCCGTCGGGAAACTGCTCCAGCGAATCGGCTGCTACCTGAAGGCAGAGGCGCGTCTTGCCACAGCCACCCGAGCCGCTGAGCGTCAGCAGCCGGGTTTTGGCGAGCAGCCGCCTCAGGTCCTGCAACTCCTTGTCACGACCGATGAAATTCGTTGCCTGCTGCGGCAGGTTGTTCGGTATGGCCTCGAGGGAGCGCAGCGGCGGGAACTCAGTACGCAGCTGCGGGTGCACCAGCTGGAAGACGTGCTCTGGCGTTGAAAGATCGCGCAACCGCACCATGCCGAGATCGCGCAGCGTGATGCCATCCTGCAAGCGATCAACGATGTGGCCGGCAACCGCTTGCGACAGCAACACTTGTCCTCCGTGCGCTGTCGCCATGAGGCGTGCGGCACGGTTGACTGGCGCCCCGAAGAACTCTTTATCGCGGCGTTCCGCTACACCGAGATGTAGACCGCAACGCGCCGAGAGTGCGATTCCACAGCTCGCTTCAGAGTCCGCGAGTCTGTGCTGGAACTCGAGTGAGGCCGCGATCGCCTCGAGCGGATCGTCAAAGGCAGCATGAACGCCGTCGCCGGTCGTCTTCACGACCCGGCCACCGTGCCCCTCTATGGCCGAGCGCGCAATCGCATCGTGCCATGCCAAGGCAGAGCTCATCTGCTCTGGTTGATGTTCCCACAGACGAGTGCTGCCCTCGATGTCCGTGAACAGGAAGGTGGTAGCGGCTGAGGGTTGCACGCGATCCCCGTAGCTTTGGCGCCTCGGGGGCCAAGTCTAGCGCCACGGCGCGGAGTCCACTAGTTTCTGCCGCGACGGCAGACATTGGTCACCGATATCATGACGCAGCGGTGTAATAATGCATTGCCATGAACCGGGCCATGGGAGTATGGATGTCGTCAAGCACGCAGTGTCCAAGAAGCATCGGCAATCGGGTGGCCTATTCATGAGGTATCTCCTCGCCTTCTTCCTCGGTGGCTTCGTCAGCCTGATAACAATCACCAACCCTGTCTCGAAGGTTCCGTTATTTCTTGCCCTGGCCAGTGACATGGACGCCGCCAAGCGCAACGACCAGGCGCGGAAGGCTTGCATCTATGCGCTGGTGATTCTCACCGTCAGCCTGTTCGCGGGTGTGTTGATTCTCGAGACCTTCGGGATCTCCTTCGGGGCGTTGCGCATCGCCGGCGGCCTGACGGTGATGACTGTGGGTTACCGGATGCTGTTCGATGACCCCGACGCCGGAGTGCTGCCGAGCCCGGCGCACCGCGATATCGCATTTTTCCCGCTGGCGATGCCCGGCATCAGCGGTCCGGGTTCGATCGCCACTATGATCGGCATCGCCACCGAAATCGCTGAGTTGAAAACCGGCAGCGCGCGCGCCCTCGCCTACACGGGGACAGTCGGCAGCATCGTCGTCACTTGTTTCGTTATCTGGCTGACGTTGCATTCGGCGCAATACGTCTCGCGCTTGATCGGCCGCGAGGGGTTGAACGCGGCAACGCGCATGATGGGCTTCCTTCTGGTCTGTATTGGTGTGCAGTTCGTCGGCTCTGGCATCCGCAGTTTCATTGCGGGTGCGTGATCGGCAGTAGGTGGGCCTTTCGGTCAACGCCCAACTTGTCAGCGAGTCGTCAGCATGCCGCGTAGCCGACAAGGTGATTAATGTCGGAAAAACATACGGGCACCACTCCAGTAGTAGATACGCAGTGTGGTAAAGGTCAAATGTTCCAAGACTTTGCACCGAGTGGCGCAAGGTGTGCTTTATCCGCCGATCCGGGGTCCGCAAAGTCGTGGGTTCGGCCAAGCCGACCGGTATTGGATCGGACCCGAACCGATCAGCGGGCCCCGCCGAACCTGAGCGCGAGACGTCTTTGACAAGATTCGCTCGCGTCTCCAAGTCCCCGGAGCCATGAAGCTAGTATGCGGGCCGGGGACTCGTCGCCTCGCCAATACCCGCTGCAGACGATTCTCCTTTGTCAGGCTCATGCGACCTTCTCGGTTGCACGCGGCCCGGGATGAGGCGTAGTGTTGTTTGCGCTGCCCAGCAATGACGCGTGGGCCGAAATCAACGACGCGCAGGAGAAGGTACATGACCTCGAGACGCAACTTCCTCAAGACGACCGGTGCCGTCACGGCCGGTATTGCTGCCGCTTCCGCGACTCCCGCTTCGACCAAAGAAAGCTCTTTCACCAGCAAATACGCCGGCCCTCACGAAATGCCGACCAATGTCACGCTTCTATCCATGCAGAATACCGATGGATCGGAGACGCTGGGTGCCAAGCTCGATAACGACGTCGTTCTGGACGTTCGCAAGGCCTCCCAGTTAACTGGCATCACCGCACCGATAACGCTCGAGGAGCTTCTCAAAGAAGGTAACGCCAGAGGCCTCAACAAGCTGATCGCTGTCGCCCAGGGCTCTCCAAAGGCCAACCCGGCGCTGGTCAAAGAATCGTCGGTTACCTACGGCAGGCTTTTTACGAATCCGGGCAAGATCGTCTGCATCGGTCTTAACTATAAGGCGCACGTTGCTGAAACCAACGAAAAGCTACCGAGCGTACCGATCCTTTTCAACAAGTACAACAACGCTCTCGCAGCACACAATTGCACGATCAAGCTGCCACCGCGCGAGATTTCCTACAAATTCGACTACGAAACGGAACTGCTGATCGTGATTGGCAAGAAAGCGCGCAACGTGCCTGAAGCCGACGCCCTGAACTATGTCGCAGGTTATTGCACTTCGCACGATTTCTCCGCGCGCGACCTGCAACTGGAAACGCCGAGTGTCCAATGGATGATCGGCAAGACGCTCGATGGATTTGGCCCGATCGGCCCCTACTTTGTTTCGGCGGACGTTGTTGGCGACCCCAACAACCTGAAGATCGAGACTTACGTCAATGGTGAACAGCGCCAGTCATCCAATACCAGCTTGATGATTTTCAATCCGCAGAAGCTGGTTGCCTACATTACCAAGATGTGGACACTCGAGCCTGGGGACATCATTTGGTCGGGAACTCCTTCTGGCGTTATTCTCGGATATCCCAAAGAGAAGCAGGTGTGGTTGAAAGCCGGCGACGAGATCGTGAGTACGATCGATAAACTTGGCTCTCTAAAGTTCAAGTTGGCGTAACGCTTCAAACCGATTCGCCGAACATTCCGCGTTGGCGAGTCGTCAGAGACAGCTCGGTCGAGAGCGGCGGTAAGTGTCCGCTCCCCGGACATCTGCCTGGTCGTCAGTGAATCAAGGTAGCGGCGTTCTCATCCGGCGGGAACTTTGCTTCGCCGGCGCAAACCAAATTTGGTCGGAGGCCGGTTCTGATCCCGCGGCCCACTTCGGATCGGCGCGCTCGCGCCGGAGGAGGAATCATGATGCCAACAATCCCCGTTGATGAATCTAGGCGTACTGCTGCGCTGGCGTTGTGGCGCTACGGCCATGATTACCTGAAGGCAGCGCAGGTTTTGGGTGAGCACGATATGGTCGCCTGCAATGAGTCGCAGGTTCTCTATCACCTTGCCGCGCAAGGCATTGAATTCGCGCTGAAGTCGTACCTGCGAGCGAAGGGGGTACCGCCAGCAGAGCTGAGCGCGAGGGTCCGTCATTCGCTGCTGGAGGCGTTGCACGAGGCGCTCGCGCGGGGCTTGTCCCAGCCACCCCTCGAGGTCGTCCGCGCAATCCAGTTTATCGCACCGCATCATCGAAACGACCAGTTCCGCTATGTAGGCGCGCTCTATGGCGAGTTTCCAGAGTTGACGCCGCTGCTTACCGCCGGCATGTGGATCCTTTCCCAAATCGTCGAAGACGTTGTCGCCGATTACTTTGCCTACCATGGTCGCGAGTCCGGACTCGCAGGCAACGACATGCTCCAGCGGATGCGCGCCGATCTGAGCTGCTCAGCCAGCAAGATCCCAACGCGGCAATAGCTGCGCCCACCAGCTAATACGTCTCGGAGTTGCGCCGTCCACTACGATGTCGGTGGCCGCGGCGAGTGCGAAATAGGTTGGTGACGACCCCGCGGCCTATACCCGAAGCGTCCCGGCGGCACGCACGCTACTGGACAAGCGGCGTCGATACAGCGCGGAGGTCCACACCGCGCACGTCGGCTTGCCCTGCGAGCACTCGAACATACTGCTCCAGCGCGCGCTTCTCGACCTGCGCGCGGAGGCGCTTGGCAATGGTGCCGCGAACGGCATCGAACGGCACCTGGCAGCCGGCGACACGCCGGTCGACAGCGACGATGTGGAAGCCAAACCGTGTCTTCACCAGCTGTCCATGAATTCCGGTCCACTTCCCATCGAACAGCACGCGCTCGAACTCGGGGGCCGTTTCGCCGCGTTGAATCTGGCCGAGGTTACCTCCATGCTCCGCGGACGGACAGTTGGAGCACTGGCGAGCGAGCACTTCGAAGCGGTCGGGCGCTTTCAGCAGTTCCGATAGCGTCAGCTCGGCCTTGGCCCGCAGGGCATTGACCGGCGCGCCCGGCGTCACCTGAAACAGGATATGACGCGCCGCCACGAGATCGCCACTGACGAACACCTTCGCGTTCGCTGCATAGTATTGCCGGCATTCCGCCTCGGTTGGCTCGGGCGTCTGCACCTCGCGCTCGAGCACGCGCTCGATCGCAGCGTCGGCGACATCCGCGCCGGCGCCGTCTGCAAGCAGCCCTGTCGCGACCGCTCGCTGGCGCAGCAGTTCGCGGGCTGCGGCCGCCTGCGGCGTGGGAAATTCCGCTGCATCGACGACGACCCCATTGATCGAGACTTCGGCCACGGCCTATGGGTATGGATTTAGGGCCTGTTAAGGTCCTAGTTTCCGGTCGCGGTGGGGAAGCGCGCGCGCGGATTCTTGCTCCTCGTGCGCACGAGTTGCGGAGAGCGGAACAGATAGGCGAAGGTGGCGAACCCGCTCCAGATGTGAGCGAGCCGCGTAAAGGGGAAGACCAAAAAGATCGTCAGGCCGAGCGCGATGTGTGCCTGGTAGACCCATGGCACTCCGCTTAGCAGCTCAGCGTTGCCGGCACGGAAGACGACGATTCCCTGCACGTACTCGACGAGCTGCGAGAACATCGGGCCGCCGAGGTGCTGGGCCGAGAAGTAGATCGTCCACAAGCCGAGGGCGAGCTGAATCCACAGGATGCTCAGAATCGCCATATCCCATGGTCGTGTGTTGGCGTGGATCCGCGGATCCGAGAGCCGGCGATGGATCAGCATCGTGAGTCCCGCAAGGGCGCAGACGCCGGCAATCCCGCCGCCGATCATCGCCCCCAACGCATGCTGAGTTGGTGTCGTGAAGGCGTCGACGATCGACTCGGGGATCAGGAAGCCGAACAGGTGCCCGAAGAACACGACCAATATGCCGAAATGAAACAGATTCGATCCCCAGCGCAGCTCGCGCCGGCGCAGGAGCTGTGACGAATCGCTCTTCCAGGTGTATTGGTCGCGGTCAAAACGTACAAGGCTTCCGACAAAGAATACCGCGAGCGCGATGTAAGGGTAGATGCCGAAGAGGAACTGGTGCAGGTAAGAGAGCGTCGTCATTTGCGCGTCCCGGTGGCGTTGTCCTTAAGGCAGCGGCTTGCGTGATACGAACCGAATCGGCGCTACTTGTGCCGTCTCGGCGGTCGGACCGGAATCGGCCGGCGCGAACGCCGGGATTTCCGCCCAGTCCTCATCAAGCGCCTCCTGCGCCGGCGCTTCGCGCGCCTTGCTACCGTCGAGTCCCGGCTCCTGAGCTACGGCCAGCAGCGCAGCGAACACCGCTGCGTAGGAGCTGCCACGTTGCATCAGCGTCTCGCCGATACTGCGCAGGACGTGCGCGCAGTCGCAGAGCATCGCGCGTGCCTCGACCAGGGTCCGGCACGACAGGTATTCGAGGACGACCGGAAGGTAATCCGGCAGTTCCTTGGCCGCGAGACGATAGCCGGCGTTGGCGTAGATCAGGTTCAGTTCGACCATCGCAGCGCCGCGGTCGCGCGACTCGCCGTGGACATGCTCGAACACGTGAAGCGAGGTCCTGCGGCCCCGGTCGAAGAGCTCGACGTAGCGCCCTTCGAGGTCAATGGGGTCTGCAGCTCGCATTTCCGAGATCAATGCGTCAAGCCGCTCGCGTTCGGCGCGCGGCAGAAGGCGTGAACGCGCGAGCATGGCGCCGATTTCCGATAGCGCCGAAATCAGTTCTGGCCTGGGATAGGTGATGAGGGCGCCCAGTGCTCGCAGCGCGATCAGGTCGTCCACGGCATCCTCACCGCATACTCAATAGTCGGCGATCTTCTCGCGTCCGTCCTCACCGCGCACGCGCAGTGGAAAGACGCGCTTGCCGCCCATTTTGCCTCCGAACAGGCTCGCGCTACTCTCGCCGCCGGAGCAGCCATTGCCGAAGCTGAAACCGCATTCGCCCCGCAGGTAATATGCGGTCTCCGCGTACTCGCGGTGCGTGGTCGGTATCACGAACCGGTCCTCGTAATCGGCAAGCGCGAGATAGCGGTGCATTTCTTCGACTTGCGCCACGCTCATCCCTACGCGCCCGAGCAGCGCAGTGTCGTCCCGCTGCTCGAGCTGCCGCGCGCGGAAGAAGGCACGCATCGCCAGCATGCGCTCGAGGGCCGCAACGACCGGCTCTTCCTTTCCAGCGGTTAACAGGTTGGCGAGGTAGCGAACCGGGATACGCAGGCTGCGAACATCGGGCAGACCGTCTGCGTCGGCGACCTGGCCCGCATTCGCGCGCGAAGTAATCGGGGAGAGGGGCGGCACGTACCATACCATCGGCAGCGTGCGGTACTCGGGGTGCAGCGGAAAAGCGATCTTCCATTCGAGCGCCATCTTGTACGCGGGAGAGCGACGTGCCGCCTCGAGCCAGTTGTCTGGCACGCCGTCGGCTCGCGCTTGCGCCTGCACCTCAGCATCGTGCGGGTCGAGAAAGATGTCGAGCTGTGCCTGGTAGAGATCCTGGACGTCAGGCACCGCCGCAGCGCTCTCGATGCGGTCGGCGTCGTAGAGCAGCACGCCGAGATAGCGAATGCGCCCAACGCAGGTTTCGGAACAGACGGTCGGCTGACCCGCCTCGATCCTCGGGTAGCAGAAGATGCACTTCTCCGCCTTGCCGGTGTTCCAGTTGTAGTAGATCTTTTTGTACGGGCAGCCCGACACGCACATTCGCCAGCCGCGGCACTTGTCCTGGTCGATCAGGACGATGCCGTCCTCCTCGCGCTTGTAGATCGAGCCCGACGGGCAGGAGGCGACGCACGACGGGTTGAGGCAATGCTCGCACAGTCGCGGCAGGTACATCATGAAGGTGTTTTCGAACTCGCCATACATGTCCTTCTGCACGTCGGCGAAGTTGTAATCCTGCGACCGCTTGGCGAATTCGCCGCCGAGAATCTCCTCCCAGTTCGGGCCCCACTCGATCTTGTCCATCCGCTGCCGTGTGATCACCGAGATGGGACGCGCCGCCGGCGGGGTCGGCATCTCCGGCGCCGTCTGGATGAACTCGTAGTCGTAGGTGAAGGGCTCGTAGTAGTCGTCGATCTCCGGCAGATGCGGATTGGCGAAGATCTTGAGCAGCACCCCAAGCTTGCTGCCCTGCCTGAGCTTGATGCCGCCGCCGTCCTTGCGCTCCCAGCCGCCCTTCCACCGCTCCTGGTTCTCCCAGTCCTTCGGGTAGCCTATCCCGGGCTTGGTCTCGACGTTGTTGAACCACGCGTATTCCATCCCGACGCGCGACGTCCACACGTTTTTGCAGGTGACGGAGCACGTGTGGCACCCGATGCACTTGTCGAGGTTCAGCACCATCGCAATCTGCGCCCTGATCTTCATGATGTCACTCTCCCGGTCTCGGGCAGCGGCACGTCCATCCAGTCGGCCTTGGCCATCTTGCGCACGATGACGAACTCGTCGCGGTTGGAGCCGACCGTGCCGTAGTAGTTGAACCCGTACGAGAGCTGCGCATAGCCGCCGATCATGTGGGTCGGCTTGAGCACCGCCCGCGTCATTGAGTTGTGGATGCCTCCACGGTGACCGGTGATCTCCGACCCGGGCACGTTCACGATCTTTTCCTGCGCGTGGTACATCATGCACATGCCTGCATGCACGCGCTGGCTCACCACCGCCCGCGCCGTCAGCGCGCCGTTGGCGTTGTAGAGCTCGATCCAGTCGTTGTCCTCGATGCCGGCTGCTCGCGCGTCGACTTCGGAGATCCACACGATCGGCCCGCCGCGCGAGAGCGTCAGCATGATCAGGTTGTCGGTGTACGTCGAATGGATGCCCCACTTCTGGTGCGGCGTGATGAAGTTGAGCACGATCTCGGTATGGCCGTTGGGTTTGCGCGTCCGCACCGCCTCCACGCTGCGCGTGTCGACCGGAGGCTTGTAGACGCACAGCGCCTCGCCGAAGTCGCGCATCCAGCGGTGGTCCTGGTAGAACTGCTGCCGGCCCGTGAGCGTGCGCCACGGGATCAGTTCGTGAACATTGGTGTAGCCCGCGGTGTAGCTCACGTGCTCGCTCTCGATACCCGACCATGTGGGCGAGGTGATGATCTTGCGCGGCTGCGCCTGGATGTCGCGGTAGCGGATCTTCTCATCCTCACGCGCTTCGGCGAGATGGCGGTGTGACCGCCCCGTCTGCTTGGAGAGCGCATCCCACGCCTCGACCGCGACGGCGCCATTGGTCTCGGGGGCTAAGTACAGGATGACCTCGGCGGCCTCGGTGTCGCTCTCGATCTTGGGCAGCCCCTTGGTCGCGCCGCCGTCGACGACCAGGCCATTTAGCGCGCCCAGGCCCTCGACGGCTTCCTGCATCGGCCACTGAATACCCTTGCCACCATTGCCCAGGGTTTTGACGAGCGGCCCGAGCGCGGTGAAACGCTTGTACGTGTTCGGGTAGTCGCGCTCGACGACGACGATGTTCGGCGCTGTCCTCCCAGGTACGAGCTCGCACTCGCCGCGCTTCCAGTCAAGCACATCGAAAGGCTGCGCAATCTCGCCCGGCGTGTCGTGCAGGATGGGCTGCAGCACGACATCCTTTTCCACGCCCAGATGCCCTTCCGCCAAGGCCGAGAATTTCCGCGCGATCTCCTTGTAGATCTGCCAATCGCTTCTCGCTTCCCACGCCGGATCCACTGCCGCCGAAAGCGGATGGATGAACGGGTGCATGTCGGTGGTGTTGAGGTCGTTCTTCTCATACCACGTCGCTGTCGGCAGCACGATGTCTGCATACAGACACGTGGTCGACATGCGGAAATCGAGCACCACAAGAAGATCGAGCTTGCCTTCTGGCGCCTTATCGTGCCATGCGACTTCCTCCGGCTTCGTGCCGCTGGACTCGTCCAGGTCCGGCCCAAGCACGCTGTGCTGCGCGCCGATGAAATGGCGGAGGAAATACTCGTGGCCTTTCCCCGATGAGCCCAGCAGGTTCGAGCGCCAGACGAAGAGATTGCGCGGATGATTGACCGGATTGTCCGGGTCCTCGCACGCCAGTTTGAGCGTGCCGTCGCGCAGCGTCTTGACCACGTACTCCTTGGGTGCCATGCCTGCCTTCGCCGCGTCGCCAGCGACCTGCAGGGGATTCGCCGCGAGCTGCGGCGCCGACGGAAGCCAGCCCATGCGCTCCGCTCGCACGTTGAAATCGATCATCGAGCCGGTGTAGCGCGCCGGATCGGCAAGCGGCGAAAGGATTGTCCGCACGTCAATCTTCTCGTAGCGCCACTGGTCGGAATGCGCATAGAAGAAGGACGTTCCGTTCATCTGCCGCGGAGGGCGCACCCAGTCGGTCGCGAAGGCGAGCACCTGCCAGCCAGTCTGCGGCCGCAGCTTTTCCTGGCCGACGTAATGGGCCCAGCCGCCGCCCGAGACGCCAACGCATCCGCACAGCATGACCATGTTGATCACCGCGCGGTAATTCATGTCCTGGTGATACCAGTGGTTCATGCCCGCACCGATGATGATCTGCGCACGCCCGTGCGTGAGCTCGGCGGTCTTGGCGAAATCGCGGGCGACGCTGATCGCGTGCTCCGCCTTGACACCGGTGATCGCCTCCTGCCATTTCGGCGTGTACGGGACATCATCGTCGTACGACCTGGCGCAACCATCGTTCAACCCTCGATCGACGCCGTAGTTCGCGCACAGCAGATCAAACACTGTCGCCACGTAGACATCGCCTTCGGCCGTACGCAAGGTTTTCACCGGAACCTTGCGAACCAGCACGTCGCCGCCCTGGTCGTTCGCCGGGAAGTGCTCGTGCAGCGTGCCGCCGAAATAGGGGAACGCCACTGGTAAAGCATCGTCGCGCCGTTCGAGCAGCGACAGCGCAAGTTTCACGTCGCGACCGCCCGCGCCGTCCTTCGGCTCGAGATTCCATTTGCCGAGATCCACCTCCACCTGCGGGCCCCAGCGGTAACCGATCGAGCCCTGCGGGGCGACCGGATTTCCGGTCGACTCGTCAAGGCCGATGGTTTTCCATTCCGGGCTGTTCGTCTGTCCCAGCTTGTCCGAGAAATCCGAAGCTCGCAGGTAGCGATCGGGCATGTAGCGATCGCCGCTCTTGGCAAGGCGCACAAGCATGGGCAGGTCGGTAAAGCGCCGCGCGTAATCGTCGAAGTACGGTACCGTGCGATCGACGTGGAATTCCTTGAGGATCACGTGACCCATCGCCATGCCGAGCGCGGCGTCGGTGCCCTGCTTCGGATGCAGCCAGACGTCGCCGAACTTGGCGACCTCCGCGTAGTCCGGGGTGATCGAGACGATCCGGGTGCCGTTGTATCGCGCCTCGACGAAGAAATGCGCGTCGGGCGTCCGCGTCTGGGGTACGTTCGATCCCCAGGCAATGATGAACTGCGAGTTGTACCAGTCGGCCGATTCGGGCACATCGGTCTGCTCGCCCCAGGTCTGCGGCGAGGACGGCGGCAGATCGCAGTACCAATCGTAGAACGAAAGGAGCGTGCCACCGATCAGCGACAGATAGCGCGAGCCGGAGGAGTACGAAACCATAGACATCGCCGGGATGGGCGAAAAGCCGCAGACGCGGTCCGGTCCGTATTTCCTGATCGTGTAGACATTGGCGGCGGCCACAATCTCGATGGCCTCGTCCCACGTTGCCCGGACGAAGCCGCCGCGACCGCGGATCGACCTGTACTCGAGCGCCCTGGCGGGATCCTCGACGATCGAAGCCCAAGCCTCGACTGGTGCCAGCGTCTTGCGTGCATCCCGCCACAGGCGCACCAATCGGCCACGCACCATTGGGTACTTCAACCGGTTGGCGCTATACAGATACCAGCTGTACGAAGCGCCCCGCGAGCAGCCGCGAGGTTCGTGGTTGGGCATACCCGGACGCGTGCGGGGATAGTCGGTCTGCTGCGTTTCCCACGTCACGATGCCGCCCTTGACGTAGACCTTCCAGCTGCATCCCCCGGTGCAATTCACACCGTGCGTCGAGCGCACGATCTTGTCGTGCTGCCAACGCAATCGATACGCGTCCTCCCACTTGCGGTCCTCTTTTCGCGTCTCGCCGTGGCCGCCGGCGAAGGGTTCTCGATGCTCGGTGAGGAACATCAAGCGGTCCAGAAAGTGGCTCATGATGCAGACCTCCCCGAGCCCCAGCTAAGCGACAAAAAAGGGACAGAACCGATTCCCACCGACGGGGATCGGCCCCGCTCGGTATTGAAAATCGACACTGACCCCATTTGCGTCCGAGTACTGCACAACCACAAAGATGCGCGCCTACCGTACACCTGCCGCAGCTCCTTGTACAGTTTCACCGCGCCGCGCTCTGCACCAGGCCGCCCGCCCGAGACGGTTGTTCGTGTGTGACCAGCGGCAGCCGCCGCACCTCGGTGTAGTAGATCAGGATCAACGATACCCACACGACCCCATAGAGCAGCATGAAGCAGCTCGAGCGAATCCGCGTTACGTCGACCAGCACGCCCCAGAGGATCGGCAGCAGGAACCCGCCAAGACCGCCGGCCAGTCCCACAATGCCGCTCACGACGCCGAGGTTTTGCGGAAACTCGTCGCTGACGTACTTGAACGTCGAAGCCATGCCGAAGGCGAGCACGACACCCAGCACGAACAGCAGGAGAGTGAACGGCAGCAACGCCCAACCCAGGTGAAACGTGGCCGCCCCATCGATGGTCTTAATGGACAGCTCGGTGGGCGGGTACGAGATCAGAAAGAGCGCGATCCACGCCACCCACAACACCCACCACGTGACGTTGTGGGCGCCATGGCGGTCGGACATCCAGCCCCCCGCCGCGCGCAGGACTCCGGCGGGCAGCGAAAACGCGGCGGCTAGCATCGCAGCCGCGTTGACGCTCAGGCCGTATTCCTTGACATAGTATTGCGTCATCCACAGTGACAGTGCCGTGAAGCCGCCGAAGGCCAGCGAATAGTATTGACAGAGCTTCCACACCCTCCAATCCTTCAGCACCGCCAGTTGCTGTTTCATTGTCGGGGCCGTCTTACCGCCCGCACCTGGGTCGGGCGCGCTAGCCAGCCAGAAAATCAGCGCCGTCACCAGCAGCGCGACGGCATAAACCCTGGGCACCATCGGCCAGCCGTAGGCGTCGATCAGACGCGGCGCGACGAACAGGTTGAGCGCGGCGCCGGATGTGCCTGCTCCGAAGAATCCCATCGCGAAACCTCGTTTTGCCGGCGGGAAAAAGCGTGCACAGTAAGGCGTGCCCACGGAGAAGGACGCCCCGACGATACCCAGGAGGAAGCCGATCGCGAGCAAGAGCCAGTAGGCCGTGACATAACTCACGAGATACACCGGGACCGCCGCCAAGAGCAACAGCGTGGTCATCACAATGCGCCCGCCAAATCGGTCGGTCCACACGCCAAGCGGCAAGCGCATGATCGCTCCGAACAGCACCGGCGTCGACGTGAGCAGGCCGAACTGTGTGTTGTTGAGCCCCAGCGCCTTCTGGATCGGGATTCCGATGACCCCGAACATCATCCAGACGGCAAAGCACACCATGAATGCAAACGTGCTGGCAAACAAGACCGCATATGCGCGCGGATGCTGCGCATCAATTCTGCTCGCGTCTAAGCGATGTTCATCCATGTTGACTCCAATGCGAATGCAGCATGTCCCCCGCGCGAAACCACCACGTCATCAGAGGCCGGAACCACGGCGTTCCGTCGTACAGGGGGATCGCCGTAAACGGAATGTCGTCGAAGGCAGTCCGGCCTTCGCGCTGTCCAAGTATCTTCAGTGCGAGCTTTCGACCGAGATGCGGCATCATGGCCACGCCGGAGCCGTTGCAGCCCAGCGCATACCAGATGCGGTCGCGCTGGCCGATTGCGGGGAAATCGCTGCGCGTCATGGCGACGTTGCCGGTCCACGCGTGACTGACGCGCGCTTCCTCGAGCGACGGAAAGATCGCGCACAATTCCCGCTTAAGCCAGCGGGAGGCGACGTCGAGATGAATCGGATGCAGCGCGGCGCGCCCGCCGAGCAGGACGCGAGTGCCATCGGGCGAGGGCCGATAGTATCGATGCTTCGATCGGGTTTCGACGATCATCCGACCGTTCGGGATCAGGCTCCGTACGCGGGACTGGCCGAGGGGTTCGGTCGCGATCAGGAAGCTCGGGATCGCGACGAGGCAGCGAGCGAGCGCTGGCGTCGCCCGCCCCGAATAGGCGTTGGTCGTCGCGACGACTTCGCTCGCGACCACGCTGCCGCGCGCAGTCTGCACCACGGTGTTGTTCGACTCGCGGTTCACCGCGGATACCGGTGTATAGCCTGCCACCAGCGCTCCGGCCTCGCGCGCCTTTTGCAGCAGCCCCTGGTGCAGACGTGCCGGGTGGACGCCGCCGTGCGCACCGAACAGCAGTCCGCCGACATAGCAGTCAGCCATCATTTCGCGCCCGACGTCGGCCTTGGTCAAGACCTCGATGGGCATGGCGAAATCGCGTTTGAGCGCCTCGGCGTCGCGCCGCATCGACGCGAAGTCGCCATCAGTCCACGCGCCGCGCATCCGCCCGCACAACTGCAGTTGCGCGTCGATCTTCTCATCAGTGATCAGCGCCTTGAGGAAATCGAGCGAGGCGATGCCCTCCCGAACCAGATCTTTCGCTTTCTCCGGTCCGAAGCGTTCGGTCAGCTCGACATAAGAACGACGGTGACCGTGACCGATCATGCCGCCTGATCGGCTCGATGCGCCGTCGCCTGGCGCAGTCGAATCGAACACGACGACGCTCCGGCCAGCGCGGGCGAGCGTCAACGCCGCCACCAATCCGGTGTACCCGGCACCGATGATCGCGACGTCGCACTTGACGGGCAGCGCGACCTCGGTCGGCGATTCCCGCGGCGCCGCCTCCCACCAATAGGGTTTCCCAAAGATGCCAGCGGATGTTTTGGACGACATGCGGCTGTGCTACCGGCAGAGCTCTCTCTAGCCGGCAGCGGATTCGTTGGACAGTATGCGACTCCCGGCTCATTTTGGTCCATGATCTGTCGGGCGCGCAAGCCGATCGGCCGCGCTTGCGTGCGGCTGCGAAATGCGGTCACAATCGCGCCAAACATCGGGAGGAGGAACCAATGAAAAAACTCGCCATTGCAATCGTGTCGCTGGCGCTTCTGTCGGCGCCACTCGCCTTCGCGCAAAAGAAGACCCTGGTCGTCGGGATGGGTTCGGCGGACGCCGGCAAGCTCGATCCCCACATCGCGTCGACAACGCCAGACAAGGGGCTGTTGAGCTGGATGTTCAACGGCCTCGTCCGCATCCGACCCGGCAAGATCAGCCCGGAATTCATCGAACCCGACCTCGCAGAGAGCTGGACGTCGAATCCCGCCGGCACCGAATGGACGTTCAAGCTCCGCCGTGGCGTGCAGTGCCACCACGGCTATGGCGAGTTCACCGCCGACGACGCCGTCTATTCGATCAAGCGTGCGAGCAACAAGGCGACCTCGTCGTATTCGAACGACTTCTCGGCGGTCGACAAGGTCGAGGCGCTGGACAAGTACACGGTGAAGATCACGCTCAAGAATCCCGTCGCCGGCTTCCTCGGCTACGTCGCCAACGTCAACGGCGGCAACCAGATCTGCAAGAAAGCTGCCGAGGAAATGGGTGAGAACTTCGCCAAAAAGCCGATCGGCACCGGGCCGTTCATGTTCGCCGAGTATCAGCCCCAGCAATTTGTGAAACTCGTCGCGAACAAGCAGTATTTCCGGGGCCCACCGCAGATCGAGGAGATCACCTATCGCTACATCCCGGCCGATTCGAGCCGCGATCTCGCGTTCCAGTCGGGCGAGCTGGACATGATCTACGGCAAGCAGGACCAGACATGGATGGATCGCACGGCGAAGCTTCCTGGAGTCAAGGTGATCGCGATGGAGCCCGGCGAAGAGTCCGTGCTGTCGCTCAACATCACGGTGAAACCACTCGACGACATCCGCGTACGCCAGGCGATCGCCTACGCGATCGACCGCAAGGCGATCGTCGCCTTCAAGGGCGCGGGCTCGTCGCGCGAAGCAGTGTCTGTCGTGCCGTCGGGCTACCTCGGCACCGACGAGAAAGCGCCGCTCTACCCGTACGATCCGGCGAAAGCGAAAGCGCTGCTGGCCGAGGCGGGCTATCCGAACGGTGTCACGATCAAGACGATCCACACCACGCTCACCGGCATGCAGACGCTGATCGAGGCCGTGCAGGCGCAGCTCAAGAAAGTCGGCATCAACCTCGACATCGAGCTGGTCGAGCACGCGACGTTCCACGCGCAGATCCGCAAGGACCTCTCCCCGCTCGTCCACTACCAGGCGGCGCGCTTTCCCGTAGCCGACGTCTATCTCACGCAATTCTTCGATTCGGCATCGATCGTCGGCACGCCGACAGCGGTGACGAACTTCAGCCATTGCAATGTCGCCGACAGTGAAATCCGAGCCGCGCGAATCGAGCCGGATGCTGCGAAACAGATGGCGTTGTGGAAGAGCGCGCAGGAAAAGATCATCAAAGCGGTGTGCGCGGTTCCAGTCTATGAGCAGCTCCAGCTCTGGGCATGGAAGGACACGCTCGATCTGGGCTACCCAGTGCAGGGCTCGCTCAACCTGTCGCCGCCGATCACGGAGAAGGCCCACTTCACGAAGTGACCGCGGGATCGGGACGAGGGCCTACTCGACTGAGCGAACTCGCGATCGCGAAGCTGACCGATCGCGGCCTTTCGGGATGGCCGCACCCTTCTGACCGGATCCCATGACCGCGTTCCTGGTCCGAAGGTTGAGCTTTGCCTGTGTCACGCTGTTCGCCGTCCTGACGCTCGTCTTCGTGCTGGTTCGGATCGTCCCCGGCGATCCGGCGCAGTTGATCCTCGGCGATCAGGCAAGCCGCGAAGCCATCGAGGCGCTGCGCCATCGGCTCGGTCTCGATCTGCCGCTCGGGGAACAGTACGTGCTGTTCCTGTCGGGGGCGATGCGTGGCGACTGGGGTGTCTCGATGGTCACGGGACAGCCGGTCATCGGCGAAGTACTGCGCGTGCTGCCCTGGACGATCCAGTTGACGCTCGTCTCGCTGGTCCTGGGCGTTGCCATCGGCGTTCCCGGGGGCGTCTACGCGGCGCTCCATCGCAACCGCTTCGTCGATTATGCGGTGCGGATTTCATCGCTCCTGGGCCTCTCGTTCCCGCCCTTCGTCGCGGCAATCGTTCTGCTGCTCGCCTTCGCGATCGCACTGCCATGGTTCCCGGTGATCAGCGCGCGCTCAGGGAGCTTTACCGCTTGGTACCAGTCGATCACTCTGCCGGCGGTGAGTCTCGGCCTGATCACAGCGGCATATGTGACACGCGTCACGCGCTCGGCGATGCTCGAGGTCCTCTCGGAAGACTACGTGCGCACTGCGCGCGCGAAGGGCGTGCCGTGGAATGCGGTCGTCTGGCGGCATGCGCTGCGCAACGCGCTCATCCCAATCATTACGGTGGTCGGGCTCTATCTGGGCATTCTGATCGGCAACTCGGTGCTGACCGAGATCGTCTTCAGCCGGCCCGGCCTCGGCAAGCTGCTGATCGGCGCGCTCAACCAGCGCGACTACCCGATGCTGCAGGGCATGATGGTGATCTACACGCTGGTGGTCGTGCTGGTCAACCTGCTGACCGACTTAGCCTACGGGTTCGTCGACCCGCGCGTGAAGCTCAAATGACATCGATTGCCTGGTCGACCAAGGCGCAGCTCAAATGACAACCGTCACGGCAACTCCACCCGCAGCCGCGCCCTCGCCGTTCGCCTATTTCGCGTCGGCGACACTCAAGGCGTTCAACACCAACAAGACATCGTGGATCGGCTTGGCCGTGTTCCTTGTTGTGGTCGTGCTGGCGATTCTGGCGCCGGTGCTCGCACCCTTCGATCCCAACGAACAGAACATCCTCGAGAAGCTCCGGGCGCCCACGCTCGAGCATTGGCTGGGCACCGACAGCTTCGGCCGCGACACGCTGTCGCGCGTGCTCTACGGAGCGCGCATATCGCTGATCATCGGCACCGTGTCGACGTTGATCGCGATGGTCGTCGGAACGGCGATCGGCTTGCTCGCCGGCTGGCGCGGCGGACGCTTCGACACCGTCACCATGCAGACGATGGACGTGCTGCTCGCGTTCCCATCGCTGATCCTCGGGCTGATCCTGGTCGCGATGCTGGGTCCGTCGATGATCAACATCATCATCGCCATCGCGTTGACGTCGATCCCGCCGTTCGCCCGCATCGCTCGCGCGCCGACGATCGCGGTCAAGGAGCGGGAGTTCGTCGAGGCCGGCAGAGCGCTCGGCTACTCCGACACGCGGATTCTCGTCGGGCACATCCTGCCGAATATCCTGCCCGAGATCCTGGTGATGGGGTCGTTGTGGCTCGCCAACGCCATTCGCACCGAGGCCTCGCTCGCCTTCGTAGGCTTGGGCGTCAAACCGCCTACCGCGACATGGGGCGGCATGATCCGCGAAGGCTTCGAAAACATCCTCGACAGCTACTGGCTGGCGCTCGCGCCGGGCATGGCGATTCTCATCGTGATCTTCGCACTGAACCTCCTCGGTGACGGCTTGCGCGACGCGATCGACCCCAAGCTCAAGGGAGAGGCCTAGGGTCTGTGAACGCTATGGACACAAACGCGTTGCGTTGCCGAAAACGGCTGGCGCAAGGCGCAAAGGCGAAGCCGGGCGGGGCGCCCGGTGAGACTTTGCAACGCCGCGGTCGGCGTTTTCGGCAGCAACCCGATGGGAACGGGCGCCCATAGCGCTCACAGGCCCTAATCATGACGATTCGATCGGCCGCTCAAGCGCGAAGCGCGACGGCAACGGCACCGGTTCTCGCGGTGCGCAAGCTGACGACGGCTTTTCGGGTCGACGACGTGTGGACGACCGTGGTGAAGAATGTTTCGTTCGAGGTCGGGCCGCGCGAGACAGTGGCGATCGTCGGCGAGTCCGGTTCCGGAAAGAGCGTCACCGCGCTCTCCATCATGAGGCTGCTGCCGGCCGCGAACAGTCGGGCGACTGGCGAGATCCTGCTCGAAGGGCGCGAACTCCTGAAGCTCCCCGAAGAGCAGATGCGGCAGGTGCGCGGCAATGCGATCTCGATGATCTTCCAGGAGCCGATGACAAGCCTGAATCCGGTGCTCACACTTGGATTCCAGATCGCCGAGGCGCTCATCTACCATCGCGGGCTCGACCGCGTGCAGGCGGAAGCCGAGACGCTGCGCATTCTGGAGCACGTCCGCATCCCATCGGCGGCCAAGCGGCTGCACGAGTATCCGCACCGCCTCTCGGGTGGCATGCGACAGCGCGTGATGATCGCGATGGCGCTCGCCTGCAAGCCCAAGCTGCTGATCGCCGACGAGCCGACGACCGCGCTCGACGTTACGATCCAGGCCGAGATCCTCGAGCTCATCAAGTCGCTGCAGGACGATGAGGGTATGTCGGTCGTATTCATTACGCACGACATGGGCGTGGTCGCCGAGATCGCCGATCGCACCGTCGTCATGCTGAAAGGCGACGCGGTCGAACAGGCATCCACCAGCGCGCTTTTCGCCTCGCCGCGCCAGCCGTATACCCGCGCCCTGCTTGCCGCGGTACCGCGCCTGGGATCGATGGCCGGCCGGCCCGCCCCGCAGCGATTCGCGATCGTCGATCCGGCCACCGGCGACCCCGAGGTCGTTCAGGAAACACCGTCGACCGCGAGGCTCACCGAACGTCCGGTGCTCGAAGTCGCCAACCTCGCGACCCGCTTCGACATTCGGTCAGGCATCCTCGGCCGCGTCGGCGCGCGCGTCCACGCCGTCGAGGATGTTTCGTTCTCGCTTCACGCCGGGGAAACGCTCGCGCTGGTGGGCGAAAGCGGCTGCGGAAAATCGACCACCGGCCGCTCGATCCTGCGCCTCGTCGAGCCGAATTCCGGGAGCATCCTATTCGAAGGCAAGGACGTGCGCGCGCTCGATCGCGAGGGCCTGCGAAGCGCTCGCCGGCGAATGCAGATGATTTTTCAGGATCCGTTCGCAAGCCTCAACCCGCGCAAGACAGTGGGTGGGGCGATCGCTGAACCGATGCGGGTGCACGGCCTTCTCAAGCATTCCGACGCGCGCGCCCGGGTCGCCGAGTTGTTCCTGAAAGTCGGTCTTTCGCCCGATATGGCGAGCCGCTTTCCCCACGAATTCTCCGGCGGTCAGCGTCAGCGGTTGTGTATCGCGCGTGCGCTCGCAACCAAGCCGACGCTCCTCGTCGCCGACGAGGCCGTGTCGGCGCTCGACGTATCGATCAAGGCGCAGGTGATCAACCTGATGATGGACCTGCAGTCGGAGCTGGGGCTCGCGTATCTTTTCATCTCGCACGATATCGCGACCGTCGAACGCATCAGCCATCGGATCGCCGTGATGTACTTGGGCGAGATTGTCGAGATCGGTCCGCGCGCAGCGATCATGGAAGATCCGCGGCATCCGTACACCAAGCGCCTGCTCGCGGCCGTTCCGGTACCGGAAGCGGGCCGTCGAGCGCTGCGTCGCGGGCTCTCCACGACCGAAGTGCCGAGTCCCGTACACGAGCCCGACTACGTGCCCCCGCCGCGCCTGTATTGCGACGTCGGCGCGGGACACGTCGTGCAGGCGTTCGACGCATAGGCTCGATAGTTCCGGTCACTCCGAGTCGATCCCATTTGATCCACATCAAGCTGTCCCCGCCGGGTCAGCAAATGTCCCCAAAAGGATGCGCTGCTGTCACTCGCTTGCCGTAGACTTGCGGCCTTTTAGAAGCCAAGGTTTGCGTCCGTGAAGAAAAAGGAAGACCGTCAGCCCGTTCCGTATACATTCGCGTCAGCGAAGAAGCGGCTGACCAATGTGCGGTCTCGCATCGACCGGTTGTTCGAGTCGATGGACCTCGTCGCGATGCCGGCGAGCCATGCCGTCAACGAGCTGTGCGACAGTCTAGACAAGCATGCCGAAGCTCTGGAGGTACTCCTCGCCATGCGGGTCGAGGTCCCCGAGGAACAGAAGCTGGAGCAGCAGCGTGTTTCGTACCCGAACCCGGCAGTCGAGTCCGTGGACACCGGCGAGCGGAGTCAGATCGAGCTCGCTACACCGGTCGAGGAGCCCAACGGTGCATCGACCGCGCTCGATAGGTCGGAGTTCGTGTTCTTCCACAGCGGCACAACCACCAAGCATTGAATCGCGGGGTTGGTACAGCCCTGAGTGTCGAGGCTACCAACGGCGGCTCAGCCGTCGAACTGCACCGTTGAGAGTCCGCTGAGCGCTCGCAACGTGTAGGAGCGTCCTCGGCCAGCTTTATACTCCGGCTCGCATGCGGCTCAGTGAGGCCGGCCGCGACATTCGCGAATTAGGGGAGAAATCACCATGGGCATAAGTACCACGCGCGAAGCGCTGTCGCGCATTTTCTACCAGCGCTGTTTCTGGCTGTTTATCGTGCTGCTCGCGCTGATCGGCGCCGTGTCGTTCGTTCCGGCGACCGACAGGGGTCGCCTCATCGTAAGCATCGTCAATATGTTCCTCCTGATAGCGACTGTCGCAGCGGTTGGCCGCACGACCTTGTCGTTCGTGATCGCGCTGTTACTTGCCATTCCGGCCGTGTGGTTCCAGTACCTCGGCCTGTGGTATGACGACGACAGCAGCCTGGCCTCATCCTGGATGTTCAGCGCCGCACTCTATTTCATCACGGTTGCGTATCTTCTCCGCTACGTTTTCCACCCCAGAATCATGACGCCGGACAAGCTATTTGGCGCCGCAGCGGCGTATCTGCTGATCGGCGTCCTGTGGGCGTACATCTACGCGAGCATCGGGTTCTTCTATCCGCAGTCGTACATGATCGTCGGCCAACCGGGACAGCTCGTCTATTCCGACGCGCTTTACTTCAGCATAACCGTCCTCACGAGCACGGGCTTCGGCGACATCACGCCACTCACCCGCCAGGCACGCGGCATGTGCATGGTGGAACAGATCACTGGCGGCCTGTTCGTCGCAATCCTGATCGCTCGTCTTGCCGGCGTTTACCCGCCGCGAGAGAGTTACATCGACGACAAATCCGAATGATTGCGTCGACAGGCAAGTTGAATGACCAATCTCGGGTATCGTCAGGGTCTGGCCGCCAGCAGCCTAATTTCTCGCATCACCTTTAGTGTCAGTCGTAGAACCGGTCGTACAGCGAGGCAGGTAAAGGAAACTTGCGCTATACGATAACTCCAGTTCATGATTGCTCCATCGTGGCGGCCCGGCGGGTGCTACGAGCAAGCACCAATGCCAGCCATGCCGATCTGCTGGAAGGGATCCCCATGAGACCATGGAGTGCAATCATTGCGATTGCCATCGCGCTCGGGCTTGACGGTTGTGCGAGTCTGAGTACAACCGCGCAGTCGGAACAGCAAAAACTGGTGGACGCTGCCGATGCCTCGCTCTCCAACTTCATGCGAGATCCGAACATGGGGTGGTTCCAGCAGCATCTTGCACAGGCAAAGGGGGTCCTGATCGCGCCTACAATTGTGAAGGCGGGTTTCATCTTCGGCGGATCGGGTGGCCGGGCCGTATTGGTTGCCAGAGAGCCTCAGTCGGGTAAATGGGTTGGCCCCGCGTTCTATGCACTGCTGACCGCGAGCGCTGGACTTCAGGTTGGCATTTTGGTCTCTGAATCAATCACGCTCGTGATGACCGACCGGGGGATGAACGCGCTTCTTTCACCATCATTCAACATAGGAGGCGACGCAAGCGTCGCCGCCGGTCCGATAGGTGTAGGCGCGAAGTCGGACATCATTGCCGATCTGGTCTCTTTCAGCCTCTCGAAGGGACTCTACGGCGGCCTCAATCTCGAGGGGACGCTGGTCAATACCGCCGACGACTGGAATCAGGCGTATTACAGCAAGAGGGTCCTCTCGACCGACATTCTCGTACGAGCGACCGTGCACGAACCAGGAGCAGACAAACTCATCTCCGACATCACCGCAGCCTCCGGAAGGAAATAACCTCGCTTGTGAAAGCTTGACATGAGCGCAACCGACTACGACGCCATTTCACGCGAATATCAGGACTCCAAGCTCCTTCCCTTTCGGAAACACATCGAGGAATACACGCTGTTCGATCTGCTCGGCGATCTCCGAGGCAAGAGCGTGCTAGATCTCGCTTGTGGCGAAGGCATCTATTCGCGACGCCTCGCGCTGCGTGGCGCGCAGCGGGTGGTCGGCGTCGACCTTTCGGCGGGGATGATCGAGCTCGCGCAGGAGAAGGAGCGCGAGCTGCCGCTGCACATCGAGTACCAGGTTGGTGACGCGATGCATCTGGGCGCCATCGGCGCTTTTGAAGTGGTGCTGGGCTCCTATCTACTCAACTACGCCCGCAGCAAGGACGAACTGCTGCGGTTCTGCAGCAGCATTCGGCGCAATCTCAATCCCGGCGGCCGGTTTGTCGGCTTCAACGACAATCCGGCGAACGACATTCAGTTCTACGATACTTATCGAAAGTACGGCTTTGTCAAGGCAGGGCGGGTGCCGCGCCATGAGGGCGATCCCATCACCTACACGATCATCAATGCCGACGGCACCGAATTCCCGATCGAAAACTACTATCTCGAACCGTCGACATACGAGGCGGCGTTCAGGGAGAGCGGGTTTGAAGCGTTCTACTGGCGCCCGCTGCGCCTGTCGCCCGAGGGACGAGAGACGTTCGAATCCGGGTTCTGGGACGATTTTTTCGCGCATCCACCTATGATAGGCATTGAAGCGACATGATGCTGCTCGATCGAAAAAAGCTCATCGTGACCCGCGGCTATAGCGTACGAAGGAATGCAACCAGATCGGCTTTCTCTGCGTCGCTGAAACCGATGCCGAACCGCTGGTCGTAGAAATCGACGACCGCATCGAGATCGCTTGCCGAGCCGTTGTGGAAGTACGGTGCCCGGGTCGCCAGCGCTCGCAGAATCGGGCCCTTGAAGCGTCCGACGTCCTTCCACTTCCCCGAAATTAGCGCTCGTCCTGGGTCGGTGGTCTGCACGGTTTCGAACGGAGGCTGCGTGTGGCGCAGTGTGTACAACGGGAGGTCGGGAGTGCGGCGCGATGCATCGGCAAGGCCAATGTCGAGAGGCGCTGGAATGGAATGGTTTCCCGCATTCGGCGCGTCGTGGCAAGTCGTGCACGTCCCTTGCAGCACCGGCACGCCGAGGTCGTCGTTGAGGCCTTTGACACCAGTGATTGAGATGGGCTTGCTGTTGAACAGCTTCTCGCCGCGAGCAACCGCTCGGCGGGCCTCGGAGCGCCCACCGTCTTTGCCGCCGCGATCGAGGGTGTCCCACGCGTCGTAGAGCGTGAACACGACGTTGTTGAACACGGCTCCAGTCTGATAGTCGCCCGACACGGCATCGTTGATGCCGAAATGGAAATCCTGCTTGGCCAAGTACTGCGGGCCGCCCTGCGCCGTGCGCGCCCACAACTCACCTGCCTCGCCGTCGAATACTTGTGCCGTGAACAACGTCGTCTCGAAGCGGACGATCGCTTCGCGTTGCTCGGCGGTGAGCGGCTGCGCAGCCTGCGCGTGACCGATGGTCGCACTGTTCGACTGGTCGGCGAGGTCGAAATGCATCGAGGCGAAGCATTGGGTGGTTCCCAAGATGCAATTCTTTGACGCGGGATCGAGGAATGTCTCGCGTCCGTCCCACATGAGCGTGCTGAGGAACTTGAGGTTGGTCGACGGTAGCGGACGCCGGAAAAGCGACAGCTCCTTGGCACTGGCATACCCATAAGGATCGTCCACCGCGACCAGCGTGAACTCAGCGTTGTTGGGAATGCCGATGCCTACGCGAATCAACCCCTTGCTGAGCAGTACGCTGTACGCCTCGCGGCGAGCCTCGAGCGTTGAAACGTCTGCATCGGGCGAGTTTGACCCGTCGTTGGTGCGGAAGATTGGATCGGTGCCTCCGGTGGCTTCGAAACGCAGCCGCAGGTGCTCGGGCGTGACGGTCCATCCATCCGCTGGCTGGTGGCAACTTACGCAAGCACGGCCATTCGTCCCCAAGCTCTGGAAGAACGGCCCCGTCAAATCGATCGCGCCGCTCGTGCTGAAAGTCGCGGCGAAGCCACTCGGGTCGGGGAACGGCACCATGGCAGGCATTTCCTGGTGATCGTCCGCCATTCCGGTGATGCTGTTGGCAAGAAGCGCGGCAAGCAAGTGAGACGTGTAACGGCGGGCCGATGGGGTGCTCATGAGTACATCTCCTTGCGGTCCAGGTTGTTGAACCTGTTCGCGTTTGGCATGGGGCGAATCGCGGTGCGGATCTTGGATTGTTGGTGCGTGGAAGTCTTGAAAAAGGTCTAAAAAATCTATAAAAGTTGATCCTTCCCGGACGCGTCGACACTCGGAGGGGGCCAGTCGCGACGACACGGGAACTTCGATGTGATCGCGGCAGCGTGAGCAAGCTCTACGAACTCGGCCCCTTCGTACTCGACCCGCTCGCCGGCACGCTGATCCGTTCCGGCGCGCCCACCTCTCTGGGTGCGCGCGGGGTCGCCGTGCTGGCGGAGTTGCTCGAGCACCCCAACGAATACGTCTCCAAGTCGCGCATCATGGACGCGGCGTGGCCGGGACTGGTCGTGGAAGAAAGCAATCTCGCCGTGCAAATCTCCGCGATCCGTCGCGCGCTCGCCGACGCGCCTGGCGGCGAGCACTGGGTCGAAACGTTGCCGCGCCGAGGCTACCGGTTCATTGGCCCCGTTGCCGAGGTCGATCGACCGCAAAGCGTTCGGAGCCGCAACGATCATACGAACCTTCCCGAAGCACTGACGTCGTTCATCGGGCGCGAGCGTGAGCTGCTCGATATCAAGCAGCTGTTGCCGGGTAGGCGCTTGGTAACTGTTGTTGGCGCCGGCGGGATCGGAAAGACCCGCCTCGCTCTGCAGTTGGCCAGCGAAGCCATCGATGACTACCGCGACGGAGTCTGGCTGGTGGAGCTCGGCTCGATCAACGATCCCTCGCTCGTGCCAGCGTCGGTTGCGCAGGTGCTTGGCGTCCAGGAGAAGAGCGGCACGCCGCTGACGCAAACGCTTTGCAGCTACATCAACGCGCGCCAGTTGCTGTTGATCGTAGACAACTGCGAGCATCTGCTGGACGCCTGTGCCAAGCTCGCCGACGCTGTTCTGGGCACTGCCGCGCAGGCAACGATTCTCGCCACCAGTCGCGAGCCTCTGCACGTCGCCGGCGAGCAGACTTATCCGCTACAAGCGCTGTCGCTTCCCGAATCAGGGGCGGACGCAGATCAAGTGGCACGCTCCGAGGCAGTGCAGCTCTTCGTCGAGCGTGCCCGGCGGCAGCTACCTGACTTCGAATTGACCGCTGCCCGCGCCGCCATCGTCGCCGACCTCTGCATTCATCTCGACGGCATACCGCTGGCGCTGGAACTGGCAGCCGCTCGCGTCCGCACCTTGTCGGTCGAGCAGATCCATGCCCATCTGCACGATCGATTCAAGTTGCTCACCGCGGGCTCACGCACGGCGCTGCCGCGCCAGCAGACGCTGCGACACACCCTCGACTGGAGCTTCGACCTGCTCGGGGAACAGGAGCGCGCTGTGCTGCGACGGTTGGCGGTGTTTGCCGGCGGCTTCACGTTGGAGGCTGCTTCGGCTGTCGCTTCCGAAAAGGCGATGGACGAGTACGCGGTGATCGATCTGCTTTCCCAGCTCGTCGCGCGCTCGCTGGTCGTCGCCAGCACTATCGACGGTAGCGCGCGCTATCGGCTGCTCGAGACGACTCGCGCCTATGCGCTGGAGAAGCTCGCTGAATCCGGAGAGACCGAGGCGTTACAACGGATGCATGCTGAGTACTTTCGCGATCGCTTCGAGCGCGCCTATGACGACTGGCTGCGCATGCGCGATGACGCGTGGCGTGCCATCTACCTTCCGGAGCGCGACAACGTTCGCATTGCGCTCGACTGGGCGCTCGGTGCAGTCGGCGACTCCGCGATCGGCATTTCGCTTGCTGGCGCCTCGGGAGCGCTGTGGGCGGAATCATCGCTTCTCAGCGAGGGTCGCTGTCGACTCGAGGCCGCAGTTGCACAAGTGGAATCGCGCACCTCGGACGCGGACCAGGCTCGGCTGTGGCTTTGGCTGGGATTGCTGCAAAGGTACACCGCGCCGGCACAAGTGACGGCCATGCTGGAACGGGCCGTGGACTTATATCGCACGCTTGGAGACCCGCCGGCACTCGGACACTCGCTGGTACGCCTCGGCGCGATGTTGGCGAAGTCGGGTCGGTTCGAGGACTCTGCACGCGCGTTGGCCGAAGCGTTCCAGGAGCTGCAACATGCACAGCGGCCAAAGGTGCTGGGCGCCTACTTTACAGAGCTCGGATTGCTGACAATGCTTGCCGGCGACCCGGCGGGCGCGCGGAAGCACTACGAAAAAGCGTTGTCGCTCTACCGCGAAACCGGGGCCGAATCAGCGGCGCTCGCCGCCCTCGGGTTGCTCGCAGACATGACTTGGACGCTCGGCGATCTCGACGCAGCGCTGGCCGCCTTCGTCGAGACAGTGGCGCGGCTGCGCCGGTCGCCGCTTGGCCGACAATATGTCTTTGGAGTCGCGCTCATCAACCTGGCAGGCGTGCGCACCGAGCGAGGAGAGCTCGACGAAGCACTGGTTGCTGCAAGGGAAGGCCTGCCGTTGCTGCGCGATGCAGGTATTGCATGGAACGTGCTGGATCACCTCGCTCTGCGAGCGGCGCTGGCGGGCAAGCTTGCAGACGCTGCGCGTCTCACCGGATTTGTCGAGTCGGCACACGCCGCGAACGATGCCATCCGCCAGCCCAATGAAGTGCGCGCGTATGACCGGGTGCAGACGTTGCTACGCGAGAAACTCGGCCCCGACGAACTCCACCGTCTGATTGCGGAAGGCGGCAAGATGAGTGAAGACGCAGCCTACCGCCTTGCACTGGAAGAGTGACAGCGCAGGCATCACGTCCCGCGTCGCGGCGGGACGCTGTTTGGCGCATGTTGCGATCTCGCAGGTCCAGCCACGCTCGCGCTTGAGACTCGTTCGAGAACGGCTTTCAATGCGCGTTGGCCGTCCCCGGCGAGGAGCGGATCACATTCTTGTCAGGCGTCCGAAAGAATGGGCGCTCAAGCTTTGTACGCGATGACCTCTATCTCGACTTTGGCATCGACCATGAGTTTCGCCTGGGTCGTCGATCTCGCAGGCTTGTTCCCGGTGAAGAACTCGGCGTATACGCGATTGAAGGTCCAGAAGTCGCGCGCATCGTCGAGCCAAACCGTGGCTTTCACGACATCGTCGAGGGTGCAACCAGCGAGGGTGAGCGCGCGCTGCACATTTGAAAGCGCCTGCCGCGTCTGCGCTTCGATACCCCCTGGAACGATCTCTCCGTTCTCGCCCATGGGCACCTGTCCCGACACGAAGACGAAAGGCCCAGCCCTCACCGCAGGAGAAAACGGCAGCGGTTGGCCGCCGGCTCCGGCACGCATGCTTCCAAGAAATTCAACGCTCATGTTGGCTCCCTCGTGGTTGACCGCGCAGAGGTGCGTGGCCTCATTCGTGATGGTAACGCGGGCAAGAGATGATTGACGCTGCCCTGCGGCGGCGTAGACTCTCTGGCGCCGCGTCACAGGTAGAGGGCGCGCGAAGAGCCCGTACGGCACACACAGGAGGTTTCATGCTTCGCCTCATCGCGAACACCCGCACAAACATCTGTTTCCGTGGTATCACACGCGCGATGCTTGCCGCAGCCGCTGTCGCGATTACGCTCATGGCTGCGCCAATCGTACAAGCTGTGCCCCAGAAAGGCGGCGTCGCCAACATCGCGATGATCGGCGAGCCGCAAACACTCGACCCGATGTCATCGACCGCCGACCTCGTCGGCACGATTATGCAACACGTGTACGAACTGCTCTACACCTACGACGCCAACTCGAATGTCGTGCCGATGCTTGCCGAAGCGCTACCTACCGTTTCGAAGGACGGCCTGGTCTACACGATCGCGCTTCGCCACGGCGTGAAGTTCCACAATGACAAGGAGATGACATCGGAGGACGTCGTCGCATCGCTCGAGCGCTGGATGCAGATGGCGCCGCGCGGCAAGGCGGTGGCCAAGGAGGTGAAGTCGGTCGAGGCCAAGGGGCCGTACACCATCGTCATCACGCTCAATCGACCGTACGCGCCCCTTGTCGCGCATCTCGCGTTATCCAATGGCTTCGCAGCGATCATGGCGAAGGATTCGATTGCAAATCCGCTGACCCAGTTCGTCGGCACCGGGCCCTACATGTTCAAGGAGCGCAAGCCCGACCAGTACGTTCAACTCGTGCGCTTCGAAGGTTACAGCGCGCGCAAAGAGCCGGCGAGCGGCTACGGTGGCAAGCGCGAAGCGCTTTTGGACGAGCTGCGTTTTATCCCGGTGCCCAACGCCAACACTCGCGTCGAAGGCATGCTGGCGGGCCAGTATCAGTTTGCCGACGTGCTTCCAGTGGAGGCGTATTCGCGCCTCGAAAACGCGCCGAACGTGAAACCGGTGCTGACCTCACCGTTCGGCTTTCCCTACATGGTCCTCAACACCAAGCAGGGACCACTCGTCAACGTTACGCTACGGCAGTCCGTCGAGGCCGGGCTCAACAACGCAGACATGATGGCCGCCGCATTTGGCGACAAGAAGTTCTACGACACCGACCCCAACCATTACGCGAAGAACACGCCGTTCTATTCGACGGCCGGGACGGAGAACTACGGCAAGGGCGATGCGAAAAAAGCTGCGGCGCTCGCCGCCACGGCAAAGTACGACGGGACTCCGATAAGGATCCTCACAAGCCAGCAATACGACTTCCATTACCGCATTGCCCTCGTGATGGCCGAGAACCTCAAGGCAGCGGGGTACAAGGTCGACATGCAGGTGGTCGACTGGTCAACGCTCATTCAGCGCCGCAACGATCCCGCGCTTTGGGACATCTATATCACGCATTCCGCGGTACTGCCGGAGCCGACGCTCACGCCGCCTCAATTGGGCGACGGTGCACCAGGCTGGTGGAGCAGCCCAGGAAAAGACGCGGCGCTCGCCGCGTTCAACGCAGAAGCCAACCCCAAGAAGCGTGCCGCACTGTGGGGCGACGTGCAGCGCGTCGTGTTCACCGAGGTGCCGTACATCCGCATCGGCGACTTCAACAACCTGACCGCGCGCTCAACGAAGCTCGACGGCTACGTTGCGATGCCGTGGCCGTTCTTCTGGAACACCGGCCTGTCGAAGTGATCGGAAAGCCTAGCTTCAACCGCGCGCCGATGCCGGCGACAGTATCGACGCGCGCGCGCTAAGGAACCTGATGATCCGGTATCTGGCGTCACGTCTTGCCGGGATGGTAATCGTGATGCTGATCGTCGCGACGCTCGTGTTCATCATCACGCGGCTCGCGCCCGGCGATCCGGCGGCGGTGATGCTGGGCGAACAGGCGACCGCCGCCGACATTGCCAAATTGCGCGGGACATACGGCCTCGATCAGCCGTTGCCTGTGCAGTTCGCCTATTGGTTGAGCGAGCTCGCTCACGGCAATCTCGGCCAGTCAATATTCCTGCAGCGACCCGTCACTCAAGCGCTCGCCGAACGCGCCGAGCCCACGTTTTTCCTCACGGTATTCGCCCTCGGCATCGCCATGCTGATCGGCATTCCAAGCGGCATTGTTGCCGCCGTCTGGCGCGGCAAAGCAGTCGACCATGCGTTCTCCGCTTTCGCGATGCTGGGCGCGAGCATTCCGAGCTTCTGGTTCGGCCTCGTCCTGATGGAGATATTCGCCGTCGGCTTGGGCTGGTTTCCGGTCGCTGGATACGGCGACCCGGGCGTGCCACTGTCCAATCGCCTGTACCATCTCATTCTGCCGTCGATCGTCCTCGGAGTCGTCAACTCGGCACTCATCCTCCGATTCACGCGCGCCAGCATGCTCGACGTGCTCGGAGAGGACCACATCCGCACTGCGCGCGCCAAGGGCATGTCCGAGGCACGCGTCGTGCTGCATCACGCGCTGCGCAATGCGCTGATCCCAGTGATCACGGTGGTCGGCCTCACTTTTGCGCTGCTGATCGGCGGCGCGATCGTCACGGAGACCGTGTTCGGCTTGCCGGGCGTGGGCAATTTGGTGGTATCCGCGGTACTCCGCCGCGATTATCCCGTCATTCAGGGCGCACTGCTCGTCATTGCCGGTCTTTATGTGTTGATCAACCTGTCGATCGATCTCATGTATCTCGTCATCGATCCGCGGGTGAAATACTAATGGCGAACTGATGGCGACCCTTGCCGTCCCGCTTGACGAGGCACCGCCGTCGCGCGGTCCGACAGCGACCCTGCTGCGCAAGCTGTTCGGGCGCAAGATCGTGCTGGTCGGCGCGGCGGTCATCGCCGTGATGGCGCTGGCAGCGGTGGCCGCACCGTGGATCACGCCGCATGACCCGATGGCGCTCAAAGTCCTCGACCGCCTGCAGAGTCCGCGCGCCGCGCACTGGTTCGGAACGGACGAATTGGGACGCGATGTGTTTTCCCGCGTTGTGTTCGGAGCCCGTTACTCCCTCATGATCAGTGCGCTGGTGGTGGTCAGCTCCGTTGCCGCTGGCGTGCTCCTCGGACTTGCCGCCGGCTTCTTCCGCCGACTTGACGCGCCTCTCATGCGCGTGGTCGATGCCATGATGTCGTTTCCCGACATTCTGCTCGCGATCGCGTTGGTGGCCGTCCTGGGCGCCTCGATGACCAACGTCGTCATCGCGCTGGCGATCGTGTACACGCCACGGGTTGCACGCGTGGTGCGCGCCTCAGCTCTGGTGGTGCGTGAGCTCCTCTTCATCGAGGCAGCGCGAGCACTCGGGATCTCCACGTGGCGGATCCTGGTCATCCATGTCCTGCAGAACATCATGTCGCCAATCCTGGTGCAGGCGACGTTCATCTTCGCGTACGCGATCCTCGCCGAAGCCGGGTTGTCGTTTCTTGGCGTGGGCGTGCCGCCTGCGCTGCCGACCTGGGGCACCATGATCGCGAGCAGCCAGCAGTACGCCGATCACGCCATCTGGCTCGCGCTTTTTCCAGGGATCGCGATCGTGCTTTCGGCGCTGTCGCTGCAGATGGTCGGCGACGGCTTTCGCGACCTCCTCGACCCCAGGCTGCGGAAGACGCTATGAGCGTGGGGGTCACCATGACCGATGCGCCGCTTCTCGAGGTTGTCCATCTCGCGACGCATTTCATGACGGACGATGGACTCGTCAAGGCGGTCGACGACGTCTCGTTTACGGTACACGCCCGAGAAGCGCTGGCGATCGTAGGCGAATCCGGATCGGGCAAGTCGGTGACGAGTCTCTCCATCATGAGGCTCGTCCCGAACCCGCCGGGGCGCATTGTAGGGGGTGCCATGCGGTTCCGCACGCGCGAGGGCATGGTCGTCGATCTTGCGCAACTGCCCGAAAAGTCCGTGCGCCACTTGCGCGGACGCGACATGGCGATGATCTTCCAGGAGCCCATGACAAGCCTCAACCCGGTGCTTCGCATCGGCGACCAGATCGCGGAGGCTGCATCGCTGCATTTGCCGCTCGACGCCGCCGCAGCGCGACAGCGCGCGCTGGAGATGCTCGATATGGTGGAGATCCCGGCCGCGCGACAGCGCTTTACCGAGTATCCACACCAGCTGTCGGGCGGCATGCGCCAGCGGGTAATGATCGCGATGGCGCTGGCGTGCGATCCGCTGCTGCTGATCGCGGACGAGCCTACGACCGCCCTCGATGTCACGATTCAGGCACAGATCCTCGCGCTGATCGACAAGCTTCGCCGCGACGTCGGCATGGCGGTGCTGTTCATCACCCACAATCTGGGTGTCGTGGCAGAGATCGCGGACCGTGTCGTGGTCATGTACGCCGGGCGTGTGGTGGAGGAAGGCCGCGTCCGCGCGATCTTTGCGACACCGCGACATCCCTACACGCGCGACCTTCTCGCCTGTCTCCCGCGACGTGCCCTCGAGCAGGGCGTGTCCGCGAAGAACGGCCGGCGGCTGAACGCAATTCCTGGGCAAGTCGCCAGCCCCACCGATCCGTTGCCCGGCTGCGCATTCGCGCCGCGATGCTCGCTCGCGGAAAACCAATGCACTGTCGCCATGCCGCCACTCGCCGAGCTTGCGGACGGCCAGCGGTCACGCTGCGTGCGATGGACGTTGGTATGAACGACGCACTGGTTTCCGTCCGCGCCCTACGCAAGTATTTCGGCCACACCGAGCGACCGGTGCGTGCGGTGGACGGCGTGAGCTTCGACATCGCGAAAGGTGAAGTGCTCGGTCTCGTCGGCGAGTCCGGCTCCGGCAAGAGCACGATCGGGCGCAGCGTGCTGAAGCTGATCCAGCCGTCCGAGGGCCAAGTACGCTTCGCGGGCATCGATCTTGCCCCGCTGTCGCCGCGTGCGATGCGGCCTTATCGGCGCCGCCTGCAAATCATCTTCCAGGATCCGTACGCGAGCCTCAATCCGCGCCGCCGCGTCGGCGATGCAATCGGCGAAGTGCTCGATGCGCACGGTCTACACCAGGGATCGGTCCGTGCGAAACGCGTCGCCGAACTCCTCTCGCTCGTCGGCCTCGCGCCGGAGCACGCGCGGCGTTTTCCGCACGAATTCTCCGGCGGCCAGCGGCAGCGCATCGGGATCGCGCGCGCTCTCGCCGTGGAGCCGGAGTTCATCGTCGCCGATGAGCCTGTTTCAGCGCTCGACGTTTCAATCCAGGCGCAGATCATTAACCTCCTGAGCGATCTGCGTGATCGCTTCGATCTCACCATCCTGTTCATCTCGCACGACCTCGACGTGGTCGAGTACCTTTGTGACCGCATCGTCGTGCTCTACCTCGGCAAGGTGATGGAAACAGGCTCGGCACAAGCGATGTACCGGACGCCGCGGCATCCGTACACGCAGGCGCTGCTGGCAGCGTCGCCTCGCCCGGATCCGGACGCACGGCGCGAACGGCGCCTCTTGCAGGGTGACATCCCGAGCCCGATCGATCCCCCCTCCGGTTGTGTATTCCGCACCCGCTGTCCCTATGCGCAGGCCGCGTGCGCGGCGCAGGTGCCAGCCTTGCGCGAAGTCGCGCCCGGTCACTTCAAGGCCTGCCTGCGGGACGATATCCCATGATCCAGACGCTTAATCTTGACTCGATCGAGCGCGAGCCTGTCGATGCATCGACCAAGGGCTTCCCGCACGGTGCGCCGCCGACCCCGCTTGGCGAGATCGGCGCACAAGGCTGGCACCTGCTCAAAGGCTCGTTGCCGCTCCCGCAAGCGGTGCTCAAGGACAGCGCACTCGCCCACAACCACGCGTGGATGCGCGACTTCACCCAAGCAACGGGCGTCCTGCTGGCGCCTCATGGCAAGACGACCATGGCGCCACAGATATTCGCTCAGCAACTGGCCGCGGGCGCATGGGGTATCACGGTGGCGACGGTGCATCAGCTTGCGCTGTGTGTGGGGTTCGGGGTTCGACGCGTGATCATGGCGAATCAGCTTCTAGGCGCCGCCGCCGTGGCCGAGGTGTTGCGCCTGCAAGCGAAGCATGCGGACCTCGAGTTCTACTTCCTCGTCGATTCGCTTGCGCAGTTGCGCTCGATCGAGGCCGAAGCGGGCCTGCACCCGGGACCACGACGATTGTCCGCGCTCCTCGAACTCGGAGTCACGGGCGGCCGCACCGGCTGCCGCAACGCCGATGAGGCGCTTACGCTCGCCAGGGCGGTCGCGGCGAGCCAGTGTGTCGATCTCGCAGGCGTCGAGTGTTACGAAGGTCTGCAGCTTAACGGCGACTCGGCTCACGATGCGAAGTTCGTGGCGGAGCTCATGCGCGCGATGCAGGAAGTGGCCGTGTCGTGCGACCGCGCAGGCTGGTTCGTGGGATCGTCGATCATTCTTTCCGCGGGTGGCTCCGCTGCATTCGACATCGTCGCGCGCGAGCTGCCGACGCGACTGTCGAAGCCGGTACAGACCATCCTGCGGAGCGGCTGCTATGTAACCCACGATGCGGGCTTCTACGAACGCATGCTCGTGAACGTCCGAGCGCGCAGCGGTCGGGATTGGGAGGCCCGGGAAGGGTTGCGCGCTGCGCTCGAAGTGTGGGCGCAGGTGCAATCGCGACCCGAGCCATCATTGGCCATCCTCACCATGGGCAAACGTGACGCGTCCTTCGATCTCGGCATGCCTCGACCGCAATGGCAATTCCGAAAGGGCCGGGACGCTCGTCCGCGTGCGATCCACAACGACGCCAAGGTGATGGCCATGAACGACCAGCATGCCTATCTGCGCCTCCCGCCGGACGCGGACGTGCTTGTCGGCGATCTCATCGGTTGCGGCATCTCGCACCCGTGCACCACGTTCGACAAGTGGCGTGTGATGTTCACCGTCGACGACGACTATCGCGTGACCGGAGCGATCCGCACGTACTTCTGACGGAGAGCACGTGAGCGCAGACTACACGCAACTGCCGTTGCTCCTCCGCGGCGGTACCGTTATCGATGGCACCGGCGCGGACCGGTTCGCGGCCGACGTGCGCATCGAGGACGGGCGGATCGCCGCCATCGAACCGGGGCTCGCGAGCGACGGCGCCCAGGTCATCGATGTGGCGCGCAAAGTGGTCGCGCCCGGATTCATCGACGTGCACACCCACGACGACCGGATGGTGCTATCCGCGCCGGACGCGCTGCCCAAGATCAGTCAGGGGGTCACTACGGTGATCGTCGGCAATTGCGGCATCAGTCTGGCGCCGCTGGTGCGCACCGGCGTCCCGCCGCCTCTGAACCTGCTCGGCAACGACTATGTGCATCCAACCATGGCGGCGTACGCCGAAGCCGTGGAGGCAGCGCGTCCCGCCGTCAACGTTGCAGCGCTCCTCGGCCACTCCACCTTGCGCGTCGCTGCGATGGACGATCCATATCGGCCTGCGACGCGGGACGAGCAAGCGCATATGGTTGCGCTCTTGCGCGAGGGCATGGCGGCGGGCGCGACCGGCTTCTCGTCCGGCGTGTTCTACGCACCGGGCGCCGCAGCCGACATCGACGAGCTCGCCATGCTCGCGGCCGTCGCAGGTGAGGCTGGCGGGGTGTACGCCACCCATATCCGGCAGGAGATGGACCAGGTCATCCCATCGCTAAACGAAGCGTTCGCCACGGCACGCCGCGGCAACATTCCGATCGTGATCTCGCATCACAAGTGTGCGGGTTCCAGGAACTGGGGACGAACGGTGGAGACGATCGCCTACATCGATGACGCGCGGTCGAAGCAACCGATCGGTCTCGACGCGTATCCGTACATTGCAGGGTCCACGGTGCTGCGCAGCGATCTTATCGACGGCGTGATCGACGTCCTTGTGACGTGGTCGGCTCCGCATCCGGAAATGTCGGCACGGCACCTCGCCGATATCGCGCATGAATGGAATTGCACGCAACGGGAAGCCTGCGAGCGCCTGCAACCCGGAGGCGCCTGCTATTTCCAGATGCGCGAGGACGATGTTCAGCGCGTGCTTGCTTATCCGCCGACCATGATTGGGTCGGACGGCCTGCCACACGACGCGCATCCGCACCCGCGGCTGTGGGGCACGTTTCCGCGCGTCATCGGGCACTATTCACGCGATATCGGACTGTTCTCGCTTGAGACCGCCGTGCACAAGATGACAGCGCTCTCCGCCCGACGCTTCAACCTCGAACAGCGCGGCCAGATCCGCCTCGGATTCCACGCCGACATTACCGTGTTCGATCCGCGGACCGTCGCCGATGCCGCGACCTTCGAGTACCCTACGCAACCTGCGCGCGGTATCGAGCACGTGATCGTCAATGGGACGCTTGCGCGTAGCCATGGTACCGACGTCACGCAGCGTGCCGGCCGCTTCCTGCGGCGGCGCTCGGCGATCGACCCGCGGATTAACAGTCTGGGCCGAAATCTGCCGTAATTCACGCGCCAATCAAGTCAGCGATATCTTATCTCTACGACTTTCTGTCGCTCAACGTACCGACGAACTTCCAACCGCCATCGCGAGTCCACACGTACGTAAATCCGGTGGGGCCGTCGATGAATACCGTCATAGTCTCATCGTTTTGCGCATCGTCCCTCGCGGCGGGCGCAGACGTCACCGACCAGAACGCGATTTTGTGGAAAAGCGAATTTTCGGCACTGTCATGCGATTTCGGCCGTCCGTACTTCCACCCCCTCCCCTCGACGTAAACCAGTTGAAGCGCCTTGCCATTCGGATCTTCAACGAACAGCGTAAGGGGCGAGCGGTTACCGGCGCCGCGGTGCTGTTCGGAAACCGCCGCCACCGACATGGACTGCGCGGTTGCCGGGTCCATCACGGACTGAGCTTCGCTGGCGGCATGGCTGACCTGGGTGATCGCGGTAAGCGCCAGGGTCACCACAGCAACCGAAAAGGTGCGACCAATGTTCGAGGTGTTCATGTAGTTCCTTCTCCAAGTAAGTCGGTTCGGTAATAGCTTGCTGGTAACAGGATCGCACCGACCAGAGCTCGCCGGCAGCCGATATTTCACTGCCCACGCCCGCGAATATTCACATCGATCCATCTCATTCGAAAACGCAAGCGGAACTCACGCCTTTGGCCAAATCGCACTCGCGCGGCTCGCTTCCGGAATCAGACGCCGTGCGAACGCGTTCGGGTTCGGTTAGCGGAGTTGCGGTCCCTTCGACGGCGGTGCTGCTTGGCGTCGTCGCGCCCGTGTCGACGGAAGATGCGACCGTCTTCTCCGACGCGGTTGTCATGTGTTTCGCGCCCGTAACACCGTAACCGCCAAGTAGAACTGCCGCCGCGATGAGGATGGCCCTTACTGCGAAGGCTGTGCGACGCCTGCCTCGATTAACAATCCGATCCATATTTCGCTCCTGTAAGAGATTCCGGTTCGTTTGAAGACCGCGCTGTTCCTGACGCGGTGCTGAAGGGGAGAATGCCTAAGCGACGGACATTCGTCTTGAAAAAGCGCTTAAATACCTATTAAATCCTTGCCAAGACGCCCTAAGTGGCGTGGCGAGACCCTCTCGCGCATGAAATCGCGCGCAACAGTGGCACCCGTAAAGGAGAGTTACGAGGTTGGCCCATTCCGGCTGGATCCGGCCACCAGCCTGCTTACGCTTTCAGGAGTTCCGGTCGCGCTGGGCCGCCGTGCTGCCAATGTGCTTACGGTGCTCGTCCGGTCACCGCAACAATGGATAAGCAAGGCGCAATTGCTCGAATCCGCCTGGCCGGGATCAGTGGTCGAAGAGGGGAACCTCGCCGTTCAGATCTGGTCGCTCAGGCGCGCGCTTGCCCAGGCGCCTGGTGGCGAGGGCTGGATCGAGACCTTGGCGGGCCGGGGATATCGATTCGTCGGCCCCGTTCAAACCGTAGAACTCTTAGAAGTCCCTCAGCCGTCAGCGTCGCCGCGAGCGGATAGAAATCACAGCCTGCCGGCTGAGGTCGACGCGTTTGTCGGTCGGGCAGGCGTCTTAGGCGAGCTAGCCTCCGCACTTAATGACCGTGCACGTGTAGTTTCCATCCATGGGACTGGGGGCGCCGGCAAGACACGCCTCGCCCAGCGATTCGGTTGGATCCACTTGTCCGACTTTCCCGGTGGGGTCTGGTTCTGTGATCTGTCCGCTGCGCATGACGTCGATGGCATCGCCCGCGCCGTTGCCCGCGGTCTCGACGTGCCCGTGAGCGGCGCGGACCCCTTGGCGTACCTGAGTCGAGTCATCTCCGAACGCGGCAAGTGCTTGGTGATTCTGGACAACTTCGAGCAGGTAGCGCGATATGCGCAGGAGACGCTGGTCACGTGGGCGGAGCATGCACCCCAAGCGCGGTTCCTTGTCACGACGCGTGAGGTGCTGGGGATACCGGGCGAGTATGCGCAGACCCTGGGACCGCTCGACATCGACGACGCTACAGTCCTTTTCCTGCAGCGCGCTGGCGAGGCGGAGGCACAGTTCAGTCCGACAGCCGACGACCAACCGGCGATCATGCAGATCGCGAAACTTCTCGACTGTCTGCCGCTGGCGATCGAACTCGCTGCGGCGCGAGTGCGGGTGCTCTCGCCGCGATCTCTCCTGGAGCGAATGGATCACCGATTTGCCATTCTCCCAACCGCGCGTGGACGCGCACAGCGCCATGCAACATTGCGTGCAACGTTCGACTGGTCCTGGGACTTGCTGGAGGCGCGCGAAAGAGTGGCACTCGCTCAGTTGTCGGTGTTCGAAGGCGGGTTCACCGTCGCGGCCGCCGAGGCAATCCTTGACCTGCATCCGCTCGAGAACTACGCATCCGCGATTGACCTGATCCAGGCGCTCATCGAGAAATCGCTGGTTCGGCGTCAAAGCGACCACCGCTTCGGTCTGCTCGATACGATCAGGGCGTTTGCATCTGAACGCCTGGAGACCGACCCCCAATGCGGAGGGCCGGAAGCAGCCCGTTTCGCCAAAGCCCGTCACTATAGATTTTTCGCGACGGTCGATGAAGCGGATGCAACGGCGGAACAAGGTGTCGAACTCGACAACTTGGTGGTGGCCTGTCAGCGAGCCGTGCTAGACGAGGACGCCCAATCGGCGACCGGCGCGCTCAAGCGCGCCTGGGAGGTGCTTGTACGCACCGGACCCCATGGCGTGGCTGTCGAATTGACGGAAGCCGTGCAAGCACTGCGCAGCTTGAACGACTCGCAACGCGCCGTTGTCGATTGGGTTGCCGGCACGGCGTTGTTCGTTTTGGGCAGGAGTGCAGAGGTCAGGCTGCGCTTGGAGAGGGGCTTGGCGGCGAGCCGCGCCGCGGGCGATCGTCGTGCGGAGAGTCAGCTCTTGCGTGGGCTCGCCGACCAAGCTGCCGTCGAAGGAAGAATCGAGGAGGCGCTCGCTCGTGGCGGCGAAGCGCTCGTGATTGCTAAAGCACTGAACGATCGATCGTTGGAGTGCAGCGCTCTGTATTGCCTGGGGGTTGCACTTTGGCGAGCAGGTCGGCTTGCGGCGGCGAAAGAGTCCTACACGAAGGCGCTGATGGCCGCGCAAGAGGCGGGGAATCGCCGGATGCAGGCCATGCTCATGGGCAACCTCGGCATCGTGAGCTGCGATCTGGGGGAATGGGCTGAGGCTCGCAGCCTTTACGAGCAGGCGCTGCGGGTTGCGCTCGAACTGGGCGACCGCCTCGGCGAAGCCGCCACGCGGAACAATCTCGCGGACCTGAGTCTGGAACGGGGTGACACGGACGAAGCCCATGCACAACTCGAAGCGGCCATGGTGATTGGTCGTTTCCTCGGGCATGCGCGGACCGAGTGCGTCATTCGAAACGGCCTCGGTGGCGTGTTTGCGGCGAAGGGAGACCACGCAAGAGCGAGTGAAGAATACCGGCACGCAGTGGAACTCGCGCACGAAATGGGAGACCGGAGGGCTGAGGGCCGGATCTTGAGCAAGTTGGGCTTGTCACTTGCATGCCTCGGCGCGAGCGCTGACGCAAAGGACCGGTTCGCAGCCTCCGAAGCCGTGCTCTCCAACGCCGGCGACCCCGCATCGCTCGCTGAACTCTACTGTCGATGGGCCGAGGGTGCCGTTCTGAGTCACAGTTCACCGACTGCGGCCCAGCTCGTCAAGCGTGCAGAGCAGGCCGTACTTGCGGTTGGCTCGCCAAGCCCCGGCGCTGGCCATTTGGAGGCCATGCTCCGACATGTTCGTTCGCTCATTGCAGCGAACGGTGGGGTCAGCGGCGAAGATCTGCACGAACCTTCGATGTCGATCACTAGGGG
>Ga0126381_100000445_pt1 | contig 45354 bp, 48 predicted proteins | sample PanSoiMetPlot_28_FD_96465 | JGI IMG/M metagenome (GOLD analysis project Ga0126381, IMG submission 96465) | Tropical forest soil microbial communities from Panama - MetaG Plot_28 | ecosystem: Environmental > Terrestrial > Soil > Tropical forest > Bulk soil | place: Panama | collected 2016-02-17 | reverse complement strand
CGCTCCCGCCGTTGCCCACACTGCGGACGTTCGAGGCCGTCGCGCGACAGCTCAGCTTTACGCGCGCGGCCGATGAGCTCGCGCTCACGCAAAGTGCCGTCAGTCATCAGATCGGCGCGCTCGAACGGCATCTCGGTGCGAGGTTATTTTCGAGGCTGAACCCTGGTATTGAGCTCACAGCCGAGGGCCGCGTCTTTCTCGAAGGAGTTCGCGCCGGCCTCGACAGTGTCCTTCTCGCTACCGACAGGATCCGCAGCCGGTATCGGGTCGGGATGCTCACCATCTCTGCTCCGAGTGCGTTTGCGACCTGGTGGCTGGTGCCCCGGCTTGGTCGGTTCGCGGCGCTTCACCCCGAAATCGAGGTACGCATCGCGGTTATTGAAGGACGTGAGCCTGACCTCCAGCGCGACTGCGCGGACGTCGCGATTGTCCAGCGTCCCGCTCGCGCTGCGGCAGACACGGCGACGGAAATGCAGCTGTTGCGAGAGACCATCTTTCCCGTATGCGCCCCCACGCTGCTCGAGGCTGGCCCGTCCCGCGGCATCGATCTCGCAGCACAAACACTGATCGAATGTGAGCCAGAGGGGGAAGAGACCGCGGAGCTCGCCTGGGACTATTGGCTAGCGCGGCTCGGCGGCGCCAATGACACCCGGCCACGCAGGCTTCGTTTTACCCATCTCGCCGCGGCTCTGTCCGCCGCGGTGGACGGCGTTGGCATCGCATTGGGCCGAGCACCGATGGTCGATGCTGAGCTTGCGGCTGGGCGGCTGGTGCGGCCATTCGGCAAGCGAACCCTGATGAAGGCGCAAAAGGTCTACTCTCTTTTATGGCGGACCGCGCCCGATCAGCGAATCGTCGCATTTCGCGACTTCGCGCTGGACGAGGCGTGTGGTTGTGAACTCGCTGCGGGTCCTTGCGGCATGCCCGCATCGGAAAGGGATTCACGCAGCCGTCCCGAATGGTTGGCGAGTAGAGCCGCTCGACGGGCAGCTGCAGCCTCAGTTGCGTAATCGGGTGCTCGTTATCGGGAGCGTCTTGGGACTCTCCAAGCGCTGGTGACCGACCGCGGCATCCTGACCGAGAGCCCGGCGATGTTGGCGTTTATCGCGCAGAATTTCCCCGAGACGGGCCTTGAGCGCCGCTCGACCTCCGGTTTTGCGCAAATCCAAACCTCTATCTACCTGTGCGCCACGCTGCATGTGTGGCGGACTGGCGGCTAGCTAGCGGTAATGTAATTACGGAAAGTCAGCGGAGAGTCGATGCGGCGCATCGGCTCCAGACTGCCGCCCGTGCCTCGGATGATGATAGTCCCATAGCCGAGCATGCGGCCGAGAATCGTTTGATCGACATCGACGCTCTCGACCTGCCTTCGGTTCATCTCGATTGTGTGTCGAGAAATCAGACCGGTTTTGTAGATAACGCGCCGATCAGTTATCGCCAGTTCGGTGCTCGCCCGACGAATAAAGGCACTGCAGGCTGATGACAGCGCCAATAAACCGAATATCACCGCCGCAATGGCGAGAGCGAGGCTGATGTTCTGCTTGTCGGTCTGCGACCATGCCGCTATGGCGAGAACGAGGCAGACAATGAGCAATAAAATCGCCCGCCAGAAGACGACCCAATGCAATTTCGTAGTGTGGACAATGGTCTCGTCGGGCTGCAGGACCCGTCTTACGTAGCGCATAGCCCGCGGCTATCCCTGTCGGAGCGGCAAGCAACGAGCTAAGTTGACGCGTCTATCGCGCCCGCGCAACTCGCTCGTTTGAGCCCGATGTCGCCGGGCGCCGAGCGCCGTGGGGCAAGTTCAAACCCGGCTGTTAACAGCGTAGAACGGTTGGTCGGCCATTCCCTGATGCCAGGTGCTGTACCAAGCCCGGATGTAAGGCTTGATCCGGGCGAGCCGATCGGCCCGCGCCCGCTGCTCCGGCGTCAGGCCCTTCGCGCAGAACGCTCGCACTTCGCGGTAGAGCGCGTCGACATCGATGGTCTGCGGCCGACGGTCCTCGATCAGGACCTTCCCGCCGACGACAACTGTGGCGACGTCGGCGCCCATCGCACGCTCGACAAACGCTTCGGCGACGTCAAGTCCCGGATCGATCCACGGATCGCGTGTCACGCGGTCGAGATCGACCAAGATCGCATCCCCCTTCATGCGCGGCAAAAGCGCGCCGGCCTCGCCGGCAAAACCGGCCGCGTTGGCGCCATTCACGGTCGCGATCTCGAGCGCTTGGTAGGCGCTCAATGCCGGTGCAGTCAGCTCGAACGTATGGAGGCGGTGCACCTTGTGCATCATGCGCAGCTCCATAACCGCGTCTTCGTCGTCATTGATTGTCTTGTCGTCGAGCCCCATCGCGACATTTACGCCCGCCGCGCGCAGCGGCATGACCGGCGTGATGCCGTTGCGCATATGAAAATTGCAGCTCGGATGGCTGGTGACGGAAACGCGCCGCCGGCCCATCAGCTCAATCTCGGCCTCGGTGACGTGGATCGCATGGCCATAAGCCACATTGCCCTCGACGAGACCGAGATCGTCGAGCCAAAACACTGTCGGCTTGCCGTGCCGGCGCAACCCGTAAGCCTTCTGCACCGGCGATTGCAGCAAGTGCATGTGGATCATGACGCCGCCGCGCTCGTCCGCTTTGGCGCGCACCCGGCGCAGAAAAGCCTCGCTCGCGCCATGCGCCCAGCATGGCGACAGCAGTATCCGCGTCTCGGCGTTGTCATAGGTCTCGTAGAGCTCGTCGAATAATCGAAAATATTCGTCAACCAGCGCCTCCTTGTCGAAGAAGACGAACGGGCGCGCACCCTCGCTGAGGTCGGGCGGGAGCGTCTCGATGAATTCCTTGCCGCCCATTGCGAGCTTGCTCTCGTCGCGCACGCCCGGTGAGAAGGCCAGCCGGATGCCGGTCGCGAGATAGGTTTTGATCGCGGCATGAGCGCGCCGGGCCCCTTTCGCGCCGTCATCGTCGAAGCCGTTGTGGTGCAACAACGTGCAGCCGCTGCGCAGATGGCGCCACGCACAGAGCGCCGCGGTCAATTCGGGCGGCAGGATGGGCATATAGGCCCAATCGAACAGCGCATTTTCGAGGAAATCGTTGCGAACGCCTTTTTGGATCGGCGACAAGCCGCGCCCATGGCTGTGCGCGTCCACCAGACCGGGCATCAGCAGCTGCGTGCCGTCGCCGAGGACGCGGGCGCCGGGATATTTCGGGGCAATCCCCGCATATGGCCCGGTCTCTGCGACGATGCCTTCGGTAATGGCGACGGCCCCCTCGGGGATCACGCCGGTGGGGCCGAGCCGCGCATCGGTGATCGCATAGGCGCCGCGCAGGATGATTGTTTCCGCCATGGCTTTGCCCCCTTCGGTTCGGTCCGCCCGGCGCGCTAGAGCGTCGGCCCGGGGGTGCCGAGAGCGTTTTCGGCGAGGCCTCTTGTGATGATGTCGTAGGCGTCGTCTACCGAATCTGTGCGATGAAACAGATCGAGGTCGCTGCTGCTGATCGTGCCATACTTTACAAGCGCGTCGAAATCGATGACCTCGCCCCAGTACTTGGTTCCGAAGAGGACAATCGGCATGCGCTTGCGGGTCTTGCGTGTCTGCACCAATGTCAAGATCTCAAACAACTCGTCGAGCGTGCCATAGCCGCCCGGGAACAGCACGACCGCCTTCGCCAAGTAGACGAACCAGAATTTGCGCATGAAGAAGTAGTGGAAGTAAAAGTGAAGTTCCCGGCTGATATAGGGGTTATCGAATTCCTCGTCGGGGATTGAGATCGTCAGCCCGACATTGAGCCCTTTCGCCTCGGAGGCGCCGCGGTTGGCCGCCTCCATGATGCCCGGCCCGCCGCCGGTGCAAACGACGAAACGCTTTTCTTCGCGGTCGAGCTTCTTCGACCATTCCGTGAGACGCCGGGCAAGCTCGCGCGCCGCCTCGTAATAGATCGACAGCCGCAGCGCCATTTCTGCGGCCTCGATCCCCTCCTCGGTCCGCTTCGCCTCGGCCAGCGCGGCCTTCGCCGCCTGCTTCGAAAGCAGGCGGGCTGACCCCATGAAGACGATCGTGTCCTGGATGTTATGGCGCTGGAAGCGATAAAGCGGCTCCAGATACTCTGCGAGAATACGCAGGGCGCGCGCGTCTCTGCTCTGCAGGAACCGGATATCCTGATAGGCCTTGGGTTGGCGGCGCGGGGGCCTGGCGGACTTGTCCAATGTGTTATCCGGTTGTCGTCCGTCCGGAGAAGCCGCCGCCTCCCGGATCAGTTGATCGATGCAAGCTCCTCGACGCGCAGACCGGCGCGGGCCCGCTCGACCAGCTCTTCGGGGTCGAACGCGACGCCGACCGGATTCTTGTCGCTTGCCGAGCGCTGCCGCATGTACGCCTTGCCTTCTGCCGCTATCGGGAAATTGTCAACCAGCAGCTCGACCTGATTGTGGTCGGGATCGTGGTAGTACATCGATGTCGTCACGCCGTGGTTGACGCAGCGATGCGGCCGGATGCCGAGCTGTTTCAGCCGCTGATAATTGCCGATCAGATCGTCGAGATCGCCAAACGTGAACGCGACATGATTGAGGCCCGCCGCGTCCGGCTTGCGCTCGCTGAGCGGGCCGGGATCGAGAAAGGCGACCCGGTGATGCTCGTCATCATAGCTGATGAACGAGATGCGTTCGGCGTCGTAAAGAACCTCGGCGCCGAGCACTGTACAGTACCAATCGATCATCTCGCGCCGACGATTGGTCTGCAGCACGATATGCGACAGCTTTTTGGGTGACGCCATGTTCTCCTCCCGGGCGTTGCCTTTCCGTGCGATCGGTTGCCTGAGAACCCGGAGTTAGTCAACAGCTGAACGACACTTTTGACACGCGCGCTGTCCGCGAAGCGTCCCGTCGGGGCTAAGGCTTGCCAAAGGTCGCGATGCGGTCAATGCGGCAGACGAACAGCACGCGCTTTTCGTCAATCTTCGGGTCGCGAAGGCCGTAGGGCGGTGGATTGCCGGTGTATTTGGTCCAGATCCGATCGGGCTGCCTCGTGACATATTCTCCGCCGGGCTCCCACTCCCTGAGCTCCTTTTCGACCGTGTGCTTGATCTGCACCCAGTGATAGGGGTTGTCGGGATTGATCAGCAGACTGGTCATCCGCGGGCTTTTGCGGATCCATTCGCATTTGGCGCGATGTGACGCGGTGTTGACCAGGATCCTGTCGCCCTCGTAATCGAACCACATCGGCGTCAGGCTTGGCCGCCCGTCCGGGCCGATAATGCCGAGCGTCTGCGTGATCGGCCGGTCGAGCAGCAGCCGGTAGATCGGATCGAGGTGGTCGAGGCTCGCCGCGCGCTTGCGCTCGCCGATCGCGAACTGACGCTCCCGTGCCCCGGAGTTCGCAGCCTGTAACCGATCGCGGGCGCAACCCTTCGCGCGTATAGTCGTTGCGCCAAGGCGGCTGCCCAGCCAATAACCGAACGCCGGCTCGTCGCTGCCGTCACCGGTGCATGCCGGCGCCGCCCGCAGCGCAGCTGGTGGTCGAAACCAAGCTTACGATTCGTGTCATCGAGACTGCTTCGGCGCCGCGCTCCTCGCAATGACGGTCGCTCGCACTGTCATTGCGAGCGAAGCGAGGCAATCAGGGCGATTGCTGGCGTGGCGCCAGGTGTGATGTTTCTACGACTAGCTCTTCGCGTCCTTTATCGGATCGGCTTCCACCGGGTCGGCGCGTTCGCTCGGGCCCGCAGCGAGCGCCTTGGCCTGCTGAGCTAGAGCCAGCCGCGCGAGCTTTGCGCGGAGCTGCTCGTAGACCGCGGCATCGGGGCTCGAGGCCTCGGGTTCGGCGTGGCTTGAAAGGCCGCCGCGCTGGTGCTTTTGCAGCATGTCGAGCAGCAGCTTCGTCGCGCGAAGATCCGCGCCTGCGGAGCGTTCGACGAGCTTTGCGATGACGACGTCGCGTTTGGTGCGCCGCCGCCGCGCGCCGTCTTCGACGACAGTGATCGCGGTGTCGAGCGCCTCGTCAAGCAATGTCGCCAGGTTCTTCGAGCCGCGCGGCCGGCCGTGGGGATTGGCTTTGTTCCCCTTCTTGAAGCGGGTCTCCTTTGGCGGTTTCTTGTACCCGACCTCATAGTCGCCGCTGCGCTCAGGCGGCACGGTCTTCACGAATACCCCTTTTCCGGCGGGGCCGCACACCCCAGATTTGCCGCGATCTTATAGAAAAGCGCATTTATTGTCAATTAAGCAATGCCGCCGTCGTCCCCGTGGAAAGGGAATTGCCGACTAAACCTCGGTCTTGGCGCCGGTGCGCTCGGTGATCAGCCGGTAATGCTCGATGCGGCGGTGCTTCTCGAAGTTGAAGATCGTGCGTTTGATGTATTGGCCGAGCTCGAGGTCGAGTGTCGCGGTGATCACCTCGTCGTCTTCGCCAAGCGCGCGGGCGGCGATCTCGCCGGTCGGCGCGATCATCGCCGAGCCGCCAACGAGGCCGAACCCGTCCTCCTTGCCAGCCTTTGCGGCGGCGAGCACCCAGGTCCCGTTCTGGTAGGCGTTGGCCTGCATCGTGACGAGATGATGGAACATGCGCAGGTGCAAGGGCTCGGGATGGTGGATGTTCTCGGTCGGGGTGTTGTAGCCGAGCGCGACGATCTCGACGCCCTGCAGACCCATCACGCGGAACGTCTCCAGCCAGCGGCGATCGTTGCAGATGCACATGCCGACGATGGCGTCGAAGGCGCGCCACACTCTGAAGCCCTCCTTGCCGACATCGAAATAACGCTTTTCGAGATGCTGGAACGGCGCGTCAGGGAGGTGCTCGGAATGGCCGGGCAGGTGGATCTTGCGGTAGCGGCCGATGATCCGGCCGTCGGTGCCGACGAGGATCGAGGTGTTGTAGTGGCGCGGCTCGCCCTTCTCCTGCGTCAATTCGGCGTAGCCGAGATAGAAGCCGACGTTGAGCTCGGCGGCGAGATCGAAGAGCAGCCGGGTTTCCGCGCCCGGCATCTCGCGCTCGAAAAAGCGGTCGATTTCGGCCTGGTCGGTCATCCAATAGCGCGGGAAGAACGTCGTCAATGCGAGCTCGGGGTAGACAACAAAACGCGCGCCGGCGGCATGCGCCTCGCGCATCATCGTCATCAGCCGCCTGACAACGGCGCTGCGGCTGTCGGCGAGATGGATCGGACCGAGTTGCGCGACCGCGGCCTTCAGTTTCCGGGACATGACGGATCTCCTTCAATACAGGACGAAATTGTCATTGCGAGCGAAGCGAAGCAATCTCGCGCCGAGGTAAACCCCCGACACCGAGATTGCTTCGGAGCCGCAGGCGCCTCGCAATGACGAGCCCTCCGTCAAATAATTGGCACGCCGTGGGTTTCGGCGACGAAAGCGAGCTCGGGCGCCGGCCGCCCCACGGGCTTCGCCGCCTCGGACGGCGCACAGGGCAGGAAAGCGCCGCTGCCGCGCGTGGCGGCGAGCCGGCCCTCCTCGACGACGATGCGGCCGCGGCTCAACACCGTCTCCGGCCAGCCTTTGAGCCAGCGGCCCTCGTAGGGCGTGTAGCCAACATTGTCGTGCAATATGCCGACGGTGATCGTCGTCTCGCGCTCGGGGTCCCAGATCGCAATATCGGCGTCGCTGCCGACCGCGATCGTGCCCTTTCTCGGATAGAGCCCGTAGAGCTTAGCGTGGTTCGTCGCGGTCAATGCGACAAAGGCGTTGAGGTCGAGGCGCCCTTGCCCTACCCCCTCGGAAAACAGCAGCGGTAGGCGCAATTCGATCCCGGGCACGCCGTTGGCGATCTCCTTGAAGGTGGTTCTGTCGCCCCTCGGCAGTTTGCCCGAGCCATCGAAGCGGTAGGGCGCGTGGTCGGACGAGAACACCTGAAAGGTGCCGTTGCGCAGGCCGGTCCACACCGCCTCTTGCGCGGCATGGTCGCGCGGCGGTGGGCTGCAGCAGAATTTCGCGCCTTCCATGCCGGGCTTGGCGATGTCGTCGGCGGTCAGGAACAGGTATTGCGGGCAGGTTTCGCCGTAGATCTTGAGCCCCTTGGTCTGCGCGTTGCGGATCACCTCGATCGCCTCGGCGGAGGAGACGTGAACCAACAGGATCGGCACGTCGAGCAGCTGCGATAGCGTGACGGCGCGGTTTGTCGCCTCACCCTCGGCGAGGCGGGCGTGGCTGACGGCGTGGTAGCGCGGCGCGCCGAGGCCGCGCTCCAATAACCGGCCGGTCAGCCATTTGATAATATCGTGGTTCTCGGCATGGACCATGACGAGCGCGCCCTCGCGCCGCGCTACGGCGAGCACGTCGAGCATCTGCCCGTCGTCGAGCTGCAGGAGGTCGTAGGTCATATAGACCTTGAACGAGGTGTAGCCGTCGGCGATCAGCGCCGGGAGCTCCTGCCCCAGCACCTGCTCGGTCGGGTCGGAGATGATCAGATGGAAGGCGTAATCGATGACCGCCTTCGGCCGCGCTGCCTCGTGATATTCTTCGACGACCCGGCGCAATGACTGGCCGCGATGTTGCGCGGCGAACGGGATGACAGTCGTCGTGCCGCCGAACGCGGCTGCGACGGTGGCGCTGTAGAAGTCGTCGGCGCATATGACCCCTGCCGAGGAGCGCTGCTCGATATGGCAATGGCTGTCGATGCCGCCGGGCAAGACCAGCTTGCCGCTTGCATCGATCTCCTGCGCGCCCGCCGCGAGGCCTTTGCCGAGTGTCGCGATCACACCGCCCCTGATACCGATATCGCAGACCGTCGTATCGGCTGCGGTGACCACGGTGCCGCCGCGGATCACCAGATCGTATTCGCTCATGCCGCGCCTCTTCTCCAACCACTCGGTCGAGCGCTACTGTAGAGAGGACGCAAAGACGCGGAAAGGGATCGAAATGGCCCAAACAACGTCCCACCGGCCGACCATCGCCGTCACGCAGCACGCCATCTCAGCCGGCCACTACCTCGCCGCTACCGCCGGGTTCGAGATCCTGCAGGCGGGCGGCAATGCGATCGATGCGGGCTGCGCCGCCGGCATCGCGCTCGGCGTATTGCAAAGCGATCTCGTCGATGTCGCCGGTGTCGCGCCGATCATGATCTATCTCGCCGATCAGCAGGAGGTGGTCACGATCGCCGGCCTCGGCCCCTGGCCGAAGGCGCTTGATCCCGAGCTCTTCATGCGCGAGTACGGCGGCAGGATCCCGAAAGGCGTGCTACGGACCGTCGTGCCGGCCGCCCCGGACGCATGGATCACGGCGCTGCGGCGCTACGGCACGATGAGCTTTGCCGACGTCGCCGCGGCGGCGATCCGGTTTGCGCGGGACGGCTTTCCGATGTACCCGCTGATGGCCGAAAGCCTGAAGCGGCATGAGGCGGATCACCGCGCCTGGCCATCGACCGCCGCGATCTTTCTGCCGAATGGCAAGCCGCCCGAGGCCGGCGAAATCTTCCGGCAAACCGACCTCGCCGCTTCCCTGCAATACATGGCCGACGAGGAGCGCGGCGCCGCTTCACGAGGCCGCGCGGCGGGGCTGGAAGCGGCGCGCGATGCGTTCTACCGCGGCGACATCGCCCGCAAGATCGTTGCCTTCATGAAAGAGGAAGGCGGGCTGCTCTCGGCCGAGGATCTCGCCCAGTACCGCTCGCCGGTGGGCCCGCCGGAGCGCCGCCGGTTCGGCGACCTCGAAGTCTTCACCTGCGGCGCCTGGTGCCAGGGCCCGGTCCTGCTGCAGACGCTGGCGCTGCTGGAAGGGACGGATCTGGCAGGCCTCGGGCAGAACAGCGCCGATTACATCCACTATGTGACCGAGGCGCTGAAGCTGGCCTTTGCCGACCGCGAGGCCTATTACGGCGACCCGGCGAAGGCCGAGGTGCCGCTCGCCACCTTGATCTCCTCAGAATACGCCGCTGAGCGCAGGATGCTGATCCGCTCTGACCGGGCAATGCCCGAGATGCCGCCCCCCGGCGATCTCGGCCGCACAGGCGCACGCTTCCGCGCCGGTGTTGGCGATCCGGACCCGGAGCCCGACACCTCGTATGTCTGCGTCGCCGACCGGTACGGCAATCTGTTCTCGGCGACGCCGAGCGATGGCTCCTATGGGTCGCCGGTGGTGCCCGGAACCGGGCTCATCCCCTCCAACCGCGGTTCGCAATCGCGCCCCGACCCGCGTCACCCCTCGGGCGTCGCGCCTGGCAAGCGGCCGCGGCTGACCCCAAACCCGGCGCTCGCGATCAACGGGCGCGACGTGTTTCTACCCTTCGGCACGCCCGGCGGCGACGTGCAGACCCAGGCGATGCTGCAGATGCTGCTGAACCTCTTCATCTTCGGCAATGACGTGCAATCGGCGATCGAGGCGCCGCGGTTTGCGACCTATAGCTTCCCGTCCTCCTTTGCGCCATTCGATTACTACCCCGGGCGGCTCGCGGTCGAGGCCCGCATCGCCGAGCCGATCATCGCCGAACTCGCGCGGCGCGGCCACGAGATCCAGCGCTGGCCCGACTGGATCTGGACCGCGGGCGCAGTCTGCGCGATCCTTTGCGACCGCCGCCGCGGCGTCCTCGAAGCCGGCGCCGACCCGCGGCGCGCCGCTTACGCGCTAGGCTGGTGAACCCTCCTTCTCTGCCTTGGCGTTGAAGGTTTCGGCGACTGTCTTCGCCATGTCGAGGAACTGTCGGCGGACCTTCGGATCGGGAATGGCATAGTAGAGGCGGATGAACTCGATCGTTTCCGGGCGTTGCAGGTATTCGCGCCACTGGCGGTCCTCGGGGCTGAGCTCGGCATTATCGGGCCGCAAATCGCCAAAGAAATAAGCAATCGGCACGCCGAGGATTTCCGCCATCGCCGAGAGGCGAGATGCGCTCACGCGGTTGGCGCCCCCTTCATATTTCTGGACCTGCTGAAAAGTGAGACCGAGCGCGTTGGCGAGCGTTTCCTGATTCATCCCCAACAGCAGGCGGCGCATTCGGATTCGGCTGCCGACGTGCACGTCGATCGGGTTTGGAACACCGGTCCCACGCCCGTATTTGGGCGACGACTTTGGCTCCTCGGCTTCTTTTGACAATCTCTTCAACCTAAGTCCCCCTTCCAACGGCACCCTGTAAGGTTGCAACGGGTCGGCCCCCAGCGCAAGCAGCATTCGAGGAATGCAGGCACGACCCTGGTAGGATTTAACCTATGGTGGAGCGCGCCCATCTATTATGGTTAATTTTCATACTTAACTCGAACCGATCAAGAGGCTTCATCGGTCTTTGCCTGCGAGCTCGTCGTAACCGCGCCGGTTGCTGATAAAGACCAACGTCATCAGTCCGACGCCCAGCGCCAGCGTCACAATGACACCCAAGGCCATCGCGAGCCAGCCGGCGATGCTTATTCCCGAATCGCCAATACTAGCCCACAAGCTGGCGATCACGACAGCGATCACCACAACAACGGCGCCGGCGATTATCGCTGCCACCCAACTTAGTCTCGATTTCATCGCCCTTCCCGCAAAATTCCCGCCACCTGGCGGAGATCCTCAATGAACCTGCGGATCTCTTGCCGCCGGGCCCCTTCGTCCGGCGCACGCAACAGCGCCGAGGGATGCACCGTCGCGACGGCATAGGGCGCAAGTCGAAACGGCACTGGCCGCCCGCGATCCCGCGTTACGCGAAACGCTCTTCCAAACAACGCCTGGGCCGCTGTCGCTCCCAGCGCGACGACGACGCGCGGCCTCACGACGCCGATTTCGGCCTCTAGCCAAGGCAAGCAGGCTTCGATCTCGACAGCCGCCGGCTTGCTGTGGATGCGCCGGGTGCCGCGCGGCACCCATTTGAAGTGTTTGACGACATTCGTCACGTAAGTCTTCGCACGATCGATGCCGGCTTCGGCGAGGCAGCGATCGAGCAGCTTGCCCGCCGGTCCGACAAAGGGGCGCCCGGCAAGGTCTTCCATATCTCCAGGCTGCTCGCCGACGAGCAGCACGGCAGCGTCTTCCGGACCTTCCCCGAACACGGTCTGCGTTGCGTTCCTGTGTAAGTGGCAAGCCGTGCACCCTGCCGCGGAGTCGCGAAGGGCATCGAGTGTTGTTTCGAGCGCGAACAGGTCGCCCGCACCGGTGATTCGCGGTGGTTTGGTCATGGCTCATCTCCCGCGACACAGGCCATATCCAGGCAAACGCGATCTACGCGTCGTTGTACCGGCCGGCACGCGAATTGACGAAAGTCGTCTATCGCGCAGCTTGCGCTCATGGCAGAGTGCCGGCTCGGTACCCATCCTTCGGAGAACTAAATGCCGATCAAAAGCCAACACCCGGAAACACTTGTGCTCCATGCGGGGTACCGGAGCGACCCAACCACTAATGCCGTCGCGGTCCCGATCTATCAGACGACGAGCTATCAGTTCCGCGACAGTCAGCATGCCGCCAATCTGTTCGGCTTGGCCGAGCTGGGGAACATCTATACGCGCATCATGAACCCGACAAACGCGGTTCTGGAGGAGCGCGTCGCTGCGCTTGACGGCGGCGTCGGCGCGCTGGCGCTCGCCTCCGGGCAAGCCGCCTCGCTGTTCGCTGTTCAGAATCTCTGCCAGGCAGGGGACAATTTCGTCAGCTCCACTGATCTCTACGGCGGCACGTGGAACCTGTTCCTCAATACGATGATGAAGACGATGGGGGTCGAGGTGCGTTTCGTCGATCCCGCCGATCCCGAGAGCTTCCGGCGTGCGACCGATCAACGGACGCGCTGCTACTACGCCGAGACGCTGCCCAACCCCAAGCTCGAAGTGTTCCCGATCGACGAAGTCGCGCGGATCGGGCGCGAGCTCGGGGTGCCGCTAATCGTCGACAACACCGCAGCCCCGGTGCTGTGCCGGCCGCTAGACCATGGAGCTGCGGTCGTTGTGCACTCGACGACAAAATATATCGGCGGGCACGGCAACTCGATCGGCGGTGTCGTCGTCGACGGCGGCAATTTCGATTGGGAGAAACACGCCGACCGGTTCCCTTTGCTGAACCAGCCGGACCCGAGTTACCACGGCGCGGTATGGACGCAAGCGGCAAAACCGCTGGGGCCGATAGCCTACATCCTCAAAATGCGCGTAACTCTGTTGCGCGACATCGGTGCGCCAATGAGCCCCTTCAACGCATTCCTGTTCCTCCAGGGGCTCGAAACCCTGCCGCTGCGGATGCGCGCTCACTGCGCCAATACGATGGCGGTCGTCAGATTTCTCTCGGAGCATCCTAAGGTGACGCGGGTAATTCATCCAAGCCTGATGACCGGCGAGGCCAAACGCCGCGCCGACGCTTACATGAAAGGCGGCTATGGCGGTCTAGTTGGCTTCGAGCTGAAGGGCGGGCTCGAGGCGGGACGCCGGTTTATCGATGCGCTGCAGATGTTCTACCACGTCGCCAATATCGGCGACGCCCGAAGCCTCGCGATCCATCCGGCGACGACAACCCACTCTCAGCTGTCGCCGGACGAACAATTGCAGACCGGTGTCAATGACAATTACGTCCGCCTCTCGGTCGGCATCGAGCACGAAGAGGACATCCTCGCGGATCTCTCGCAGGCCCTGGATGCCGCGTGATGGCGCTAAGCAGCAAACGGTTCTCAGCTTTCAATGGCCGATCGATCTCGGCCTGACCATCGCAGCTCACGGATGGGTGTACCTCGCGCCCTGGCTGTGGGACCCCGACCCAGGCCGTCTCGCGCGGGTCGAAAGGATTGGAGGCCGGACCGGCAAGGTGGAGATAGCGCAGGATGAGCCCAGCGCTGTTATCGTCCGCCACGGCTTTAACGCGGTGGATCAGGCGGCGATCCTCGGCCGGGTGCGCCGCTGGCTTTCCGCCGATTGGGAGCCATCGGCGGCGATTGCGGCGCTGCCCGACGCGGCATCGCTGATCGAGCGTGGCGGCGGCCGACTGCTGCGCGGCTCGTCCTTTTACGAGGATTTCGTCAAGACCGTGCTGACGATCAACACTAGTTGGTCGGCAACCTGCCGGATGGCGGCGGCGCTCGTCGCCGAGCCGGGTGACGGCGCCTTCCCTGGCCCTGAAGAGCTGCTGGCTTATGGCGAGGAGCGGCTGCGCGAGCGAGCAAAGCTTGGCTTTCGTGCGCAGACTTTAGTTCTGGCCACGCGACGCATGCTCGATGACGGGGCGATCACTCCCTCAGGCGACGGAACGGCCGAGCGCTTGGACCACGACTATTTGCGAAGCCTCAAAGGCATCGGCCCCTACGCCGCGGCGCACTGCCGCGTGCTGCTGCACGATTTCAGCCGCATCCCGGTCGACTCTGTCGCGAGCACCTATTTGCGTGAGCGGTACGATTGCGATCCAGCCGGTTTTGCTGCCGAGCGGGCGCATTGGGGAGAATTTATCGCGCTCGGCTACCGGCTATCACGGTTGCGCGAAAAGCTCGAGCAGACGGTCAAGGCCCAATCAGAATGAGATCTCGGGCGGCAAGTCATCCGGTTGGATGCTGAACTTGGCGAGATCTGCGACAAGCAATTCCCGGATCCGGGCCGTTCCACGATACTCTTCCCGCCATGCATCGACGACGCCCCGCAAGCGTCGGTCGCTGTCATAGGGCACGCCTGGGCAGACCGCAGCCCGCAGATACGGCGTCGGCGCGATAAAATCACCCAGGCTCGGGTCTTTTTTCACCACGGCCAGAGCGCATAGGGCAGTCGTTACAAAGCAATCCGCGCGACCCGACTGAATTGCCGCCATCGCCTCCTCCCGTGTTTTGAACCCCGTGATCGCCGCGTTGCCGGCGAGACGCCGCGTCGCCTCTTCGCGCGCCGAGCCCTCGTCAACCGCGACGAGTCTCTCCGGGACATTGATCTCGGCCCAACTCCCGGCGGCAAAGCCTTTGTGCGCCACGATCGCGTAGGTGTCATAGAGGAGCGGATTAGCGAAGTCGACGAACATGCCGCGCTGCGCGGTGGGACTGAGAAAGGACAAATCGACCTTGCCGCTATGAAGATCGACGGCCAGATCACTCCAGCTCGACTCGACGACCGTGATTTCGGCTCCGAGCTCGGCTGCCAAATTGGCCGCCAGCGTGATGCAAATGCCGCCCCACCGACCGCTTGCCGGATCCTTGTACGAATAGGGGGCCTCGCCAACGAGCCCAGCGACCCTCAATCTCTTCGTTCGCAGAATGCGCGCGAGATTGGGCTCATTGGCCGGAGGAGGCGGTGCAACCTTATCGGACCCACGCCGGCGCACCACTGCGCCCGCGGCCAGTCCCCCGCCGAACTCTCTGCGGCTCAACATTCTGCGCGCTCCGCTCGCTCGTTCGCCATCGGATACCGGCTAAGAGCTGATTCGGGCCGCAAAATGGCCGTTGAATGGAAAAGGAATAAATCTGCGCTTCGAGCGTCGTTCGAGGTTGGGTAACCCAAGGGGCCTCGATCTATTCGGTGTCACGCGACCCGATGCAATAGCGGCTGACCCTTCGCAAGCCTGCGGCCGTTTTCGGCAATGACCGCCAGGCTGCGCTCGAGCGTCTCGGTCGTCAGCCAGGCGAGGTGGGGGGTTGCGATGACGTTTGGCAGCCTCAGCAAGAGGTCTTCTGCATTGGCGGGTTCGTGCGCAAATACGTCGAGGCCAGCACAGCGCAGATGCCCGCTCGTCAAGGCGTTACACAAAGCAGCCTGATCGACGAGCGGCCCGCGCGCGGTATTGATCAGGATGCTGCCGCGCTTCATCGCTGCCAACGCCCTCTCGTCGATGATGCCGGCCGTCTCTGTAGTCAGCGGTAAATGCAGCGACAACACGTCAGATATTCGCAGGATCTCCTGAAATGGCAGGTATCGGATCGGCGCATCGGGCTTGGCTTGGCGGCTCGTATAAAATACGCGGGCGCCAATCGCTTGAAGCATCGGCACGAGGCAGCGCGCGACCGCGCCAAAGCCAACGAGGCCGACTGTTCGCCCCGCCAGCTCGCCCAACTGGTCCGGCAGTTCGGGATTGAACTGCCAGCCTCTGCCGGCGCGCGTCAGCCGGTCGAGTTCAGCCACTCGGCGGAGCGTCGCCAGGATCAGCAGCAACGTCATTTCGGCGACGGCATGCGTGTTCGTTCCAGGCATGTTGCAGACCGCGATGCCCCGGGCGCGGGCGGCGTTGAGGTCGATCGTATTGACCCCGATCCCGATCTTCTGGATCAGCTTGAGCCGCTGCGCCGCCTCGATGACGGCGGCCGTCACCGGCTCCAGCACATGCAGAAGAATTTCGGCGTCCGCCATTTCGCGCCGGAATGTATCCTTGTCCGCTTCGTCGACGACGACCGTCGGGAAATCGAGCGTGGCAACTCGCTGCCGAAAGCCGGGGCTGGCGCGGTATTGCAATACCGCCTTCATCGCGGGCGCCATCCAGCGAAGGAGGCCGCCCGCCCGAGCGCAGCTTCGATGCGCAGACCCTCGTTCCATTTGGCCAGCCGCTCGGAGCGCGCGAACGACCCGACCTTGAGCTGGCCGGCATCCCAGCCGACCGCGAGGTGGACGATCGTCACATCCTCGGTCTCGCCGGAGCGCGCCGAGACGACGGTGCGCCAGCCAGCCTGCCGCGCCGCGGCCAGCGCCGCCTTGGTTTCGGTGACGGTGCCCGCCTGGTTCGGCTTCAGCAGGACCGCATTGCACGCGCCCAGCGCAACGGCGGCGGCCACGCGCTCGGCCGAGGTCGCGAGATAATCGTCACCGACGATCTGCAGCCGATCTCCAAGCCTAGCGGTGAACTCGACCATGCCGGTATCGTCATTCTCGGCCAGCGGGTCTTCTACCGAGACGATCGGGTAACGCCGGCACCATTCGGCCAGCAGCTCGATGAGCGCACCGGTTTCGAGCTCGACCGCGTCGGCGGCGAGACGATAGCGACCGCTATTGTAGAATTGCGAGGCGGCGACATCGATCGCGATGCCGATTTCTTCGCCGGCTCTCAGTGCGGCACGCTCAATCGCCTCGACCAATGTGTCGAGCGCTTGCGCATTCGATACGAATTCCGGCCACCACCCCCCCTCATCGGCGACGCCGCGCAGACAGCCGCGCGCCGCCATGATCTCACCGCCCGCCCGGTAAACCCGCGCGGCCATCGCGAGCGCCTCGTCGAACGAAGCAGCGCCGATCGGGATGACCAGGAAATCCTGTACATCAACGCGCCGGCCGGCATGGGCCCCACCGCCGAAGATCTGGATCATCGGCATCGGCAAACTCACCGGCCCGCCATCGGCCGCGACACACCATAATGGTTCGCCTCTTGCCGCGGCAGCGGCGTGCAGCGCCGCCATCGAGACCGCGATTGTCGCATTGCCCCCCAGTCGCGATTTGTTCGGGGTGCCGTCCAGCTCGATCAGTTGGTGGTCGATCGCGGCCTGGTCGGCGATCGGCATGCCGCGTAGCGCCGTGGCGATCTCGCCGTTGACATTGGCGACCGCGCGATCGACCCCGAACCCGCCAAAATCATCACCGCCATCTCGCAGCTCAACCGCCTCATTCGTCCCCGTCGAAGCGCCGGCAGGAGCGATCGCCCGCCCGCTCGCGCCATTGTCGAGATAGATCTCCGCCTCAACCGTCGGCCGCCCACGCGAGTCCCACACGCGCCGCCCGACTATGCGTTCAATGCGTGGTTCGGCCATCAGATGCCTTCATCAATCTCCGCGGATTTCGTCTGCCCAGACGCGGCGGATCTCAGCCAGGCAATGCGGAGGGTTGGCGAGCAGCGATCGCGCGACGCGGCGCACGGCATCCTCGTCCCGCTCTGCGGTCACATATTCGACCGGCGACTTGCCGTCGATCCGCGCAAGAAAAAGCCCCGGCAACAGTCTCGCCGCCCGCCGGCCGATCGTCTCTCGCGGCTCCCAATCGACGCTGGCTAGGTAGTTTTCGGCGAGCGTGTCGAACGCCGCCAGGAACTGGCCAGCCGCGGGGGGCACCCAAAGGCATTTGAGCAACAGGTGATTGAGGCAAAAGGCGAGATCGAAAGCGGGATCGCCGAACCAGGCACATTCGGCGTCGATGAAGACCGGACCTTGCGGTCCAACGAGGATGTTCTTTGGGCTGACATCGCCGTGGACGAGGGCGAGCTTCGTTCGGGCAGTCGTTGCAGCAAGCTCTTCCAAGGCAGCCGCGCGATCGGGATGCTCCCGCGCGGTCGCCAGCAGATAGGGTTCGAGGCGGATCGCGTGGAATATCTCGTCGGTCGCAAATTCCGCAGCGGCCGCAGCGGAGTGCGCGTATTCGTGGTGGATTAACGCCAAGCGCCGGCCGACCTCGGCGGCGGCGGCCGGTATCACATGACCACGCTGAAGCTGACCTTTCCACCCCGCGAACGATTCCGGCGGCAAATACGCCATCGCGAACATCCCCGCCGCCGCATCCTCCGCCAGCAGCGATGGGACGGCCTCCGGCATGAAGCGCGCTATCGCTTTAATCCACCCCGCTTCCTTCGTGTTGCGCTCGATCGGCGCCCGCCAGTTGGCGGCGACCCGCAATTGCGGCAAGGCGCGCTTGATGCAGAACACCGCGGAACCGGCGCGCACCAGCCAGATGTCCGACGACACGCCGCCCGGCAGCCGCTCGAAGCGAGCATTGGCACCGGGCTGAACCAGCCCCGAGCGCGCGACGAAATCGATGATCGCGGGATCAGGGTGCTCGATCGCGCTGGTTCCGCGGCCCATCCGCGTTCATCCTCCGCTCGGGAACTTATCCCGGTGCTAATCTACCCGTCATGCTGCCGCGGCCAACAGAAGTTGTTCGAAACCTCTCACCAGACCGCAAGTGGATCTGGGCGGGCATTGGCGGGCTCACCGCGGCTCTGGTTATCGGCTGGCTCGCTCTCTCCGCCGGTGAATGGGCTACGGCACTCGAGCACTGGATGCTCGGCCGCGGCGTTTGGGCTGTGGCGATTTTTGCCGGCATTTTTGTCGCCGCGACGCTGGTTCTTGCGCCAGACTGGCCGCTGGCGATCGCCGCCGGGATGCTATACGGCATCTGGGCGTTCCCGGTAGTTCTAGCGGCCGCGGTGGCCGCGGCCTCGCTCGCCTTCCTCATCGCTCGCTACCTGCTCCGCCAGAGGGTGCGCGTGCTGCTCGCAAACAAAAGAAAATTCGCGGCAATCGACAACGCGGTCGCCGAGGAGGGCTGGAAAATCGTGTTCCTGCTGCGGCTCAGCCCGTTGGTGCCGTTCAACGTGCAGAATTACCTGTTCGGGGTGACCGGCATCCCATTCCGGGATTACGTCGCGGCAACCTGTGCCGGGATCGTTCCGGGCGCCGCGCTCTTCGTCTATCTCGGGACACTCGGCAGAGCCTCGCGCGGGCCGCTTGAGTGGGGATTCTTCGGCCTCGGCTTGTTGGCCACCGCTGCCGTCGTCATGCGCGTGGCGCGAAAAGCCAAAGCAAAGCTCGCCGAGATGGGGATCGACAATCGCGCGCAAATAACCTCGGACATCCAGCCATGTCCGCCGTTAGTCTCCGGGAATGCCTCAGCCACGAGATCAGCGGTGACGGCTGCACGCACAGGTATCCCCGAGGGCGGTTGATGCCGCGCGTCATTATCGTCGGCGCCGGCTTTGGCGGGCTCGAAGCCGCCCGCAAACTGGCGCGCGCGCCCGTCGACGTGACGGTCGTCGACCGCCACAATTATCACCTGTTCCAGCCGCTGCTTTATCAGGTCGCGACCGCGGCGCTGTCGCCCGCCGATATCGCCGAGCCGATCCGCGCCGTGCTGCGCCACCAGCAGAACGCCACGGTGCTGCTCGACGAGGTCGTCGGCGTCGACACAGCAGCGCGGCACGTCGAGATGCGGTTTGGGCCGCCACTGAGCTACGACTTTCTGGTCCTGGCTACCGGGTCGCGATACGCCTATTTCGGCCACGAGGACTGGCCGCGGCTGGCGCCGGGCCTCAAATCGATCGACGACGCGACGTTGATCCGCCGTCGCATGCTGCTCGCTTTCGAAGAGGCGGAGACGGTAACGGACCCAACGATCCGCCGGCGCCTCTTGACCTTCGTCCTGGTCGGCGCCGGCCCAACCGGCGTCGAGATGGCCGGGGCGCTCGCCGAACTCGCACACGCGACCCTGTCGCGCGACTTCCGCCACATCAACCCGCAGACCGCCCATATCCTGCTCGTCGAGGCAGGGCCGCGTGTGCTGTCCGGCTTCCCGGAAAGGCTTGCCGCTTTCGCGCAGCGTTCGCTTGAGAAGATGGGTGTGGAGGTGCTGGTTGATACGCCGATCGAGGCGATCGACCACATCGGCGTCGTCGCGAAGGGCAAACGCATCGAAGCAGCAAACGTCATTTGGTGCGCCGGCGTGGAGGCCTCGCCCGTTGCGGGATGGCTCGGCCTTCCGGCCGGAAGAGGTGGCCGTGTCAAAGTCGCTCCCGATCTCTCGGTCGCCGGTCACCCCGAGGTTTTTGTCGTCGGCGACGCCGCCCTCGTCACCGGGCCTGACGGCGAACCATTGCCCGGGCTCGCGCCCGTCGCCAAACAGCAGGGGCAATATGTCGGAGAACTGATTTCGCGCCGGGTGTGCGGCGAAGCCGCGCCGCCGCCGTTCCGCTATCGCGACGCGGGCGCGCTTGCGACGATCGGCCGTCACTCGGCGATCGCCGATTTCGGCCGGATCAAGCTGACGGGATGGGTCGCCTGGGTGCTCTGGGGCATCGTCCACATCTTTTTCCTGATCGGCTTCCGCAATCGCATGGCCGTCTTTCTCAACTGGATCTGGGCCTGGCTCACCTACGGCCGCGGCGCGCGGCTGATCACCGGCGAGGTGACGACGCTGCTTTCAGAGAGACCGCGCCGCGAACGCCCTCAGACCACTGCCGCGGACTGCCTTTCGATCGTGCGCGACAAGCGGCCGTAGACGCGGCGGGCATTGCCTTCGAAGATCTTCGCTTTGTCCTGCGCCGACAACGGCAACTGATCGATGTAGCGCTTTGTGTCGTCGTAGTGGTGGCCCGTCTCGGGATCGACGCCGCGCACCGCGCCGATCATTTCAGAGGCGAACAGGATGTTGTCGGCCGGGATGACCTTCGCCAGGAGTTCCTGGCCGGGCAGGTGATAGACGCAAGTGTCAAAAAATACGTTGTTCAACATCAGATCGGCGAGCCGTCCGAGCCCCGCGTCCTGCGCCAGACCGCGGTAGCGCCCCCAGTGATAAGGCACCGCGCCGCCGCCATGCGGAATGATGAATTTAATCGTTGGGAAATCTTTGAAGACGGATGACGTCATCAGCTGATTGAAGCCGACGGTGTCGCCATTGAGGTAATGCGAGCCCGTCGTGTGATACGCCCGATTGCACGCCATGCTCACATGGATCATCGCCGGAATATCGTATTCCGCCATCTTCTCATACACCGGATACCAGTCACGGTCGCCGAGCGGCGGGTCCTGCCAATGTCCGCCGGACGGATCGGGGTTCAGATTGATCCCGACGAACCCGTATTCATTGACGCACCGGTCGATCTCAGACAGGCAGTTGCGCGGCGAGACGCGCGCGCTCTGGGGCAGCATCGCGACGCCGATGAAGTTTTTCGGGAACAGTGAGCAGACGCGGTAGATCAGCTCGTTGCAGGCGCTCGCCCAGGCCTCGCTGGTCATCGCATCACCGAGATGGTGACCCATGCCGGCCGCGCGCGGCGAAAAGATCGTCAGATCAGTGCCGCGCTCGCGTTGCAATTTGAGCTGTCCGTTCGTGATCGAGTCGCGGATCTCGTCGTCGGTCATCGTGGGGCGCGGCGGCGGCGCTTTTCCCACCGTATGCGCCTCGATCTGCTGCGTTCGCCACCCCTCGTGCTGACGCGGAGCAGTCGTGTAGTGGCCATGGCAGTCGATGATCATGGCACCTCCCCTCCTCGCTTCTCTGTCTCGCATCTTATAGCGAGAAAGCTCAGCTCGCGGCGAGCGGGTCTTGGGTCGGGATCGAGATCGCACCGCCGCGGTCGGAGGTGAGGAGCGGTGATGGGGCCTTGCGGCCGAACGCTTCGATGCGCGGGATCTCGGCCTCCGCGACCGGCGCTATGCACGGCTTCCGCGCCAATGCCGCCTCGATATGGGGCGCCAGCTCGCGCTGTTTTTGGGCTTCGCGAACTCGGTCACGTTCCTTGAACGCGGGCATGACTTGCGACGCGAAGATTTCCAGCGAGTCGCAAATATGCTCGTGGCGGTTGCCGCCGCTCTGCTGGATGAACATGACCTGGTCGATGCCGGCCCGCTCGTAGCGCACGAGATGCTCGCGCAGCTGGTCGGGCGTGCCGATGCCGCCGCGCCCTGCGTTGTCGGGCAATCGGTCCTTCACCTGCAGAAAGCGCTCCCAAAGCTCCGCGCGGCCGGGTCGGTGCTCGCCGAACAGCGCGTAATAGCCGAGCGAATAGCCGAAAAAGCGGAAGCCATCGAGGCCGCGCCGGAGCGCCTCGGCCTCATCCGGATGACAGGACATCCCGGTGACGATCGCGAGGTTGGGATTGACGGTGTGGCCGATCGGCACGCAATCAGGGGATTTGATGATCGCGTAATACTCCTCGACCCATTTTGCGGCCTGCTCAGGTTCGAGGAACGCGAAGGTGAGCGCGCCAAGCCCGTTGCGCGCCGCCAAGTGGATCGTCTCGCGCCGCGAGCACGCCACCCACATTGGCGGGTGCGGCCTCTGCACCGGTTTGGGTACGATGTTGCGGCACGGCATGTCGAACCAGCGGCCGCGAAATCCCGGATAGGGGCGCATCGCGAGCATGTTGGCGGCCTCTCTGGTCGCTTCCTCCCACATCGAGCGCTTGTCTTCGGGATCGACGCCGAACCCGCCCATCTCGACCGCCGTCGCCGACTCACCGGTCCCCCAGTCGACGCGGCCGTTCGAGACGAGGTCGAGCGTCGCGATGCGTTCGGCGACGCGCGCCGGGTGATTGTATTTGGGCGGCATCAGCGTGATGCCGTGGCCGAGGCGGATTTGCCTGGTGCGCTGCGAGCAGGCGGCGAGGAACACCTCGGGCGCGGAGGAGTGCGAATATTCCTCGAGGAAATGGTGCTCGACCTCCCAGACGTAATCGATACGGAGCCGGTCGGCGAGTTCGATCTGCTCGAGCGCCTGCTGATAGAGCCGCTGCTCGGAATCCTCGGCCCAGGGCTGCGGCAGCTGGTGCTCGTAGAAAAGCCCGAATTTCATCTTCCGCGTTCCTCCCAATTACAGCTGGATCGACGTGGTGCGTCCTTCCGGACAGCTGCTTTGCAGCTTCCTCATGATGCGGGACATTCTTGATGCCATCAAAGGCCTACCCTCATCCTGAGAGCCTGTGAATGTTTTTCCGCCAACCTCGGATAAAAGCGGGGATTTGTCCCGGGCATGGGCGCCAGGCGGAGTCCGTCCTCGGGCGGCGCGACGCTCGGACCCGTAGGCCAGCGCGACATGGCTATCGCTGCGATTTGCCGGATTAATCCGCTCGCCGACAATCCATATGGCTGCAGCCGATCACTGGCAAATACCGAAGCCCCTATTGCACGACTTCGTCGGGATAGACGCCCCAGAGGTCGCCGCGCTGCGCCCAGCCGGTGTGGTCCGCGGCGTCGATGCGGCACCAATCGGCGCGGCATTCGAGCAATTTTGCGACGACCCCGGGTTCGGCGCGGGCGACGGCCGGCGACGCTACATCGGGCTGACGGTGCAATGTGCGGATCCCGCCCTTGATCACGACGGCCCGCTTACCGGTCAGCATCCGCTCATGCACCCAGCCCTCGGTCCCCTGCCAGTCGCGGATCATCCGCCAATTCTCGAATTCCTTCGTGATCTCAACCGGCATTTCCTTGCGGGTCAGCACCCAATCGATCGGGTAGTTCTCGCCCGGTCCGACCCTGAGGTTCACCTGATCGGAGCGCAGGCTCACAAAACGCGGCAGTTTCTGGCCGGTATCGTTTTCGCCCGCCCAGCCTGGCGCGGCGGCGAACAGCAACGCAGCCAGCAATAGCGGCAGGAGGCGGTAGGCCGAGATTGCTTCACTACGCTCGCAATGACCCTTCAAATCAATGTCATTATGAGGACCCCCGGACGGCCGCCCTGCGGGCGTTCCGGGGGAACGACGCAATCTCGACAAAGCGCGACCGCGCTGTGTCCTGGACATCCTGCCCCGCCTCTTGCTAATGGCGTGCCGCGCCTTTTGTGGACGTTGTCGCCATGCGCTCGAAGCGGCTATTTGTCATCGTTACCCGCAAGCTGCCGGACCCGATCGAAACCCGGATGATGGAGCTTTTCGCCTGCCGCCTCAACCTCGACGACAAACCCCTCGGCAAAGCCGAACTGATGGCCGCCGTCGCAAAGGCCGATGTTCTCGTGCCGACCGTTACCGACCGAATCGACGCCGAAGTGCTCGCCGCGGCCGGCCCCACGCTGAAGCTGATCGCGTCTTTCGGCACCGGCATCGACCATGTCGACCTTGCGGCGGCGCAGCAGCGCGGCATCATCGTCACGAATACGCCGGGCGTGCTGACCGAGGACACCGCCGATATGACGATGGCGCTGATCCTCGCGGTCTCGCGGCGTCTCGCCGAGGGCGAGCGGCTGATCCGCAGCGGCGGCTGGACCGGCTGGGGGCCGACGACGATGCTCGGCCACCGCATCTGGGGCAAGCGGCTGGGGATCGTCGGCATGGGCCGCATCGGCACCGCCGTGGCGCGCCGCGCCAAGGGCTTTGGCCTCTCGGTGCATTACCACAACCGCCGCCCGGTCCCCGAGGACGTCGAGAGCGCCATCGAGGCGACGTGGTGGGAGAGCCTCGACCAGATGCTGGCGCACATGGACATCGTCTCGGTCAACTGCCCGCACACGCCGGCGACTTACCACCTGCTGTCGGCGCGCCGCCTCAGGCTCTTGCGGCCGCACGCGATCCTCGTCAACACCGCGCGCGGCGAGATCGTCGACGAGGAGGAATTGATCCGCCTCCTCGAAACCGGCGCGATCGCCGGCGCCGGCCTCGATGTGTTCGAGCACGAGCCGGCGGTCGATCCGCGCATGCGCGCGCTCGACAATGTCGTGCTCTTGCCCCACATGGGCTCGGCGACGATCGAGGGCCGCATCGCGATGGGCGAGCGGGTCATCATCAACATCAAGACCTTCGCCGACGGCCACCGCCCGCCCGACCGCGTCCTCGGCACGATGCTGTAAACGGGCGCCCACCGATTGGGAGGGCCTCGCCTTCACCGGTTAAGCCTACCCTCTCGAACCGTCTTTACGCCACATGATCGCCCGCGATAGCGCCGGCTACATCCTCGTCTGCGGCTTGCTTAACCTTGCGGGCAGGTGCTCCTGAGAACCGGGCGGTGTGAACGTTCGCGATTGGTCGCTTACTGCTGCCCCGGCCGAAGAGGCGGACTACGCCGATTCACTCTGGCTAGGGCACGCACGGCGCGCCCTCTAAGGGCGGCGAACCGGCGCTCACTATGGTGGCCCTTCCAGGAGCTATCGAGGCGATCGCTGCCAACAACTGCGGCACGAGTGGTCGCAAATCGGCGAGGCGATTGGTCAGCGCACTGAGCACGATAACGGCAATCGGCAACAGGTCTAAATTCTGCCGGTGTGAAAGATTGCGGTCGACCGTGACAAATACGTCGAATTCTCGTGACGCGAGCGCCAGCAATTCCCCGTTCTTGATCGAGGTCCAGCCCATCTGGCGGGTGGTCATTACCTGATGGTCGGCGAGGTCGCGAGATAGCCGCCAGTCGACGCACTCGTCGAGGAAGATCTTCATTCAACGGTTTCGAGGAGGCGATCCTTTGCCGCTTCGAGGAACTCGATGACCTGCTCGCGCGAGACCGATGGGAACCCGGCGAGGAATTCATCGATCGACTCGCCGGCCTCGAGGTAATCGAGCAAGGTCTGCACCGGAACCCTGGTGTCGCAAAAGACCGGCGTGCCGCCCATCACATCCGGGCTGCGACAAATTACGGTAGTCTTCCTCATTGCTCTTCCCGCCTCACCGCATCGTTGGCATCACGTACTCGGCGCCGGCGCGCACACCTTGCGGCCAGCGGGCCGTGACGGTCTTGAGGCGCGTGTAAAAGCGCACGCCTTCCATGCCGTGCACCGCCATATCGCCGAACAGGGAGCGCTTCCAGCCGCCAAAGCTGTGGAACGCCATCGGCACCGGGATCGGCACATTGACGCCGACCATGCCGATCTGGATGCGGCTCACAAATTCGCGCGCGGCGTCGCCGTCACGGGTAAATATCGCGACGCCGTTGCCGTATTCGTGGTCGTTGACGAGCCTCACGGCGTTGTCGAAATTGGGGCTGCGCACGACCGACAGCACGGGGCCGAAGATCTCTTCCTTGTGGATGCGCATCTCCGGCTTCACTTCGTCGAACAGGCAGCCGCCAATAAAGAACCCGTCCTCGTAGCCCTGCAATCTGAGCCCGCGGCCGTCGACGACGAGCTTGGCGCCCTCTTGGACGCCGAGATCGACATAGGAGCGCACCTTCTCGAGATGCTGGCGCGTGACGAGCGGGCCCATCTCCGCCTCGGGGTCTGTGCCGGGGCCGATTTTGAGTGCGCGCACGCGCGGCACGAGCTTGTCCATCAACCGGTCGCCGGCGCCGCCGACCGCGACGGCGACCGACACCGCCATGCAGCGCTCGCCGGCCGAACCGTAGGCGGCGCCCATCAGCGCATCGGTCGCCTGGTCGAGATCGGCGTCCGGCATCACGACCATGTGGTTCTTGGCGCCGCCCAGCGCCTGCACGCGCTTGCCGCTCTCCGCGGCGGTCCGGTAGATGTAATGCGCGACCGGCGTCGAGCCGACGGAGCTGACCGCGGCGACCTCGGGATGCTGCAAGAGCGCGTCGACCGCCTCCTTGTCGCCGTTGACGACGTTGAAGACGCCTGGCGGGAGGCCCGCCTCGGTCAACAATTCGCCAATGCGGATGCCGGCGGAGGGGTCGCGCTCCGACGGTTTCAACACAAAGGTATTGCCGCAGGCGAGCGCCACCGGGAACATCCACATCGGCACCATTGCCGGGAAATTGAACGGCGTGATGCCGGCGCAGACACCGAGCGGCTGGCGCAATGACCAGCTGTCGATGCCGCGCCCTACCTGCTCGGTGAACTCCCCCTTCAAGAGATGCGGGATGCCGCAGGCGAATTCGACGACCTCGATGCCGCGCGTGACCTCGCCTGCCGCATCCGTCTGTACTTTGCCGTGCTCGCTGGTGATGAGGCGGGCGAGCGCGTCGGCTTCGCGATAGAGGAGCTCGCGGAATTTGAAGAGGATGCGCGCACGGGTCAGCGGCGGTGTCGCCGCCCAAGCGGGGAACGCGGCGGCCGCGGCGCGCACCGCCCGGTCGACATCGCCGGCCGCGGCAAAGGCGACACGGCGGCTTCTCTCGCCAGTCGCCGGGTTGTACACATCGCCCCAGCGCCCGCTCGTCCCCTCGGCGCGCTTGCCTCCGATATAGTGGTGAACCTCGCTCATCGCGCTACCCGCTCGCTCAGTCTGTCGCCGGCCCGCATCATAGGCCCGCCGCCATGGCGACGGCAGAGGATTTTCGTGCGCTGTCGCATCCGAGGAGGATGAGCTGACCTTTATCTTTGGCAAGCTGGTCTGGGCGGTATTGCAGCCCGGCAATCTGCTGTTGCTGTGCCTTCTCGCCGGGGTGCTGCTGTTCATGCTGTCTCGCGGCCGGCGCGGCAAGGGGCTGGTGGCGATTGCGGCGCTCGTGTTCCTGCTGCTCGCGGTCGCGCCGCTCGGCCCGGCGATGCTGCTCGCTCTCGAAGAGCGGTTTCCGCGGCCGAGCCGCTTGCCGGAGCGGATTGACGGGATTCTAGTGCTCGGCGGCGCAGTCGAGCCCGCGCTTTCGCTTTCTTATGGCGAGACCGTGTTCAACGGTGCGATAGCGCGTATCCTCGGCGGTATCGCGCTGGCGCGGCTCCACCCCGAAGCGAAGCTCGCGCTCATCAGCGGCGAAGGGACATTTTTACAAGTCGGGTACTCCGAAGCTCGTGCGACGTTGGGATTTGTCGTCGAGCAAGGCATTTCTGCCGACAGCGTCCTGCTCGAGGAGCAGTCGCGCAGCACCCATGAAAATGCCGTTTACAGCAAGCGGCTTTTCCGGCCCGCGCCGCGCGAGGTCTGGGTGCTCGTCACTTCGGCCTATCATATGCCGCGTGCGATGGGCGCGTTCGCCGCGGCTGGCTGGAACGTCATCCCCTACCCAGTCGATTTCAGGATCGACCCGCAGACCGGACTGCGCGCCAACTTCAGCCTGTTAGACGGTCTCGGCGCGAGCACGTTCGCCGGCAAGGAATGGGTCGGTCTCGCCGCTTACCGCCTCATGGGCTGGACGCGGCAACTGTTGCCCGCCCCCGAACCGGGCATGGCCGAGCCCGCCATTAAAACCCCTTCAGCGCGCTGACAGCCGAGAATACGCTCCACACAACAATCAGCGTTACGCCGCTCCAATACACCACACGATACATCGCAATCCCCCGGAGACCCGGCCACCGGCAGCCGATCGGGTCTTCCATCGATCATCGGACCCGTTTCCTTTATAGGCGTCGGGTGCGAATGTCTCCCCACCTTCTTGGCCGACGCCGGATGAAATGATGGCCGCAGAGTGCGGCCGATGGAAGGTGCAATTGTTCGAACTGATATTTCTCGGTACCGCGGCGGCCGTACCCTCCGCCGCGCGTGGACTGCCGGCGCTGCTCGTCGGCGCCGGGTCGAATCGCTTTCTCGTCGATTGCGGCGAGGGAACCCAGCGCCAGCTGATGCGCGCCGGGATGGGCTTTCGCGGGCTCGGACACGTGCTGCTGACGCACGCCCATCTCGATCATGTTTTGGGGTTGGCGGGGCTGCTCGCGACACTGGATCTCTACCGGGTGGGCGGCACGATAGAGATCATCGGCAGCGGCGAGGCGGTCGGATTTGTGCGCCTTTATCTCGCCGACACGATCGGGCCGGAGCGCGAAGGAGGGTACCGACTGCGGGCTGTCGCGCCTGGCACCGTTCGCGTTCAGGCCGGCTGGCGGCTCGATGCGTTTCCGGTGAAGCATCGCGGCACCGAGAGCCTCGGTTATCGCTTCCGGGAGGAGCGCCGCCAGCCTCTCCTTGCCGAGCGGCTCGACGCGCTCGGCGTGCCGGAAGGGCCGGAGCGCGCGGCGCTCGCGAAGGGCCGTTCAGTGCTCCTGGCTGACGGCCGCCGTATCGCGCCGGAGATGGTCCGTGGACCTGCCGTCCTCGGCGCCAGTGTTGCTGTCGTCGGCGATACCGAGGAGGTCGCGACGCTGGTCGAGCCAGTGCGCGGCGCCGATGCGCTGGTGATCGAGGCGACGTTCCTGGAGCGCGACGCGGCGCTCGCCCGCGCCCGCGGACATTTAACGGCTGCCGCCGCAGCCCGGCTGGCGCGCGATGCGGGCGTCGGCGAGTTGCTGCTCACCCATATCTCCGGGCGCTACGAGCCGGCAGAGATCCTGGCGGAAGCGGCGGCGCTGTTCCCTGATGTGCGGATCGTCTCCGATTTTGACCGGGTCTCCATCCGCACGCGGCACGACGCACGCAGTTCTTGAGCATACCCGCGGTCAGCGCGGCGGTGTTGTACTCGAGCATTTTGATGTAGCTCGAGGCAGGGCCGTTGGCGCCCGAGAGCGCATCGGAATAGAGCGGCGGGCCGGGAGCGGAGCCCGTCTCGCGCGCGATTTCCTCGACGAGCCGCGGATCGGAGATATTTTCGATAAACAGCGCCTTGATGCGCTCGCGGCGGATCTGCCGGATCAGCCCCGCGATCGCCGCCGCCGAGGGCTCGCTCTCCGGGCTGATCCCTTCCGGCGCCAAGAAGGTGACTCCATAGGCTTTGCCGTAATAGGCAAAGGCATCATGATTGGTGATGACCCGCCGCTTTTCGGCGGGGATCGCCGCTAGCTCCTCGCGCACGCGCCGGTCGAGTGCCTCGAGCCTGACCTCATAATCCCGCAGTCGATCTTGGTAGGCCTCGGCGTGCGGCGGATCGGCGGCAGCCAGTGCGCGTGCGATGTTTTCGGCATAGAGGATCGCATTGCGGGGATCCTGCCAGGCATGCGGATCGGACGCGGTTGCCCCGGGTTCGGTCGCAGTGATCGGGGTAATGCCTTCGCTTGCGACAATGACAAGACCGCGGTATTGCGCCGAACCGGTCAGTCGGAGAAGCCAACCCTCAAGCCCCAGCCCATTGACAATGAACAGCCGCGCCCGTGAGAGCAGCTGGGCCTGCTCGGGCCGTGGCTCGAACGTATGGGCGTCGGCGTCGGGGCCGATCAGACTGGTGACCGCGACGTCGGCGCCGCCGATCTCCTGTGCGAGGTCTTTGAGAATGCTGAACGAGGCGACCACCCGGATCGGCGCGCTGACCGCGGCCGCATTCGCCGCAGCGTACAGAAGGACCAGGAAGGCCGCGCCAAGCGGTCGGATGATCCGGACAATAGGCATAGTATATGGTCCGCGATTTCGTGGAGAGTGTAGCGCCAGATGAGCTCGACCGAACCGTCCTCCCTGATCCCGGTGACGTTGCTGACCGGTTTTCTCGGCAGCGGCAAGACGACCGTGCTCAATCATGTGCTGAAGGAGCCCGGCATGGCGGCGACTGCCGTCATCGTCAACGAATTCGGCGAGATCGGCCTCGACCACCTGCTCGTCGAGCGGTCGAGCGAGGATGTCGTGTTGCTGAGCAGCGGCTGCCTCTGTTGCACGGTGCGCGGCGACATTGTCGATACGCTAACCAACCTGTTCGTCGACCGCGTCAAGGGAAAGGTTCCGTTCTTCGCCCGCATCGCGATTGAGACCACCGGGCTCGCCGATCCCGCGCCGATCTTGCACACTTTGATGACCGACCCGATCGTCGCGGCTCGATACATGCTGGACGGTGTTGTGACCACGGTCGATGCGGTTACCGGAGAGGCCACGCTTGACAGACAACCCGAGGCGGTCAAGCAGGCCGCGGTCGCCGATCGCCTGCTCCTCACCAAGACCGACCTCGCCGAGCCCAACTCCCGGCAGGCGATCGAGGCGCGGCTCAAGGCGCTCAACCCAAGCGCCCCGATTGTGCCGGCCGCGAATGGCGTCGTCGACCCGGCGCGGCTCTTCAATATTGGTTTTTACGACCCGGCGACGAAGAGCGTCGATGTGCAGCGTTGGCTGCGCGACGAGGCCTTCCCGGCCGGGCACGAACATGATCACACGGCCGCCGACGTCAATCGACACGACGATCGCATTCGCGCTTTCTGCATCACCCGCGAGCGGCCGATCTCCTGGGTGGCGCTCTCCGCGTGGCTCGACGGCCTGGCAACGATGCGGGGCGATGATTTGTTGCGGCTGAAGGCAATTGTAGCGGTCTCAGATCAGCCAGATCAGCCGGTGGTGCTGCACGGGGTGCAGCACCTCTTCCATCCGCCCGTGCTGCTGCCGCACTGGCCGAGCGCGGACCGCCGCACGCGCATGGTCTTCATTACCCGCGACCTGCCGCGCGAAGCGGTCGAAGCCACCCTGGCGGCGTTCGAGGATGCAGTCGAAAGCTAATGCGCACTGTGGGCGCATCACGCGATCGGAAAGCCGGACGTCACGATGCAGTTTTCGAGGATGCCGCGGCCGCGATCCGGGATATGGCCCGCGCCGACGAGGCGCACCAGCACTTCGTACATGGCTTCAAGAGTGTCGAATTGGGGCTGCGGCAAAGTCGGCACGTACTGCACGAGGTTGTCGCGAAAGCCGCGGCGGGTCACGAAGACCGGTTCGAGGCCGCGGGAATGGGCCGCCGCAGCGAGCGAGTCGGCCAATAGCCGGACTTTAGGGTTGACCGTGAAATCGGCCCAGTTGTTCGCGAGGCAGCCGCCGGGCGCGAGCGCGTCGAGGCAGCGCGCCCAAAAGGCCTCGTCGTTCTCGGCCGGGCCGCCGGGACCATAGAGATCGACAAGGATCACGTCATAGCGGGCGCTTGTCCCGGCAAGAAATCGCTGTGCCGTGTCGATCACTACCGGCTGTTTCAGATGGAACCAGCGGCGGGCGATCCCGACGATCGTCTCGTCGGAATCGACGAGAGTCGGCGCGCAATCCGGCAGATAGGCGCGCAGAGACCGCCACATCGCGGCGCCGCCGACGCCGAGCAGCAGCGCGTTTACTGCTCGCGCGCTCATCCCAAATGCCAGCGACATCAGCCGCTCGTAATGGAAGACGAGCCGCGCAGGATAGAGCATGTCCATGCTCGATTGCTCGGTCACCCCCATCGCGCCGCCGAACGATCCCAGGGTGCGGAAATGCCGCGGTCCCCGATCGAAATCCACGACGAAGACCATCGCGCCAAAGATCCCGGCCCGGCGTAGCACGCGTATCCGCGCCTCGCTTCCGAAATAATCGAGGATCAGGCTGCGCTGCCGCTCTTGGTGGTAATCGGTCATCGGGCGGGGATCGCTTCGGCAAACCGGTTCAATGCCGCAGCGCCTTCGGCCGTCAGAGCATAGACGCCGCGCTGGATGCGATCGAACCACCCGTAGACATTGCGTTGCAGAATGTCTGCCGCTGCCGGCACCTCGGCCATTGTCCGCAATGCCCCGACGCGCATCGGCCCGTAGACGGCGAGCGCCTGGGCGCAGCGCAATGCGTCTTGCCGGTAGGCGGTGACGAGCGGCACGCCGGCGGTGCCGCCGATGTTCGGATCGCCGGCGCGGCGCGAGAATTCGTCGAGCAGCCGCAGCACCCGCGATTTCGCTTGCCGCGGCCGGTACGGCACCGATTCTTCGAGGATCTCGACGGTTTTCCGCCTCAGTCCCACGAGGATCAGGCCCAATCCCAGGCGACGGCAAAGTTTGCGGATTTCCGGCCGGTCCGGCGCGAACGCCCCTCGGCGCGCTTCGGCGCTGGGCCGTGGTACGGCGAGATAGACACGCTCCGTCAGCGCCAACCGGTCGATGCCTTGCAGGACGAGCGCGAGATTGAAGCGCAGCTTGAGCTCAATGATGATGGGCGGCTCGCCGCCGCGCTGGGCGACGAGATCGCAACCTCTGACCTCGCCTTTGACCTCGTATCCCTGCTGTTCGAGGAACGTCTTTATCGGCGGATAGAGCGCAGCTTCCGCGCAAGCGTTATCATTTCGTTGCTTCACGTCGGGCAGTAGTAATGGAGAGGCTGATGCGTGCACAAGTATTGACCGCCGCCGGCCGCCCGCTGGCAGCCGCCGAATTGCCGGCACCGCGGCCCGGCCCGCGGCAGCTCCTGATTGCGGTGCGCGCCTGCGCCGTCTGCCGCACCGACTTGCATGTCGTCGACGGCGAACTGCCCGATCCGAAACTGCCGCTGGTGCCCGGACACGAAATCATCGGCACCATCGTCGAGAAGGGAGAAGCGGTCGACCGTTTCGCGATCGGCGACCGGGTCGGCGTGCCATGGCTCGGTTGGACCTGCGGGGTTTGCGAGTATTGCCGCAGCGGGCGCGAGAATCTCTGCGACCGCGCCCGCTTCACCGGCTATCAGATCGACGGCGGTTATGCGGAATTGACCGTCGCCGACGAACGCTATTGCTTTGCAATCGATCCGCGCTACGGCGATGTCGAGGCGGCGCCGCTGATGTGCGCCGGGCTCATCGGCTACCGCACGCTGCGCATGGCGGGGGATGCGCGGCTGGTCGGGATCTACGGCTTTGGCGCCGCCGCCCACATCGTCGCGCAAGTGGCGCGCCATCAGGGCCGCCGGCTATTCGCGTTCACCCGGCCCGGCGACTGCTCAGCGCAAGATTTTGCCCGCTCGCTCGGCGCCGAATGGGCCGGGGGTTCCGACGAGCCGCCGCCCGAGCCGCTCGACGCGGCGCTGATCTTTGCGCCGGTCGGTGCGCTCGTGCCGACGGCGCTTGCTGCGACGAAGAAGGGCGGCATCGTCGTCTCGGGCGGCATCCATATGAGCGACATCCCGTCCTTCCCGTATCGGATTCTGTGGGAGGAGCGAGTGCTGCGCTCCGTCGCCAACCTGACCCGGCGCGACGCCGAGGAATTCCTGGCGCTGGCGCCGGGAGCCGGCGTCAAAACCGAGATCGTCGCCTACCCGCTGGCGCGCGCGAACGCCGCGCTCACCGACTTGCGCAACGGCGCGCTGCAAGGCGCGGCGGTGCTGCTGCCGTGAGCCCCGCTTATTGCGGATCGCCGGATCCGGCGGCTGTATCGACTGCAACCCCTCTTTGCTGAAGTTCTTCCCGCATCAGCCGTGTGGCTTCGCCGCGGTCGGATTCGGCGCGGATCGAATAGTGCCGCCAATGGTGCCGCGATGGTGGCGCGAATTTGACCTCAGGCCTTGGTGCGGCTGCGATACGGCTGTCGTACCAGCGCTTCATCTCCCGCAACAGCGCCTGCCTCTGGGGGTCAGTCGCCGAAGGGAGCTGTGATAGCGTTGCTTTGGGTCCTGGGGTGCCTGCCATCCGACTGTCGTACCAATCCGCCATCTCTCGCAACAGCACCTGTCTTTGCGCGTCGGGGAGTGCAGCGGTCGGCGGTGGAAGCGCTGTCTTTGCCTCCGCTCTGGACGCAGTTTCCGTAGAGCTGCCGTACCGAATGCCGATCTCTTTGATCAACGCTTCTATTTGCGCGTCGGAGAGCGTACGCGGCGCAGAAGCCTCCGTGCTGCCGGAAGGCTTCGGACTAGCATCCGGCGGCGAAGCCGTCTCGGCCGAGCGTGCGATCGAGGCGAAAAGTATAGCCGAAGCAACAGTGGCCAGGACGGCGAATTTTGCAATCTGTGGCCGCACGTCTGCCCCCCCTTCTGCGGAATGCCCGCGTCATATCGCAGATTTGCCGTGCATACCATCGCCGCAATTGTGGGCAACGTGGCGGAGGCCGGCGACGCAGCTTAACCGAGCGCCTCGCCTTCGATCGTGATGCGATGCAAGAGGCGGCGTTCGCCGTGGTAGTCATTGACCGCGAAATGCCAGGTCGAGCGGTTGTCCCAGAACGCCAGCGAGCCTTCCCGCCACTGGAAACGGCACGTGAATTCCGGCCGCACGGCATGGCGGTAGAGATAGTCCAGCAGCGGGCGCGACTCCTCTTCGGTCCACCCATCGAAGCGCACGGTAAACCCCGGATTGACGTAAAGCACTTTGCGGCCGGTCTCGGGGTGGCGGATGACGGCTGGATGCACGGCGTCTTGCGTCGCAAGCTCGGCGTTGCGGATGCGGCCCTCGAGGTCGCCCCGCCTCGCCGCAGCCGCAGGGCCGAAGACATGGCGGCTCGAATGCAATGCTTTAAGGCCCTCGAGGGTGGCTTTCAGCCCATCCGACAGCGCGGCATAGGCCGCATACATGCTCGCGAACAGCGTGTCGCCGCCGGTCTTCGGCGCCTCACGCGCATAAAGCATCGACCCCGATGCCGGCGCCTCGTCGTAGGAGTGATCGGTGTGCCAGCCATTGCCGATGTTGCGCTGCTGCTCCGGCTCCTTGCGCACCTCGGCAATCGTCGGGTAACCCGGCACTGTCGCAAAAAAGCGGTTGACATTGATCTCGCCAAAGCAGCGGGCGAAGGCGATATGCTGCTCCGGCGTCAGCTGCTGCTCCCGGAAAAACACGACCCCGTATTCGCCCAAGGCGCGCCGGATCTCCGCCAATTCCGCCGCGCCTGGCGGCCGGGCGAGATCGGCGCCCGAGATCTCCGCGCCGACATGGGTCGCGAGCGGTATTACTCGGATATGATCATAGCTCATGCTCATTCTCCCACCCGTACCGGTGCATCCCTATAATGGGATGGCGAGCAGTGTGTCGAAATGACTGCTGTCACAGACGACGATCCGTTCCGCAAACCGCAGATTGCCGCCCTCGTCATGGATCCGGTCGATATAGACGCCGGTCGCGAACAGATCCGTGCGTCCGTCTCGCATGATCCGCACGACGAGAAACGGTGTCTCGGCCGCAATGCCGTCTGCCGCAGTCGCGCCGAGCACCGGCAGGCCGACGATATGGCGGTAGCTCTGGCGCTCGAAGATATTCGCAGTCCGCAATGCCGTGACCCGGTCGCGCAGCATCGCGCGCGAGTCGGCATAGACGATGCCGGCGCTGTAGCCGCGCTTGTAGTTCTCGGCAGACGTGATCTTATAGAGGCAATCCTCGTCAAAGAAATCCGGCCACGCCTCCAGCCGGTCGGCGTCGATTGTTGCGGCATAGGCGGCGTTGAGTTCGGCAACCCGCAGCAGGGCGCTCATAGGCCCGTCATCTCGCGCCACAGCGACCAGAAGCCGCGGACCGCGGCCTCGCTTGCGCGGGTGGGCTGGCCGGCAACGCCGGCGCCGCCCATCTCTACGATCGCGCTCTCGTTCTCGGCCGTTGCAATGCCGCGCTGCACGAAACCGCCGACGCAGCCGTCCTCCATCGAGACGAACCCTGCCGGCCCGCCGAGATTGAGATGCCGCAGCCGACGCTTGCGCATCTCGGGCGTGTCATCGGCGTAGCCGAAATAGATCCACTCGAGGCTGGTGCGATCGACGGCTTTCGGTGTGAAGAACCGCAGCGCCATTGCGTTCTGCGTCTTCTGCAATACGAAATTCGGAAACACGGTGACGATCTGGTGGCGAACGCGGTCGGGATGTTCGTCGACGACATCGATCAGTCGGAGGTCTTCGAGCCTGTAGTCATCGTCGACCGAGCGCATCCCGGCGTAACTCTTGTCGTCCGCTTCGGTCGGCGCGATCGTTTCGGACACGCTGCAGCCGCCATTCGGGCTGACGACAAGACCGCCGCCTTGGCTCAGCCGGTTCAGCTTGAAGGTCGCGAAGAACAGATGCAGCAAGCTGGCGTGATAGGAATCGCGGGCGTTCTCGGCATACAGCTTCCAGTTGTTCGGCAATACCTCGACAAACCGCCCGATGATCTCGACCTTTCGGCCGCCGAGCACACGATCGAAACGCGCCAGCACATCGGACCCGATGAAGTCCTCGACCGCCGGCGTATCGTCCGAGCATGTGCCGAACACCAGGCCGTGCGTCGTGGTGATGCGCAACTGACGCGGGCCATGGTCCTCGACCCGAAAATCGGGCGGCATCCCGCCCTTGCCTCTGACACCGCGCTGGAACGCGACGGAGCGCAGGTTACCGCGCAGGTCGTAACGCCAGGCATGGTAGACGCATTGAAAATCCCTGGCGTCGCTGCCGGCGTTGTCGAGGCAGATCAGGTTGCCGCGATGCGCGCAGCGGTTCTCGAACGCGGCGATCGACCCGTCGGCGTCGCGCGCGACGACCACCGGCATCTGCCCGACGACAGTTGTCCGCCAGTCCCCCGGATTAGCGATCTCGTCTTCCAGGCACAAGAAATTCCATACCGGCCCCTCAAACATTCGCTCCTGCTCGAGCTTCAGCAGCCTCTCGTCGCGATATACCCAGAAAGGCACCCGAGTGAGATCGCCCTTCCAGCCAGGAAGTGACGCCGGGTGAGGCAGAAGCGCGTCGGGCATGATACTCCTCACGATCGAATGATCGGGGATCTGTCCTAGGTCTAGCTGACCGGCAGCGTTACTCCAAGTGCTATGGACCGAGATGCCGCGACAGGGCTGCGGGGAGGTGGTCGGTATTCCAAACCCGAAGTGGGCGATGACCACCGCGTTCGCTCGCCCGAACGAGACGCTGGTCGATCTGCGCAGCGGCGCGCTTCAAGGCGCGGCGCTGCTGATATTGTGACGAGTGTCAGCCGCAGGCTTGTCGTGTTTGGGACCGCGTTAGCGCTGCCATCATTGTGCCGGGCGCAGGCGCGAGACCGCGGCGGCAGCGGGGGATGGGGAATACCGTGGACCAAAATTCCCTCGATCGCAGTCCTGTGGACGGCGAACGACAACCGGGTGCAACTTGTGCAGGACGCGGTCGAATTCTGGAACCGGTTGTTCACGGAACTTGGGACACCGTTTCGGCTCGGGGCGGTCACCTATTCTGCGGGAGCACTCCCGGTCGACCAGCTCAAGAGCCTCAGTGAGATCGCGGTAGGCGGGAGTGGCGGAGCAGTCCTCGCGGCTAATATTTATCAGGTGCCGGGCGATCTGATCGTCGCGCTCTCCGACGGCAATTTCATTTCATTCGGGCTGCGCTGGCCGGGGAGCGGGAAAGCTTTGGTCGCCATTAAGGATTTCGGTTCTTATCCGATGACGCTTCCCAATGTGCCGCGTAACGTCATCGCGCACGAGCTCGGCCATGCGATCGGATTGCGCCACGACAGCGATCCGACAATGTTGATGTGCGGCCGGCCATCCCCTTGCCGTCCGGACCTCTTCGCGTCTCCGACTGAAAGATACTTCCCGCTGACAGAACAGGAGAAAACAACCCTTCGGAGCATGTATCCGGCGGATTGGAAACCCCAGTGACCACTGGGCACCAAAGTGCGGCAGCGGCGCTATCGGATTGGACCGGAAAATTTCGCTCAAATCCCCAGGCGCGCGAGGTGGTTCTCCGGGTAGCGCAGGCCGCTTGCCGCACCCAGCACGAACACCTTGAGCAGCGCGTCTTCGGTATCGGCCGAGATGTTGAGCGAGGAGGCAGCGGCGTTTTCCTCAAGCCGGTAGCGATGGCTCGTGCCGGGGATCGGCACGATGTAAGGCGCGCGGGACAGTACCCAGGCGAGTGCCAATTGCGCCGGTGTGCAGTTCTCGGCCGCGGCATGGGCCTTCAGCTCCTCGACCAATGCCAGATTGCGCCGCAGATTGTCGCTCTGAAACCGCGGCATGTTGCGGCGGGCGTCGCCGGCGCGCAGCGCCGCGATATCGCCAATGCAGCCGGTCAGGAAACCGCGGCCGAGCGGGCTGTAGGCGACAAACCCGATGCCGAGCTCCTCGCAGAGCGGCAGGATCTCGGCCTCGACATCGCGGGTCCATAGCGAATACTCGATCTGCACCGCGGCGAGCGGGTGCGTCGCATGGGCTCGCCGGATTGTCGTGGCGCCGGCCTCGCAGATCCCGAGGTGGCGCACCTTGCCTTGCCGCACGAGGTCGCTCATCGCACCTACCGTGTCCTCGATCGGAACGGTCGGATCGACCCGGTGAATGTAGTAGAGGTCGATCACGTCGGTCTGCAGGCGCTGCAGGCTCTTCTCGCAGCACGCCCTGACGTAATCGGGCCTGCCGTCCGAGCTCGGGACGCCGGTCGCGATGCCGAGATTGCCGAACTTGGTCGCGATCACGTAATCGTCGCGATGCCCCTTTGTCGCGCGGGCGATCAGCTCCTCGTTCTTGCCCTGACCGTAGGCATCCGAGGTGTCGAGAAGATCGATGCCGATCCCGCGCGCCTGCTGCAGGGTTTCAATCGCCGCCGCAGTGTCGGGTTCGTCGTAAAACGGCGTCATCGTCGCGCAGCCGAGACCGATCGCAGAGACCTCGAGCATACCGAGCCTGCGTCGCTGCATCCTATACCTCTTCAGGGTGTGTGAAGGAATCCGCGCACGTCGTCATTCCGGGGCGCGGACACAGTTCGTCGAACCCGGAACCCATCGACCATGCAAGTATCTGAATTACCAGTGTTCAGGGATTCCGGGCCCGGCCCGGAATTGGCTATCGGCTTTCCGGGAATTGCGCTTCCAGCCCGTCGTCATGACAACTGCTGTACGAAGTTGGCGGGCGCCACAATCGGAATACCGCGGAAGGGGTTGAGCGCAAGCAGATCGTTGTCGCCGGAAACAATCAGATCGGCGTGGCCGTTCACGGCCAGCTCGAGAAAATTTGTCCTCGGTCGGATCGCGGCACGCGGCGATCCGCTCGGTGATAGTCACCAGCTCTGCGGCTGCCATCAGCCTCCCTAGCCAAGCCTGTGTGCAGGCAGGAATTATCGTGGCGAGGTAGGGTCGCGCCACGACGTCGAACAATTGCTGCTCGGTAACCCGCGATTTGAGAAGGCAGTGATGCTGCTCGACGATGTGAGCCGCCGTCCCTGGCGTGGATTGTCGCTTGAGAGCCGCGCTAACGAGAACATTGGTGTCGAGAACCACCCTCATTCGAGCAGCGGCTCGACTTCCTTCTGCGCTTGCTTGATCAGCCGGTCTATATCGTCATCGATGAGGCCTGCGGCGATCACCCGAGGGCGCGCTTCACGGCGGCCTGGGATCGCTTCGTCGGGCTCAATCGTGACCGTGACGCGGTCATGGGGGTCGAGGCCGCGCCGCACCAGCTCGGCGACGACCTCACCCACCGTGGTTTCGATCACTTCGCTTTTGCGGACATCATCAGGCATCGGTCTTCGCTCCTCATCCGGTAATCTAGGCCCGGCACCGCCGAAGCGTCAAATCAGATTGGCCCGATCAACATTTTGTGCTTTGCCGCCGCCTGAGCAAAATCCTGTCAAAATTTAGGTTCACCGAGCCGAATGCGCAGACTTAGAAGCCCAGGTTATAACGCTGGCCTGGGGCGGCGTATCGTCAGCAGGCAATGAGCGCCTTCCGGTTCGATCCCGTCGAATTGCCGCCTGAATGCGAGGCGCTGCGGGCCGAGGTGCGCGAGTTCATCGCGGAGGAGCTCGCGGCGGGACTATGGGCGCCGAATAGCGACTTCGGCAGCCATCGCTCGGCGGCGTTCAGCCGGCGACTGGGGGCGCGCGGCTGGATCGGCATGACCTGGCCCAAGCGCTATGGCGGCGGCGAGCGCAGCATGCTCGAACGCTATGTCGTGACCGAGGAGTTGCTGGCGGCCGGCGCCCCGGTCGGCGCCCATTGGATCGCCGACCGGCAGAGTGCGCCGCTGTTGCTGCGCTATGGGACGGAGGAGCAGCGCCTCACGTTTCTGCCGGGCATCGCAAAGGGCGAGATCTTTTTCTGCATCGGCATGAGCGAGCCGGATGCGGGCTCCGACCTCGCCTCGCTGCGCACCCGTGCGGTCCCGGTCGCCTACGGATATGAAGTGACCGGCACCAAGATCTGGACCAGCTATGCGCATGAGTCGCATTTCGCGATCGCCCTGGTGCGTACGGCGCCGCCCGAGGCCGACCGCCACCAGGGCCTCACCCAGCTGATCCTCGATCTCAAAGCGCCGGGGATCACGATCCGACCGATCATCAACCTCGCCGGCGACCACGATTTCAACGAGGTCGTGCTCGACCGTGTCTTTGTCCCGGCCGACCGGCTGGTCGGCCGGGAAGGCGACGGCTGGTGGCAGGTGACGAGCGAGCTCGCCTTCGAGCGCAGCGGTCCCGAACGTTTCCTCAGCTCGTTTCAATTGCTCGTCGAGCTGGTGCGCCGCGCCGGCCCCGATCCCCAGACGCAAACCGCCGAGGCGGCCGGACGCATGATCGCGCATCTGCGGACGCTGCGGCGCATGTCATTGTCGATCGCCGGCATGCTGCAGGCAGGCGAAATGCCCAAGGTCGAAGCGGCGCTCGTCAAGGATCTCGGCAATGCTTTCGAGCGCAGGGTCCCCGAACTCGCGCGCCTCGTGGCGCCGAGCCGCCCCGGTGCAGCGAACGACCGGTTCGAGGAGGTGCTGAACGAGACCATCTTGCACGCTCCGTCCTGGACGTTGCGCGGCGGCACGCCCGAGATCCTGCGCGGCATCATCGCCCGCGGCCTCGGGCTGCGCTGAAGCGAGGCACTGTGCCGGACGCGATCGTTCTGACACTGGCAGGATCGGACTCAACTGACCACTGAGGCGGCGAAGAGTTGGTCGTAAGCCAACCCCCGGGCGGGCGCAAAAAACCCAGAGCGCGGACGTCGGCGAGCCAATGGCCGAACGGCGAGGAACGGGAGAGCGTGCCGCCGCCGATGATCCTGCATATCTTCGCAAGGACCGACTCTGCCAATTCGGCGATCGCCGTTTTTGCCTGCACCGAGCGAAGGCGCCTCTCGCGCCCCTCCTCAATAGCGCGCAGCATGCCCTCGTAGGCTTGCTCAATCAGCCAGCCCTCAAGCTCGGCTCTTGCCCATTCGACGCGTTCATAGGCGCGCAGATCATCCCGGCGCGGCGTTACTCGGTCACGCGCCGCCGCGAGCGCCACTTGCACCGCTCCGACGATGACCGCGGTAAAGCAGCATTGGGTGAGTCCTCCAGTCGCCGCCTGAATGCCGGGAAACTGGGCTGGCCACGCCAGGCGGGTCGCGGGAAAGTCGTTGAAAGAAAATGCGTGGCTCTGGGTCGCGGGCATGCCGTGGCCGTCCCACGCGGCTGTCAGGGTCATCCCGGCCGAGCCGTCCCACGGGACGCCTCGCATATCCAATACGAACATGTCCGGGTCGGTTTCGCCGTCGGGGACCGCCACGGTGATCATGTACGAAGTTACGCCGGACCCGCTGCCGAAGTTCTTCTGCGCGGTGAGCAGATAGGCGCCGTCGGTCGGCCCCCGCTTAGCTCTAGCCTTGGTCTTGCTGATGTCTCCGGCGATGCCGGGTTCCGAGGCGATGGTGCCCCACCAAGCCCCTTCGCAGACAGTCCGGAAGATCGAGCGCCGCTGTTCTTCCCAGGCCTTGTCGAACGGCGGAGGCGCTTCTGCAGTGGCCATCCAGAAAATGAGCACAGCCGGATGCATTGCGCAGACGAGGGCGACCGATGCATCGCCATGTGCTAATAGCCGGAGCATTTCACAAATCGGGCGCGCTGATGCCCCTATGCTTTGCCAAATACCGCCATAGGCGACGGGCGCTCCGGTCAGCAGAAACCCTGCATCCCGCAACCGCTCAAAGTCGGCAGCTGCCAATTCGCCTCGCTACTAGCGCTCCCTGCGCTCGCGAGCGAACTGGGCAGACAATCCCCGTATGTTCTCGATAACATCATTGGCTTCCATTGTGACCTGCTCCCTGCTGACTCGGCCCTTTATTGAGGTTTAGTGCCCACTGCACAGTGATGCGGCATGGCGATGAACGACGTTCCCTCGGTCTCCGCCTGCGTTATGACCCTCTGCCATTCGATTGACTGTTGCTTGTCTAGCGCTGTAAGCGCCTGCTGCTGCAGCATCCTCAGACGCGGTTCTGCCGGCGTCACGGTGTTGAACTGGGGAAAGCAGCGCAGCTGCGTCAGTCCTGCCTTCGAGAAACGACTGTAGAGGCTTGCGTCGGCGCATCCGCCCGGCGCCACGCCGGCACCGAACAGGCCGGGGATGGTTACTTTGCTGCGCATTTCGGCGCTCAGCGGCAGGTTCACCCACGAGGGTACGTCCACCGCGCGCACGATCACTGCAACCCTGCCGCCGGGCTTGGTGACGCGGATCATCTCGGCCAACATCCGGTCGGCGTCGCCCTCTTCCAGCACGGTGCAGGACAATGCCAGGTCCATGCTGTTATCTGCGAATGGGAGTGCCTCCGCTCGCCCTTTACGGAACTCGACGACGCCGCCAAATCCCTCTTGTCGCGCGAGCTGCTCTGCTTCGCGAAGCAGGTATGGGCTCGTATCGATCCCGATCAGACGGTTGCCCTGCCGGCTGCACTTGGCGACCTCTCGAATGGCAATGCCGGAACCGCACCCGACATCGAGAACCGTTTCTCCGGGCTGCACTCGCGCGAGATCCAACAATGTTCGGATCATGCCGAGGTAGTCGGAGCGGCCGCGCGCCTCCAGGATCGCGACCGTACCAAGGAACGCTCCTCCCAATTGGATCGTGCAGTAACGCTCGCTGAGTACCGGAACCAGCGGGGTCCATTGAGAAGGGGCCAGCAGCAGTGGCAACAGCACGAGCGGCGGCCCTGCGCCCTGAATGCGATAGGAAATGCCGGCCGTTTCACCCTCGCCCTCGGGCAGCCGCACCGGCGTATCTCGCCCGCCCACCGACTGCAGAAAGCTCAACATTGCCGATGCGATCTGCGTGGTGCGGTCAGCGGCCAGATCCGACCACATCAGGGCTTCATAGTCTGCCAATCTGACCGCGGTAATGCCTTGGACAGCCTGCAATACCGCCGTGACACGCTCGGCCGCCGCGCCGCGGTCGCCGCTGATCACGAGCGTTCGGCGGGCGAGCGCAGCAAAGGGCTGCATATCCAGCGCCACGGGACCAACGTAGCGACGCGGTCGGGATGCGCGACCGCGAAGTCGCGCCAGTCGGCAGCATCGCGCGCGGCGACGTGGGCCCGCTCGATCCCGAGATGTCGAAACAGGGCTTTCAACCGGTCCGCGAGCGAAAGCGCTTCAGTCGTCATGAATGCATCTCCCCTATCGTCTCAGCATTTGTTCAGCTCGGGCGCAGCCAGCCTTCCCTGGCAAGCCGGCTAAACTTCGCTCGCAGCAATCCCGATCGGTCACTCCCGAGAGCTCGGTGCAAGCAGAGCTCAAATCCTGGTGACGCCTACCGCCAGTCGATATGCGCTGGCGGAGCAGCCGGGATGTCGGTATGCGAGAAATCGTCGCCTTTGAAGAGCAGGGGCTCACCCGTGGCGCGCGCCAGAGCGTAAGCGAAGCAATCGCCGAAATTCAACCGCGCGGGATGGCCGCTGCCCCGGCCGAAGTCGCGATAGGCCTCGCGCGCGATCCTTGCCTGGGCTTCGGTCACCGCTTCGATGACCAGCTGCGCCTCTCGAACGAGATCATCAAAACGGCGGCTCGCGACGGGATCGCGGCTGCCGTCGATGACAATTGCGGCTTCGACGAAATTGGCGGCCGATATGCGGCGATGAGGAACGGCTTCGATGGCGGCCGCGCAGGCCGCCGCCTCGGGCTCGTCGCGAAGGATCGCGATCAGCGCCGACGTGTCGACGATCATCGCGGCAACCCCTGCTCGTCATACAGCAGCTCCCCGTGATCTGCCGAACGGAACGGCTCTTTGAGCCGGGCAGCGCAGTCTTTGCCGATCGCCAACAGGCGATCTGCCAGACCAGCGGCCCGTTCACGGCGCACGCGGTCGAGACGTTCGCGCACCGCCTCCGTGACGGCTGCGGTCATGCTCTCCCCGGTGAGCCGCGCTAGCTCCTGGGCAAGCCGGTGTGCCTCTTCGCTCTTGATGTTCAAGCTCATGCGCTATACCGATCTACCACTTAGGTGAAACCATTCTACCATATAGCGTGAGACTATACCGATTTCCGCCACAGAGCCGCGGTAGATTGAGGCACCAGTAGCGCAGGGCCGAGCATGTATTTAGACGGCGCAGAATTCCCGGTTAGCCGAGTTTTATTCCCGGTTAGGGCCAAAAAATTCCCGATTGGGCTGGCTACGGGAATTGGCCCGCATGTCTTTGATTTGGTTTGCCGTTTGGAGTACCAGAACGGTGCTTACCGGGCAAAATCAAAAAGATTCGCGGTTATTTTCCCGCGGCACGGGAATTGCGCGGCCGAGCTGCGGCGACAGAATTCGCAACCTGACCGCCGGTTGTGTCACAATCGCGCCACGACCGCTGAACACCCGAGGAGGATCCCATGAAGGTCGCCAACGCCGTCGCCGAAATCCTCAAACGCGAGGGCATCGAGTTTCTCATCGGCTATCCGGTCAACCCGATCATCGAGGCTGCGGCCGAGGCCGACATCCGCACGATCATGGTGCGCCAGGAGCGCATCGGGCTGCACAT
>Ga0126381_100000444_pt1 | contig 45356 bp, 42 predicted proteins | sample PanSoiMetPlot_28_FD_96465 | JGI IMG/M metagenome (GOLD analysis project Ga0126381, IMG submission 96465) | Tropical forest soil microbial communities from Panama - MetaG Plot_28 | ecosystem: Environmental > Terrestrial > Soil > Tropical forest > Bulk soil | place: Panama | collected 2016-02-17 | reverse complement strand
CGGGCGCGCAAACCAAGATCGTATCGCCTCAGGCTAAACAGGTTCGAAGCTGGAAGATGAAGGAGTGGGGTGACGAGTTTCCAGTTGATGTGGCTCTCGAGCATGCAAATGCGGATGATTTCGATGCCTTACTGCTACCCGGTGGGGTCATCAATCCCGACAAGCTTCGCATGCAGGCGAAAGCGGTAGCGTTTGCAAAGGCATTCTTTGAAGCGCAGAAGCCGGTGGCAGCGATCTGTCACGGGCCCTGGATGGTGATCGAGGCCGGCAAGGCGCGCGGACGGCAGATCGCGTCCTGGCCTTCGCTGAAGACAGATCTTCGCAACGCCGGCGCCGATTGGATGGATCAGGAGGTGGTGGTGGACGGAAATCTTGTGTCCAGCCGCAAGCCTGACGACATTCCAGCGTTCAATCGGGAGATGATCAAGCTCTTCTCCCATGAGCGTGCCGGACACCGTAAAGTCGCGTAGCGACTCTAAGGCTTTGAAAACAAAGTTGAGGGATTGACTTGCATCCGCTGCCTAGTTTGGATTGGCCGGAATTTCCACGCTGATCATGGTGCCGGAACCAACTTTGGATTCGATCGACAAAGTTCCGTTTACAAGGTGGGCGCGTTCTTTCATCGCTACAAAACCAATTCCCTTACGTCCGCCCTCCTTTCGCAAACCGATACCCTGATCTTTCACAGTGAGCTTCAGCATGCCCTTGGAAAATTCCAGCGTTACGGAAACTGTCTCAGTTTGCGAGTGCTTTGAGACGTTGCGCAGGCATTCTTGTGCGATGTGATAAATACTGCCTGTTATATCAGGCCGAAGGGAATCGGGAACATTGTGACTACGGAAGTTCGTCGATATGCCGGACCGCTCTTCGAACTCCTCACAATATTGCTCAAGCGCAGCCTCCAGACCAATATCGTCCAGAACGGAGGGATGGAGTTGGTGAGAAATGCGGCGGACGGATTCAGAAGTTTCCAGGGCGCGCTGCTGGAGGGCCCGCACTTCGTCGGCACCTTGCGAGCCCGCTTTGATCGCCAGCCGGCCAAGGTCCATTGCGAGAAACGCCAGGCGCTGACTGAGATCGTCGTGCAAATCACGCGCGATGCGCCTCCTTTCATCGTCCTGGGCGGTCATTAGACGTGCGGCCAACGACCGAAGGTCTTCGCGTTGTTGCCGGATCGCTTCCTCGTCGGCGCGACGCCGCGAGATGTCGGTGACAAAAGCGACGGCAAACGTATTTTGCCCCGCGCGAATATAGCTAAGGCTGATTTCTACGAAAAACTCGACGCCATCCTTGCGACAGGCTTGTAGATCCATTCCCACACCCATGGGCCGCACCTGCGGATCCTGGAAGAATCCATCCCTATGCGCTTTGTGGCCACGCTGGAAGCGGGCGGGCAAAAGCATTTCGACCGGCTTGCCGATCAACTCATCCTCGCTGTAGCCAAACATCGCGCGAGTGGCCGGGTTGGCCATCAGGATCCGGCCGTTCTGGTCCACGATGAAGATCGCCTGGGCGGCTGCCTGGAATAGCGCATGGGCGCGAGACTCGCTCTCCTGTAGCGCTCGCCTCGCTTGCTCGATAACGGTGATGTCGCGAGCGATGGCAGAGGCGCCCGCTATGATCCCGTGAGCGTCGCGGATAGGAGACACGGTGATTGAGACGTCTATTCTTTTTCCGGCCTTCGTGACCCGGACGGACTGGTAATGATCAACCGCTTTGCCGCGGGCGATTTTCTTCAGAATGTCAGCGACTTCTTTCGGGCGATCCGGCGGAACCAGAATCGAAATAGATTTCCCAACGACCTCCTTGCTCTTGTAGCCATATAGCCGTTCAGCACCACGATTCCAGCTGGTGATGATTCCCTTGAGGTCTTTACTGATGATGGCATCGTCAGAGGAATCGACGATAGAAGAGAGGAGAGTTTTCGGTTCCCATGCCTGAGAAGCATTCTTCTTCGCGGACTTCGCGGGTGGGCGTCGCCTCGCGCTGTCTTTCTTCGGCAACGTGCCCGCACCTCCGCGAGAATTGGCAAAAAACTCGTAGCATAATACACTTCCACGCGCTAGGGAACGATGAGAACACGCATTCTACTGGGAGATGATCACGCGCTGATTCTGGACGGCATTCGCTCGGTTTTGCAGGTCCAATACGACGTCGTGGGACAGGCTCAGGACGGACGGGCATTGGTTGCTGCCGCCGATAAGTTGAAGCCGGAAATCGTCATCCTTGATATCAGCATGCCGCTGCTCAATGGTTTCGAGTCGGCCAAGCAGATCAAGAAACTGCGCCCCAATACTAAGTTGATCTTCCTGAGCCAGCATCTCAATCCAGCGTATTTGAGGCAGGCACTCAGGCTGGGCGCTTCAGGATACGTTCTGAAGTCAGGCGCAACTGAAGAATTACAGCAGGCGATCCAAGCCGTTCTCCGGGGAGAGAACTACATTACTCCGGCGTTTGGCAACGACGTCATCGAGAACTTGTGGAACCGCTCTGGAGAGATCGATGACACAGCAGACGAACTCACCGACCGGCAACGCGAAATCCTCAAGCTGATCATCGACGGCAAGGCCAATAAGGAAATCGCCGACATCCTGCACGTATCCATTAAGACGGTGGAGTTTCATCGAGCCCGATTGATGAACAGGCTGGGCGTGAAAACAGTCGCGGAGCTCACCAAGGTTGCACTGCAACAAGGTCTTATCCCGGAGTGAAGAACTAGGGCAAACCCTAGTCGTGCCGCACGCTCATTTCTACTAGTCTCGCTAGCAGAGTGGAAAACAAGGTGGGGAATAAGAATCGGCTACGGGTTCTATTGGCAGACGACCATACAGCAATGCTGGAAGAAGTTGGACGCCAACTGCGGCCAGATTATGAGGTCGTAGGTACTGTTGAAGATGGCGGAGCGCTGGTGGAAGCAGCCAAGAGCCTCCATCCCGACCTTATTATTTCCGACATCAGCATGCCCGTGATGACGGGGTTCGAAGCGGCTGCAAAAATCCGCGCCTCCGGTCTCAACCCGAAGCTGATCTTCCTGACAGTACAGTCATCAGCGCCATATCTAAAAAAGGCATACGCATTGGGCGCGAACGGCTACGTGCTGAAGGCGTTTGCCAATGAACAGCTTTTGACAGCCATCTCGACGGTCGCGAAGGGCGGCAAGTTCCTTTCACCGCAACTCCAGTCCGAATTCTGGAAGTAACCTCTCTGACCTGCTAGGCCTGCGTCAGTTCTCCACCTTGAGTACTAGAGAGTAGCTTTCTCGTCCGAAGTTTGCCACCAGCCCTTAAAAACTAGGGATTCACCTAGTAGCAGGCGAAAAGGGGTGCGCTTAATGTCTATCCATACTCAGGTGGGGTAGTCACAAGAAGATTCTGAAAGGATGGCAGGGTATGTCGAGTGTGACGATGGCATCGTTCAGGCAAGAAGATTCATACTTCTCATCTTTTTCTTCCCGCACCGCCAGCAGATCACCATACGGTTTGCCGGTTGGCGACAATTGTGTCAGCGAGGCATTGCGAGACAGTGAAGCTCATCTTTCAGAGCGCACGCTTGAGGGGCTCGACCGGATCAAGCACGCGACCTCGTACCCCGAGGGCTCGGTGATCTTCGTCGAGGGTCAGGTTCCGCGCGGGGTGTACATCTTGTGCCAGGGCCGCGTGAAAATGATGACCACCAACCGCGACGGCAAAACATTCATCATGAAGATTGCGCAGCCGGGAGAAATCCTTGGGTTGCACGCCGTGGTTACAGGTTGTCCATACGAGTTGACGGTGGAAACTTTACAGCCGGCGCAGTTGGCATTCATCAGCCGCGCTGATTTCATTCGTTTCATCAAGGAGCACGGCGACGCGTGTCTGCACGTCGCACAACAGCTGAGTAACGACTGTCAGTCGGCGTACGAGGTGATCCGCTCGATCGGACTGTCGCACTCAGTATCCGAAAAACTTGCCCGGCTGCTGCTGCAATGGTGCTGTGACGGGCGCGTCAGCGATGGTGCCATTCGCCTGAAGCTGGCCCTTACTCACGAGGAAGTCGCGCAACTTATCGGCACAACGCGCGAGACGGTGACTCGTACGCTGGGCGAACTCCGAAAGAAGCATGTGCTGGAGCTAAACGGCTCCACGCTAATCATTCGCAATCGAGCCGCACTAGAACAAATGGTTGAGGCTTAAAACTGATGTTGACGACACGACGCTGAAGCAGAACTCTCCCCCCACTTCCCCACGGGCCGCAGAACATCGCGGCCTCCTCTGTTTTGCATCGAAAAAGATGATGCGCTTCTCTCACCATTTACTCGGGGTGCCCCTGCCCCGCCAGGTGACTGCGTTTGTCGGGTGCCAGACGGCCGTGCCGGAAAGAGGCATACGCCATCGGCTCAACCAGGAGCAGCGGCGAAAGAGCGGTGTATAATCACGCGTCGCCACCCCAGTCCCTAGTGAAACACGCGGTCAGTATGCACTGTCACATACCCAAGCTTCTTACCTGGTTAGCCACACTTCTGCTCGCCATCATCGTGTTCTTACGACCGCTTCCGGCATCGTCACAAAGCCGTGTCAGCGACCGAGACGTCGAGGCCCTCATGTCGAATGTGAAAGAGGACTCCAAGTCTTTTCGTGCACGTTTTGACGCTGCGATACAAAAAAGTGCGATCCGTCGGACGAGCGAAGAAAAAGAAGCAAAGAACACCGTCGCTCGATTCCAAAAACAGAGCGAAGCGATGCTCGACTCGTTTAAACGGACGAAGAAGGGCGACGAAGTCCCAAATACGCTTCATTCAGCCGACCAGGTTGAAAAACTGGTTGAAGATCTGAAGGTCGATTCCAGCGTGGCATCGTCGTGGCAAAAAATTCGTGAAGAACTTAACCAGATCTCGCGTGCTTTCGGAATATCGCAGCAGGCTGCTTCGTCGCCGCCATTAGTGAACGAATCGAGCGCGGGATCATGCCTGCAAACCGCCGGCGCCGAACGCGCAAAACGATTGGCGGACGAGTGCATGCAGGTTTCGCCCGCCACGCATCCGCCTTGCAACGTACAAAATCCCTGCAACCTCATCATGGACGAAATCAAGCGAAGCTGTGACTTGCTGGGACATAGCGCTCCTCCATTCTGCGATGGCTATCGCTGACGATCGATTTTCCAGACGATCTGCCGCAACATCCCGAGCCAGATCTCGCCATCCTTGGAACTCAATTGCAGGCGGCGCACCATTCGACGGAGTTTCTGATCCGTGGCTTCCGCACTGGCTGGTTTGGTGTAGCCGCTCACGGCAAGCGCATGCAGTAACAGCTGAGTGAAGCGCTCCGCATCTCCTGCCCGAATCCCATCTTCCTCAGCTTTGTGTCGGGAAATCGTTTTGCTTCTCACCATCTCGTACAAGCAGACGGCAACCGCCTGGGCGAGATTCATGGAGGAATGTTGCTCGCGCGTGGGGATACGCAGGAGCCAGTGGCAGTGCGTCATCTGTTCCGTGGTTAACCCGACCTTTTCCGATCCGAACAATAAAGCGACCTGCCCCGCGCTCAAACGACGCCTAATGATTCGCCCGGCCTCCTCAAGCGTCCGCAGTGGGTGATTCAGGTTGCGATGGCCAACAGAAGTTGTACCGACCACCAGCCGGCAGTCGGCCACGGCATCGGCGAGGCTACGGAATTCCTCCGCGCGGGTTAGTACGTCGGAGGCTCCAACTGCGGATTTCGCCTCGCGAAAAGCGACGTCGTAAGCGTTCACGACTCTGAGTTTCTGTGCTCCGAAGTTGCTCATCGCGCGAGCCACCGCCCCAATGTTCAGCGGATTGCGAGGGGCAACCAGCACCACGACGAATTGATTCAGGTTTTGAGTCGGATACACGACGCACACTATCGAGGTCTGTATATTATTATTACTTCACTCGGCCGAACGCCCGATCTCGGCGGGATTCTTACGCGTTCGAAAATAACAAAGCTGAATATCAGAGAGCCATTACCCGATGCGTTACCTTTCTGAACGTACCTCGTGGGTTCTTTTTGTCATTTCTGTCGCCATACTTGTTGCCTTGGGGCTTGCGGTGAGTGGAATCACCTCGCGATATGCCCAAAGCGAGCGATGGGTTGCGCATACACGAGAGGTCGAAACCTGGGTTGCGCGCGCACGCGCCGACCTATTCTCAGCTGAGTCTGCTCGCATGGGCTTCGTTCTCTCGGACGACGAAGCGCGTCTTGCGCAATATACGACCGCTACGCAGGCAATCAAGGCGGATATGGATCAACTGCGGTCGCTCACAGCCGACAATGCCTCCCAGGCGCAGAAGCTCGATGCCCTTTCACCGGTTATTCAACGTAAGATCGACCTGATGCGGGAGTCCATCGCTCTTCGCAAGTCAGGGAGGCCTGATCAGCAGCAACAGAAGGAGCTCACAAAAGTTTGCGGACAGTTGACCTCGCAAGCGATCGCGATATTGCTCGCGATGCGCGAAGAGGAAGGACGGCTGCTGAGCGAGCGAGTGACTGCGTCGCAGGAGACCTATGACAGAGTACGAGTGATGTTGTCGGTCGCATTCGCCGTCGTTCTGCTTCTCCTCGTTCTAATTTTCCAACAGTTGTTGTCGGAGTTGAAGGAACGAAGACTCGCGGAAACTGCAGTACGACGCCTAACCAGCCGCGTGCTTGATTTGCAGGACGCGGAACGCCGCAAGGTTGCGCGCGAGATTCACGACAGTATCGGCCAGTACTTCGCGGGCCTGATGATGAATCTGACAATCCTGAAGGAAAACAACGCAGCGTTAGAGGATGAAAAACGCGTTCGGTTGCTCAGTGATTCGCTAGATCTGACACAACGCGGCATGGCGGAGGCGCGGACAATGTCGCACCTGCTGCACCCGCCATTGCTCGATGAGGTCGGGTTTGCATCAGCGGCGCGGTGGTATGTGGACGGCTTCACACGGCGCAGCGGCGTTCAGGTCGAACTGCTAGTTCCGGACGAGATGAAGCGGCTGCCACGGGAGGTGGAACTTGTCTTGTTTCGCACCTTGCAGGAGGGCCTGACCAACGTCCACAAGCATTCGGGAAGTTCGTCCGCAAAAGTCCGCTTGCAGAGCGGTGCACGCTCAGTGACCCTGACCATCGAAGACGGCGGCAAAGGTCTACCGGACGGTATGGTCGGCCAGTTCGAACGCACGACCGTCAGCTCTGGCGTCGGGCTCGCCGGGATGAGAGAACGTGTGCGCGACCTGGGCGGCGAGTTTGCCATTCGATCCGCTAACGGAACGGTCCTGGAAGTGAAGCTACCAATCCGGCAGGAGACCGCGGTAGAGAATACACCCGGGAATGCGCGCGGACAGGCAGTGCCTGATCGAGGTGAGCAACAGGACAATGCGACCGCCTCCGACACGTCGGCCATGATGCTCAAATTCAGTTGAAGATGCAGAAGTTGCGGTGCCGCGACTTGCCACAGCGGGGCAGGCGGTCTGCGTCGGTTGCGACTTCCGCCCTTGCAGCGCATCCAATTGTTAGTGTTAGGATAGATTTCCCGGTTTTGGTGGGAACAAGAAGGGTTCACGGGTCCGACACGAGCAATTCATAACCGTGAGCTGAAACTCTGGAGGACCAATGGCAAGTAACGCGATCGTGGAAGTGACCGACGCGAATTTTGATTCGGATGTTTTGAAGTCGGATAAGCCCGTACTGGTGGATTTCTGGGCAACCTGGTGCGGCCCCTGCCGCGCAATCGCACCCATCGTCGATGAACTCGCCACCGAGTACAACGGCAAGGTAAAGGTCGGCAAGCTTGATGTCGATCGAAACGGCGCGACCCCCATGCGCTATAAAGTGACGGGCATTCCTACGCTTCTCGTGTTCAAGAACGGGCAAGTGGTAGAGCAACTTGTTGGTTATCGCTCCAAGGACGATATCCAGAAGGCGCTGGATCGCCACGTTGGTTAATCTCTGACAATGATCGAGGGACGGGCGGAATGTCCGTCCCTCAGCGGTTTATTCCTACCACGATCTCCTTCCACCCTTGCCTTGAATAGTCAGACTCGCAGCCGAGTCCTCGTCTGTTTTGTGATCTTTCGTCAACAAAATAGTTGACAGAAGCAAGTAATTGCTTAAGTTTAGCGGAATGATGGCAACACTTCCCAAGCAGGCAACGCATGAAGTTGACCAACGCGTACGGGCGGTCCGGCATTTCAACCGCTTCTATACCCGGCAGATTGGGGTTCTGCGCGATGGTTTGCTGGACAGTCCCTTTTCCCTTGGCGAGATGCGCGTACTTTTTGAAATTGCACACCATGACGGGATGACGGCCACCGCGCTTTGCGCGGAACTCAATCTCGATGCGGGATATTTGAGCCGGATGCTTCGCGAGTTTGAAAAAAGCGGATGGATTGCGCGCAAAATATCTCCATCCGACGCGAGGCAGAGCGTTCTTTCGATGACTCCGAAAGGACGCGCGATGTTCGCCCCACTTGAGGAACGATCCAATGAGCAAGTGCGTGAGATTTTAAGGGCGATTCCGTCTGGGTCGCAGGATGATCTTGTCCGCTCGATGACAAGAATTGAAGAGATTCTGGCGCCAGAGCATGCCGGGAAGGAGTCTTACCTGCTGCGCTCGCATCAGCCGGGCGACATGGGCTGGGTTGTCTACCGGCACGGCATGCTCTACTCGCAGGAGTATCACTACGACGAGCGTTTTGAGGCACTGGTTGCCGAGATCGTCGCGCACTTCATTCAGAACTTCGACGCGCAACGAGAGCGCTGCTGGATTGCGGAGAGAAATGGAGAGAAGCTGGGCTCAGTGTTTCTAGTCCGCAAGTCGGCGACGGTGGCCAAGCTGAGGCTGCTCCTGGTCGAACCGTCGGCGCGTGGAATGGGGATCGGCAAGAGGCTGGTGCAGGAATGCGTTCGTTTTGGACGGCAGGTGGGCTACCGGAAGATCATGCTCTGGACCCAAAGCGAACTCAAGGCAGCGCGCGGAATTTACGAGCAGTCTGGTTTCAGGTTAGTCGCGCAACAAAAGCACGACAGCTGGAGCCGGAAGAATTTGGTTGCGGAGACGTGGGAACTCAAGCTCTGAAACCTCGCAAGCCGAAACCTAGTACTTCCTCAGCACACCGATCACTCGTCCCTGCACTTCAACATTGGCAGCGGGAACGATGATCGGCTTCATCGCGGCGTTGGAGGGTTGCAAGCGAATGTTATCTCCCTCACGATAGAAGCGCTTCAGAGTGGCATCGGATGCGTCGACAAGGGCCACGACGATATCACCGTTGTGCGCCGTTTTCGTCCTTTCAACCAGCACGTAATCGCCGTCGAGGATAGCTTCGTCCTGCATCGAGTCTCCGCGTACTTCAAGAACGAAAACTTCCTTAGATCGAACAAAGTCGGCGAGGGAGATGGTTTCCGTGTTCTGAACGGCCTCGATCGGGCGTCCAGCAGCGATTCGGCCAACAAGGGGCAGCACGACCGCAGTATTCACCGACATCGATTGCTTGAGCTTTCCCTTGGGAGGCAAGAGGTCGATCGAACGGCTGCGGTTGTAGTCGCGCGTGAGGAGCTGCTTTTTCTCAAGATTTGTCATGTGCTTGTGCACGGTCGCCAGAGAACTGAGACCCATGCCGACCTTGATCTCCTCATACGAAGGGGAGTAGCCATTCTCCGCCACAAAGCGCGAAAGGAAGTCATACAGCTCGCGTTGACGCCGGGTGATCGCCATGGGCGCAGCTTAGGCGAAAATAAAGCGAATGTCAAGAGAAGCAGCAGTCAGATGAAGCAGCAGTCAGAGAAGCAGCAGTCAGCACTCAGCAGTCAGCGCTCAGCATCTAGAAACTAAACGATCCGAGACTGATTTGAAGCCTTGGATGTGTAGACTTCCGGAACCGAGGCCACCGATCCCGAACGTAGGGTGACTGAATTCTGATGGCTGAGTGCTGAACGCTATTCTGCGGTCACTGCCTTCAGGAAGCGGTAGTAGAAGTCCACTCCGCCGTAAAAGCCGTCTACTTTCTCGCGTTCGTCCTTCCCGTGGGCTCGAATGTCATCGCGATCATAAAGAACGCCGGAAACCGCGTACGTCGGCATGCCGGCTGCATTCGTGTAGACGCCATCAGAAGCGCCCGTGCTCATAGCCGGAAGCACAGGAATGCCAGGCCACATCTGGGCGACGACCTTGTCGAGCGGGTCGAACACCTCGCGGCGTGGTTCCGGCGGAACGTAGCTGTGGCGATCCGATCCGCGATCGAGTAGCTGGTTAGTATTCTCGCGGAACTGCACCTTCACCTTCGGATCGTCGACAACCTTCTCGAGGGTCGCGCGAATTTCTTCGAGCGAATGACCTGGCTCGATGCGGCAATTGATATTGGCCTGGGCCGTCTGTGGCAGAGCGTTGTTGGCATGTCCTCCGTTCAGGCGCGTGGCGACACACGTCGTGTGCATGAGCGAATTGTCGATTGGGTCTTTCGAGAGCCGGGCCACCGCTTCCATGTCAGGCGGATTTTTCAGGATCGCCCGCATGTCCGCGCCGCGCTGGCCGGAGGTAGCTTGCGCCTGGCGCTCGTAGTAGGCACGCGTGATGTTGTTCAGCTCGAATGGAAACTGGTAGTGCTCAATTCGAGTGAGAGCGTTGGCCAGTTCGTAGATTGCGTTCTCAGGACGAGGCAGTGAACTGTGGCCGCCAGGATTGGTCGCGGTGAGAACGAAGTCGCCATAGAGTTTCTCGGTGGCATCGACCTCCATCATCACCGGTTTACCGTGATCGGCGAGCACGCCGCCGCCATCGTGGTTCAGCACGAATTCCGCATCGATCAGTTCACGATGATTCTTAATGAGCCAATCGACTCCGTTCGAAGTGCCGCCCTCTTCATCCGCAGTAAGTGCCAGGATAATATCGCGGCTCGGAACGTATCCTTCTTTCTTCATGCGAATGAGCGTGGCGCTCATGATCGCGTCGCCATCTTTCATGTCGGTGGTTCCGCGGCCGTAGAAATAGCCTTCCTGCTCGACAAACTGGAAGGGATCAGTAGTCCAATCTTGACGGCGTGCTTCGACGACATCGAGGTGACCGATCAGCAACACGGGTTTGTGCTTGCCGGAACCATGCAGCCGTACAACAACATTTTTCTTACGGTCATTGGGGCCCAGGACCTGGACATCGCTGTCGGGGAAGCCGGCATCGCGAAAGCGCTTAGCCATGGCTTCGGAAGCCGCCGTGATGCTACCGACCGAGTCGGTCGTATTGATTTCAATGAGTTGCTTGAAGATGTCGTGGGCGAGCTGGCGAGTGGCAGCGTCGTCCATCTGGGCAAAAGCGGAAAAGGCGAAACACAACACCAGGAGCAGGACTAATAGCTTGGACCGTTTCAACCTGGGTCTCCTTGAGTATGGGGAAGTAGCAGAAAACACTATCACACTGGCGGTTCAAGGGTCACGGCGTGGGCAAAACGCTTTTCGCGAATCAGCTGCACGAACTGGTGGCAGCTACGAGCGGCGCTGCTTGAATCCCCTTCCTGCTTGTAGCGCGAAGCTTTTTGTTAAAGCATTCGAAATAAAAAATCTCTACTGCCCCCTTGACGAAATAATGCAACTTATGCGATCGTCTTACATCTTCTCCAGAAAGGACGCCCACATGTCGAAAGAGAGCACAAACCAAAGCGTGCTGCGAATGCCGACGCGACTCGTACCGGGTTGCTTATGGCTAGGGGCGTCGTTTGACTTCGTCATTTACTAAGTCCTCGACGAAACCCTAAACAGCCTCAACAAAATTGCTGGGTGGTGAAGGCCGCGGCTACTTCTGTGACAAAGGCGCCCGCTGCTGACAACTCCCCCAGCGCTTTCGAAACCAGGCGAATCAGCCTCGCGCAAGCGGAGTTGACTCTCGCTCTATATCTGTGCCCCATGCGCGGCGCATGGGACTAACTTAACTCGCTGGGTTGTAAGTGGCGGCGTCTCGACTATTGTCGGGAGATTGCGGTCGTGTATCTCAGCACTAACTTCACAGGGTCGGTGGCGAAAGGACACGGTTACTTCGTTTGGCCGAAGGGTCCTAAGGGATCCGGGAGGTTCGAATCCTCCAAGGGCGCAAGCCCTACCGTGGCCAACTGTACCCCGACCAGAAAAAGCAAGTCACAGGCCTCAGGTGTCAGGTCTCGGGGGGAACAGAAAGGCGATTTCCTTAGCACCTGACACTTGATACCTGATCCATGGGTGTTCGTGCGCCGGTGGCGAAAGAGAAGAGATACTTCGCGCCAAACGAACGACGCGCAGGACGGCGGTCCTGCCGAGGATCAGAACTCTACGGACGGGGGCGTAGTCCCGATTCACAAGGTACGTAGGGAGATCGTGCCTCGAGTCGACTCTTCTCGCATGTTCCCCGGCGATACAAAAATAGTTTGATTTCCTGGTTGCATGTTGCCGATAACCAGACGACGAGAAACCAGGGATCCAAAACCTCTGAGTCCGGCGTGGCAGCCGGTCAGAAAGCGAAGTATGCAAACGATTGTCATGAAGAAAGCGGCACTGGGTGAAGCGGAGTCGCTTTGCCGCGCCTGCTACTGGGCGCACATTCAGAAGGGTTTTCGCGAGAGCGAAGAGTCCGTTTACTGCTGCTTCAGCAAATTTCGCGCGGTTCCGTTCAAGGTTGCGGACTGCACCGACTTCAGCAACAAGAACGTGCCGACTCGTCGGCAGATGGAGGACATCGCCTTGATCATTCCGACCGAGCCGGCGCGAAAGCGGTTGGGTTTTGAGTCGGGATCGGAAAGCGACACGCAAGATGATCAAGACGAGGAATGAGTCGCCTCTTCGATGAAATAGTTGGGCAGGATTATGATCCAGCTTCTCAAAAGTATTTTGAACGGGCACAACGAATTCGCCTCTGGCGGATTGCTGTTGATGATTGTCGGCGGCCTGGGCGTGTATCTCAGAGAGGTGCCGCTGACCGCATGGTGGTGGTTTGTCCGGCAAACCACCATGATGGTTACCGTCAACGACGAAGATGCGGCCTTCGTCTGGGTAAAAGAATGGCTTCTGGAGCAGAAGTTTCTTCGCAGAATTCGCCATCTCGATCTCGATACGAAACTTCGAGGTACGAGCGCGGCTTTGATTCCTGCCCCGGGGCGTCACTGGTTCTGGCATGGAGGCAGGCCCTTTGTTGTGTATTTCTATCGCAGCGACGAGAAAAAAGCGCTTGCCCAACGACGAAGCGAGTCGCTCACTTTCAGGACGATCGGAAGGGATCAGAGTTTCCTGACACGATTCGTGGGTGAAATTTCAAATTGCCATCTGAAGAAGATGGTTGCGAAAACCGCGCTCCACATCTTCGACGACTACTGGGTGGAGGTTGAGGGATATCTGCCCAGGCTGCTGAGTTCGGTGATTCTGAAGGCAGGCGATAAAGAAAGGTTGGTGCGTGACATTCAAAAGTTCAGGAACTCGCAGCAGCGTTACCGCCAGTTGGGATTGCCATACCACCGGGGATATCTACTGTATGGACCTCCCGGAACAGGCAAGACTTCACTGGTCTCGGCGCTGGCAGCTGAATTTGCGCTGTCGATCTACGCCATCAACCTATCGGATTTCAACGATCGCTCGCTAATGCGAGCGATTAACGACGTTCCGCCTGGCTCGGTGGTTTTATTCGAAGACATCGATTGTATGAAGAGCTCTCGGGCGAGAACAGCTCCGAAGGCTGAGACTCACGGCACCGCATCCGAAACGATGAAGGAAGAAACCCCGACAGCTCTCGGAGTGACGCTATCGGGTCTGTTGAATGTGCTCGATGGGTTTCACGCGCCGCAGAACGTGCTCTTCGTCATGACGAGCAACATGATTGAGAACCTCGATCCGGCGTTACTGCGCCCGGGACGCATCGACTATCGGCTGTACATGGGGCCGGCGGAGAAGCAGCAAAAAGTCGAGTTATATCGCCGATTTTTCCCGCTCGCCTCGGAAGCAGCGGCGGAGGCATTCGTCGATGCGCAGGAGTCGGTTGCGACAATGGCCGAGTTTCAGGGCCTGCTGCTCCGGCTGGAACAGGAATGCGCAGAACTGGATGAGATGGTGGCGAAAGGATGAGCCATAAGATTGAATATCAAAATTCTGGCGGAAAGGAGGTTGCGCACTATGCCGTTGCTTTTCTATTTCGTGTTGATAAATATCTTGATCCGGATTGGCGCGGCCGCCTTTCGCAGTCGGCGCGAGCCCAAATCAGATCCCATTTGCACGACCTGCTCGCTCGCGCACATGCAGTTCGCGGTGAGCGGCAAGCGCGCAATCTCGTGCACATTCGGTGGAAGTCTGCACCCGATCAAGATCAACGTTATGTACTGCACCGACTATCGTGAACGCGGTGCAATTGTCCCAGCGATGAGAGTCGGCTTCGCGAACAGCTTTCGTGAACACGAAGACGAGCCAGTCGCTGAAATGGCATCCGCGGAGCGCTGAGCGCGCTCCGCGGCGATTGATTCGCCGGTGGTGAAGACTACGGTTCCTTCGAGGCGGAAGATGCAGGCTCGACGCCTGTCTGACCTTGGGGTTAGTCGTCTAACGAGGACGTCCACAGAACTTGGCCGTTGTCGCTGATTCCCCGGCGAGGATTTAACGCGATGCGAGGCGCCCTCCCGACAGCTGGCGGGGACGCCGGCGCTACAAAAAACTAACAGCTAGAGTTAGGAGCTAAACCATGGCACGTCTCAATCTGCTCAATCTCGGATATCGCCCTCGCACCCACGAGGGCGCGCCAGCTCGTAACATCTCGCCTGAGCTCCAGCTCCGCCGCTCGGTCCTCGCCTGCCTCCAGTGGGAGTCGCAGTTCTACGAGGACGGTGTCGAGATCGCAGGACGCATCGCGGAGCTCGTTCCGAAGGTTGGGGCTGAGAAGGTTGCAGCGCTGGCGATCGAAGCTCGCGAGCAGATGAAGCTGCGCCACGCTCCGCTACTTCTGGTGCGCGAGATGGCACGTCATGCGACGCATCGGCGCCTGGTGGCAGAGACACTCGAGCGCGTTATCCAGCGCGCCGACGAACTCTCCGAGTTTGTCGCTATCTACTGGAAGGACGGACGTGTGCCTCTCTCCGCGCAGGTCAAAAAGGGCCTGGCTGCGGCGTTCCCAAAGTTCGACGAGTATCAGCTTGCGAAGTACGACCGCGGCGGGCCGATCAAGCTGCGCGACGTGCTCTTCCTTTCACACGCCAAGCCTCATGATGCTGCGCAGGCCGGCGTGTGGAAGAAGCTGATCTGGGGACGTCTGGCGACGCCTGACACCTGGGAGGTTGCACTCTCGGAGTCGGGTAAGGATGGCGGCCCCGGCAAGCGCGAGGCTTGGGAGCGCCTGCTACGCGAGCAGAAGCTGGGCGCGCTAGCTCTGCTCCGCAACCTGCGCAACATGCGGGAAGATGGAGTGGACGAGTCGCTCGTGTTCGCTGCGCTCACGGGAATGAAGACCGCGCGTGTGCTACCGTTCCGTTTTCTCGCTGCGGCGCGTCACGCGCCGCAGTGGGAGGAACCGCTCGAGGAGGCAATGCTCAAGTCGGTGGCAGAACAATCGAAGCTCCCTGGCCGGACCATCGTGCTCGTCGACGTTTCGGGATCGATGACGGCGCCGCTTTCGCGTCGGTCTGAGATGCAGCGCACGGACGCGGCCTACGGTCTTGCGGTCTTGATCCGCGAGATCGCCGAGAAAGCGGTGGTGTACTCGTTCTCCGATCGCGTGGTCGAGGTTCCGGCTCGCCGTGGATTCGCGCTGCGCGACGCGATCGACGCCTCGCAGCCGCACAATGGCACTCTGCTCGGAAACGCCGTCGAGTGGTTGAACAAGGGCGAGCGCTACGACCGCCTGATCGTCATTACCGACGAGCAGGCGCACGACACGGTTCCCAAGCCGAAGGGCAAGGGATACGTGATCAACGTGGCGTCGTACAAGGACGGCGTCGGCTACGGCAAGTGGACGCACATCGATGGTTGGTCGGAAGCGGTCATCGAGTACATCCGCGCACTCGAAGAGCCGGCGAATGGATGGGTGAATTAGAAGCAATGGAGGGGCGGGCGTCCTTGTCCGTCCTCCATTGCCATATAGGTTTGTCATCCCATCGAAGCGAGGGATCTGCAGTTGGGTCCGCCAACGAAATGCAGACTCCTCGCTCGTCCTCGCATTCGGTTCCGGAAGCCTCGGAATGACAACCGAAGAGCACTTGCCATCAACAATGGAGGCGCAATTCATGACAGATGTCGAATCCACTCCCCTTTACCGCGACGGTCCGCATTACGATGCGATGCACAGCGTTTTGCCGTTCGTCGACACGCCCTTCTACGTTGAGGAGGCGAGATGCTCACACGGCCCGGTCTTGGAGTTAGCTTGTGGAACGGGACGTCTCACAATTCCGATCGCAAAGAGCGGCGTCGAGATTACCGGTCTTGACCTATCGCCTTCGATGCTGGCGCACGCTCGCAAGAAAGCCGACGAAGCCGATATCAAAATCGAATGGATCGAGGCTGACTGCAGGACTTTCGCGCTGAACCGCAGATTCGCGCTGATCTTTATGCCGTTTCATTCCATCCAGCACTTGCACGATGCCGCATCGCAGACGGCGTTGTTTGCGAACGTGCAAGCGCATCTCGCCGAAGGAGGGCGGTTCATTTTCGATGCGTTCAACCCTAGTATCGCGATCCTTAACCGCGATCCGAACCGGCGCTACATAGATCGTCGCTTTGAAGATCCGGGGGGCCGGGGCACCGTCACACTCGAAACGACCGCCGTCTACGATGACGCGTCACAGGTCAACCACCTGAAGATGCACTTCAGTCTTCCTGGAGCAGAAGATTACCGCGTGGAGCCGCTCAGCTTGCGCTGTTTCTACCCGCAGGAACTGGATCTACTGGTGCGCGCGAACGGGTTTGTCATTGAAGAAAAATACGGAAACTTCGAGCGCAAGCCGTTCGCGAGCGGAGACATGAAGCAGATTGTGGTGTGCAGGACGGGAGAATAGAAGTCGCCACAATCCTCAACATCTGGCTGAGATACGAATTGTTCGATCACGAGGATTGGCTGGGCGAGTGTTCTAACTCGATGTAAAATGTCCGTCCGCTGTCAGGAGGATTTTATGCCGCTCCGTCTATTTCTCGCCGGGTCAGTCGTGTTTCTGCTTTTGATGGGCACGGCCGATCTGCATGCTGCGATCGATTCGACTTTGTTCACGACTTACGTATTACAAGCGAACGCGACCCGCATTGATCTCACGGTGTGCGGGTCTCTTCCCGGGACGAGCGGTTGCTATGGCTCGGGATCTCTTGGTCAGTTTGGCAGGGTGGGCGCGATGATAGAGGGAAATCCCAAGCAGAATCTGAAGCTGGGTACCGTGACTCGCTTCATTTATGTGGTAGACACCGCGTATGGCGCGAACGGAAATCAGGTGGCGCTCTGCATCTACAAGAAGGTCGACACCATTAACGGAGGTGACGATACCGTTTCGGTTTCATTGTTTAAGACCGTGCCGCTGCCTCTCACTGGTGGAGCAGCGACAGTGGCGTCCATGGCCGCTAATCCGACATTTCTCTACATCGGCACGAATCAGGACGAACTTGCCGTGCAAGTTCAGAAGAGCAACCTCGCGATCAGCCAGTTTGGAGCGGTGTCTGGACCTTACAGCGTGACCTCGATTACGGCAGACCGGAATGGCTTTGTCACGGTTACATGGGGGAATGGCGCAGGGTTCCTGGTAGTGGATAAGAATGGAAACGGCGAGGAAGATGGTGGGGGCAACGTATTCGTGCTGAATGGCATTCAGGGAAAAATTCCGGCACAGTGAGAACACATTGCTGGTTGTGCCCTAGAGTTTTCGCTTGCAATGAAGCCTGCGACCTTGAAACGGACCGAGCTGCGTAGCTAATTTGTGCCGGGCTCGGGAGTTCGTAAAGAACCGCATCCTCCGCGCATACGCTCCCGGAATTTTTCCCGCTCTTCGGGCGTCATGTGCTCCCAGTGTTCAAGCATACGGCGACGGCGATAGTAGCGATGACCGCCATGCCAGCCGAGACCTCCGAAGAGGATGCGGCACAGAGCGAGTAGCCCGACCGCCGGCCAGAACGTGATCAGCCGCCATCCGAACAGCAAGGGCATCAGCCAATTCCACAGATACATGACCGCAGCACCGCCGATTGCGATGAAAGCCGCGATTCCGAGCGGGGCCAGAACAAAGATCCATTTCCTTCTCATAGTGCTCCTTAGCTTTTCGTGAACTCGTCGTAAATGTCGTGCAATCGCTCGCGCAGGTAAAGAATGGCGTAACGCTTGCGCGAAAGCAGCGTGTTCACGCCAATGCCGGTCTCCTGCGATAACTCCTTGAAGCTGCGTCCCTCGAATTCATGTGCGATAAAGACCTCGCGCTGCTCCTCTGGCAGTTCGGCTAGCGCAAAGTCGAGTTCACCGAGCAGCGCGTTGCGAATGTAGAGCGCCTCCGGACCCGCGTCAGGAGAGGGCAGCATGTCCTCGATCCTCATCAGCTCGCCGTCTTCATCGGCAACCGCAGCGTCACTGAAATTCCCGGGCCGCTTCTTGCGGAAGAGGTCCGTGATTCGATTGCGCGCGACCCGAAACAACCAGCCGGCCACGTAATCGATCGGCATAAGCAGTCGATTTGCCTCGACGAGTTCGTAGAAGACGTCCTGGAGAACGTCTTCTACGTCGGCTTCGTTGGAGACGCGTCTGCGGATGAAGTTGCGGAGCCGAGAACGTTGGGCAGTGACGACTTCCGAGATTTTCCGGTCTTGCTCGGTCATCAAGGCGATGCTCGGTCGCTCATCCATCCAAGTTGTGTAGACGAATGAGGAACCGAAATATTGTAGAAACCGGCAGGCCTATTTCACCAGTGGCTAGAAACCGGGAGATTCTCCTTGCAGATACGAATCCGGGGCGGATGAGCTACCGATTGTGCAGGATGGCAAGTACTTTTTGGCGGTAGTCGACGACCCTCGGTGAATCAGGTTCCAGCGCAAGATGAACCGCGAGGGCCTGCAGCATGTATGTGCGGTTCTGATAGTGGGCCAGGGACTCGACGGTGGTTGCGGTCCAGACATCGCGGTCGGCATTTTCGATCGCCGACAGCCAGGCACCAAACGATGTGGCGTCGAAATCCGGGCGGCGGACAATTGAGGTGACAGCCGCCGCCAGTCGGTCCTGTTCGCCTTGCGTGTAGATCGTCGGAGCGGTTGCGAGACGCGCGGCGATGGCAGAGAGAATCGCGCCCTGCTCTTCCTCTGTGAGCATTGGGTTATCCGCTAGCGCGCCGAGAAGGTCGGCCGTGTGCGCAGTGGCGTGGATCCAGTGCAACTGAGCATCATACCCGCGGAGATCGCGCTCGGCTTGGATATAGCTGACAGATTCGGCCACCAGTTGGTGATAGCGGTCAGGACCCATGAAAGGGGATTTCGCTTCGCGTGCCGCCATCGATGAAAGGCAGAGCGCAGAGAAAGATCTTTTGAGAACCGAGTTGGTGCCAGTCTCGCCCAGGCCATCTTTCAGGTTGGCACGCCATGAGTCGGTGAGTTGGATCAGCGTTGGAGTAGAAAGATATCCACGATAGATCCAGCGAGCAAGGATTGAGTAGGCAAGGTCGTCACGCAGTTCCGGATCGGGCGAAGCGAGCAAGGATGAAAGTTCGTTGGCGAGCACGTCGGCCGATTGGTGCTCGGGGACCGCATATTTGTTCTTACCGATGGCTTGCCAGAACGCACGATCATGCGTCTGGGCGGAGAGCAGAGTAGACATCAGAACGAAGAGAACGGTGAGTCGATTCGCCATGACTTTTCGGTAATAAAGACGCGGGCTGCTCCTCCACGTAGTTGGCAATTCCGCTTTCGTTTCGTTTTTATTGCAGCGCGTAGAGGTTGCCGTCCAAGCTGCCGAAGTAGACTACGCCCCTGTCTACGACCGGCGACGACATAATCGCTCCGACTGAGATGAATTTGTAGATGTCGATATACATGTCCTGGAAGTCGCCGAAGACGGGCGCAAATGCTTCCTGCTTGAGAGTTCCGTCAGCATTGAGGAGCTTGTATGGATCGTTCTTCGAGGCCTCGGTCTGGAACTCCCAGACCTTGTTTCCGGTCTTGGCGTCGATTGCGAAGAGGCGCCCATTGTGATCGCCGACATAGGCGAGACCGCCCGCGATTGCCGCTGAAGAAAATACGTATGCGCCTGCCTTGAAATCGAACCGCAGACGTCCCGTCTTGGCGTCGAGCGCCATGAATCGGGAGCTGTCGGAGGTCCCCACGTACACCACCCCGTCGCGCACAGCGGGCGTTGCGATGACCCAGGATTTGCTGGTTGGGTAGTCCCATTTCTTGTGACCAGTCGCGGCATCGACCGCGTAAACGTGGGCGTCGCGACAGCCGACATAGACCGTGTCATCGACAACCGCGGCGGACGATTGAAATCCGACCTGGTTATGGATGGTGTTATCTTCGCCAGTCTTGAACGACCACTTCAGTTGACCGGAGTCGGCATCGATAGCGTAGAGATAACTGTCCCAACTTCCGATGTACACGGTATTGTTCACGACAGCGGGAGAGGCGTGAACCACATCGTTCGTGGAGAACTTCCACTGCAGGGTGCCACTCTGGGCGTCGACCGCGTAAACGCCGCCATCGCCCGATCCGAAGTAGACCTTGCCGTTGGCCACAGCGGGCGAGGAAGTGAACAGGTCCCATGCATCGGGGATAGTTTGGGCAGCCGATGGCAATCCGTGCAAATTCTTGGCTTCGAATCTGCGCTCATACTCTACAGGAAGGGTCCACTTTGGTTTGCCAGTCTTGATGTCAAGCGCGGCCAGAGCACCCACTGACGATACGAAATAGAGCGAGTCGCCGCTGATGGCTGGCGTTGAAGCGATTGGCATACGCGACTTGAAATTCCACTTCTCTTTGCCGCTCTTCTGATCGATTGCATAGAGATGACCGTCGAGCGCGGCTATGTATACGATGCCATCAGCGATGACAGGCGAGGTGACGATCGGACCACCAGCCTTGAAGGTCCATTTCAGTCCACCGAATTGCTTTGGCCCGCCGCCTTCATAAACTCCGGTGCGCGCATTGTTTCCATGGAACGTGCTCTGTGCGGAGGCGGTACACAAAGCGGCAAGTAGCGTGAGGACGGCTAATCGCGTCGTCAAATGTCTCTCCCAAGCAATGTTCAGTGATCAGCGGTGCTGCAGTTGAGACGGAAATGGTGGCGAGTTGTCATCAAGCGGAGGCATCGGTAGGCACCGGGCCGAGGAGTAAATGGCGTCTGCACGCTTTTGCGGACGAACTGGGCATTCCCCAAAGAGGATCGATTGCCCGCGATGGCGACTCGCAGCGGAACAAAACCGGAATCGTGCCGTCCACAAATGTGCAAACCTTTACGGTAACCACTCTGGAAGAATGGAAAAGCGACACTTACGGCCTTTCAGGCTGGCATCGGACTTGCATTGAATGGAGTGACAGAGTGCATCCTGAACCCGTCAAACCGGAGTTCGGAAAGACGACCCATGAAAACGACCCTGTTTGTGCTAGTGCTTTTTGCCACCGCCACCGCATTCGGACAGACCGCCGCGGGAACCTTCGTACTCAATTCCCAGCCCCAGCCGATCGAGATCCCGAGCCACCAGCAAACCGCGACTCAGCAACCTCTGGCGAATGAACTCAACTTGCTGGGCAGCACGCAATACCTCTCCGCTAGGGGAGAGCGTCCGCTATGGGAAGTTGGTCCTAAGCCAGTCGAGATTTCGCTTGGCGAAGTGGCACGCCGCCTCAGAAAAGAGCACGAGATGGTCAAGAGGGCGGAAAAGTGTTTTGAGAACTGAAGGGCAGTACCCCGTACCTGGTAGCCACTAGCCATTTTCTTGTTTCTCGTTGCCTTTCCTCTCCCCTACCTATCTTCTTTCGAAACGTATTAGCCCCCTATCCCCCTAGGTCTCAATTCTTCCGCATTAGCTGATTGCTTCGCGGCTGCAGTCGCAGGTCGGCGGCAAATCCAACTAGTACGAAACCATTATCGCGGCTCGCCTGAGCGTGTGAGAAAATTCCGCTCACCTTTCTATGGCAACGGAATCTACAGTTTCCGAAACGCCTCAAATGCCGGCGTGGCACAAAAAGCGTCGTTGGAAGCCCATTCTGCTCAAGACGGCGGCAGTCCTTTTCGTTCTCTGGCTGGGGTTTGTCGGAGTCGTCTGGTGGTCGATGAATCAACAGCCCGAAAAATTCGCCACCGTCATGTCCTACATGCCGGGGCCTGTCGTGTTTCTGATGGCGCCGTTTGAGACGATGTGGATGCGGGCGCGCGCTGGCTCACTGCAACCCGGAGATCACGCTCCCGATTTCAACCTAGCAACGCTCGACAAGACGTCGCATGTCGCATTGTCTTCACTTAGTTCGAAGGGACCAGTCGTTCTTGTTTTCGGCAGCTACACTTGACCGCCCTTCCGGCGGGAGGTTCCCGCTCTCAATAAGCTCTACGAACAATACGGTAATCAGGTGAGCTTTCTCGTCGTTTACATTCTCGAGGCGCACCCGAGCGACGTGTGGCAGATGGAAAGCAATATCAAGGACAAGGTCGTGTTCGCCTCACCGAAGAATGAAGAAGAGCGCGCGCTGGTGGCGGGAGCGTGTGTGAGCAAGCTCGGGGTCAAGATCCCGGCAGTGCTCGACGGTTTCGACAACACGGTGGAAAAAGCCTACACCGGCTGGCCGGACCGGCTGTACCTGATCGATCGAGAAGGCAAAGTGGCCTACAAGAGCAAACCGGGTCCCTTTGGATTTCATCCGGATGATTTGAAGACGGCAATTGAGAAAACTGTGACCGCAGGGAAGCTGGCGGAGAATCGTCCGCACTATCTCGAGGTCCGCAAAATTATCACCACAAACTAAACCCAGCTATCGCTCTACCTGTTTCTCTCGTACCAATCCGTCCATTTTGCAGCGTCGTCGGGAAGTCTTTGTCCGGTGATGTCCCGCAGGGCGTGGAAGGTCCAAGCGCGTGTAGCGGCGTCGAGTTCGCTGTCACCGGCATATGCAAGTAGGGTCGGAATCACACTGCGACGCTGATCAGCGGTGAACATGCCGCTTTCCGCGAGGCTGCAGGCAGCGCGTTCCCGCACCATCGGAGACGTATCGTCGCGCATGGTCTTGAGTAGCGGTTGAAGAGCGGCATCCGCTCCGGAATAGGCAAGTCCTTCCACGGCCCATCGCCGCGCTTCTATATCGGAATCCGACAGATGAGCGGTAAGGAGCTCGGCGATGCGGTTGGTCGCAACGCCGCGGTTAGCGAGCAGGCCAAGGGTCCAAAGCGCCCAGATGCGAGTCGCATGGTCGGGAGAATCGGCTTGTGTCGCAAGAGTGTCGACGCTGCCGGAATCCTCCGCGACATTCATAGCGGCGAGGTCCAGTTGCACGGTGGCCGAGCGAATGCGTATGTCACTGGCATTCAACCCGGCCGTGACAAGATTCGTTAGCTGCGGAGTCAGCTGAATACGCCCCTTCCACGTGGCGGCTCGGGTTTCGATTTGACGCGCAGCCGCCGCGTCGTTTGCGGTAGCGCGCTGGAGTAGTTGTTCTGCATCCCGCTGCGCCGATGAACTGTAGTTTTGGGTGGTGTGCCGGCTCGATTGGGATCTCGTCTCGTCCGCAGCCTTGTGGGCAATGACAAACATGAAAACGGAAAAGAACATTCCCACCGCCATCAAAGCGACGGCAGCTTGCATCGGTAAACTTGATCTTTGCGTCGACTGCGATCTGGCAGTGTTGCTCCGGAGCAAATCAACCAAGCGCTGCCCACCGGGCCGATTTCGGCTAGTAACGGCCGGGGAATCGAGCTTGATGTCAGAGCCGGGACCAAGGCTTCCCCAATCCGGCGTGGGCGAATTCGGAGGGGTGCTCACGGCCAAAGCATAGGGCGGCCCATTGGTGCGGGAAAGTTACGTAAGTAAATGGATCCGCTCCGCGCGCCCCGGAGGCCGGACCGTGCCATTCAGAAACGGCGTAGAGTATTGATGGAGAATGTGCTTATGAAAAAGATTGCCGGCCCAAAAATTCTCGGACTCGTCTTGGCTTTGTCTTTGCATGTTCACGCGCAAGGATACAAGGTTATCAATACCTGGAAACTGGGCGGAGATGGCGGGTGGGACTATCTAACGGTGGATAGCGATGCTCAGCGCGTCTTCATTGCGCGCTCGACGCGGGTGATGGTGGTCGATACAAATTCCGGCAAGTTACTGACCGAGATCCCCGATACGCTGGGCGTGCACGGCGTGGCACTTGTGCCCGAGTTTGGGCGCGGGTTTATCAGCGACGGGGGAGAGGACATGGTTAGCGTCTTCGATCTCAAGACGCTGAAGGTGCTGAACAAGGTTAAAGTCGGAACCCGGCCGGATGCGATCATCTACGATCCGTTTACCAAGCGAGTCTTTACGTTCAACGCGCGAAGTAGTGATACGACCGCCGTTAATGCAGAAAAGGGCGAGATCGCGGGAACGCTGGCCCTGGGCGGCAAGCCTGAGTATGCGGTGAGCGATGGAAAAGGCACGATGTGGGTGAACATCGAAGACACATCGGAGTTGGTGGCATTCGATCCTCAGAAACTCTCAGTAAAGTCGCGCTGGAAAATGGCAGGTTGCGAAGAGCCGACAGGGCTGGCATTCGATGCCAAGAATCGCAGGCTGTTCGCGGGATGCAGCGGCAGTAAGAAGATGGCGATTGTGGACGCCGACAGTGGAAAAGTCTTGGCAATGCCTCCGATCGGAGAAGGATGCGACGGCACCGCCTTCGACCGGGATGCAAATCTGGCATTCGCATCGGCTGGAGATGGGACAATCACCGTGATTCACGAGGACTCTCCCGACAAGTTCAGCGTCGTGCAGACCGTGACGACCCAGAAGGGAGCCCGGACGATCGCTCTCGACGCAAAAACGCACAGTCTTTTTACCGTCACCGCCAAGGTACTACCCGAGAGAAAAGTGGAGCCGGATACGTTCGTGGTGATCGTCGCGGGGAAGTAGATGTGAGTCAGGCCAAAATACTATCGTCAAGTTTTTTGCGCGACCAATCGGCGGCTGCCTGGACAAAGGCGAGCACCAGGGGATGTGGTTTCTTCTGTGTCGAAGAAAGCTGGGGCTGAAAAAGAGTCGCAATAAAGAAACGGTGGGTAGGGGACTCGATGGCGCGGCACTCCTCATCCGCGCCACGCGCGACAACCGGGAAACCCGCCTCCATCGCAGTCCACTCAAAATCGGGGTTCACTTCGAAGTTACAGAAGAATTCCTCTTCCACGACTTCGCGGCTGTAGTAACCGGCCAGGTACGAACCCGGGCGAAGGCGAATCTGGGGGATGACACCTGAGAGTTTCGGCGCGTCTCCTTTCCGATCCTTCACAGCGCAGGCTACGGGATAAATAATGATGTTCTTCGCGTTCGGGTCTTCCTCGGCCGTAGTCGCGTCTTTCATCCCGAGAACATTGCGGGCGCATTCGATCAGCGTGTACTGAAAACCACCGCAGGTCGCCAAAAATGGCCAATCGTTGACGCGCGCGAACTCAATTCCTTTCAGCATGCCATCGAAACTCTTGTATGGACTGCCGGGAGCGGCCCAAAGTCCGTCGAACCCCTCAAGAATCTTGGGCGTATCCGGTGCCAGTAAGGACGGCGTCGGCAACCATGAAGACTCAAGTTCGATGCCGAGCTTGCGTGCCGAGTGCTGAAGGGCGTCGTTAGTGGCATGGTGAGACCGGAAGTCGGGATTGAAGTCACCGAGAATTCCGATTCGGATGCTGTCGGGCACGAAGGACATTTTAGCAGTTAGCACTTGGCATTCAGCATTGAGAAAGACAGTACCCAGGGTCCACAGCCAGCGCTATGTGGACAAAGCTGTGAACCCAATGGCGACGCAACGATTTCCGATATTCAGACGAGTGAAGGTAATCCCGAGGTAACTCTGAATGCCGAGTGCGGAATGCTACTTACAGCAACTCCATCTGCATCAGCAGGACGTATAGGCCGAGCAACGTGAGGCCACCCCCAAGCCAGATCATGGCGGCAGATTTCCAGGTGAGCGAATTCACGAGTTCCCGCTGGCTTCGCCAGGAAATGAGAAAGGCAGGATTGTTCTCGCCTTTCCGAAGAATCACTGGCGCGGAGAGGTTGAACTCGGAATGATCCTCAGGGGCAGTCTCTGGCTTTACATCTATTTGCGACAGTTGCGTCGGAGCAGTCGCTGAGGGACTAGAGAGTCCCGCGGCCGCCCATGCTTCCGGTTTGTGAATGCCGGCCTTTGTCAATGCGGCGGCAATTTTCTGTTGCTGCGTCATCGCGTCGCTGCTGATCGGTGTGACTTCCGCAGACAGACGAATTACCTCGGGGTCCGGAGCGTTCTTTGCAGGCGCTGGCGGCGGTGGGACAAGGCCCCCAATGGAAGGTGCTGCGACGGGCAGTAGCCCGGCGCGCTGATTTTCAGCCAGAGTGCCCACGATGAACAAAGTGCTACGCGGCGAAATCGTCCACTCTTCGATGCGGAAGTGATCTCCGCCGGGCGTTATGCCGTGGCGTGCTAAGAATGTAGCAGCACGATCGGGCACTCGCGAGAACCATGTCTGATCGAACTTCTGGCAGAAATCTCGTTGCAAGTCGAGTTCTGCTCCGCTCGGATCGACCAACAATTTGCCTGTAGTGTCGTCGAGAAAGAATGGAACGTGCATATTCTCCTCGGCTACTTGCTGCCAATCGCGGTTCTTGCTTTCTTCGCGTTGCTTCCAGATAGTGACTTTGTACAGGTAGCAAGGATTGCCGGTGATCGGGGCGGGAATCACAAACGGTCCCGTCGCCGCGCCCGTAACCTCTACCAGACCAATGGAGGCGCTACGAATCTTGGAAGTGGGCGTGCTCAAGAGCAGGCGTTTACGCGCAAGAAGACCGAATCCACGAAAAAAAAGATAGAGACCGCCCAGGATCGCAACTGCCGAGAGGATCGTGAGGTGATTTGGCAAAGGCAAAAATAGAAAAAGCGCGGTCACAAATCTTCCCAACGAAAGGACTACCCACGAGGATAAGAAACCGTGGCAGATGGAACACGAGAAAGCGGTGAACGCGGAGTACGGAGGTAACTGGAAAATCAGTTCAGTTGCCAGTTCTCACTTGTCAGTAGATGCCGTGAGATTGATGTCGGTATGGCGGTTATCGTTTAGTTGAAATCACTAAGGGCAATCGGGATGTAACAGCCCGTACGGGGTCATACAGCAACGCGGCGCTCCTTGAGGATCTCCTCAACCGCCGCGATGGCGGCATCGACTTCCTGGTCGGTGTTGTAGAAATGGGGCGAGAACCGCACGCCTGCTCTGGGACGCCAATCAACCAGAATTTCGCGGGCCAGCAGTTCGCGCGAGACCTGCTGTGAGTCGGGCATATCGATGGATACAGTTCCACCGCGCTGCTCAGGATCGCGCGGCGTGTTGACGCGCCATCCATGCTGGTCAGCAAGCTCAATCAAGCGCGCAGTCTGACGCTTCGACTTTTCGCGGATCTTGTCGACTCCCACTTCACAGACGATCTTCAATCCAGGACGGCACGCCTCGAGCGAAGGAGTGTGTGTTGTTCCGTTCATGAATCGGAAGGGCGGCTCAGTGTAACGGATGGGACCAGTCTCGAATGCCATCGAATCTTTGTGGGCGAACCACCCAGTGAGTTTGGGTTCGAGCCTGGCGCCGAGGTCGGGGCGAACGTAAAGATATCCAACACCCGGCCCACCGCAGAGCCATTTCAGTACGCCGCCGCAGGCGAAGTCTACATTTAGCGCGGCGACGTCTACCGGGACGGTTCCGAGGGATTGGAACGTATCGAGTACGACGTGAGCGCCGACTTTGTGCGCTTTCTCGACGATGGCCCGTGCATCCTGAATATAGGCGCTGCGAAAGATCACTTGCGAGATAGGAACGAGGAGAGTCTGTTCATCAATTGCATCGAGCAAACGATCCGTCGGCACGTGAATGCCGTCATCGGTTTTGACCATGTGCACGCGCGCGCCATACTCGCGCTGTGCTTCCCAGAAATACATGATTGACGGGAAATTCAAGTCGTCGTAGACGATCTTGTTCCGCTTCCCCGAAAAGTCGAAGCACGAGGCTACAACGGCCTGACAGGTGGTGACATTCTGGTGGACAGAAACTGAACCTGCAGGAGCGTTCATGAGAGCGCCCAGTTCATTTCCGACTTCGACAGAGAGCATCCACCAGCGCTCCTCCCAGGCACGGACGCCGCGCGTCGCCCAGGTGTCTGCGTAGGCGTGGAGAGCGTCATAAACACCGCGGGGCATCGCTCCGAGCGAATTCGAGATCATGTAATTCGTCCGCTCGAGGATTGGGAATTCGGGGCGGTAGCGGAGAAGCGGATCAGACATATCCAAGTATTGTAACGGCAAAGAATAGTGGCTCGTACGAAGCCGGTATTGGTCTCGAGTCACGACGCCGATCGATGCGCCCTGGGCCGTAGGACGAAGAAGAACACCGTCAGGGCGATGATGAGGATCAGACCGGTACTGAAGTTCACGCGCGAATCCCACCACGTCTTGCCAATAGCGGCCAGGACGACGATCAACCCGATGATAGAACCGGCCATTCCAAGGGGAGATCGTAGTGGGAGCACCGACGCTTGTTCCGGTGAGAGGCGATGCCGGAACGAAATATGGGCCGCAAGGGTGACGATCCAGGAAAGCAGCATCCCGGTGAAGGCGCCACGCAGGATGTATTCAAAGGCTTTGGGGGCAGCCCATTGCTCGAGCACTAGAGCAACCACGATTCCGTAGGAAGAAAGCAGCACCGCATAGATCGGCGAACCCTTGGAAGTGAGTTTCCCGAAAACGGCGGGGGCCCACCCGGTGCGCGCGAGCGAGAACAGCATTCGCGACGAAACGTAGAGTGCGGCATTCGCCCCCGAAAGGGCAGCCGTCAAAACAACAAAGTTCATGACGTGGGCCGCGCCCGGAAGATCCACCGAGCGAAAAACAGTCACGAACGGACTTTCCGTTACCCCAGCATGATTCCAAGGCATAACGCCGACCAGGACGACGATGGCGCCCATGTAAAGCAGGGTGAGAGTAAGAAAAGTCCAACGCACGGCTCGCGCGATCTCCGCGGGCGATCGGGATTCCCCGGATGTTACCGCGACAAACTCAACACCACCGAATGTGTAGATTGCGAATGTGAGGGCGAGCAGCGGGGCCCAACGCCCGAGCGGAAAGAATCCGCCTTGCGCCGTGTATTGCGGCATGGCGTGATGGCTCAGCAGCAGTGAAGCTCCGAGCAGAATAAAGGCGGCGATCACACCGACCTTGATCATGGCGAACCAGAACTCGAATCGTCCGTAGTCGCCAACGCTGAGCAGGTTGGTAGCGAGCAGCATCGCTGAGAAGACCAGCACCCATGCGGTCGCCGGCAAGCTGGGAAACCACAACATCATGTAAGTGGCGGCGGCGATCATTTCGGCGCCGATCGAGACTGCGATGGCGAGCCAGTATCCAGCACGGGAAATGAATCCGGCCCAGCGGTTGAGATATAGATCACCGTAGACTCCGAAGGAACCGGCAGCAGGATGAGCAATCGCGAGTTCTCCGAAGGCGAGGGCCACTGTCCAGCTGATGAAGGCCGCGACAATGAAGCTCAGGATGACAGAAGGACCTGCAAGTTCGATCGCCGCCGCTGTGCCCAGCAACAATCCCGTGCCGATTGACCCGCCGACTGCCACCATGGTCATCTGTCCCGCGCTGAGCTGATGACGCAACCCTGACTCTGAATCAGAGGCTGGAGCAACCTGCGAAAATTCCGGGGATGACATGGAGTTCGGTTTTATCAGAGCACGACAGCTGGTGGCTAGTGGTGACTACGCAAGGTCAACAGTACAAGTTGGTCGTGCTCCCACGATATCGAAGAGACCGAAGCTGTGACCTTAGTAATCGGGATAGTCCTTCCCGCGTTGCTGCTGCCGAGGGTGAAACCTAGAATCAAACCGGGTAGCTCCGCCCCAAAGACCGTCCAATGCCTGAAACTCCCAATCGCGCCGAGATTGCCCGCCGCGTCGACAAGGCGGAGAAGCTTTTGCAGAAGGGCAAGCCAGCCGATGCGCTGGCGGAATATCTCCAAGTCCTGCAAGACGATCCGGAAAACGACAACGTAAGGCAAATGGCCGCCGACGTTTCGCTGTCGTTGAACAAGGGAGCGCAAGCGGTGCGCCTGCTGGGCGAGTTGTTCGAACGCCAGGTCTCAGCCATGGACGCAACTCGCGCCAGCCTGACGTACAAGAAACTGGCACGCTACAGTAACCCGACCTGGGAGCAGAAGATTCGCTTCGGGCAGCTACTCGAAGGGTCCAACAAGAAGCTGGCGATCGGCACGTATGAGAACGCGCTCGAAGACCTGAACAAGCAAGGACGCAAGCAGGAAGCACTTAGCGTCATGAAATGGATCGTTGACCTCGAGCCGAACCAGCAGAACCATCTTCGCCTCGCGGATTTGTCAGCGGAGTTAGGCGATCATATGCAGGCCGCGCAATGCTTCCTGAAGTTGGCCGAACAGACCGAAGCTTCCGGCGGGAAGGCCGGTACGTGGTATGAGCGCGCCTACACCGAGAATCCTTCCGATCCAAAGACAGCGATTGCCTATGGCCGTAGCTTGCTGCAGCAGGGTGAAGCGGGCGCGGCAATTTTCATCTTCGAGCCGCTGGTGCAATCGGGCGACATGTCGATCGAGCTGCGCGATCTCTACGCGCAGGCTCTGATGGCCGCCGGACGCTTGCTCGAATCGGAGCCGCTGATCTGGCAGATGTTCGAACAGAATCCAGCGCGCATGCACCAGGTTGTGAACCTTGTCGGTCTGATGATCGATGCACAGCTCGATATTGAGGCGGTAGCGCTGGCGCGGAAGTTGGAAGTGTTTCAGCGGCGGCGGGGTGAGCGGCGCTCTTTTATTACGACCATGCAGGAACTGGTTGCTTCGCATCGTGCTTCGACGGAGCTGCTCGAATTCCTGGCTGAACTGTTCAACGCGTCCAACCGCGAAACCGACTACGCACAGGCGCTGCTGCGCCTCTTCGATCTCTATTGTCAGAAGCACGACTATCAGAAGGCGGGCGAATGCCTGGATCGCGCGGCAGAGGTCGATCCCTACGAGCCAGGACACCAGAAGAGACTCGAAATCCTGCGCGGGAAAATCGACGATCAGCGGTTCAATGTAATTGCGGCGCGTTTCCAGGCGGTCAAGAAAGCAGAACAGACAATCAAAATCGAAGAGCCGACGCTTGGCGCCGCAGCGTTGCAGGATCTGATGCTCCAGGCAGAGATTCTCGTGCAATACGGCATGCGGGCGAAAGCTGTGGAACGGCTGCAGCGCATCCAGGAATTGTTCCCGCACGAAGAAGAGAGAAACCAGGACTTGCAGCGGCTCTATCTCGCAGCAGGAATGGAGTCGACGTACGGAGCGCTTGCGCCTCCGCCTGCTCAATCGGCGTCGACAGCACCCGCTGCTCCCCCCGCACCCGCAGCTCCCGCGGTGCAAGACACGTCGGCCGCTGATATTAGCAGCCTGGCCCGGGTGGCCGAGATCACTCGCAAACTCTACTCGCAGGGGAACGCGGAAGCGGTTCTGAAGACCGCTGTGAGCGAGATGGGGAGTCATTGGCGCACCGCGCGTTGCATCGCGGCGATGCGCAAACAGGGATTGCCACCCTCGACGGTGCAGGAGTATCACGTCGATGGACTGATTCCCGGAAGCTCGGCCTCGCTGGTAAACGTGGTTGAGACATTGCAGGACCTGGCAGTTGCGCGCGGCACCGTAACGATCACCGACGCAGCAACGGCCCCGGAACTTCTTGGGATTCGAAAAGCGATCGAAGAATTGCAGGTCCAGTCGCTGCTGGCCTTGCCCTTGACCGAAGGGAACGATCAGATCGGAGTGATCGTGCTGGCACAGAACACGAGCCGCGCTTGGAAACCGGCGGAGGTGGTGGTGCTTAAGACTCTGACCGATCAGGTCGTGATTGCGCTGAACAACGCCGGATTGCGCCGCCTCGTAAAGAATCTTTCGGTGACCGACGAAAAATCGGGATTGCTGAAACGCGCATCTTATCTCGACCTTCTGCAGGCTGAAACTCGCCGGGGGTTGGAGCAGGGCACCGCGGTGACCGTTCTGCTGATGAATTTTGGGCGGCGCAGCGTTCTGACGAAGGAGTATGGCGAGCAGGCCGTGGACGCGACGATGCAACAGATCGGGCAACTGTTTTCGGCGAATATCCGCACCAACGATCTCGCGTTCCGCTACCAGGCGACGACGGTGGCGCTGATCCTCGGAGATACCGGAGAAAAAGAAGCCTTACTGGCGGTGGAGAAATTGCGCCGGCTACTGGCTGAAGTCCGGTTCTCGCCAAAGGCGTCGCCGGTAGATTTCAGCGCTGGGTTAGCACAGGCCGTGATGAAGCAGCATTTCGATCCGGTGGATATTGTGACCGAAGTTGTCAATCGCGCCGACGTCGCGCTCGAGCAGGCCGTAGCCCAAGGGATGGGCAAGATCGTTTGCCAGGCTCCGCAGTTCGCAGCATCAGCAGCCGTCGCGTAGGGCGAGATCGACCGCAGAGACGCAGAGTAAGTTTGCCATCTCTGCAATCAAACCTCTTCAATCTGCAATCCTGTTACACTCACAAGTTGGCTTCTGGCCAGCCATTTCTTCTATCTAGACGGTCTTCATGCTTAAACCAGGTGATATCGCAATTGTTAGCGGTGCACGCACGCCCTTCGGACGCTACTGCGGCAAACTTAAAGATTATTCGGCGCAGGAACTCGGCGCAGTTGCGGGCAAAGCGGCCATCGAGCGCTCGGGCGTCGATCCGAAAGATGTCGATCACGTTGTTTTCGGAAATGCACAGCAGACTTCGGGCGATGCACTGTATGGGGCGCGGCATGTTGGCCTGCGCGCCGGCATCCCCATCGAGACGCCTGCCCTCACCGTGAATCGGCTCTGCGGCTCGGGGATGCAGGCGATCGTGAGTGCGGCGCAAATGATCCAGACCGAAGAAGCGAAGATGGTGCTCGCTGGGGGGATGGAGTCGATGTCGCAAGCGCCGTTCACCATCCGCGGACGCGATGGATTCACTCTGGCGCCGGGTGGCAAGCTCGAAGACTCGTTGATGGTGGCGCTACTCGATTCCTATTGCGGTCTCTACATGGCGAACACCGCCGAGCTTTATGGCGAGCAGCAGGGAATCACGCGCCAGGCGCAGGATGAATTTGCCTTGCGCTCGCAGCAGGGCGCCGATGCGGCATATAAGGCGGGACGTTTGCAGGAAGAACTGACGCCAGTGCCGCTAAGAAACTCGAAGGGCGAGCCGACCGGCGAAATGCTGACTGAAGACGATCACCGACGCCCGCAGACAACGATGGAGGGGCTGGCCAAGCTGCGCCCGGCATTCGGAAAAAACGGGACCGTAACGGCAGGCAACGCGAGCGGCATCGTCGATGGCGGCGCAGCGGTGGTGATCATGTCGCTCGAGACGGCGACGAAGCGGAACATCAATCCCCTGGGACGGATCGTGAACTGGGGGATCGCGGGTGTCGAGCCGAAGCTCATGGGCCGGGGTCCGGTTCCGGCGACAAAAATTGCGCTTCAACGCGCTGGATTGACGCTCGACTACATCGACCTGATCGAGGTGAATGAGGCGTTCGCGGCACAGTATCTGGCGGTCGAAAAAGAGCTAGGCCTTGATCGCGAGAAAGTTAATGTCAACGGCGGCGCGATTGCGTTGGGACACCCGTTGGGGGCAACCGGTACGCGATTAGTGCTGACACTGTTGTATGAATTGCGCCGGCGGAAAAAGAAGTACGGCCTCGCGACAGCATGTATCGGCGGCGGCCAGGGGATTGCGATGGTAGTGGAAGGCTTTCAATAGCGTTTCACCACAGAGACACAGATAAAAGCAAATCCATCAAATTTTGTAATGCCTGCGTAGTAATTGACTCGCTTCGGGGCAAAAGTGAATCCGTGATGATCCGCGGAAAGGAAGTGTCGATGGAAATCAAGAAAGTTGGTGTTCTTGGTTGTGGACTAATGGGTTCGGGCATCGCGCAGGTCGCGGCGACGGCCGGATTCGATGTCACCGTCCTCGAACTCGACCAGAAGTATCTCGACAAGGGCTTTGCTGGGATCGAGAAGTCGCTGGCTAAGTTTGCCGAGCGTCCTCCGGAGAAAGGCGGCATCACGGCGCAACAGAAAGATGCGATCCGCGCGCGGTTGAAAGGCACGACCAACCGGCAGGACCTTGCTGATTGCGACATCGTGATCGAGGCGATCATCGAGAACGTCCAACAGAAAAAAGACATGTACGACTCACTCGACGGGATCGTGAAGCGCGAGGCGATTTTCGCGACGAATACTTCCTCGATCTCAGTGACCGAACTGATGGCTGCGACCAACCGGCCCGAGCGATTCATCGGGCTGCACTTCTTCAATCCCGTCCCGCTGATGAAATTAGTCGAGGTCGTGCGCACGATTGCAACGATAGCCGATGTGTACGGTTCGGCATATGAGTTCGCCAAGAAGCTCGGCAAGGTGCCGGTGCGCACGTCCGACAAAACCGGGTTCATCGTGAACCGGCTGCTGGTGCCGTACCTGCTGGATGCGGTGCGGGCGTACGAAGAGGGCGTGGGCTCGATTGAAGACATCGACAATGCTATGAAGCTTGGCTGCGGCTATCCGATGGGCCCTTTCACCCTACTCGACTTCGTCGGACTGGACACCACTTACTACATCACGCACGTCATGTACGACGAGTTCAAGGAGCGGAGGTTCGCGTCGCCTCCGTTATTGAAGCGGATGGTGATGGCGGGCTGGTACGGGAGGAAGACCGGCAAGGGCTTCTACGATTACGCGAATCCGGAGAAGCCGGTGGCAGGGAAGTTCTGAACTTTTTTTCTGTGGGTGGACCTGGACCGACGCGGAGGAAGATCGGTTCACTACCCGGATACAAAGAGGCGGTATGAAACGTCCGGCGCTGGTTATGACGGTGAATGTTCTGCAGACGCTGCTCGGCTTGCTCTTAGCCGGCCTCGCGGCGTACCTGATCGCGCTAACGCGATCACGAGAGATTCTGGCGGAATCGGATGCGGCGGACACAGTTCATGGCTTGTTGATCGGCGCTTTGGTGATTGGAATTCCAGCAGTAATTACCTTGATTGGCGTCGTGGGATTATGGAGCGGGCGATTCTGGGGATGGGTTTTGTCGCTGGCGACCGATATTGGATTGTTGGGATTGTTTATCTACAGCATCCTTGACGACAGATATTTCGATGCGGTGATGACCGTGATAACCGGTGGCGTTGTGTTGGCAGCTGTTCTGTTGTTGTTGCCCGCGGTGAGAAGGTCGTACTGGAACAAGACGAATGCCCAAGCGGTGACTGTTGCCAACTAACATAGGTCATCCTGAGCGCAGCGAAGGAACTATGTTGCGGTACCGCCAATACACAGATTCTTCGCTTCGCTCAGAATGACCACGCAGCTACCGCGATTGTCGTCCGCGATGATCCGCGGAGAAAGAATTTATGACCTTCGAAAACATTCTCTTTGAAAAGAAGAACGCGATCGCTTACGTCACCGTGAACCGCCCCAAGGTGCTCAACGCGCTCAACATGGCGACGATGGAGGAACTGCGGGCGGCGTTTCACGATATTAAGAACGATGCCGTGATCCGAGTCGTGATCTTCACTGGCGTGGGTGAGAAGGCGTTCATCGCAGGCGCCGATATCGGCGAACTCGCCACGCAGGATGCTGTGAGGGGCAAGGAGTACACGCATCGCGGACAGAACGTACTCAATCTGATCGAGAATCTCGGCAAACCGGTGATCGCCTGTATCAATGGATTCGCACTCGGCGGCGGATGTGAGATTGCGATGGCCTGCACCATGCGGCTGGCGAGCGACAACGCCAAGCTCGGTCAGCCGGAGGTGAAGCTAGGCATTATCCCGGGATACGGCGGCACCCAGCGTCTTCCGCGTCTGGTAGGCAAGGGGATTGCCATGCAGCACGTGTTGACCGGCGAGATGATCTCTGCCCAAGAGGCATATCGCATCGGCTTGGTGAACGAAGTGACCGCGCCCGCGGAACTGATCCCTCGCGCTGAAGCGATCGCCGCCAAGATCATTGCCAATGCGCCGCTGGCAGTGCAGTATGCGATGGAAGCCGTCAACAAGGGAATGGAAATGACACTATCCGAGGGTCTCTATCTCGAAGCAGTGTTGTTCAGCGTGGCCTGCTCAACCGAAGACAAAAAGGAAGGGACGGCTGCGTTTCTTGAGAAGCGACCGGCAAACTTCAAGGGAAAGTGAAGCTATTGAATCATTCAGTCGTTGATTCATCGGGTCCTTGAAGATCTAATGACCAATGATTCAATGAAAAAATGATTCAATAGAGCGATGCTGAAGTCTCTCCACATTGGCCGCTACGTAAGCGATCCGAAGGATCTGAGAATCCTCACCGAGTTCTTGCGGGCGATCGGCTTCGGAACGGTTGCAGGTGACGACAAGCGATCGACGATCCTCTCCGCGCCTCTCGGCTTGCTCAGCCTCAATTCTTTAGCGAAGGACTATCCGGCCGAAGTGCGCGAACGTTTGAATGATGTGAACCGATTGCTCGTGCTCGAGGTCACGAATCCGGACACGGTGTTCGAGATCGCGGAGAAACGGAAAGTGAAGATCCTGGCGGATTCAGCCAACCCCAGGACCGGGGAACGCAGCTTTTCCCTCGAATTGCCGGGAGAGATCATCGTTACGATTCACGGCCAGCCCGAAGCAATCCCGGAAGCGATCGAAGGTGACTTGGATGCATCCGGCAAGAAGTTTGCGGTCGTCGTGTCGCGCTTTAACAGCTTCATCACTGAGCGCTTGCTGCAGGGCGCGCTTGATGGACTGCGGCGAACAGGCGCACGAGGTGAAGACATCACGCTGATGCGGGTTCCGGGATCGTTCGAGATTCCCTCTGCCTCGCGCACTCTGGCAGAAACAAAGAAATACGACGCGATCATCTGCATCGGTTGCCTGCTGCGCGGCGATACTGCGCACTACGACGTCATCGTCAACGAAGTTACGCGCGGCATTGGACAGTCCGCGCAGGAAACCGGCGTTCCGCACGCTTTTGCTGTTCTAACGTGCGACACGCTGGAGCAGGCGATCGACCGCGCCGGCCTCAAGATGGGAAATAAAGGTTTCGAAGCGGCCCTGGCGGCAGTGGAGATGGCGGCACTAAAGAAAGGTGTCAGTCGTCAGGCGTCAGCCTTCAGGAACGCCAAAGGCCCGCGGAACGTCAAAAGAAAAAAGTCCAATTCCCGTTGATTCGCAGAGTGTCGTGGTGAGTTTCTTCCCGCATTTTCTGCTTGGTATGATCTCCTGTCTTATAGACTGTATCGGAAACGAATCCTCGGTCGTCAGCGTTGGGTTTGTCCGATGGCTGACTGCTGAGTGCTGAAGGTTGCCTTTGGGTACTCGACGCAAATCCCGCGAACTGACGCTGCAGATGCTCTTCCAAGCGGATATGGGCAAACAGGAGCCTGATGCTGTCCGCAAGACCTTCTGGGGCGAGCGAAACAATGTCGAGGAAGATGTGCGAGGATTCGCTGAAGATCTATTCCGAGTAGCCTGCGATCGGTCGGACGAGATCGATGGGCTGATCGAGAAGCATGCGCAGCACTGGCGCATGGACCGCATGGCCGCTGTCGATCGGAATATTCTGCGCGAGGCCGTCGCAGAATTCCTCGGCTATCCGAAGACTCCGCGCGCTGTGGTCATCAATGAGGCGCTGGAGATTGCGCGGAAATTCTCGACGCCCGAGTCGGTACAGTTTATTAACGGAGTGCTGGATAGTATCGGGAAAGAACTGCCGGATGGCGCGAGCCCCGCGGCTGACTGAAACAGTAGTCGGTACCTAGTAGCCTGTACCCAGCCAAATCAAGATCAACCTTACGACTAAAAGCCAATGCGTAGCGCCTGATTTTAGGGTGCGACGGCTATCAGGTTTGGCAAGCAAGGTGGGGCGGCCGGATCCTGGCGCGTGCACATGCTGTTGTCGGTGCCGGGATTCGTGAAGGGGACCTGCTGAATGTCTCCACCGTTCTGCGGATTCACTATGTGCACCGATCCACTCAAACAAGTCTTGGTCGGATCATTGTCTTGAAACTCCTCACATGCGGCAACGAAGACCTGGTCTCCGTCGAGTGATGCAGACGCGGCACGGGGGACTGCGTTATTGACCAGTGGAACGGTCTGGGTTGTGCCACCTGCCACGTTGAAAACGAGCACGGCGCCCACGTTCTTCGCCAGAAGAATGACCTGTGTTCCGTTGTTGATCACTTGCATGTAGATCGGCGTGAAATTTCCAAGACCGAGATCCGAAGTGGAAATGTGCGACACGCCCGTCGCGATCGGCGGCCGGCAGGTGAATTGAGTTGGATCGGTTGTAGGGTTCTGCGTGAAATGCGCCGCCAGCAACTCGATGTGCGGCGGTTCGAGTGCCATCAGGGTCTGTGTCAGTGAGGGCGCGTTCAGATTCGGATTTTGCGGACGCCCCGGATTTTCGTTGTCAGTCGTGATGAGGGCGGGGCCGCCTCCCTGGACATTGGGCAATGGGAAAATCCGAAGCGGAATTCCAGCGGTCGACCCGCTGCCAATCTTTGCCGACACTGCGCCCGGCACAGAGCAGGTCGAATACTCGCTGATCGATGCTCCGGGATCGCCAGCGACGTACGCGAAGCTGCCATCCGCAGAGAAAGCGATGTCCGTCGCGAGCGGCGAAATTGCAACTTCGCCGAGAGCGTCGAGGGTCGAGGAAACGAAAAGCTTGCCCGACGCAGAGACGATGAAAAGCTTAAGCCCGTCAGGCGAGAATGCGGCGGCCACCGCCGTGGGAATCAGAAGATCGAGGGGAGGACTAGTGCTGTGGGTGTTGTCGTAAACGTAGACCTGGCTATTGGGAATATCGGAGACGACCACTCGGTTTCCATCCTGCGAGATTGTGAGCACTTTGCCGCAAACAATGACGTTGCAGGGCGACGACGCCGAAGAGACGGTGCCGACAGTTGTGCTACTTCCAATATCCACAAACATGAGCCCTTGATCGCTGCCGAGATAGACACGACTTCCAGCGGGCACAAATTGCATGGAATTTGGAGTTCTCGGCAACTCGACAACGGTAGAGGTCGGAGTAGTTCCCGCCGTCACGTTAAACATAGCGCTCGTACAATCGAACGCGTTTCCGCAGTCGGTGGTTGCCGCCCATGCAGTCGGTGTTGGAGGCTTGGTCTGCGTGACATTGACGGCGATTGCGCCGAATGCTTGTGTCTCAGAATTGGGAAGCACTCCGTTGCTAGCAAACACAGGAAGGCTGGGCAGTATCCCGATGTTGCAACTCGGTGGAGAACACGAAGCGCTGATGGCGGCGCCTCCCGCAAATGTCTTTGCCGTGACCGTCCCTGACGAGACGGTCGCAAAATTTGGATCGCTGGTGTTCCATGTCAACGGAGGTTTGGAAACCACATTACCGAGGGTGTCGACGGCGGTGGCGGAAATGGTCTTGGTGCTTGCTGCGGCCAGGTCAAACGAATTACCAGTTCCCGATTCGAGCTGCAGCCGGATGTAACTGATCAGGCAACTGGTATAGCCCAGAGGGCTGCTGGTCACGCCTGACACGCTAGCGAACAACTGGCTAATGCCGGGAGCCTTGGCGATAATCTGGGCCTGATTGTTGGGCAGGTTGGTCGCAGTGGGGTCTATTCCCGCCACAGTTGTTTCAGTGCTGGCCCATGAGAACGGTCCGACGCTGTTAGTGATGTCCGTTCCGTTGCTGAATGCAGTTGCCTGATAGCGGAAGGCCTGGCTCTGCGAGAAACATTCAAACTCGGGAGTTCCTACCGTGGAAATTGCAACGTTATCAATATGTTGATGCACATAAACGGTGGTGATCGGGCTGCTGATTCCGTCATTAACAGCGGTCACCTGGCTTACTCCGGTCACGCCTGGAGTGCACACTATGGGAGTAGTCAGCGAGTCCCAGGAGCCCGCGCAAACAAGCCCGTTGTTGGAGATAGTCAGGGAAGCGTTATTGCTCGAAATGAAATGCGTTCCGCTGGTGAGGGTTTGTCCCAGCCCGTTCTTCGCGGTCGCAGTAAACTGCTGGGTTGCTCCGATGTCCATTGAGACATTCCCTATAGGGTTCAGGGAGACGCTAACGACCTGCCGACTGCCTTGATTGTTGCTGCTTTTACCGACGCAACCGGTAAGGGCGGCTAGAAAAGCCAGGGCCATGACTATAAAAGCGCGGGAACCGCAACGATCCATGAATCCTCCTCGCGGCCGTTTACCAGACGCGAGCTTGATGTGGGGCGGAAAACTGTCAGTGTAGAAGGTCATCGGGATTTTCGGCAAGGCAGGCTTCACGGTTAAAGTTTCACCGTACTGACATCCCCCGCAGGTTCCCCTTCAATCCGATACCGCATTGGGACCTGTAACTTTGAAACTCGAACTGATCTTGGAGCCAGGATTTTCTGGGTTGAAACTGATTTCTAAGATGCGGCTGGCAAAGGTTGACGATGTGCAAGACAGTTGCTATTATCGTTAGGTTCCGCGAGTTAAGTCTGGCTTGCCTGTGTGACGGTAGCTTGTTGCGGTACGCGACCTGCGGCAGCGACAAGTTCCGGGAAATTCTTGGCTGAGCTTTGAAGAAATACGAACTCGGTCGGTTGCGTGATCGAGTACGCCCTCGCTGAAACATCCTGCGAACACCTTAGCGCCCTGAGTTGTGGGAATCACGCGAGGCTATGCGGGAAAAGCAGACGAAACGGAGCGCCTCTGGGCCGGAAACGGTCGGGCGTGGCGTCACCGTCGTCGGCCATTAGTCAGATCGGGTAACCGAAAATTTCTCACCGGCATTGTGCGCGGGAGAGTATGGCTGGGCGCTGCAGCCTATGCCAGACCGTGAGACGAGGAAAAGTGTCTCGCGCGAGTTTGGCTGCGGCCTGAGGAGAGGCAAAAGAGTGCCGACATTCAATCAATTAGTGCGAGCAGGCCGCGAGAGGCCCCGTTACAAGACGGCAAGTCCGGCGCTGCAATCTTGTCCGCAGAAGCGCGGTGTGTGCACACGCGTGTATACCCAAACGCCCAAGAAGCCGAACTCGGCGCTGCGGAAAGTGGCGCGCGTTCGCCTGACCAACGGCATTGAAGTCACGACCTACATCCCGGGCGTTGGCCACAACCTGCAGGAGCACTCGATCGTGCTGATCCGCGGCGGCCGTGTGAAGGATCTCCCGGGCGTGCGGTATCACGTGGTGCGCGGCACGCTCGATGCGACCGGTGTTGCCAACCGACAGCAGGGCCGCTCGAAGTACGGCGCTAAGCGCCAGAAGAAGGGCTAACGGAAAACATGCCTCGAAAAGGACATATCGCGAAGCGCACGGTCGAGCCGGATCCGGTCTACGGATCGGACCTGGTGACAAAGTTCATCAACTCGATGATGTGGCAGGGCAAGAAGTCGACTGCTGAAGGCATCTTCTATAAGTCGCTCGAGAAACTTCAGGAAAAGGGCGGCGATGAGGCGTTGAAACTCTTTAAGAAAGCAGTCGAGAACGCGAAGCCGCTGCTCGAAGTTAAGACGCGACGAGTGGGCGGCGCAAACTACCAGGTGCCGATCGAGGTCGGCGCTGATCGCCGGACTTCCTTGGCCATCCGCTGGATCGTGACCTACGCCCGCGAGCGTGGTGAGAAGGGCATGATCGACAAGCTTTCGAACGAGTTGCTGGACGCCGCCAATGGCAAAGGCGCCGCAATCAAGAAGAAAGAAGATGTTCACCGCATGGCGGAAGCCAATAAGGCTTTCGCGCACTATCGGTGGTAAGAGGCCCGAGGCCCGCATCCGCAAGCTTCCAGCTATTAGCTAGAGCCAGAAGCTAAAAGCTCATAGCTGGTTTTTGAGCCCCAGAAACCAGAAAGAAGAGTAGAGAAAGAAAGTGGCGAGACAAGTTCCATTAGAGCGTTGCCGAAATATCGGCATCATGGCGCACATTGACGCCGGCAAGACCACGACGACGGAGCGCATCCTGTTCTATACCGGCAGGACGCATCGCATCGGCGAGGTCCATGAAGGCACCGCCACGATGGATTGGATGGAGCAGGAGCAGGAGCGCGGCATCACCATCACGTCGGCCGCGACCACCTGCACTTGGCGTGACATCCGAATCAACATCATTGATACGCCCGGCCACGTTGATTTCACCGCCGAGGTGGAGCGATCTCTCCGTGTGCTCGACGGCGCGGTCGCGGTATTTGACGCCGTTCACGGCGTGCAGCCGCAGTCCGAAAAAGTGTGGCGTCAGGCTGACAAGTATGGCGTCCCGCGAATTTGCTTTATTAATAAGATCGATAAGATGGGTGCCGATTTTGAGCATGCCGTCGATACCCTCCGCAAGCGCCTCAATGCCAAGCCCGTCGCGATTCAGATCCCCATCGGACAAGAAGATAAGTTCAAAGGCGTCGTCGACCTGATCGGGATGAAAGCGATCGTCTGGAAAGACGAGACGATGGGGGCGGAGTACGTCACCGAAGAGATCCCTGCGGAATTAAAAAAGAAGGCGGAGGCGTTTCATACGCAGCTGGTCGAGACCGTCGCCGAGAATGACGACGAGATTCTGCACAAATTCCTCGAGGGAGAGACGATCAGCGCCGAGGAACTGAAGGCTTCCCTTCGACGTTCGACGATTAGCCTGAAGCTGTTCCCGGTGGTGGTTGGAACTGCGTTTAAGAACAAAGGTGTGCAGCCGCTGCTGGACGCGGTCGTGGATTACCTGCCCTCCCCACTCGATACGCCGGAGACGCATGGATTGAATCCGGAAACCGGAAAGCCGGAGGTTCGCCATGCAGACGACAAGGAACCGTTCTCTGCCCTGGCGTTCAAAATCATGGCGGACCCGTATGTCGGCCAGTTGACGTTCATCCGCGTGTACTCGGGGCAGCTCAAGTCGGGCGACTCGGTGATGAATGCCCGCACGCAGAGGCACGAGCGGATTGGACGCTTGCTGAAGATGCACGCCAACAAGCGCGAGGACATTCAGGAAATCTTGGCGGGCGATATCTGCGCTGCGGTCGGTCTGAAAAACGTCGGGACCGGCGATACGATTTGCGACGAAAAGCACCCGATCCTGCTTGAGTCCATCGAGTTTGCGGTGCCCGTTATCTCGGTGGCTGTAGAGCCGAAGACGAAAGCTGATCAGGAAAAGATGGGCATGGCGCTCTCGAAGCTGGCCCAGGAAGATCCCACCTTTAAGGTTCATACCGATCCCGACAGTGGACAAACCATCATTAGCGGAATGGGCGAGCTGCATCTGGAAATCATCGTCGACCGCATGATGCGCGAGTACAAGGTTGAGGCCAATGTCGGCAAGCCGCAGGTCGCATACCGCGAGACCATCCGCAAGCACTCTGAGGCGGAGGGCAAGTACATCCGGCAGACGGGCGGGCGGGGACAATACGGCCACGCGAAGATTCGGCTGGAGCCGAACGAGCCGGGTAAGGGCTACGAGTTCATCAACGAAATTGTCGGCGGCACGGTGCCGAAGGAATACATCAAGCCTATCGATCAGGGTATGCAGGAGGCGATGGAGGGCGGCGTCCTCGCCGGCTATCCCATGGTCGATGTGAAGGCGACGCTTTACGACGGCAGCTACCACGACGTCGACTCGAACGAAATGGCCTTCAAGATCGCCGGTTCGATGGCGTTCAAGGAAGCAGCACGCAAGGCAAGCCCGGTCATTCTCGAGCCAGTAATGGCGGTCGAGGTCGTCACGCCCGAGGATTTCGCGGGCACGATCATGGGCGACTTGAGTTCGCGTCGCGGTCGCATTGAAGGTATGGAACACCGCGCCGGTTCGCAGGTCATCAAGGCAATCGTGCCGCTTGCGGAAATGTTCGGATATGCGACGCACATGCGTTCTTCAACGCAGGGGCGCGCTGAGTACTCGATGCATTTCGCGCGGTACGAGGAAGCTCCGCGGTCGGTAGCCGAGGAAATTATCGGCAAGACGCAGGGAAAGACGGCGAGCAAGTAATTGTTGCTGGACAGATTCCTTCCGCGGCTGAAGCTGCCCCGGGTTGTTAAGGTTTTGAGCGAAGAGCTAGAGGCGAAGAGCCAATCGCGAACAGAGCTGAGGAAAACATGGCAAAAGAGAAATTTGAGCGGACAAAGCCGCATTGCAACGTAGGGACGATTGGTCACATTGATCATGGGAAGACGACGTTGACGGCGGCGATCACGAAGGTTCTGCAGAAGCACAATCCGAAGATCGTGTTCCGGTCGTTTGATTCGATCGACAACGCGCCGGAAGAGAAGGCGCGCGGGATCACGATTGCGACGGCGCACGTCGAGTATGAGACGGCGAACCGGCACTATGCGCACGTGGATTGTCCGGGCCACGCCGACTACATCAAGAACATGATCACGGGCGCGGCGCAGATGGACGGCGCGATTCTGGTGGTGGCGGCGACCGATGGTCCGATGCCGCAGACGCGCGAGCACGTGCTCTTGGCTCGCCAGGTGGGTGTGCCTTACATCGTGGTGGCGCTGAACAAGTGCGATGCGGTGGACGATCCGGAGCTGCTCGACCTGGTTGAGCTCGAAGTGCGCGAGTTGCTGAAGTCGTATCAGTTCCCGGGCGATGACGTGCCGGTGATCCGGTTGTCGGCTCTGGGCGCGTTGAACGGGGAAGAGAAGTGGGAGAAGCAGATTGACGCGTTGATGGAGGCGGTCGATAAGAGTGTGCCGCAGCCGCAGCGGGAGCTCGATAAGCCGTTCCTGATGCCGATCGAGGATATCTTCTCGATTTCGGGCCGCGGCACGGTGGTGACGGGACGAATCGAGCGCGGGAAGATCAAGGTAGGCGAGGAAGTGGAGATTGTGGGCTTCCGCGAGACCAGGAAGACGGTCGTGACGGGCGTCGAGATGTTCAAGAAGCAGCTGGATGAAGGCATGGCGGGTGACAACGCCGGACTGCTGCTGAGAGGTATTGGGAAAGAAGACGTAGAGCGCGGGATGGTGTTGGCGAAGACGGGCTCAATCACGCCGCACACCAAGTTCAAGAGCGAGGTGTACATCCTGACGAAGGAAGAGGGCGGGCGGCACACTCCGTTCTTCAAGGGATACCGGCCGCAGTTTTACCTACGGACAACGGACGTGACAGGAGTGGCGGAGTTGCCTTCGGGGACGGAGATGGTGATGCCTGGAGACAACGTGAGCCTGGTGATTGAGCTGATCACGCCGGTGGCGATGGAGAAAGGATTGCGCTTCGCCATTCGTGAAGGCGGCCATACGGT
>Ga0126381_100000443_pt1 | contig 45394 bp, 83 predicted proteins | sample PanSoiMetPlot_28_FD_96465 | JGI IMG/M metagenome (GOLD analysis project Ga0126381, IMG submission 96465) | Tropical forest soil microbial communities from Panama - MetaG Plot_28 | ecosystem: Environmental > Terrestrial > Soil > Tropical forest > Bulk soil | place: Panama | collected 2016-02-17 | reverse complement strand
TCGCAGACGCGGTAGAGCTCGCCTGCGATCTTCACGTCAACGTGCTCGACGTATGAGCGTGACTCGCAGTTCACGCACGGCGTAGCAGTGAGTGTTTCCATCGTGGTTCCTCCTTGTGTGTAGTTCTGGCCCCTGTTGAGCCGTGAAGCCCCGCGAGCAGCGGGGCCATGTGACTAGAGCGTCTCTACGGGAACGCGCCTACCGTCGCGCAGGACGCCGAATGCGAATGAGCGTGAGCCGCACTCGAAGACGACGCGGACCGCCTTTGCGGTGTAGCCCGGGTGGATGAGCACACGATGTATGTGTGAGCTCGTCTCCTGAGCGGAGCGATGGATCGTGAAAATCTGCTCGAAACTCAGATCGGCAGTACCAGTCATTGCAGGTTCCTCCTTGTGTTGTGTGTGACCGTGGGAGCCGCTAAGCGGCTCCGTCTTCGAGCTCCGAGCTCCACATACTGAGCTCGTCTCCGAGCCGTTCGAGGAGCTCGCGCTGACGTTCTGAGTAGCGCTGAATGATGAGCTCGTCATCCGTGCCGAACCTGAGCGCTTCCGCGTCGTATGCGAGGAAGCCGAGCAGGCCTGCAGCGCTCTCGTCCGAGTCAAGCGCGTGAAGCGGGGAGGGCCAGAAGTCTTCACCCTCGATAGTCGCGGAGCGACCCTCCGCCATGAGCCAGAGCGCATAGCGGAGCTCGTGCTTCCCGTCGCGCGTCCTGCCTGTCTCCCACAGGTCGAGCCGTGCCTCACAGGCAGACGGGAAACCGTTCGGGGTCCAGGTGTTCAGGTGCTCGTACATTGCGTTTCCTCCTTGTGTGTTTGGCCCCTGTTGAGCCGTGGAGACCGCCGAAGCGGTCTCAGTCATTCAGGCTTTCTGCGAGCTCGTCCCAGTTCACGTCATCGAGCGAATAGGGCTCGGTCTCGAAGCCGTTCGGCGCGAGCTCGCGCACGAACGATTCGAGCTCGGCCGCCGCGTTAGGCCGCGCAACGATGCGCATGGTTTCGTGGTAGAGCGGCTCCTCATTCATGAGCCAGAGCCCGACATTCCACGTTTCATAGTTCGTCCAGCCGTTATAAGTCTGATCCGACATGGTTCCTCCTTGTGTGTGTGACCGTGGGAGCTCCCGGAGGAGCTCCAGCGCTTACGACCGTGCGAGGGTCTCGCGGATGATGCGAACCTTCCGCTCCGTCTGGATCGGCAGAGCGGCAGCCTGGAAACGCTCGTAATCGAAGCGCGCATTGTCGCGCTTGAGAGCTCCGCCGACTGCGTCCACGACGAGCCGAAGGGTTGAGGCTGAGTGTCCCTCAGCATCGCCCGTCGTCTCGATGATGCTCTCGACTTCCGCGAGAGCGGCAGCGATCGCCCGGTAATCCTTGCGTGACATCGTGTGTTCCTCCTTGTGTGAGTGTGGCCCCTGTTGAGCCGTGGAGCTCCACTCGCGTGGAGCCCGTGCGCTACTGGGTGCGAGCTCGGAGCTCGGCCTTCCCGGCTGCCTGCTCGTCTTGGATGCGCTCCAGCGCTTCCGTGCAGAACAGGTGCGAACCCATCGCGCAGAAGCCGAGAAACGAGCCATCGAGCTCGGAGCGATGCTCTAGGCGAAACTCGATGTAGGGCTTCAGCGCGAGCGACTCGACAACGTGACTTGTGATCGTGAACACGCCGAGCCCCTCGATATGGGTGGACGTATGCGCTGCCATGGTTCCTCCTTGTGTGAGTGTGTGACCGTGGATCGGGAGGAGCTCGGCTCCCCACGACAGGGAGCCTTCCCGTCCCCATTCGACTGGTGATCACGAGCGGACGAGCGGAGCTCTCCCCAGTCAGCGCCGAAGCGCTCCGCCGTCGCGGTCGTCAGGGTCAAGAGAGCTCCTCCGCTTGGATCGTGATCCAGGGTAAGGAGGAGGAAATATGGAGGTTTCAAGGTGCGCGAAACCGAGCGGCAGGAGCTCGCAGCCAATGAGGGCCAACACGCGGACGGGTCTAACCGTCCCACGGAGGGAGACCGCTCGGCGGAGCTCGTGACGCTCGGTTTTCAAGGTTCAGCGTCGGCAGTCGTGCCCGACGAGTCACAGAGTGAAACACAAAGTTACACCCTGCCTGACACGTATGAGTTATTCGAGGGGCCAGACGATGGACGCTGTCGAGTCATCAAGCCAGACGGCTCGCGCTGCAGGGGGACACGCTCGCACAGGTTCGGCGGGCTCTGCGCTGGGCATGCTGGAACGGGCATAGCTCGGGATCCTGGACGCTTCTCGAAGCAGGGCCACGAGCAGAAGAGAGCCCGCGCTAGAGCTCGCGCAACGTTGGGCATCAGCGCCAGACGAGCGGCAAGCCCCCTGCAAGCGGCGCGCGTCGCTGCGCAGATTCGCGCGGAAGACTTCGCGGCTGCGATCGTGGACGCGCCGCTAGACGACGACGAGCTCGGCACAATCGCTAGGCAACAAGCGGCCTTGCGGGCTCTGGAGCTCCTCTATCCGCCGAGCTCTGCGTCGATCAGCGTGGAGCTCCCGAGCTCGGCTGAGGAGCTCGGATCCATGTCGTGGCAGGCGATGCAGGAGCTCGCGGCAAGCCTGCTGGAGGGCCAGAGCCAGCCAGAGCCACCCTCCCTAGATCCCGCATCAATACAGGGCTAGCGAGCCTGCAGCGATCCCTGAGACCGCCGTATTTGAGCGGCGGAGCTCGCGGCCAGCTGGAGCGGCCGAGCTCGGGCCCGGGCCCGGAGGGTGGCCCACCCCCGCGCGCGCGCGAAAGACGGCAGGATCCGCTTGCCAGCCCCACTTCCGGCGAGCCTGGGGCCCTGGGGCCCTGGGGCTTGGGGGCCAGGCTCGGTAACGCGAGAGAGGGGGTTCGGTAACGCTATGCCCTTGACAGCGGCCGAGAAGCAGAAGGCCTACCGCGACCGGCAACGGGAGCAGGCGGAGGTCTTGGACGAGGAGCGCGAGCAGGAGATCCGGGATCGTTTCGGCTACGCGAAGTCGGAGACGAGCTCGAAGGCGGAACGGGATGCGCTGGCGGCGAGGATCGTCGCCCGGGTGAAGTTCGTGGCTCTCGATCCGGTGCTCTTCCCGAACCAGCGTCAGGGTGATCTGCGGCCGTAAGGGGGTGGTGCTCGATGTACCCGCCCTCGATATGAAGATCCGGGCGACGGCACGGCCTGTCCGGCGACTCGCTGCAGCGCCCGCCGTCGGCACCACCGACCGTCGCCCGGAGAGAAGAAAGGAGAAGCGATGACGGAGAGCGCGGCGAAGCCGGGGGTCTGCAAGGTCAGGCTTTCGACGGGGACGGAGGACTGGGTGGCGGGTGCGGATACGGTCGCGAACGCTTGCGTTTTGGCGGCGGCGGTCTTCGCGGAGGCGGGTGTCTCGCTGCTGATCTACGACGACACCGACACGCCGGTCGCGGCGATCGGCTACCAGCCGCAGGCGGTGCAGGAGTGACCCATCGTCTGCAGGTCTCGGTCTCGGAGGAGGTCTTCTCCTGGTTGACGAAACGTGCACAGGCGGGGTCGAGTTCGCTCTCGGGTGAGGCGGCGAAGATGCTGGAGTTCGCGAAGGCCTCGCTGGAAGCGGAGACGCCGTTCTCGAACTTGCCGGTGGCCGACGTCGCGCATTCGCTGATGCCGGTCGATGAGCTCAGCGAGATGCGCAGCGCGATCGACGCGGGTGTCGGTCTGCCGCAGCAGGTCGAGCTCAAGCCAGCGTCGCACCGCCAGGTGATGCTCGGTAAGGTGCCCTGAGAGCGGGCGGTCCCGCCTCTTCAGGGGGTCCCTTCCCGAGGGTTGCGCGGTAGCCGGGGCCGTCCGTTTCTTCTCGTTCCTGGCATCCTGTTGCTACGGGAGTCCCGGTGGAGGAGATACTGGAGTGGGACGAGGACCTGACCGGCCTCGGCTGGCCGGTCTGCCCCGACTGTTTCGACTTCATGTTCAACACGCCCGGCCTGCTTGAGGCGTGTGCGGCGGTCGGCCAGAACCACAACAAGGACACGGACGAGGTCTTGCGTTCGGTGGTAGACGAGCACCACCGCCAGGGGCACCCGGCCTAGCGGACGAGCGCGTCTGCCAGGTAGACGCCGAAGCTGGTGGCGAAGAGCGCCCAGACGAGCGGCGGTGTCCGTCGCCAGCCGAGCCGGATCAGGATGAAGGAGACGCCGAAGATCGCGCCGCAGAGGAAGGCGATCCCGGTTCTCATCCCCGCCCGAGCGGCGCGAGCAGGAGCGTCTTCCCGTTTGCCTCGAAGATCGCCCGCAGGTGGACGAGCAGCGCGGCCATCGCCTCGCTGTCAGAGTCGTAGCCGCTGAGACCGATTCCGCCGCGCTCGGCGGTGTCGAGGAAGACGATGCACTTGTCGCCGGGCTTGGTCTCCGGGTCGTGCTCGATCGCCTCGATCGCGCGGCTGCTGATCCGGGTCAGCCGGTCGTGTGGCTCGTCTTCGGTTCGGCGCACGTCCCGTTCGCTCATACCGTGCCGCCCTGTCGGCGCGGGACGGGCTCGGTAGACCAGCGTGTCTGCTCGATCCGCAGTCGGAGCCGTTGCAGTTCCGCCTCGTCCGGTCTGACGATCCTTCCCTCGAAACTGTCGAGGTAGGCGGTCAGGGCGTCATCGAGCAGTTCGATCTCGCGCAGGCTGAAGCGCATGCGGACATCCCGTTTCACGACGGCCAGACGACTTCTTCGCCGCGCAGTTCACGTCGGTGGTTCTCGAAGTTGTCGGCCACGATCTGCGCCCAGTCGTCGTCGGGCCGCTGCCCAGCTGCCAGTCCAAGCACGAGCTCCTCGACTACGTCGAGCAGCGAGGCGAGGGCGCGTTGCTCGGCCTCAGACATTCCACTCCCTCTGGTAGCGCTCGATCGCCTCTCGCGCCGTCGGCGGCAATGTGAAGCGGTGTTCGTGGCTCGCTGATCAGGAGCTCCGCCGCCCGCGCTCGTGCGATCCAGTTGCGGGCGATCAGCCAGCCGCGTCCGTTCTCGCGCCGGTCGGCGCACTCGTCGGCCAGGTCGTCAATCGTGATCGTCATCTGCTGCTCCTAGATGTCGTCGCCGCCCGTTCACTCATACCGCACCGCCGCAAAGAGTGGGAGTCGCGCCCTCGCCGCCTTTTGACTCCCTCAGGGATGAGGCGCTCTCAGGCGTTCGTGTCGTCATCCCCAAATCCCGTTCACTCATACCGCACCGCCAGGAAGACGACGGTCTTCTTGTCGGGCGCGATCAGCGCCGTCACGTCCCACTCGGGACGCAGCGCCTTCCATTCGTCCATGTGACGAGTGAACCATTTGTCCACGACGACGCGCTCGATCATCGTGCGCATTCGGGGCATAGCTGCGAGTGGTAGCGGCCGGTGAACCCGAACCCGAGCGCGTACGTCGGGATGACGGGGTCGCCCGGCTTGACATCCTCGGGCGGGATGTCGATCACGGTTGTCGTCTCCGGGTCGAAGTGGAACACGCGACCGCAGTCGTAGCAGCGGACGGCGACGACGACTTTCATTGCGGCCCGCGCCGTCTCTTGCGCCGTCGATCGAACATGTCCCAGACGAAGTCGAGCGCGATCATGATCGCATCGAGCATCAGGGCAGCATCTCCGGTCGTCGGCGCATGGCTTGTTGGTAACGGCGACTGGTCAGCGCCACCCCGCAGGCGACCCCGATCGCGAAGGCGGCGAGCATCGCCCCGATGACGACGAGCGCGATCACTTCTTCGCTCCCGGCTTCGCTCGCGGCTTTCTCGGTGTTGCCTGCAGAGCACCCATCTGCTCCTCGTTCCGGTAGCGCAACCAGATCCCGTACATCGTCGTGCCACCGTTGTCGAACTGGGAGACCTTGACCTCCCAGTGCTCGTCGCCGCTCGTGCGCCGCATCAGGGTGCGCTTCGCGTTGTAGGCGGGGCTCGGTGAAGCGTAGGCACGGACCCGGGCCCAGCGCCCGGGGCTCTGCTTGACCGTCACGATCGTCGCGTCGTAGATCCCCGTCTGTGTGTGGTCGGGCGGTGCTTCCCAGACGAGCTCGACGGGCGGCGTCTCGTCGCGCTTGCGGCCGGGGCTCATAGCTTGCCGAGCTTCTGCTCCCGGCTCAGCCCCCGGTCGTAGTCGGAGGCGATGATCCGCGCCATCGCCCAGCCGGTGTTCGAGCTCGCGTAACGGGCCGCCTCGCGCGCCTTCTGCAGCATCAGTTCGGGCGGCGTCTTGATCAGCACGTCCTGAATCCGTTTCATCTCGACCAGGTCGCCCTTCTCCTGGAAGACGATCCCGAGCGCTCGGATCAGGATGTGGTTCTGCCCGTGCCGCATCCCGAAGGTCGAGGCCTTCATCGCCTGCAGCGACGGGTCGAGCGCGTCCTTGCCGTCGGGCTGCTTGCGTCCGAACGCTTCATCGAGCGCGGCGATCGCGGAGATCTGCTCCGGGTAACGCTCGTTCGCTGCCTGCGCGGTCACCTTGTAGCCGTGCTTCGCCGTCCGCTTCTCGATCGCCAGCGCGTCCGGCTCCTGCGCCGCCAGGCGGGCGCGGAAGGTGTAGAAGGGATGGATCGCCTTCTTGTCGCGGTTCTTGTGCAGGAAGAAGCGCGCCTCGCTCGCGCGGTCGAGCCCGGAGTAGACAGAGGCCCAGACTGTCTTCTTGCCGACCAGACGGCAGGCCTCGTAGCGCTGCTGGCCGTCGAGGATCGCGAAGATCGCGCCGTGCCGACGCTCGGAGACGTCGATCGTCCCGACCAGCGATTCATCGAAGGCGGCGGCGGTGCGGCGAATGAACGGCCAGTCGGGAGGCCGCTGGTACTCGTGGTCGATCAGGAGCGCCTCGATCGCGAGTTGCCTGACCTCGAACGGCCAGTCTCCCTCGATCGGCTTGCCGACATGCACGACCTCGCCGGGCAGACCGCGCGCCTCGCGCACGAGCGCGAACCAGGCGTCGGTCTTGTCGTCGGCTTGCTCGACTCGCTCCGCGACCTCGCTCCAGACTTCTTGGTAACGGGGCTCGACCCAGTGCCGTTGCGTTAGCCGATAGACGCTGCCGGTCGTCAGGTCGGGCGTGATGTTCGAGTGCCCGGACTGGCGGGCGACGAGTGCCCCGACGTTCGCCAGGTCGGCGCGGACGCCGTTGCCGTTGATCCCGCCGACGGACTTCAGCGCCTGGTCGAGCCGTTCGTACAACTCGTCCGCGACCTTCTGCCGGTTCTCGCTGCGGATCCGCAACGACTCGCGCTGCGCCTTCTGTCGCCGCTCGACCACGGCGCGGTCCATCTTGCGCCGGGTGGTCACCTTGCCGTTCGTCGTTGCCTTTAGGACACCCGCGTTTCGCAGTTCGGCGGTCATGTTCGCGACCGCCCGTCCGCCGTGCGCCGTCCCGGTGAGAGTTAGGTTCTTCCCGTTGAGCTCAACGAACTCGCCCTTCGGGTTGCGAACACGGAAGTGTCCGCCGCGTGTCTTCTCCAGCGCGTAGCCGCGCTTGAAGCGGGCGACCAGCTGGTCGAGCTCCTTCGAGCCTGTCGGTGCTGCAGGCATATTGGGGTCGTCCTTTCCTTCGCTGCTGGGCTGCTGCGGTGACCTGGAAGTAAACCAAGTCGAGCGGCTGCCCGTGGGCGGCTACCATCCGGGCCGACCAAGTTCCTCCTTGTGGCCTCCTTCTGGAGGTTTGGTTCTTGGCTCGTCGGTGGGGCGGGGATCCTCGGACCCCCGCCCTCCGATCATCTAGCGCTCGCCCTGGTCGAAGCAGTCGAGGCAGAGCCAGCGTCCGCTCGGTCTGCGCCGCCCGACGTACTTGGGCTCGTTGCAGCAGGCGCAGATCCCGTGCTGGCGGTACTCGGCCCAGCGATGCCAGGCCTCGCGGGCGAGGTGTTCGAGCGTCGTCGTCACTGGTCGAGTCTCAGGAGCTCCTCCAGGGCTTTCGGGCCCCGGGAGCCGTCCGTCTTCTTCAGCCCGCGCAGCGTCGAGGCCGGGATGTCGAGCGCTTGCGCGATCGCCTTCTTGCTCGCGCCTCCGTCGTACGCCTTCTGCACGGTCGCGATCGCCGCCTCCTGCATCCGCTTGAGAGCTCCGTCGAGCGTTCGCAGGACGCTCATGTGGTCGCCGTGGCGCTGGTTCTCTATCGCCATGTCGAGCAGTTCTTGCGCCTCGCTGAGGTGTCCGTAGATGTCGGTCACCGTTCCTCCTTGTGTCGTGTTTCGTGCGGGTTGCACAGACACATTTTCGCAGATCGGTGCAACTGTTCTCTGCGGAGGCAACGAACTAGCCGGCCATTTGCAGGGGCTTTCTAGTTGTCCGTCTTGACGACTTGGCTCAGCTAAGCGAAACGAGATTTTACAAACGTCTTCAGGGGAGGCAACATGAGCATTCACCTCTCGGCGGGCGATGCGGCGCTCTGGCTGGTCGCGATCGCGCTCTGGATCGGCGTTCTCTTCGGGACGGACTTGATCTGATGGCGAAGGTCACGATGATCAACTCGGTGGGCGAGCACGTCGCCGGGGCCGAGGTCGAGCTCGACCCCGAGACCGCTGACCGCTTCATCCTCTTGGGCTACGCCGAGGGCGATCTCTCCCGCGCCTACGACCACGACGAGGTGGCGGCGATCGAGGCGAGCTCGCAGGGGGTGGACGTCTGATGACATCGCAGCACTACAACCTGGCGCTGCAGGAGTTCTGGAGGGGAACGATCGGTGACGTGACTGCGGCGGGCACGACGATCAAGGTGCGGCTGATGCGCACTGCCGCCTACACGATCTCGCAGGCGCACCAGTTCGCCTCCTCGCTCCCGGCCGCGATCGTCCCCGACGTCGTGCTCGGGACGAAAGCCGCGAACGGCGGTGGGGGAGCCGACCCCGGCTGCTTCGACGCAGCCGACGCCACCTTCACCGCCGTTCCGGCCGGAGCGGCGATCGACTGCCTGGCCGTCTTCAAGGACACCGGCAACCCGGCGACCTCGAACCTGCTCTTCTATATAGATGGCTTCACGGTGACGCCGAACGGCGGCGACATCACCGTCCAGTGGCAGAACTCCGTTCCTTGGATCGCCAAGCTCTAGGAGGCTGACGTGGCCGTCGTCGGCGTCTCGGGAGTCTGGCCCCCCGGCGCGAACGTCACGATCGTCGGCACGTTCCTGGTCGGGACCGGGCGTGATGTCGGCTACACACCGCCCGGCAGTCAGTTCGGGACGCCGACCGTCACGGTCAAGGCACCGGCCGGACAGGTCACGGGCATTCCCTCCGCCCAGGCCTTCGGTGCCCCGACGCTCAAGACGGGAGCGGTCCGCGTTGCCGTCGGAGCGGTCGCCTCCGCGCAGGCGTTCGGTGCGCTGAAGTTCGCGCTCGGTGTTCGCGGCCCAGCTGTCGCGAGCGCCCAAGCCTTCGGGGTCGTCGCAATCAAGACCGGCCCGGTCACGATCCCGGTTCAAGGCGTTCCGTCTGCGCAGGCGTTCGGAACGGCGGGGCTCCAGGTCTACATCGTCTGGTTGCATCCCGAACTCTGCACCGACCTGGCTCTCACGCTCGATGTCGAGACCGATCTCACGCTTGCGCTCGACCAGGAGAGCGACATCACTCTTCAACCAGCGGGGTGCACATGACCGTCGGCTACGTGCAGCAGACTTGGACGGACGGTTCCACGCCGGTTGACTCGTCGCACATGTCGCACATCGAGGCGGGGCTCGGCCTGCTCGATTCGGGCAAGGTTGACACGAACTCGGTTGTCGCCACGGGCAGCAACCTGCTCACGAACAGGCTGATCTCGACCGACGCGCAGTACGCGCTCCAGATACGCGGCGAGGGAAAGATCATCTGGGGTCCGGGCGGCGCGGCGGGGGCGGACACGATGTTGCTCCGCATCGGCGCTAAGCAGTTATCGGTCGGTCAGGGTGGTTGGCCGTGTGCCCTGAACATCCTCTCCGACACCACGCTCTGGCCGTTCACGCTCTACGACAACGCGGCCCAGAGCTACCCGTTCCTCTACATCGACATCAACGGGCGGATCAACTGGGGACCGAAGAGCGTCGCGACCGACACCAACCTGTATCGCTCGGCGGTGAACACGCTGAGAAGCGACGGCAACTTTCAGATGGGCGGGTTCCTTTCGATGGTTGGGGGTGCCCCCATCTACAGCCGTGCGGGCTCACTGGGTGCCTTCATCCTCAACGTGTCGGTAAACGCGGACGCCAACGATCGCTTCACGCTTGGGAACGACGGCAAAATGAACTGGGGTCCGGGCACTGCGGCGACCGACACCGACCTCTTCCGCGCTGGTGCTGCGACACTCAAGACCGACGGGTCGCTGATTGCCGCGCAGGGGTTCAACGCAGCCGGGATGGCGGCGGCAGGCTCGTCTGCGCTACAGACTTCGGTTGCCGGTGACACGAACCCCCGTCTCAACGTGCAGGCTGGCGGGACGATCTTGTGGGGGCCAGGGAACGCTGCGACCGACACAGATCTCTACCGCTATGGGGCGGCTTCGCTCGGCACCGACGGCAAGCTGGTCAAGTTCAGCACTGTCGCGACCGACGTAGCGTTCGCGACTGCGGGCGCAACGACCGACGGCAACTTCACTTGGTACACCCGCAAGGACGGTCAGATGTGGTGGGGTGCCGGTGCTGCGAGTGCCGTTGACACGAACCTCTACCGCACGGCGGCGAATCAGTTGAAGACCGACGGGGTCTTTGGTTCCGGGCTGCAGATCTTTGGTTCGTGGGGTGTTGTCAACGGACAGGTCAGGGTTGGAGACATCGGTGGTTATGCCGGATTGCAGTTCGGCACTGCGGCCGACACGAACCTCTACCGGACCAGCGCGTCAGTCCTGAGCACTGATTCGGTGCTGTGCAAGTCGAACTACGGTGTCGCAGTCGGCAACGCCGGGTCCGTGAACAAGCGCGTCCAGGGCGGCGTCATCGCAGGGACGACCGACGCGAGCGGCCAGTTGACGGTCACGTTTCCGGTCGCGTTCGGCGCAACACCGGACACGGTCGTCGCGATGAACGGCAACCAGGGGCAAGCCGCGTTCCAGTGCGACATCGCACCGGGGAATATCTCCTCGACCATCGCCAGGGTCAGGGCGGTCACTATCTCCGGTGGTAACTGGTCAGCGCTTGCGAACACGACGGTCACGATCAACTGGTTCGCGATCGGCAACTACTAGGAGGAGAGACGTGCGCATCAGCGTCCACATAGACCTCGCTCCAGAAGACACCTGGACGATGCCGACGACCGAAGCGGCCGACGCCGTTCTCAAGGCTCTGGGTGGCGACGAGACGAAGGACTTCTGCGAGGTGCTCGCCCACGCGAGCGGCAACGCCGGAACGCTGCCGCCGCCTCCCGTCGCCCCAGCGGTCTGATGCTGGAACTGCTCAAGGTGATCGTGCAGCCGGTCGTGCTGGAGCGCGATCAAGACGGCCGGATCGTCGGTGAGAAGCTCGGCCAAGCGACCCCTTGCTACAGCCTTGAGGAGGTCATCGTCTTCATGCACGGGCTCGACCAACAGATCAAAACCGAGAACCGCTTAGGGGAGGAGGTTGCCCTCGATGGCGAAGTCCAGCGGCAAGGGCAAGGTGACGATCGGGCCGAGTAAGAAGGGCCAGAAGCCCGTCACCTTCCAGAAGGGTGGCTTGCACCGTTCGCTCGGTGTGCCGCAAGGTCAGAAGATTCCCGCCTCGAAGATGGCGGCGGCGAAGGCCGGTAGCTACGGGCCGAAGGCGAAGAAGCAGGCGAGCTTCGCGACCGGGATGCTCGCGGCCGGTCGGCGCACCGCGAAGAAGAGGAGCAAGCGATGAGGTACCCGAGGACAGGCCACCAGCGGGCTCCGTCGATCTCTCACAAGAAGCCGAGCAAGAGTTGGTTCGGCGGTGCGAGTCACAAGATCGAGGCGGAGACGCACGATCAGATTCCGGTGCCCCCGATGCCGGTCGGCTGGCGACAGCAGGCCAAGAGGCTCTGATGCCGCGCAAGGTGCCGACGACGAAGGCCGGAAAGAAAGCGAAGGTCAAGAAGGTGATGGACGAGTGGAAGGCGGGCACGTTGCACTCGGGGTCGAAGAAAGGGCCGGTCGTCAAGTCGCAGAAGCAGGCGGTCGCGATCGCGCTCTCGCAGTCGGGTCAATCGCGCAGGCGCAAATCCAAGCGATAGGAGACTCCAGGTGGCCGGACGCAAGATCAAAGACCCGTACAAGGTCGAGAGCAAGGAGCCTGCGGCCTTCGAGGCTCGCGAGCGGGCAGCCCGTAGCGGCTCGCGCTCGAAGAGCAAGTCTGCGAGCAAGCGCAGCGCCAAGAAGAAGTAGACCGCCCCGCTCCGGGGTTGGTTCGCAGGGCCCTCAGGCAAGTCAGCTTTTCACCCACACGCCGAGCGAGACGGTCTCATCCCCGTAGTCGCGCGACTTGACGCCGTCTCTTACGGCGGTTCCTGTCAGCGACCTCGGAGGTAGGCGTGAGCCGTGGATCCGCAACCGTTCTCGCAGCATCCTTCTTCGGTGTTGTCGTCCTCGCGGCGAGCGCCAAGGGGGGCACCGACCCGCAGCACCGCACGTCGAAGCACCAGCGCACCGTCGGCTACGGCCAGATCAAGTTCGACGGTCTAGGCCCGGAGGCGTGGGCGCAACGAGCTCGCGTCTGGCACAAGGCGTACTTGAAGGAGCGACGCGAGCAGTTGCATTCGCCCTCGGTGTCGGAAGCGATCGACATCGCCTGCGCGACCTACGGCTGGTGCACGACGCTCTGGCGCAAGGCAAGCTGCGAGACGGGCGGGACGTTCAACCGCTTCTCCCGCAACCTTTCTTCTGGGGCGAGCGGTCTCTTCCAGTTCCTCCCTTCGACCTGGCGGACGACGCCGTATGCCTCGCTCTCAGTCTGGGATCCCGTCGCAAACGCACTGGCGGCGGGCTGGATGCACATGCACGGACGCGGAGGTGAGTGGACCTGCCAGTAGTCGAAGCGAACCTCGACATGGTCGAGGCGTTCTGGATCGAGTACGCGCGACGGCTGAACGAACGAGCCGCCGCGCTGAAGCACCCAGCTGGGCTGCTCGATCACGCCGAGTGCGTGGACTCGCGGACCGGCGAGCGCTTCACCTTCACGATGAACGACCCCGACGCGGGCTGGTACTGGCAACGGGAGACGATCGACCACTGGATGGCCAACCCGCTAAACCTCGTTCTGAAGGCGCGGCAGTTGGGGATCACCTGGCTCGCCGTCGGCTACGCGCTCTGGAAGCTCCTGACGATGCCGGGGACGCGCGTCCTGATCGTCTCGATCAACGAGGACGAGGCGATCAAAGTCGTCAACCGAATGTTCGACATGTTCCACTCGCTCCCCGATCACCTCTGCTTCGAGGCTGAGGTGACGAAGCCGTCACGCGGCGCGCGGCCGTCCACACTGATCGAGTTCACGTTCAAGGACGGGCGCATCTCCTCGGCGGTCGGGCTCCCTTCCACCCGCAGAGCCGGTCACGGCGAGGTAGCGACGCTCGTGCTACTGGACGAGTACGCGCGCCACGAATACGCCCGTGACTCCTGGAAGGCGATGTTCCCGACCGCCGACAACGGCGGCCAGATCATCGTCGTCTCGACCGCCAACGGCGTCTCGAACGAGCAGACCGGCGAGGGCAACTTCTTCCACCACCTGTACGTGAACGGGGAGGCGTACGGGATCGACGTTGCTTTCCTGCCCTGGTCGTTGCATCCCGATCGCGACGAGCACTGGTACGCCAACGTCGCCAAGGCGCTTCCGGCGCACGACCGGGCCGAGCAGTACCCGCGCACCCCCGAGGACGCCTTCATCAACACGGGCGAATGCTGGTTCGACCTGGAGGCGCTCGCTTGGTACTCGGAGCAGGCGGCGCTCGAAGCCGACTTCCGCTTCGACTTCAAGACCGACGGCTCCGGGGGCAAGTCGAAGCTGCACAAGTACGACCGGGGACACGTTCACGTCTTCGCGCGGCCGAACCCCGAGCACGACTACGCAATCGGGGCGGACGTCGCGACCGGGCGCGGCCTCGACTACTCGGCCGCCTACGTCATCGACCTGCAGACGATGGCGCTCGCCGCCGAGTTCCACGGCAAGATCGACCCGGACGAGTTCGCGGAGCAACTGCACTTCCTCGGACGCTGGTACGGCAACGCCAGGCTCGCGGTCGAGATGGGCGGCGGCTACGGCGAGCCCGTGATCATCTCGCTGCGCGACGGACGCAAGGGCCGCCCGACCTACCCGAAGCTCTACCGGCACACGATCCAGGACCGGCCGGACGGGCAGATGCTTGCCAACTACGGCTTCCCGATGAACACGAAGACGAGGCCGCAGGTGGTCAACCAGATCGAGCAGGCGATCCGCGAGCGCAGCGTCCCGGCGCTGCCGCGCCACCTGATCATGGAGCTCCGCACGTTCGTCCGACAGAAGACCCTGCCCTCACCGCGAGCGCAGGAAGGCGCGAACGACGACCGCGTCATTGCCTTCGGGATCGCGCTTGAGATGTACCGGCTCTACGGCCGTCACGAGCGGCGCGTCCAGCACAGACCCGCGCACCGCCGTCGTCCCCACGCTTACCCCTGGCAGAGAAGGAGAGTCGCATGAGCATGATGGACTTCGCGGGCGCGCTCGGGCCCGGCGGCCCCGGCGGGCCCCCCGGTGGGCTTCCGCCTGATCTCGGAGACACCGACAACGAGCAGGGCGAGCCGACCTACAAGACCTCGACGGACGCGCTCGACGCGGCGACCGACGCGCTACAGGCGTTCATCACGATGGATCACGACCACGGCGATCGCGCAACGGCGACCGCTGCGCTCAAGCTCGTCCTGACGATCCAGGCGGGGAACCAGAAGGACACGCAGGCGGGTGGGATGAAGAGTCTGACGCGGGCGCTGCAGGGGCGGGCGGCGGCGGTCGGTGGCTGAGACCACCCCTTACGACGAGGCGTCGGTCGATTCTGCGCTCGACCTCGTCACTCACGCCGTCGAACAGTGCGAGCGTCGCTACCACGACGCCTTCGTGCAACGAGTCGAGCACCGCTACAACGCCTACCGGGGGCTGGCCGACGCGGAGTCCTCGCCAGCTGCCCAGTCGGACGAGGACTGGCACTCCACGATCACGACCCCGTACGTCCTGCAGACCTGCGAGGGGATGCTGGCGACGATGCTGGAGCCCTACCCGCGTTTCAACGTGCAGCCACGACCACGGCCCGAGGAGCCGTTGGAGGCGGTGCTGGCGCGGGTCGGTGCAGTCAACGCGCTTGACGACACGCTTCGCTACGCGCTCGATCGGGCCGCCTTCGCGCAGAAGCAGCGCGACTTCATGCAGCAGGATCTGATCGCCGGGATCACCGTGCTCAAGGACTACTGGCACCAGGAACGGCGCGACGTGACCACGCTCGCGCCCGACACGGTCTCGATCACCGACAACTACGGCGCGACCATCGACTCGATCGCCACCCATCAGGAGCAGGTGACGAAGGACGCGCTGATCTGCGACGACGCCGCCGTCGAGGTGCGCGACGTGCGCGACTTCTTCTGGCCACCCCAGGCCTCACGGGTCGAGACCGCCGAGTACCTGATCGACCGCACCTGGGTCTCCTACGACGAGCTCAAGCGCAAGCAGGCGCGGGGCATCTACCAGAACGTCGAGCAACTGAAGAACGGCGAGTCGCTCGGCGCGCTCAAGAACATCTCGCAGCGAGAGATGCGGCTGCGCAACATCGACCGCACCCAAGACCTCGTCGAGGTGCTGGAGTACTGGACGCCTGAGCGCGTGATCACTGTCGGCAACCGCACCGTCGTCCTGGCCGACAAGCCGAACCCGTTCTGGAACGGACGGCTCCCGTTCGTCGTCTGCAGCGCCATGCCGGACGCTTTCCAGATCCCTGGGATCTCCGTGGTCGAAGCGCTCGCCCAACTGCAAGACATGCTCTGGACGCTGCAGAACCAGCGGCTCGACGTGGTTCGGATGCTGGCCAACCTGATCACCGTCATCCGCTCCGATGTCGATGACCCGGACTCCTTCGAGTGGGCCCCGAACGCACAGTGGTTCGTGGAAGACCCCGGCCAAGTGGACACGCTGAAGATCGACCCGACCGTCGCGTCGATCACGCTGCAAGCCGAGGCGCTCTTGAAGGGCGACCTGCAGAACATCATGGGCGGCCTGCCGATGGCCTCCGGTGTCCAGTCGCAGACGATCGACCAGCAGACGGCGACCGGGATGTCGATCATCACCACGATCGCGCAACGGATCATCCAGTCGCGCAAGCAGCATTACCAGTGGGCCTACGCCACGCTCGGCAAGCACTTCCTCTTGCTCTACCAGCAGTTCATGCGCGACGAGCGTGTCGTCAAGATCGTCGGCCAGCAGGGTGCGACGGCTTACCGGACGATCTCGCCGCTGGAAATCCAGGGCGACTACGACGTGACGATCGACGTCACGACCGACTCGCTGCTGCGGCAGGAGCGCCGCGCCGAGTCACAGTCGCTGCTCCAGATCGCCGCCCAGGTGCAGCAGGTCTTCTCCGTCTCGGGCTCGCCGCTCAACCTGCGCGCCTTCATGGAGAAGACCCTCGACGCCTACGACATCCCCGACAAGGAGCGCTACTTCATGCCACCGCAAGTTGGCGCTCAGACGGCGGGCGGGCCGCCGCAGCAGCAACCGCCGCCCGGCCAGCAGTTGCCGCCCGGCCAGCAACAGCTTCCGCCTCCGGGCGCGGGCGGTGGCAGCGGGATGACGAACGTCGATGCGGCGGCAGGCCCGCTCTCTCCGAACGCGACCGAGTCGATGAGCCCGGAGAACGCGATGGCGACGATGCTGCGGATGCGCGGCGGTGCGGCGAACGGCGGCGGCGGTGGCTAGACCGAGGGCGATGAGCGAGCATGACCGCGCTCTGCTCGCGCAACGGCAGGCGAACCTGACCGCGCTCTCCCGTCATCCGGCCTGGCCGGAGCTCGAAGCGGAAGTGCAGCGCAAGATCACCCGGCTGGAGAAGCATGTCCTCGCGCGCACGATGGGCTCCCCGCAGGAGTTCACGCAGCGCGAGATCGACTATCTGCGCGGCTTCGTGAACGGGATGCGCTGGCTGGTCGCCGTGCCGGTCTCGGCGGAGAACTCGCTGGAGCGCTACCTGCAGCAGCAGGGCGTGAAGCTCGAAGGAGGAGTTGAGTGAGCAGAAATCGTGACCTGACCGACCAGATCCTCGGCGCGTGGAACGAGGTCGAAGGGACGGGTGCGGAGCCCGAGCAGCCGATCGAGCCCGAGCCGGAAGCCCCCGAGCCCGACGAGGCACCCGAGCCGGAAGCACCTGAGCCGGAAGAGAAAGCCTCGTCGGAGACCGAACCCGAGGAGCCGGAAGAGCCCGAGGAGCCGGAGGAGCCGTCCGAGCCAGACGAGGAGGAGCCGGAAGAGGAAGAGGCGGCCACGGTCGCCGCCTACCAGAGCGACGACCCGGAGATCCAGGCCTACCTCTCCAAGTACCAGGGCGACCCGGAGAAGGCGCTCAAGGCCGCAGTCCAACTCCAGCAGGTGCTGGGACGGCAAGGCCAAGAGAAAGCCGTCCTCACCCGGCAGGTGGAGCAACTGCAGCGTGAGCTCGCGCAGGCGCAGTCGTTCGCCAACCCGATCCTGAACGACGAGCAGCGCAACTGGGTCGCGGCGGCCGTCCAGTCCGGGACACCCCGCGTCTACGTCCAACAGGCGGTGCAGGCGGGCGAATACGACCTCGCTCGCGCCGTCTGCGAGGAATGGTCGGTGGACTCCCCGTACGACGCCGCCCGGGTCGCGCAGTGGATCGACCAGACCGAAGCCAGCATGAACTGGCAGGCGCAGCAGGAGCAGGCAGCGGGCTTCCAGGTCGATCACAACGCGCTGATGGGCGTCCTGGTCGAGCACTTCCCCGAGATGCCGCAGTACGAGGAGCAGATGGTCTCGACGCTGCAGTCGCTCGGTGATGGGCATCCGCTCGTCGCGGATGCGCGCTCGAACGACCCCGAGATTGCCGCGCGAGGGATTATCGGCATCTACGAGATCGCACGGGCGACCAACCTGCGTGTCGCCGGGACCCGCGAGAAGGTGAAGGCCGAGCGCCGCCAGGCGGCCGATGACGCGAAAGCGGCGGCGGTGGTAAGTTCAGGACAGGCAACGCCAGCTTCAAGCGAGACACCCCGGCGCAACAGGGTGATCGTTCCGGGCCTCACCTTGGAGCAACTGGACGAAGCCTGGGATAAGTAGGCCGACGGGCCTCCCTTAGCGGAGACACCCCCGAGGGCCGAAGGACAACTCACCGTTCTTCGTTCCGAAGGAGGCCCATCGTGGCTGGCACCGTCGCTACAGGTGCGATCTCGACCGAAGAGATCCTGCCCGACGAGCGGGTCATCGACATGGACGAGAAGATTCGTCAGCTTCAGCCTGACGACACGCAGTTCACGACGATGACCGACCGTGCGACCAACCGCACGACACTCAGAGAGAAGACGAACTGGCTGGAGGAAGAGGACTTTCCCCGCCAGGTGACGACCACAACCGCCCAGCTTTCGACCGACACCGCGCTCGTTCTGCAGGCCGGTCAGGGCAAGATCGTTCAGCCGAACGATCTGATCCGCAACATGCGCTCGGGCGAGATGAGCCGTGTCACCGTGGTGACGACCGACACGCTGACCGTCTCACGCGGCATCGGTTCGATCGCCGCTGCAGCCGTCAACGTTGGTGACGTGTTCCTCGTTGTCGGTGACGCGCAGCCGCAGGGCTCCGCGTTCCCGACGGCGCGCTACCTCGCCCGCGTTCTCGGTTACAACTACACCCAGATCACTCGCACCGCGTGGACGTTCACGGGCACCCAGACCGCGATCGAGCTCTACGGCGGCCGTGAGCCTGCGAAGGAGGCGGTGCGCAAGGCGCGGGAGCACAAGAAGAAGTGGGAGCAGATCGGCTTCTTCGGTGCCCGCTCGTTCGTCTCGTCGTCGGCTGCTCCGGCCGGTAACACCGAGCCGCAGGGAAGCGCAGGCGGAGCGGTCGAGTTCATCCAGACCTATCGCAACGACGCGAACGGGCCGCTGACGGGCCTCTTCTTCGACAACTGGATCATGCCGATCCTCGCGTTCGGTGATCCAAACTCGAAGGTGCTCTTCTGCGCCCCGACCGTCGCGCTCAACTTCTCCTCTTGGGTGCGGACGGGGATGGGTGCACAGTGGCGGCCGGAGCCCGAGAACGTGTTCGGCGTTCAGGTCGATGCGTTCATCTCGGGCGCATACGGCTACCGCATCCCGGTGGTCGTGAAGAAGGAGTGGTCACAGTTCCCGGTCGCGAACAAGGGGTACGGCGGCTACGCCTTCCTGCTCGACATGGCGTACATCCAGCAGGTCCCGCTGCGTGACCGCGACACGAAGCTGCTCACCGACCAGCAGCCGAAGGGTTCGGACACCTATTCGGCGGAGTACATGCGTGAGGCGACGTGGGAGTTCGCGCACGAGAGGGCGCACGGGATCCTCTTCGGCGTGACCGCGCCGACGACGTAGGCCAACCGTCGTGGGGCGGTGGCCGACTGGCCGTCCTTGCCGCCGCCCCCGACAACCCAAGGAGATGAGATGAGGTTCGCCTCCAAGTACGGCCATCTGGTTGTGCAGATCCAGCGTGAGATCGTTGAGGCCTACGCCACCGGCACCTCCAGAGTGCTGCAGCCGAACGTCTGGGCGGAGTTCAAGCCCGAAGGTCTGCAGCCGTTCGAGCGCGAGCTCGTCCTTGAGCACTGGCAGTTCCAAGGCCTCTACCAGGAGGCAGACGAGGCCACGACGGTTCAGCCCGATTACCGGATCGGCGTCTTCGATAGCGAGCTCGCGCAGCAACAGTCCGCCTGGTCGGACGACACACGCCTGATGGTCGAGAAGGGACTGATCGACCTTGCCCACTTCGACTACGTCCTCACGCTGCCAAGGACGGTCATCCCGCCGCCGTGGCCGAAGTACGACGAGTTCGTCGGCACCGTCGAAGAGTTGATCGTAAAGCTCAAGGAGGACGGCCACGACCTGGAGGCGGTGTTGGAGTACGAGCTCGCCATGCAGAATCGCGCCCCATTGGTGCAGGCGCTGGAGGAAGAGATCAACGGCATTCCCAGCGAGGAGGAAATCCTTGCCTGAACGCTGGCGTCGTCCGGCCAGCGTGATCGCGATCGAACCGCACGAGACGGAAGCCATCTGGCTTCCCGGTGGCCGTGTTCAACGACAGGCGCGACTGGTCTGCTTGCCCGAGACGGTCGAGCGGATGCGGCTCGGCTACATGTGCTGCAAGTGCTTGGAACCGTTCGAGACTCCCTGGCCCGAGAGGTGCCCTGTCTGCGGCGCACCGATTCGCAGCGAGCAGGCCGAGTACTTCGCCCGCGAGTTTGCAGGCGAGTTGAAGAGCAAAGGCTTCGACTACGACGAGGAGCGCGAACACATGCACGAAGAGATCGAGAGGGGGTGAACCATGCCAGCGAAGACGAAGGAGAAGGAAGAGCGCAAGCTGACGCTCTCGGCGGGCGACCCCGAGGCCGGATACGTCTCCCCCGATCGCTCGCTCGTGGACGGGGTCGAGTTGTTCGATGACGAGACGCAAGAAGCTCATGACGAGGCGATCGCGGCCCATGAAGATGAGGTCGAGGCCGTGGCCGAGCACGAGGACAAGGTCGCTCGCGAGCGGATCGCGCAAGCGGAGAAGGAAGCGAAGGGGCAGGCCAAGGAACAGGAGAAGGCTGCCTCGACGGCTGCCACGAGCTCCGCGAAGAGCTAGGACGAGAGCTTGCGGTGCGGATCGGCCTACGGGTCGTCGGTCGGTCCGCACTGCAGGAAAGGACGGCTATGACTGAATGGTGGGAAAAGGGCTACCCCGGTGGCCCGATGGTTCCCGTGCCGGGGTTTCCGCGCAGCGTCTACCCGCCCGACGCGAAGGGCTACGAGCCGTCGCCGGACGGGCCCGACATCCTCGCCTACAAGCGAACCGTCAGCCGCGCCGGACGCTGGCCGTGGCAGAAGTTCGATGACTCGTACTCCAACGGATTCGCTCACGGCAAGGCCGGTGGCAACGTGCCCGACTCCGGCGTCGCGGGAGTGCAGCGCCAGCTGAGCATCTCGCCCGACACCGGCTACATCGGAGAGGCGACGTTCAACGGGCTGCGCTCGATCATCATCCCCTCGCCGCTCCCCCATGCCGGGGAGTACGCGATGGACGTGACCGCGCAGAACCTGATCGGTGAGGCCTGGCAGATCTACAAGCCGAAGCCGAAGAAGACCGTGCGCGAGCAGGCGCTCGACGGCGCGAAGACTTGGCTCGGCTACACCGAGCAGCCAGCGGACTCGAACGACACGTTGTTCGGCCAGTGGTACGGCGCGAACTACCAGCCCTGGTGCGCGATGTTCGCCACTTACTGCTTCGAGATCGAGGCGGTCGGCGGTTCGCCCTCGTTCGTGCGCGGCTCGCGCTACGCCTATGTCCCGTACATCGTCAGCGACGCGAACGCGGGGCGTTACGGCTTGAGCACCACCACGTCACCGCAGCCGGGTGACCTCGTCTGTTACGACTGGGACGGCGGCGAGTACGACCACGTCGGCATCTTCGAGTCGGGATCCTCGGCGCAGTTCAACGCCATCGAAGGCAACACCTCGAACGGCAACAACTCGAACGGCGGCGAAGTGATGCGCCGGTCGCGAAGCCGCTCGCAAGCGAACAGGATCACTTTCGTCCGCGTTGCCGAGCCGTGAGATGGACACGGCAGCAGTCGGCGCATTCTTGTCTGGCGTCGGCGCGGTGATCGGCGGGGTCGTCTCGTTGCGGCTCGTCCAGAAGCGCATGCACCACGACTGCGACCAGCGCGTCGAAGAGCTCATGCGAACGTTGCGCGAAGGGATCGAGATCGGAGAGCACCACGAATGAGACGCCTGTACGTGGTTGCAATGGGAGCGTCGCTCGCGCTTGCTGGGACGTCGGGCTTCTTCGTCGCGACCTCCGTCGGCAGTGCTCAGTCAACGCGCACGGTGACGATCAACGTCGGCACCGGCCAACAAGGAACGCCCGGCCCTCCGGGGCCGAAGGGCGACCCGGGCCCGCCAGGACCGGCTGGTCTCACCTGCCCGAGCGGCTTCACGGCCGGTGACCTTGTGATCAACCATCCAGGCGGTCAGACGACGCTCTGGACGTGCATCAAGGACTGATGCTCGCGGTCAGTACGCCGACGACGATCACCATCTCGGTCGTCGGTTTCTTCGCTCTGATCGCGATCCTCATCTTCGCCCGCCTCGCGCTGCGCAGGACACCGCCACCGACGACCAGGAACTTCCGTGTCGGCGTCTTCATCGAGCGCGACAACGTCCACGCCGAAGAAGACGTGGACGACAGTGACGACGGGTGAACGCTTCGCCGTCCTCGCGGCGGTCGTCGCGCTCGCGACGTTGGCCCGTGTCCTTGGCTGGATCTGAGAGGAGCCCATGACTAGAGGACAGATGGTCTCGCAAGTCCAGGCCTGGCTCGGCTTGCAACTGATGGACGACTACGACGAGACGCTGCCGATCCAGAACGCGATCTATCGGGGCACGATTGACCTGCTCGCCCGCACCCGCTGTGTCGCCCGCTGCGTCCACCTGCACTATCAGGCCAACCAGGGCGTCTACACCCTCGACCACAAGATCCTCGCGCTGGTTGATGTCGAGGACGGAGCGACACGGCGAGCTCGTCGTGACCAGACCGGCTACAACCCGGCCTTCGCGACCACGGTCGTCTACCCGGCAGGTGTCACCGCCGACACGCCGTTCACCTTCACGCTGATCCGCTCCGACCTCTTCCGGATCAACCCGACACCGACGTCGGACGGCGTGTTCGACGTCTGGGCGGTCCTGCTGCCGACGCAGATGGCAGCCGACTCCGACTCTCCCAGCGACGAGTCGCACGGCGCGATCCCGGAGGAGTACCAGGACGCGATCGTGCTCTACGCGCTCTGGCAGATGGCCGACTACGGCGACGACGCGACCGGCCAACAGGGCGAGCGCTACCGGATCCAATACGAGGGGCAGGACATGCGCGGCGGTCGGCTCCGTGAGATCAAGATGCTGATCAACAAGCGTGGCACCGCCCGAGCTCCGGCGCGGCGTGTCTCGCTCTCGCAGACGCTGGATCGGAGCACCTGGGTTGGCTGAGCCGACCTCGCTGCTCGGGCAGGCACGAGCGTTCGCCCGCGACTTCCCCCGCGATCGCATGCCAGCGGGTTACCTCTGGAACGTCGTTGACTACGTCCCGCTGATCATCGACGCCGGACTGACCGGGCGCGGCGGCTGGCAGTGGGGATCAGACGCGGCGATGACCGCCGACGTGGCCGCAGGGGTTCTCGCGTCGTTCTCGACCGGCGAGAAGTGTCTCGCCATCACCGCCGACAAGAAGCTGTACGAGGTCGGGTCGAGCCCGCCCTACACGTCCACCTACAGGTTCGCGACCTACACCGCGAAGCAGAACCCGATGCAATGGGCCGACACGGTGATCGTGCTCGACGGCGACGGCGCGGCCGTCCCGCAGTTGGTCACCGCGCCGGGCGGCAGCCTCTCGCTCGCGACGATGGACGCCTCCGCGCCGCATGCGCCGCTCGGGACGATCTACGGCGCGTACGTCGTCGTCGCCGGGGTGCCGGGGCAAGAACAGAACGTCTACTTCTCCTACCCGAACCAACCCGCCCACGCCTGGGACTCGGCTTCGGTCGTCCCGATGTCGAACCGGGTGACCGCGATCGGCTCGCTTCGCTCGGTGATCATCGTCTTCCACCCCGGTTCCGTCGAACGGATCAGAGGTTCCACGCCGCCCGCGACCGGCCAGTCGAACAACGACCTGATCCCCGAGCACCTCTTCGACCGCGTCGGCTGCAGTGATCCGAAGACGGTCGCCTACTGGAACGACAACATCCTCTTCGCGGACGAGCACGGCTGCCACATCTGCGACGGCGCGGTCATCCGCAACCTCGTCTCACAGGGCTCGATCCTCTACTACTGGCGTGTCCTCTGGGGCGCGAAAGCGACCGCCGCAGCCTGCACCTTCCTCGACTACTACATCATCACCGTCCGCCGCAGCGACGGCTCTTCGGACACGCTGGTCTGCGACCTGAACAAGCGGCAGTGGTTCCGCTTCTCGAACTTCTACGCGCTCTCGATGTTCGCCTCGGCGGGCGGCACCGGGATGGAGCGCGGCTGGGCGGGGATGGCGGGCACGAACCGGCTCGCCCGGATCGGGCCGATGTGGTTCCCGACGCTCGGCTCGGCGCTGCTGCAGGACGACGACGGCAAGCCGGTGCTGCCGCTGATCGAGACGCCCTGGTATCGGCTCGGCGCGGAGGGACGCAAGCGGGTCAAGTTCGCCTACCTCTCCTACGACGCGCGCACGACTCCCGGCAGCGGCTCGGAGCTCGCGGCTTGGCGGAACGGCTTCCAGTTGGAGGACGCGGAGAGCGCGATCCCACTCGTCCCGCCCGACGTGCTCGCGACCGTCGCGCCCGTGCTGGAGCTCGACTACATCACCAGCCCGAGCGCCCAGACGTACACGACGGCCGGTCACTTCCCGCCCTCGACGCGCTACCTGCGGCGCAAGCTCCCGATCCGACAAGCTCCCTACGGGGTCGCCTTCCGCGTCCAGCAGTTGCAGCCGACGATGGCGACCCGTCTCTACGACATCGCGATCGAGGGGCAGCCGCTTGAGCGGAGCCGTCTGTGAGCTCACTCGACGCCGCGCTCGCCGTCCAGTCGGGACGGACCGGGCCCGCCGACGACAGGCCGCTCACCGACCAGGAGTACCAACTGCTGCAGCGGCTGCTCTCCGACCCGTTCTCGCTCCCGATCCAGTTCAAGACCTGGCTCGTCTCCTACCTGGAGACCAGCGACATGACGCTGCCGATGGGCTCGGTTTCGGGGCTGACGGCGATCCTCGGGATCAGCGGCGTCGGCACTGGGACACTGGGGACGCTGCCAGCTGGGCTGATCTTTCCCTACGGCGGCGGCATCGCCCCGAACGGATCCAAGATGTGCGACGGGACGGCCTACTCGCGTACCGTCGAGAAGCGCCTCTTCGACGCGATCGGCACCGCGTACGGCGCACCCGACGCAAGCAGCTTCAACGTCCCCGACCTGCGGGAGCGCATCCCCGTCGGGCGCGGCAGCAAGACCGGCATCAGCCAACTGGGCCAGAACGAGAACCAGCCGCTCGGTTCGCGCGGCCCGCAGCACAACCACGGCTCGCACTCACACGCCCAGGCGCGTGAGAACGTCTCGCTGACTCCAGGCTCGACCCCGTACAGCATCACCGGGTCCGGCGCTGGCGGCACGACCGGCCCGTCCACGTCTGCAGTTCAGGTTGGCCCGAGCGGTACCCCGCAAGACGGTCCGGCCTTCCAGGTCGTCAACTTCATCATCGTCTCGTAGAGGAGATCGTCATGGCGAGAGGCCTCCCGCCGATGCCTCCGATCCCCAAGCTCAAGGTCCTGAAAGACCCGAGCGTCCCCGGCAACACGACGCTCGGCGGCGGGATCAATGCGCCCAGGGGTCTCGGCAGCGGCATCCTCCAGGATCCCGGTGTCCCCGGTCAGGTGCTCGGTGCGCCCGCGCAGATCCCGACGACCTACCAAGGGATGCCGCTCGACCCGAACTTCCAAGGCGGCTCGCTGCCGGGCGCGCTGCCCAACGACGGCGGGATTTCGTCCGGCGCGAAAACGATGCCGAACTTCCTCGACATCCTCCAGGCCGACCCGCTCTACCAGCAGGCGATCCAGACCTACAACACGCAGCAGCAGACCGGCTACAACGCGCTCGGGAACCAGATCAGGCAGGCCGTGATCGGCTCGGGCTGGACGCCCGACATGTCGAACTCCGAGCTTCAGGGCTACGGCAACTTCCTCGACCAGGCGACGCTCGACGCCGCGAACCAAAACCAGATGTCGCAGCGGGCGCAGTTGGACAAGGCCTACAACCAGCAGCAGACCGGACTTGACTACGCGCTCGCCGCGAGAGGAACGGGGTCGATGGGCAGGGGCGGTGCTCTGACCGCTGGTCTCGGCCTGCTGAAGAACCAGTACGACGTGGCGGGCTACCAGGGGATGCAGAACCTGCTTGGCTCGCTCTACGGGAACATTGCCAACTACAACCAGAACCTCGCCTACGCGACCGCGCAGCGCAACCAGGCGGTCAGCGACGTGGCGAACCGACTTGCCTCGATGTACGGCCCGAGCTATGCGCCGGTCCCGGGGGCGACGCTCGGGTCACTCGGCGGTAGTCCGGTCGTCACCCAGTCGGCGCTGCAGAACTACCTCCAGTCGATCGGATACAAGATCTGATGGCAGCCCCACTTCTCACCCGTTCTCAGTTCGCTGCGACCCCGGCCGCACAGAAGCCGGGAGCCTCCTACGGCGGTTACGTCAACTGGGTGACCCAGACCCGTGCCAACCGCGCTGCTGCTGCAGCGAGTCCGCCGAGCGCTCCCGGCGTGAGCATGGGCGCGTTCAACCCGTTGCCGATGTTCCAGTCGATGATCATGACCCCGCAGCAGCAGACGTCGCTGCAGAACCAACTCGTCGGGTCGCAGATCAAGGCCGGGATCGCTGGCATTCAGGCGGCCTCGCAGGTGCCGATCGCGATGGCGAACCAGCAGGCGCAGCGGGCACAGGGCTTCGCGCAGGCGCTCGCGGCAGCGACCGCGCCCGACCCGCAGGCGATCGCCAACCAGTACCGGCAGAGTGCACAGTTCGAGCAGGGGCTCGGCACCGGACTTACCGGCTCGCTCCAGCAGGCGCAGCAGCAGGCAGCCGACGAAGCCGCGCAACGGACCGCCGCCGTCGGCGCACCGGCCGCACCGGCAGCAGGCTCCGCGCCTGGCACCGGCTACGACCCGGCCTCGCTGCGCAACACGCTCCAGTACGGGTCTGTCGTCCTGCCGTCAGCGAATCTCGCAGACCAGGCCGCGAACGCCTTCGCGCAGGCGCAGTACGGCCGTGCCGCAGGAGCCGCGAACGTCGGCAGCATCGCGCAGCAGTACCTGCAGCAGGTCGCGAACCTGCATCTGCAAAACCAGGCTCAGATCGCCCAGCTGCAGGCGCAGCGGCCGACGCTCGCACTGCAGGCTCGCGCGCAGATCATCGGTCAGCAGCAGCAGGCACTCTCGTCGCTGCTCCAGGGCCAGTACCTGCAGAACTCGCTCCGCCAGTCGGGCGCGATGATCACCGGCATCGACCCGTACACGGGCGCGCCGACGATGACGACGCAACTCGGCATGGCGCGGATCAGAAACCAGGCGATGACCAACCAGATCCGGCAAATGAATAGCGACCGTAACTACCAGTTGGGGCTCAGTCGGCTCGGCGTCTCGCAGGGGACGCTCAGAATCCGAGCAGCGCAACTGCAGGCGAAGCTCGGTCAGTCCGCCGCGAACGGCGGCTTCACCCAGTCGCAGGTCATCCAGTTGCAGAGGCGGGCCGGTCAGTTGGCGCGGGACGCTTTCGAGGGCAAGCGGACATCTCAGGTCGTCGCCGTTCAAGACCGGAACGGCAACCCCGTCTACGACAAGAACAACGTCCAGGTGACCAGGACGGTGCCCGGTCTCGCCAAGGAGAGCTACCAGCAAACGATCCGCAACGCGCTCTCGCAGGGGATCCCGCTGACGATGATCCAGAAGGCGCTCAACCAGTACTGGCAGCCCGGCCAGCACTACGGCTGGGAGCAGCAGACGGAGGGTCGGCCGTGGCTCTCGGCGCAGGAGCGCAAGTCGCTCGGGATCTCCGACAAGGACGCCTTCAAGTTCAAGGGCAACCTGCTGGCGGGCGGCTAGTCGATGCCGACGTTCGTTCCCGACAAGCCGACCGTCAAGGGCGGTGTCGGTGGGGGCACGTTCGTTCCGCTGCCGATCGTCGGCGCTGCCCCTCGCGGCAAGGGCAAGGGCGGTAAGGGCGGCGGCGGCAAGAAGGGCGGCGGCTTCTGGCACGACGCTTTCCGCTACTCGGGCGCGGAGCTCGTGGACAACCTCGGCAAGGACGTCGGCTCGACGGCCGTCGGCCTCGCTCCCGGCTTCTACGAGACCGGCAAGCAGTTGCTCAACCCGACCTACCAAGGTTTCGTTCACGGCTTCACCTCGTCGCAGGCAACGAGGGCGCGAGCGCAGCAGTCCCGCTACTTCGTCAACACCGCCAAGGCGCTCGGGAAGTCCTACGCCGACACCTACGGCCCGATCGCGCACGGCGACTTCTCGCACGTCTACGACCACCCACTCGGCCCGATCCTTGACGCCGCCACGATCCTCGACCTCGGTGCGACCGCTGGCGTCCGGCTCGGGATGCTCGGCGCGAGGGGCGCGGAGGCGGCGCGAGGAGCCGAGCTCGTGACCCGCTCGCCCAAGGCGATCTTCCAGGAGAAGGGGCCGGTACAGACCGAGCTCGCGGCCGAGAAGCCGCTCCGCCGTGCCGTGCAACGGGCACAGGTGCGGGCGCGGGCAAACCCGCGTGTCGCTCCCGTTCAGCGCTACCGGGCGGCGATGGCGGGCGAGAAGGTCGAGCTCCAGCCGCTCGGGGAGTACAAGGCCTACGGGGCGGGGATCAAGGGCCGGGCCGAGCAACGGGCACTGCGGCGCAGCCTGCCGGGGCACGAGTACGACCGGCGCTTCTCGCGCCTCTCCGGGGACGAGAAGTCGGCGCTGCACATCCGCTCCTTCGGTGTCCACCCTGCCGACTTGGCCGAGGTCTGGCACGGCACCCCGAACTACCAGGAGCTCGCCCGTCCGGGGGTGCTGAAGAACGTCTTCGAGCCGTCGAAGCGGCTGCTCAAGGCGGAGAGCGAGGCGCAGAAGCTCTCGAAGTCGATGGAGCGGCTCTACACGCGGACCGGCCGACTGAAGGCCGAGAGCGTCGAGATGCGTCCGCTCGCCAAGCGCGAGGCCGTCTCAGGCCTGCTCGACCGCCCCGCCCGAAAGCTGCCGGGCGGGCCCGAGCCGTACTACGTCCCGGACACGCTCAGCCAGCAGGTGCTGCGAAGCCCGATGCGGGCGGTCGGCGGCAAGGGCGTCCCGAAGGAGCTCGGCTCGGTCAAGGCGAACCAGAACCGCCTCTTCCTGGCTGGGAAGCTGCACTTGCGTGGCGACATCCTCGGGCCCGAGATGGCCAAGCGGGTCAAGCTGCTCAAGTTCGATGAGACGCACAACGCGCTCAAGCGCGGTGCGGTGCAACTGACGAGGCAGGAGATCGAGGATCACTTCGGCGGACTGCCGAAGGGCTGGGAGTACCTGCACGTCAAGCCGCAGTACGCGATCAACGAGCTCGGCAAGCGACTCAGGGTCGCGGGCGGCCCGATCCCGCCGCTGATGAAGCGCGAGGGCGAAGGAGCGATGAGCGCCCTTCTGCACAGCGAAGAGCCGGGGGCCGAAGGCCTGCTCGCGCACGAGATGACCGACGAGCAACTCGGCCAGCACCTCTCGACTACCGACATCAACAAGGCCTACGTCGGGGCCGGGCAGCGCTACCACCTCGTCCCGTCGGAGATGGTCAAAGCGGCGACGGGCGAGTTCACCCGCTCAAGCGCGCTGCAGCGAGCGCTTGTGACCAAGCCGCTGCAACTCTGGCGCTCCGCCGTGCTCGGCCTGCGCGTCGGCTTCCTGACCAACAACGTCGTCGGCAACTCGCTGATGTACGCGATGAAGACGGGAGGCAAGGGCGCAGTCCGCGACCTTTTCGGTTCGATGATGGAAGAGCACGGGGCGCGCGTCGCGCAGCGGCTGATCAACGATCCAGCCACCCCGCCCGAGCTCCGACCCGAGCTCCAGAGCATGTACGACCGCTTCTTCCCCGAGCACACGAAGTGGGGCTCGCTTGGCGGGACGCAGTCACCTGCGGTCGAGGCGGGGCTCGGCCGTGTCACCGGCACCGTCGGGCGGAACTGGAACGCGCTCACGCGGGCCCTGCCCGAGGTCTCCTCCAAGTCGGAGGTGATGTTCCGCCGCGCCCTGATCCGCAACGCGATTCGCCGCTCGCCCGAGTTCAAGAAGCTCTGGGGCGACATGCCGAGGCAGACACGCACCTTCGAGGAGGCGGCGTCGAGGATCCTCCAGGGTAAGGGCGGTGCGGCCTACCAGCGGTTGGTCTCCGAGCAGATCAACGACGCGCTGGGCGACTACCTGCACCTGTCTGGCGTCGAGTCGGGGGTGCGGCAACTCCTGCCCTTCTACGCCTGGTACCGGGCGATCCTGCGGGCGACCTACACGCTCGCTCGCGACACGCCGCTGCGGGCGAACATCATCGCCCACCTCGGCCAGATCGGGAAGCAGTACGCGGCCCAGGACGTCCCCAGCTGGCTGGAGGGCTCGATCCCGATGGGGCCCGGCCGTCGCGGCACTGAGCGCATCCTCTCGACACAGGGGCTCAACCCGTACGCCACGCTGGCCCAGTTCCCGCAGAGCTTCCAGGACGTGAACGCGCTCGGCGCGAACCCGTTCTTTGTCGGTCCGATCGAGGCGGCGGCGCACCTGCCGCGAGGCAAGCCGCTTTCGACGCCTTGGCTGGTCGGCCAGACGCTCGGCAACATCGTCCGCAACTTGCCGCTCTCGACGCTGGTCGCCCCGCAGAAGCCGTCGCAGTTGTACCCGACCCGCGACCGGCCACTGACCGCTCTCTCCTACCTCGGGATCCCAGTCAAGGAGTACAACCCGGCCGTCGCTCGGGCGAAGAAGCAGGCGGGCCAGTAGATGCCGAACTACCAGGCGATCACGAGACAGATCGCCAGCCGCTACGGGCTCGGGGATTGGTTCGTCAACCAGATCCGGCAGGAGTCGGGCTTCAACCCGAACGCTAAGTCAGGCGCGGGGGCGCAGGGGATCGCCCAGATCGTCCCGCACTGGCACCCGGACGCGCCGGGGATGGACGACCCGGTCGGCCAACTGAACTGGGCGGCCAAGTACATGTCCGGGCTCGTCAACCAGCACGGCGGCAACGTCGCGCAGGCGCTCTCCGTCTACAACTCGGGCCGCCCCGACGCCTACCTCGACCCGAACTTCGCGGGCGGTCAGACTTACAACTACGTCAAGTCCATCCTCGGTGGTTCTTCGGGCCGACAGGCGTCCCCCCTCCCACTGCCGAGCTCACCGAGCCTTCCGGGGATGTCCGGCAGCGGCCTGGGAGGGTCGGCACCATCTCTCTCCCCGTCGGCCCTCTCACCGCCGCTGCCGCAGAACCCGCTCTCGAACCCGCTCTCGGTCCCGAACATGGTCGCCTTCGGCGGACTGGGACAAGACCCCTCCCAGGCGCTCTCGAACCTGACGATGGCAGTTGCGATGCAGCCGCCTCCGGGGATGAGCGGCCAGATGCCGCAGGCGACCACCTACTCGCTACCGACCCCGAACACGGTCGGCGTCCAGGTCGATCACTCGAAGGACGTCAGCCCGAACGCGGGCGCGGTGATCCGTCTCGCTGACCACTACCTCGGGACGCCATACCAGTGGGGCGGCGCGAACCCGAAGACCGGCTTCGACTGCTCGGGCTTCGTCCAGTGGCTCTACGGCAAAGCCGGGGTCAACCTGCCGCGCACGACTTACCAGCAGATCAAAGTCGGCCAGCCCGTCTCGCGTCAGAACCTCCGGCCGGGGGACATCGTCTTCTTCAGCGACCAGGGCGACGTGCATCACGAGGGGCTCTACATCGGTGACAACCAGTTCATCCATGCCCCGCACACCGGGGACGTCGTGCGGATCTCAAGTCTCTCCGAGCCCTACTACGCGAGTCAGTTCGCCGGGGGTCGGAGGGTGATCTCCCGCTAGGTCTAACCGCAACCTCTCATCCTCGATTCCAAATCGACTCTTGTTTCCGCAATGTGCTTTTCGCGTATGAAAAAGACGTTGCGCTGCTTCGTCACGAAGTTGTTCAAGTAGTCGCTTCGTGCCTATCATCCTTTCGCTCTCGTCCAACTCCTGTGGCTTGGGCTGCTGGGAGTAAGAGAGTCTGACGGGGACCTGCCTTCGGGCTGGTTCCCGTCGCTTTTTGTCGTTCCGGGGTGGCTATGCGTTGGCTCTGGCTGGCTATGCGCAGGCCTGCAGGAGTCCTGCAACACCGTTGCCGCTTTTCTGCCTTTGGCTTACCTAAGCCCTTCCGCGATCTTGCAACACCCCTGCAGGGCCTCCTTGCGAGTTTCGAGACCGCCGCATTCGACCGCTCTGCCACCCCTCCGAGCTTGTATCTAAGCCAAATCGTTCGTGTCTTGCGTTACGTTCTCCTCGTTTTTGGCTCTGTCTGGCTCTTTTATCACTTCCAAGAGACACGAAGAGGGTGCCAGCCTGTCGTCTCTCCTACCAACAGACTGACACCCTCCGGTGTCCCGATTCCCCCTCGCGGGGGCACGAGTCTAGCGTCCCGCGAAGCGCGCCTGCTCGCGCCGGATCGCGTCGGTCCGTTCGACGTGCCCGTAGATCTTGCGGGCGACCTCGGGCGTGTGGCCGAGCGTGTCACCGATCAACGTCCAGTTCACGTTCGAGCCCTGATCGGTGTACGACTTGATCGCGTCCGAGACGAGCGTGTGTCGGAAATAGTGGGCGGTGATCGTGCGCCCGATTCCTGCCTCTTTGACCGCCTCGCGCAGCTTCGCCATCACGAATGACGAGGTGCGCGGCGTCCCCTTGTAGGTCGGGAAGAGATAGCCGTCGTGGTGCAGCCAGCCTTCCGTGACGCCGCGATCGACGTAGGCGGCCAGCGTCTTCGACGCGAAGGGCGAGAGGGTGACGACGCGCCGCTTGTCACCGATCGTGGTCGCCTCGCCCTTGAGTCCCTTGACGAGCGAGCCGGGGTCCTTGACCGAGCCCTTGCGCGCGCGCTGGCGCTCGACCACGAGCTCGCCGTGCAGGCGGTGCCAGTCGCTGACACGGAGGCCGAGAAGCTCGCTGATGCGGAGCCCGAGCAGCGGCAGCAGGAGCACGATCACCGGCATCTGGACGGCGAGGATCTGGCCGTTGACGTTGTTCCGTCCGACCTTTCCGGCCGCCGCCGCGATCAGGTCGATCTCCTCGGTCGTGACGTACAGGTTGAGCTCGGCGTGAGAACGCTTGCGGACGCGAGCTCGCTTCTTCTTGTCGAGCCGCTTGACCGGACTGTCGAGCCGGTACTCCTGCGGGACTGAGATGCACCAGGTGAAGAAGGCAGAGAGCGCGACCTCGATGTTGCGGCGCGAGTTCTCGGAGAGCAGGGTGCCTCGACTCGTCTTGCGCTCGGCAGCCTTGTCGAGCAGCCGCTGCAAGTCGCCGGGCGTCACCTTGGCGACCAGCATGTGCCCGATCTCGTTCTCGATGTCCATCCGCCAGGCGGTCTGGTAGCGGTCACGGGTGTCTTCGCTGGCGGAGTGGTCAGCCATGAAGAGCGCCCACGCCTTGGTGACGGTGATCTTCTGGTTCGCGCCGGGGTCGAGCCCGACCAGCTGGTGGTAGCGCTTCTCGGCTTCGCGGATCTCGGTCGTCTTGAGCGAGTCGCGACGCGGTGAGCGGCCGTTGCGCCCCTGGATGATGTACCAGACGCCGTTGCGGCGTTGCTTGAGGTACGGGAAGGCCGCACGGTCAGGGTGCGGGATGAACTCAGACACGGTTCCTCCTTGTGTGAGGTCGATGGATTTAGACCATCGCATTCTAGCCGCACTAGTCGGGCCGTACTCATTCTCGATTCCACTCGCTCCGCATCCTTCTCTTCTCCGCTTCTGCTCGCCGTCGTACCTCCTCGTGAAAGCGCGAGCTCGTCCCGTTCTTGCGGTCGAACTGACGCTGCTCCTGCAGCGCGAGCAGGACGCGCCCGATCGTCTTCTTCTGCATCTGCTCGTGCCCGCCGTTCAAGGCCTGACGCAACGTGTCCTCCGCGAACCCGTGCCGCCTGCAGGTCTTGTAGATCGAGCCGCAGCGCTCCACGAGCTCGCGCACGTAGGGGAGCACGTCCTTGATCGGCACGTAGCCGTGCGGGCCCTCCGGCTTGAGCAGCTTGCTCCAGTTCACGCACTGGCGGCAGGGCGTGACCGGCGAGCCGACTCGACTGCCGGTCCGGTGGAAGTACCAGTGTTCGCCGTCGAGCGGGAGCAGGACCGGCTCGGCGTGTGCGGGCCCGTTGCAGCGCTTGGTTTCAGGGAACGGCTTGCTCATCCCTTGCTAGGTAGGCCGCCTAGTCGAGCCGAGCAGCGGCGGGCTTGCCTTCGGCTCGCTACGCTCTGTGTCCGGGGTTCCCAGCCGTCCCACTGCTTGCGCTGGCGGATCCCCACTCGCTCTGACTCGGGCGGTGCGCGGTGCCTAGCGAGGTCCGCTGTCGGCCATCCGAGTCAGAGCCCACTCCTGGCCGTCGAGCTCACCTAGTTACGAGTGCCCCCGACCCGTCCAGACTGGTTCCCGGCTCTCACAGAGCTTGTCGGCGGCTCAGCCCTGCAGCCTCACCCCGCTTTGCCGTCTCGGTGAAAGAGATAAATCACCTGCGAGCAACTGCTGCAGGAGCTCGGGGCAGTCGTTCAGCTTGGCGGCGAAGGCTTGCGCGCGCTGCGCGCCGCGCGGGCCGTCGAAGGTGCCGACGACCCGGTGCGCGTAGGAGCGGTCGAAGACGTACCAGGTCGTGGTCGGGCTGACTGCCTTGTCGCTCGTGAAGCCGGTCAGGCTGCCCGCCTTGAAGCGCGGCCTCACGAGACCCACCACCAGACGAGGCCGATGATCAGCAGCCAAGCCGCGAGCCCGAGCAGCGCTCCGGTGAAGATGGCGGTGATGCTCACGTCGCCACCGCCAGGAACCTGCGACGGCCGAGCGTCAGGACGACGCCGACGGCGATCATCTCCAACTTGCCGATGAAGTTGCCCCAGAAGAAGGCGAGCGAGCCGAAGGCGATCGTCAGGAACAGGTAGGAGTCGATCGCGTTGCCGACCGTCGCGCTCAAGCCGACGCCGAGCGTCAGGTTGCGGTTCCGCAGCGGCGTGAAGACGACGGCCTCGATCGACTCGGAGACGAGGAAGGCGATCACCGACGCGATCGCGATCTTCTGCAGCGACGTCCACCCGGCCGCGACGCCGATCAGGTAGGACGAGGCGGCGGCGAGCACCATCAACGCGAGCGACCACCAGAGGTTCGTCAACTGCTGCAGCCAGTCGCGGATCACGAGCACGGCCCTGATCGCGAGGACGCCAACTGGGGCGAGGTAGTCGGTGAAGGGGACGGTGATCGTGTACTTCGAGGCCAGCCAGTTCGCGAGGATCGCGAGCCCGACGTAGACGGCGGCGAGCGTGGCGACGAGCTTCGTCATGGCTGCTCCTCGTAGACCGCAACGCAGGTCGTCTTGACACCCGAGTGGGTGCCGAACGTCTCGACGGTCGCTCTGAGCTCTTCCGACAGTCGTTCGGTGAGCTCCTCCTGGAAGATCGGCTTCTCGGTCAGGCGGGCGATGGCGTCGAGGATGTCCTCGACCGGGATCGTTCGCTGCTCCGCCTCGACCGTCAGGTCGTAGACATCGACGTAGTCGAAGGCGACCGGACACTTGGCGGTCACGGTCAGCACGTAACGGGTCGCGATCATGTCTCGGTCACCATCTGAAACGGCTCCTTGTGCCATTCGAGGGCTTCGGGCACGTACGTCTCGCGCCACTTCGAGAACGACGAGCCGTCCACCGAGTCGCAGTGGATCGCCCGCGCGTAGTCGAACCGCTTGCGCGAGTTGACGCGCCCCATGTGCAGCCACTTGCCCTTGTCCTTCGCCTCGCGGCCGAGCCGCTGCGCGTCGGCGGAGAGCTTGAACGACGTCGTCCCGCCGAGGAACAAACAGTCGATCGACTCCCAAGGGACGAGCGCCTCGGGCTGGCCGTCCTGCGCGACGTAGGCGACCGGCAGGTCGTGCAGCGACGCTAGCCACTGGTCGGCTAGATGCCGGGTCTGTTGCCAGTCGGCCACGACGTCGGGCAGCGTCACGAACAGGCAGCCGGGGGCTCCGCGCAGTGTCATCAGCATCTGCGCGTAGCGGTGCGGGTGGAAGTCGTTGAAGGCGTCGTTGTCGGCCGCCCAGGGGATTCCGGCCGCGCCCGTGTCGCGGGCCCGCGAGTAGTCGCGCGGCGAGAGGAGACGACCGAAGCCGGGACCGGCGTGTTCGACCGCCTGCGGGTGCGCGGTATGGACGAGGATCAGCACCTAGAGGATCTCCTCGTCCTCCGCTGCACGGATCAGTTTGCGCTGCTCGTTCCCTCCCCACTTCTGGTTGCCCTCGCCGTCGTCCTCGAAGTTCGACTCGATCACGACGCGCTGGCGGAGGCGCGTCAGCTTGAGCGAGAGATCGCGGAAGCCATCGACGCCGAGGAAGCAGGCAAGCTGCGAGCTCGTCTTGCCCTTCTTGTAGATTCGCAGCGCCGTCGCCTTCAACGTCAGCCCCGCGCCGCGCATGTCGTAGTTCGGAGAGCGGTCGCCCGCCGTTGCCGGGTTGAAGTAGCCGAACGTCACTGTGGACTCGGACGGGATCTCCAGCGTGAAGTCGCCCCGGGCTTTGTCGTAGACGCGGATCGTGCGTGTCGAGCCGGGCTCACTGCCCTCGCTCTCGGCCAGGATCACTTCGCCTTCGATCTCTTCGAGCTCGTCGGGTTCGTCGCTCATGCTGCCCTCCGTTCGTGTTCGAGCCAGGCGTTCTGGGCTTTCGCGTACTTGACGTGCTTGCCGCCGTTCCAGCCGCAACTGCACTGCACCAACGTCTTGCCGCGCAGGAACGTGTAGGTGGCGAGATGGATCGTCATGGGGCCGTCCTCTCGATTTCACGGCTCACGCGGAGCGCGTGATCCAGGTCGCCGTCGGACGCGATCACCAGACGTGCGATCTGCGTCCTCATCTCTCTGCCGTTCGGCCAGGCGTCCGGCGCGATCCAGCGCATCTCGCCTCGTGGTGGCCACCAGACGAGCCACGCTTCTGCGCCAGCACGGAACGCCTCCTCGATCAGCGCCTTGCGATCATCGGGCGGGAAGTCGTGGAACGCACCGACCTTCGATCCCTTGACCTGGATCAGGCGCGGCGTCTCCCCGACGTGCAGCGCGATCAGGTCGGCGGGCTTGTGCGAGCCAGCTGAGCGGTAGACGACCCAGCCGTCCGTCACGAGCTTGATCAGGACCTGCCGTTCGCGGCTCGACCCGCGCGATCCGGCGCTCATGCGTCCTCCTCGGGCGACCACGCACCGCCGTAGCAGTCGTTGCAGGCTCCTTGCTCGGCCGCTTCGCGGTTCGACATCACGCGGTCGCAGTACGGACAGCGTGGAGCTCCTTCTTCGGTGACGAGCTCGTCGTCGTTCATGCCGCGACCTTCCAGTCGTGCTCGAACGAACCACGGTGCTGCATCACCCAGGCGAGCGCATGGACGAGCGCCCAGTAGCGGCGGTTCCGTTCCTCCCATTCGCTCACCCCGAGCAGCGACTCGATGTCCTCGATGAACGTGTCGAGGATCGCCGCGCCGTCTTCGGTGTCGTCGGGGACGGAGACCGTCCAGGTCTTACGGCGGCGGCGCGTGTCTGGCCCCACCTTGTCGCGCCGCCGCCGCTTGATCGAGCCGCAGAACGGACAGTGCTCCGACTCGATCCCTTGGCCGAGGGCTCGCTCAGAGAGCAGTAGCTCAGGAGTCGGAGGCTGCGGTTCGAGCAGCCCGAAGTTGGAAAGACGAGGGACACCGTTGACGACCGCATCGACGGTCGCCCAGTAGAACTTTCGGTCCGGGACGTCGATCGAGATCGCGGCCTTGTGACCGCCGAGCTTGCCGGTGATGTCGTTGTGGCAGGGGACGCAGAGCCCGGTCAGGTTGCCGACGACCCAGCCGTCGATCTCGACCCAAGGGAACTCGCCGCCGAGCGCCGAACGGCGCACGATGTGATGCGCGTGTTGCGCCTGACGGCTGCAGAACGGGTTCGCGCACCACGGCCCGACCTTGTAGGCCGCGCCCGTGACGCCCTTGACTTGCCAGCGCTCTTCGAGCGGCGCGAGTGTCATCAGTCTCCTTCGACGCCGATGTCGTTCGTCGGGATCGAACCGAGATCGACCCATTGCTCGCGTCCGGCGTCGGAGAGGATCCAGACCTCCGCCAGGTTCTTCGTGTCCGGCAGACGGCGCTTACGCCCGGAGTCGATCACCCAGCCTTGTTCCACGAGCTCACTGCGACGGGTGCGGGCTCGCCGAATGCGCGTCATCTGCTGGAGCTCGCGGTCGGTCAGCCCGTGCGGGTCGTAGCGGCCGATGTAGTCGAGCACCGTTCGGCGCTGCGTCCCCGACTTCGGGAAGAGTGCGATCGCCGCCGCTCGCGACGTCGCCATCCCGTCGCGTTGCACCTTCCCCGGCTCGTTGACGCTTGGGCTGGGAAGCAACGAGGTTGCGCCACTGAGAGGGGCGAGCGCCGCGAACATGTCGATCTGGTCGTCGCTCACTCGTCCTCCTCGCGGGCGATGTCGAGGAGCTCGACCGCCCAGCGCCAGATCGCGTCGAAGAGCGCGCCGACGAACATCCCGATTAGGAACATCAGCGCGGCCGTCACAACTCGTCCTTGTGCACGAGACGCGGTGACTGGACGATGCCGTCTTCAATCCGACGGCCGTACAGGTGCTCGCGGCAGTAGAGCCACCAGCGAGCACCGTCGCCGTAGCCGCGCAGCATCGCCATCACCGGATCGCCGTGGCAGTGCGGCCGACGGCACTCGCGCTCGACGTACTCCGCGTGGGTCGCGGGACGACATCTATCGTCGTCCACCCACCGCACGACGTAACTGTCGGGGTGTTCGTGCGCCCACCAGAAGCCGAGCTCGCTCGGCTCGACGTTCGGGACGGCGACGTCGAGGCTCACGTCGCTCTCCAGGCTGGGCAGTCCGAGCGGTAGCCGCAGTAGTCGCAAGCCCAGTCGTGGTAGACGCCCTTCGGCGGCCACGGCTCGTCGGGCCCGTAGCGCTCCATGTAGAAGCAGGCCTCGTCGGAGAGCGCGCGCAGGATGCGCAGACGCGACTGGCGCTCCGCCCAACTGGGCTGGATCAGCAGGAGCTCCGACTCCAGTGGCGTGACGACCGTCACCTTGCTCGATGACTGGCTCGCGCTGATCGAGTGGAACTCAACTGCTTTGTTTCGTGCCTCGCCGTAGACGACGCCCTGGATCCGCCACGCCTCCTTCGGCTTGCGCTGCGCCCGCTTCCCCGACTTGAGGTCGATCACCGAGGCGTCGCGCTCGACGTCGAAGCGTCCCTCGATCGGGATCGGCAAGCCGACATCGACGGTGACGAACGTCTCGACGGCGAGCGGCTGGATGCGCGGCGCGACGATGTTCTGGTAGGCGGCCAGCATCAGACGGCCGCGCTTGCCCGCCTCGTTCGCGTCGGTGTCCCAGAGCACGTCGTCGCCCGCGTTTTCCTGCTGCTGCGAGATCACGACCGGCCAGGCCGACTCGTAGTAGTCGAGCAGATCGGCCGTCGGGACGTCGGCGTGGCTCTCGATCTTCTGTTTGAAGTTCATCTCGACGGCGACGTGCACCGCCGAGCCGACGACGATCGACTCAGCCGGACGTTCTTTGCGCCCGTGGATGTAGCGCTCTTGCCACTGGCGCGGGCAGCGTTGCAGCATCGCGAAGGACGACGGCGACCAGTGGTCGATCGGCAGGTTCCAGTCGGGCGGCGCTTCCTCCTGTCGCTCGACCTTGCCGAGGTAGTCGCTGATGTCGAGCGTCACGCGAACTCCGTCGGCTCGACCTCACGCGCCCAGCGCCCTGCAGCCTCCCAGACTGTCTCTTCGCCCCGAACCGGGATCGTGTGGATCCAGATGTCCCACTCGGCCGAGCCGCCGCGAGCTCGTCGGTACGCGCCGGGCGGCAAGTCCATGAAGAGTCGCTCGGCGTGACGCGGCAGGTACGGGCGACCGCCGAGCGCCTCCAGCCACTCCGCGAGCTTCGCGTCGTTCGTCAACGCGAAGACCAGCACCTCGCGCATCCGGTAGACGCGGGCCCCGCGCAGGCGGAGCTCCTGAAGGAGCTCGTCGGCCGTGAACGTCGGCGTGTCGGCGGGCGAAGGGACTGTCACAGATTCGGTGCTCATTTCCTGTCGTTATCTAGAACGGAATGTCATCCGGCCCCGTATAGCCAGCCATGACGGGCTCGTCGTAGGCTCCGGGACTGTGATGCTCGGCTCCGGCGTCGGTGGGGGCTTGAAATGGGCTGGTCGGATTTCCGTTCACCGACGGTCGCGACGGGCGCGACGTGAAGAAGAAGAACTCCGCCCAGGCGAGCGCGATCCGCTTCTGGATCTCGAACGAGCGCTGCGCCGTCGGCATCATCGGGAGCGTCATCACCGCGAGCTTCCCGCCAGCTGCCAGCGAGATCCGCCAGGCTTCATCCGGGTCGGTCGGCGTCCGGGTCTGGCGGACGGTCTCGACGCCGCTATCGGTCGCCTGCGGGGGCTCTCCGAGCGCCGTTGCCTTCTCGTAATAGCGGTTCAGGTACGGGCGGCCCGTGTTCGGGTTGACGTTCCCTTCGCGCTCCGTGTACTCGATCCGCACCAGGACACCCGAGAGCCTCAACTGACCGGCCTCGGCCAGCAGATCGGGACGTTTCGTCTGGAGCGTCTTCACGTTCGGGTCGTCGGTCGAGATCCGGCCCCAGCCGGTCGCCTCGTCCTTCTCGACCTTGGTGATATGGGTGTCAATCGAAGGCATCGAGCCCCTCCTCGTCGCCACGCAGGAGGTAGGTGGGCGTCACCCGGAAGAGGCCGACGATCCGGCGCAGGTTCGGGCCTGGGTAGGGCACGGTCCGGCCGCTCTCCCACTCCCGGTACGTCCTGACGCTGATCTCGGTCACGTCAGCGACCTCCTGCTGGCTCATGCCCTGCTGCAGGCGAAGCCGTCGGATTCGCTCGTGAAACCGGCCGTCATGCCGCTCCTCGCTCGCGTGGATAGCAGTCAAGCGCAACGAGTTGATCCTCGCCACACGAGCCGAAAAGCGATAGGCAGATGATAGGCAGATCTCAGGCAGATCTGCTGCAAGACTGCTGCAAGGGTGTTGCAACTTCGATTATACGGCAGGAAATGCAAACGCATTTCCCTTCCCCTTTTCGCGGTCCAAGGGGGAGGGTTCCCCGCCTGCGTGGAGGCGGGGCCCGCAGAGACCCACACCCATCCTGCGCCGTCAGACGCCCTCGTCCAGGAGAGTCCTTGGGCGATGTAACGGGGACACGATAAAGCGGTTTGCCACGACGTCAAGCGGGAACCGCAAAGCCCCTGCTCGAAGCGAAGTTCTTCCTGACGCGGGCGCTCGTGTGATAGAGGTGGCGGCGGCCGAAGGCTCGCGAGGAGCGCGGACGGGAGCCGTGTGTCCGACCTCGTGGAGCGCGTCCAGCGGGTCCGTCTCCTGCTGGAAACGTTGAACGACCCATACCCGCAGCCGCGCACGTCGCTGCGGCCAGAGTCAGGGCCCGCCGCGTCGCGCTACGTCCCCTGCGAGACGTGCAAGCGGACCGGCTGGATCCGCCGACGGCGCGAGTTCGCCCTCTGCCTTGTCTGCGACGGCGTCGGCTGGCGTCGCCGCCAGCACGGCGAGCTCGAATGGGACGCCTACGTCGGCCTGCCCGTTCAGGAGGCCGTCGCGCTGCCCGTCGAGGTCGCTCCCCGGCGTCGGACACCGGACGCGACCAACGAGTCGCCCTACCAGTGGGAGCGGCTGAGAGAGGCGTACGAGCGGCGCGGGAGCTACCGTGAGGTGCGCCAGCGGCTAGCCGAGCTCGCGCTCGACGCGCCCCGTCGTCACACGCTTGTCCGGGTCGTCCTGGTCGAGCAGCAGCCGCGCCGCCTCGATGAGCTCGACCAGCTGGAGCTCGACCTCGGTGTCGTGACGATCACGCTTCGGATGCGCGTGATCCGGGTACCGCCGTGGCTGATGGAGCACGAGCGAATGAGCGTGAACGCGACCGTGGCCGAGCTCGCTGCCGACGGCTTCAAGCCGGGCGCGATCGCAGCCCGGCTCGGGCTCTCCCGCGAGCACGTCAAGCGGACGCTGCGAAAGCAGCGCCAGCGCAGTAGGATTGGTGAATCGGATGGCCCCTCGGGGCTGGTGCCGAACCTGGAGATGGGCGCAGCCTGCGCCCGGCCCTGAGCCTCCACATTTCCTCCTCCCACTCAGTCGCTCCCGAGCTCACCGATCAGGTCGTGGACCTGCCGTTCGTGCTCTTGGAGATCGTGCATCAGGTCGTCGTCTTGCGACGAGCCGTAGTTGAGCAGCCAGTTCTTCACCTCGTCGCGGGACGCGAGTCCCGGCAGGCCGTAGAACACGTTGATCGCTCGGCGGTAGTCGTCACTGACTTCGGTCGTGTATGCGATGCGGACCTTCATGTCCTGGCTCTCCAGGCCTGATCGGGCACGGCGAGAACGCCGGGCTCGAAGTACGCGCGGGCTTCGTCTGCCGTCGCGCGGTCGATCGCCCACGTCGTGTGCTTCGCTTCGAGCGCCCGGGGATGGGTCGCACGGAGCCAATCGCGCAACCGTTTCGGGTCGATCCCGAGCTCCGCTGCGAGATCCTTCGGCGTGATCGTCTCGTTGGTCACGCGCCCGACTCGCGTCCGGCCTGTGCCCAGCATCCAGCGCTCGATTGTCGAGCGCCACCAGACCGGACCACACGACGGTGTCGCGTCAGGCGGAGGCAAGTGCCCACGCCGCTGCCACATCGAGATGGTGATCCGGTTGACGCCGGTCATCGAGGCGATGTCCCCGATGCCGACGACGTCCAGTTGAGTCATCGTTGTTCCTCCTTGTCGTTGGTTGACCGTGGGGGCGCTTTCGCGCCCCACTTACTCACTGTGCTGATGCTCGGCTTCGTGCAGTCGTTGCCATTCCTGCAGCCTGGCGACCGTCTCCCGGATGCGGACGACCGCGATCCAAGGCGACAGGACTATGAAGGCGACGAGCAGGAAGAGGACGAGCACGATGACGGCGTTCATTACACGTTCGCCTTGCTATCGAGCTTGCCGTTCACGCAGTCGAACGAGTACTGCGGGATTGCGAAGTCACCGCTCGCGTTGACGTCGTTGTACATCAGCGTCACGTCGTGGTATCCGCCCGTCGAGAAGTCCTGCTTGTCGGCGGGTGGGCCGAACTCGAACGTGATGTCCGAGCAGGGTGTGCCGATCGCGACCGAGCGGTACTGGCTCAGGCTGATCGCGTTCTTCGCGGGCGCAGCGCCCGAGTTATACGTGCCGTTCGCGTCCTGTCCTGACGCCGACTGGCCTGTTGTGCAGGCAGTCAGCGCGATGGCGCAGAGCGCAAGGCCGAGCATCATTCCGATCCACTTGGTCATGAGTGGTTCCTCCTTGTTTGGTTGTTGACCGTGGGGGCGCTTACGCGCCCCAGTTGCGTCGGTTGTTGCGGATCGCGACGTGCGCGAGCACGAGCCACCTGAGTACGAGCCCGACCTGGACGAGCGTGAGCAGGATCGCGAGCTCCGTCACTCGTAGACCTCCAATCCGTGCTCCTTGTCATCGAGGCAGATCTGGATGTCGCAGACGTGGACGGGGCAGGTTTCCGTCTCCTCGCAGAGCGTCTTGAACGTCTGCTCGGGCAGGAGCGTCTTGAGCTCTTCGAGCACGTCGAGGTAGTCGTGCTCGTATTCGTCGTCGTGCAGGCTGAGCAGGATCCCCGCGAGCTTGAACGTGGACGTGGTCATCGTCGTGCCTGCCACTTCTCACGGGCGATCATCACGCCGTAGATCACGAGCGCGATCAGTCCGACCCAGAGCGCGATCGTCACGCCGACGATGATCGTCATGTGGATCAGGTGACTCATGACCAGATGCCCGTGTCTTCGACGCTGATCGTGAAGAGCTGGCCGTTGTCGAGTACGACGTGGAACGTCGTCGGACGCGAGCCCTCTCCGGGCTTCACTTCCGCGATCGTCGTGTCCTCGGACCCGACGAGCCGTCCCGAGGGGGACTCGTCAACGATCGCGAGCAGATCGAGCGCCACGTCCCACGCAGTGGCGACGTCGGTAGCAGTCATGTGATTCCTCCTTGTTGAGTGTGTCTTGGCCCCTGTTGAGCCGTGGGGGAGCGCTAGCTCCCCGTGTGTTCGCCGCAGTCGCAGTCTTCGACCATCTGATCGCCCCCGTCGCGGTACTCGTTGACGATCCCGCGCAGCACTCCGAACGAGCGCAGGAGCGCGAGCTCCGAGCCGTCAGCGGTCTCCTTCAGGCCGATAGCCGTGTTGATCGACTGCGTGAGCTCGCGCCGTTCGCGGATCGCCCGGCATTCGTCGGGCGGGATGTCCTCGTCGTCCACGTTGAGCGGGAGCTCCGCCTCGGCGTAGTACGGCGCGAGCGAGAACTGCATCGCTGCGAGCCCGTCCAGGATCTCCTGGACCTCGTCGGCGGGTGCATGGTCGTAGAGCGGAATGACGATGAACTTCGCCATGTGTTCCTCCTTGTGTAGTGGTGACCGTGGGAGCCCCGTAGGGCTCCGCCGAGCTCAGCCGTGCTCCGCGATGCGAGTGACGACGTTCAGATGCGACGAGAGCGCGTAGGCCTCGTTCCAAGTGAGCTCGACTGCGACGTAGCCGTCGCGGATGAGCCCGATCGAGGGAACGTCGCGTGAGCGGTCTCCCTCGGTCTCTCCGTCGTCAGTGATGTCCACCGCGAGCGTCGAGCCGTCCTGGAGCTCCACCGTGCGAGCGTCGCCCGAGAGCGTACGAGCCTCGGGGTTCAGATCGTGGATGAGCCAGTCGAGCTCATGATCGGTCGTCTCGAAGCGATCGAGCCACGCGGGATCCGCGTGAGCCTCGTCTCCGAGCCAGCCCATGATCGAGCTCAGCAGGTCGTACTGCTTGGCGCTGAGTGTGATCGTGCGCGACATCGTTCGTTCCTCCTTGTGAGTGATTCTGGCCCCTGTTGGACCGTGGGGAGCGCCGAAGCGCTCCCGGTTACCAGACGTCGATCCGACGGACGCCGGGCCCGTGCTCGCCTGAGACGAACACGTTCGGGAAGTAGCCCTGCCGACGCATTTCGACACTGATCGCAGCCTTGGCTCGCGTGAAGCGCTCGAACCTACCGAGTGACTTCCCGCCGAACGAGGCGTAGATCCCATTCGACTCGTACGAGATGAACGCATCATCCTCGGACGCGCCGAAGCCGTCGTCTTCCAGCGAGTAGAGCCACTTCGACGCGAGCTCCTCCGAGTCAAACTCCTCGAAGTTCACGAACCCTTGACCGTCCACCGTGAGCACGAACGCGCCGATGCGCGACGCATGACCGTTCCATTCGTCGGACAGAAAGTCTTCCGAGCTCCCAGCCAGATCGAGCGCATAGAGCGCGAGCGCAGTCGCGAGCGTCTCGTCGTCATGTCGGACCTGCTCAAACTTGCCGGGTCCGTCATGGTCAGCGAGGCAGACGTCGCAGACGCGGTAGAGCTCGCCTGCGATCTTCACGTCAACGTGCTCGACGTATGAGCGTGACTCGCAGTTCACGCACGGCGTAGCAGTGAGTGTTTCCATCGTGGTTCCTCCTTGTGTGTAG
>Ga0126381_100000442_pt1 | contig 45406 bp, 43 predicted proteins | sample PanSoiMetPlot_28_FD_96465 | JGI IMG/M metagenome (GOLD analysis project Ga0126381, IMG submission 96465) | Tropical forest soil microbial communities from Panama - MetaG Plot_28 | ecosystem: Environmental > Terrestrial > Soil > Tropical forest > Bulk soil | place: Panama | collected 2016-02-17 | reverse complement strand
TTCCTGATCAAACCTTCTTAACTTCTGCGGTCCTAATTAGATTTTTGAATGTTTCACGTGGCGAAAATGACGACGGTACTGGCCAGGCGCGATTTTCAGTGTCCGCTGAAAAACATTACGCATTAAGTTGACGTTCCCGAAGCCGCATTCGCCCGCGATCATTTCCATGCTGTTGTGACTTTCTTCGAGCCGCCGGCGAGCTGCTTCGACGCGCAGGCGCTCGACAAATTTTGCCGGCGTGGTCTTCATTTCTTTGGTAAAAATGCGCGCGAAATTACGCGGACTCATCGCTACTCGTTGTGCCAGCAAAGGCACAGTGAGGGGTTTCTGCAAGTTGTCCAGCACCCACGCTTCTAATTCGCGCAATGGTTTTCGATCGGTGAGTTGCAGGGATAATGCGGCGCTAAACTGCGATTGGCCGCCGGGTCGCCGCAAATAGAGCACAAGGTTGCGCGCAACCTGCAGAGCGAGTCGGGAACCGTGATCTTCTTCGACCAATGCCAGCGCCAAATCCATCCCGGCTGTCACGCCGGCGGATGTATAAACGTTTTCGTCACGGACAAATATTGGATCGGCTTCCACCTGTGCGCGCGGCGCGCGTTTGATTAAGGTCTGACACCAGTTCCAATGCGTAGTGGCGCGGCGGCCATCGAGCAAACCGGCTCGGGCTAGAAGCATTGCGCCAGTGCAAACCGAGCCGACTCGCCGGATTTGTGGGGAAATTCTTTTCAGCCAGCGTACCGCCTCCGGCTTTATTTTATTCTGCTCGATCGCGTCGCCGCCGGCTACGAGCAGTGTATCGATCTTTCCGCGCACTTCGCGAAAGGTTCTATCCGCGGTGATGTATAGTCCGCAGTTGGCAATTAACGATCGACGCGAAGAAACGGTCGCCACTTCGACTGAATAAATCGGAGGCGATCCGGGATTTTCCCGGGCGTGCATCTCGGATGCGCGCGCGAAGACTTGAAGCGGTCCGACCAAGTCGAGGATCTCAACCCCGGGGCCCGCCACGAACACGATCCGCCGTGTCCGCGGTTCAAATGGGGATTTATTATTGTTAACTACACTTTTCGATTTCAATTCGAGGAACCTGACGCCGCAGATCGCGGCGCGATGGTGCTGATAAATTTATCCGGAGCCGCGTCGAAAGTTTTCTTGTCGTCTTCCGAGCAGAAATAATAAGTCGCGCTCTTGAAGATGGATTTCGGCGCGACCTTTGGATCAACGTCCATTCCGCACACTACGCAAACCGGGTGCTCCGCTGTCGAGACAGGTGATGTGGCATAGGCCTGATTTGAATCGGGATTCATCCAGCCTTCTCCTTGATATTCCAGATTGTAAGCGGTATTGCGGGCAACCTCGCGACCGTAATAACGTTCGACCACACGGAGCGCGAGATCGATTCCGGAAGAAAGACCGCCGGCCGTAGCTAGATTTCCGTTCTCGACAAAACGCGCGCCGCGCTTGAGCTGAACGTCAGGGAATTGCGTGGCGAAACGTTCAAACGCCCCGTGATAAGTGGTCGCGGATTTGCCGTCCAGCAGTCCGGTTTTAGCCAGAACAAATGCTCCTGTGCAAACCGACATGGTGACGTCTGTAGTTTTCGAAGATTTTCTTATCCATTCCAACACGGCGGGACTCGGTGGACTTTGCGCGGGAATGACAATTACCTTCGGCGGGGGCGCATCCTGGATCGTGTAATCGGGAACGATCTGCATTCCGCCGCTGGTGCGGATCGGTTTTTTAGTTTCGGCCACTGTGTACAAACGGAAAGGCATTTGTTCATTCCCAGGCACCATGACGTCCTGGAAAACTTCCCAGGGACCGCAAAAATCGATGACGACGGCGCGGTCTGAAATCAGAAAAGCGACCGGGATCTCGCCCTTGTCCGGCGGCTTCAGCGAAGTTTTTTCGGTCGTGAGTGACTCTGGTTTCGATTGGCCGTCGGCTTTAACCGGAGCTGCGGTCACGAAAATTGCACGGAGCGCTAACAGACCCAGTGCAAGTAGGAAACCGAATCGTGTTATTCTATAAACGAACTCTATTTTATTGATCGTACGCGCATTCATGATCCGATTTTCGACTGAGAGTGTGGTGGCAGCAATGACAACAATCATCATATTTCTGCCAGCTGCCTACCACTTAACCCTACTTTATTTTCCGGCACACGTTGTAGCCGCGTCTCTGTGAGACACGTGGGTTCCGTGTTGCGCTTCGCATAGCGAAGCGGCTACAGATTCGGGTGATCGAAGTCGAACGGCTGACTGCGTCATGCAGCAACGCGCGCACTCGTATGCGCGCATACGAATTCAATAACGGGTCGAGTATTGATTCGACGCATTATGAAACGGGTGCTGTTATGTCTTTTCGTCACGTTGTGCGCCGTCAGCTGCGTCCAGGCCGACCCGGCGATTCGATCATTACAGCAAACTCTTAAAGACCAGGGTTTTTACTACGGTGCAGTGACCGGCGACAAGAGTGCGGAAACGACTGCGGCGGTTCGGCGCTACCAAATTCGCAACGGGCTGCAAGTAACTGGTGAGCTCAATGAGGAGACATTGCGCTCGGTCAAATCAAGTTCGAATTCCGTTGCCGCGGCTTCCCGACCTACTCCAAAACCTGCCGTCACACAGCCTAACAGCGTTCGTCCTGATGCTAACGCACTCGGGAGTCAAAGCTCGCCTCCGCCGTCATTCAGCCCACCAGATCATCCGCTGCAAACCAATCCGTCATACGCGACGAGCTTTTATCAATCGGTGCCGATTCGGGTGAACCGGCGGATCATTGCTGGAGCGCAGTACCAGCTGATGAGCCGCGGATATTACCGCGGACGCGTCGATGGCAAGTACGGGCGCCAGATGTCGTTTGCGCTGCGAGCGTTTCAATCGAACGCCGGACTTCCACCGACTGGACGTTTGGACACGGCGACGCTCGAAGAGCTTGGGGCGTCTGACGCGAACATGGCGTATTCGGCGCCAGAGTCTCCCGGCTATGAAACCTGGATGCCGGTGAAGAAGTTCAAACACGGCAAGTGGAAAATGAGGTGGAAAAGGTATCATCGCCCGTTCGACGGCGAAGAGAGCGATGAAGATCGACAGGCAAGAAGCGAGCCTGACTGGAACTCTTACAACGACAATTACTAAAATCGGCGCCGATTGAGTGTGCGGTCCTCAGTGCGCAAGCGTTTGTTAGCCGACGGCTGTAGCGTCCGCAGCCGCGCCTGCATCGCTTTGCGAAGCACTACGGGCAGGTCCTCAGCCGAGTTAAATGCACATCGCTTGAAAAATGCGCTGAGGAACCGCCTTCGCAAGAATCTGCCTCGTGCCGTGTAGCGCACGCCACAGCTCGGAAATCTCCAGAGAAGATTGTCGAGAGGTAAGTAACGGATGATAATTCGCCATGACCGACGAACGCATTCAGAAAATCAAATCAGCTGTTCAATCAGCTGATCATATTTCGACTGAGAAGAAGGGCGAGCTTCTCGACGTGCTCGCGAAGCTCAAGCCCGCGATTGCAGAAGTTGAGGAAACGCACGAGGCAGAGGCTGAGCGGATCACCCAGTTCGTCGAAGCTTCAGCGCATGGAGTCGCCAGCAAGAAGGAACGACCCGAAAGTCTCGAGCATGTTTTACACAAACTAAGGCAATCCGTTGAAAAATTCGAAGCCTCTCATCCGAAGATGACAGCCTTCGTCACCGAATATTCCGCCGCACTCTCCAACCTGGGATTCTGATTTCTCGTGATCGCAAGGTAGGGCTTGCACTCCTTTGGCTTCGTGAAATCTCAATCGAATTGTATCACTCCGCCTTTTCGCTCTTCGCGACGGTAATCGCAGGCCCGCTGCGCGTGGCCGCAGCGCGTCATTTGATGTCGATTCTAGGAAGCGTTCTCGAAGATGTACGCCTTGTTATTCACGCATCACCGCGAACGATTTGCCTTGGGCAGGAGGTAATGGGTTGCAGTCCATTCGCCGATACTGCTCCCGGCTTGCAAGCCGTCCTCGCTTGCCGACCGGAAGTGAATGCCTCCATATATTCTGCTCAAAGCTGCTTCCTCAGCTGCATCCTGGCATGTCGAAAAGCTCCGGAATACTCCGGGGAGAAAATCTGATCCGGTCGTGAAGGGCAGGTCTTCTGTTCCAAAAAACAACGGGAGCACAGTCGCCGCAGCGGCGCTGAACGTGCTGTGACCAGAGGTGTAATCGGGGAAGGGTGGAGTTACGATGAATGACATCCAATTCAGTTGCGGCTCGGCGAAGGCAATTGCGGTGACGGGTCGCCAGAAATGGAAAGTGTACTTGGCGTCCCACGAACAAATGGCAGCGTCAGCCATCGCAATGTTTAAAAGCGCGAACAACCGCGCATTTTCTTCCATCGTTATGCCTCGCCCTGCGCTGATGATCTGCCCGATGCTGTTCCAATGGCCCGGAGGTGTTTCGGTGCCCGCGCCATCAGCCCAAAACAAAGCGATCTCAGTCTGATCTGCCGTGCGAGTTGAACCCACGGCTGCGCCCAGTTGTTTGACCTCCTCATAGTCCGCAGCGTACTGCTGGCTATCGAGAGCGGGCGGTCCCGGCGGACGAAACTGTGAGCTGCTGCTCATCGCAAACGGGACGACGAATCCCCATTGCGGCAGCAAATAAGGAAGAAACGCCGGAGGCGTGGGAATCCACACGCCAGGGCCACTTCCGCCGGGTGGCTGAACGACAGCAGTCGAACCATCATTGGCTCGCGCAGCGAGAACTTGGCTCGCGACGAATTCGCCCCAAGTGATACCCGCCGTTTTTTGCGGGCCGTTGGAAATCGTGGCGAGAATCGCAGCGTGAAGTGCATCGAAGGTCGACGTACGAGCCGGGAACAGGTTCACGAGCGTCGCATGGGCTGCAGCGCTGGCAGCAGCTGCGCGCGACGCACTCGCGGGCCCGTCGCTCAGCACCAGATACGGTTCATTCGTACGCGCGATGCCATTAACAGCGTCATAGATTGCAGCGTGGACAATAGCGAGACTGCGGGACGCGATTGGCGGTGCAGTACTCCCGGCTCGAATCGCATCGAGGGCTGCGTTGTTCCAGTCGGTGACGACATCGCCACGGGCGGGAATACCCTCGGCGAAGATAAGATTGATGACGGCGATGCATCTTACGAAAAGCGAACCCCTACGCATGATTATCTCCCTAAGTAAGTTGACTTAAGTCTTTGTAGGATTTCGCACGCGAGAACGTCAAGCTTAATCAGTCCGCTTTCGCCGCGCGAGAATGGCTATTCAGAGCATAGGTAATGGCTTCTTTGAATTCGGTGGAGGAAATTCGCGATCAAGTTCGGTCAGATCCTCTTTCGTCAATTTGATTCTAAGCGAGCTGGCGTTGTCGCGGACATGCGCTTCCGTGCTGGCCTTCGGAATTGCGATTACGTCCGGCTGGCGCAACACCCAGGCGAGCGCGATTTGCGCAGGTGTGGCGTTATGCCTGTTTGCGATTTTTCGTAATATCCCATTCTTTAGCAACGCGCCGCTGTGACCGACGGGCGAATATGCCATCAGGGGAATCTTATTCTTGTGGCTCCTCGGCACGAGATCGAACTCGATTTCGCGATTTTGAAGATTGTACAGAACCTGGTTTGCGGCACAATTGCGACCGCCCTCGAGCGACAACAGCTCCTCCATGTCGTCGACGTCGAAATTTGAGATGCCCCACCGTCTTATTTTCCCGGCAGCGCGCAACTTCTCGAACGCCTCAACAGTTTCCTGGAGCGGCGGCGTTTGCTCGCGCCAGTGCAGAAGATAAAGATCAACGGCATCGATGCGGAGGCGTTTGAGGCTGTGCTCACACGCTTTTGGCAATTTTTTGCGTGACGCATTTTGTGGATAAACCTTCGTAACCACAAAAACGCCTTTTCGTTGTCCGTGGATCGCTTCGCCGACAACTTCTTCGGCTCCGCCCTCGCCGTACATCTCCGCAGTATCGATCAAACTCATGCCGAGCTCGATTCCCAAACGCAGCGCCGCGATCTCCGTGGCACGCGCACGGTTGTCTTCGCCCATGCGCCACGTGCCTTGGCCAAGCGCCGGAACACGCTTGCCGTCGGACAAGGCGATCATTCTCATGTATTTGAATCGAATCTGGCTGCAACGGATGCGTAGCAACGGCCAGGCTTTCAAACCAGGAAAGCAGGAAAAACTTCCAGGCACCAATCTTCGCGTTGTTCGCCCGCTACAACTGCACCAAACAGACAGAACGCTCTGCTGAGATTTGGAATTTCCTGATCGGTCGAAAACAGACCGCAATTAGCGAGCGATCGTGCTGAGTCGTTCCACCAGCGCCTTGCCCTTTGCGCGATCGTTGATCACGAAAGTGTTGTTTTCGCCATGCGTTGACCACGGACCGCGTGGCACTTCTTTGAAATCCACGAATCTCCAGTCTGTGACATCAGTTGGTTTCAATCCGAGGTAATCGCGTACGGCAGGCGAAACATCGAGGCCAGCGCCTTTGTTGAGATTGGGCTTTGGTCGTTCGTTTCCGAAAACGTACTGCCAATGATCGGTGCGGAACGGTCCTGCATCTTCCCACTGCGCATATACGACACGATTGCCTTTACGGATGGCCACCCAATGATCTTTACAAGTGGAGACTGCCGGGCCCTGATATGCTTCTTGAAACCACGGAACAACGCGCGGTGCTTCGGATCGATGGCCCTCCCTCGCTTTGTCGTTGTACGGAAGGGCGCAATAAAACGGATTTAACCGTGGCATGAAGCTTACTGGGATATAATTGCTGCGATGAGCGGGCTCCGGGTCATCCACTCCACCATAGTTTTTGGCCCATTGATGATCCCATGAGCTCGTCCGATTGGGCACTGGATTGTTGCCAGAGGGTTTTTCACCGATCCAGAAGACAGTCGTCACGATGTTGCTTTTCCACGGGTAACGCTGTCCCGGTTGGAGCTTTTCTGAAGCTAACTGTCCCGGCGTGAACGCGAGTGAACTGACATCGAGCACCCCATCGTCCGCAGTCTTCTCAGATTTTTTGTTGAACTTTGTTTTCGCCGGTTCTGCCTTCGAAGCGGCGCCATGTGCGAAAAGAGATGCGATGGACGAAAGCAGAACCGCAACCGCGTGAGTAAATTTTCCAGGTTTCATTTTTTGTCGGCTAAACGGGCGCAAACAGACGCAGACGTCTTTGTTTGATTCTGCGCATGGACGCTGATGCGCGTCAGTCTGGGGGATGCGCCTTAAAAAGTAGGCCCTAATGTTAATGCTGACCCCGTGGAGTCAACCGAGAATTTTCGATTAGCACGCGAACGGCGTGAAATCGTGCAAGGGTGGATCGGCTCCTCCGAAGACGATGCGAAAGATTTTTGAGGGAGGCGCAAATATTCAGCGTCGAAGCCGCATATTCGCCAACGCGTTGCGGACAACGCGTCCTACCTTTGGCTTCAAACAAATTTGCCTGGGTTCAAGATTCCGTCTGGATCAAGCACTTGCTTGAGCCGGCGATGCAGGTCACGGGCAATCTCGCCCGCGGCTTCCGGCCACCACCGTTTTTTGGCGAGACCAATTCCGTGTTCACCTGTGATAACGCCGCCCCACGCCAGTACTTGCTGAAACAAGTCGTCGAGCGCACGCTCCACGTTTTCGCGCACACTGGAGTCACGATTATAACGATCTGCCATGATGTTGATGTGAATATTGCCGTCTCCAGCATGGCCGAAGCAGGCAATCGGAAATCCGTGCTTTGCCTGCAGTTCACCGGCGAATTCCATCAGATCAACGAGATGACTGCGCGGGACAACTACATCTTCGTTCAGTTTCGTTAGGCCGGTAGCGCGCAGCGAGTTGCTGAACTGGCGACGCAATGCCCAGAGTTTTTCGCAATCGGCTTCACCGTTGGCTATTTGAACCGCGTTGGGCTTTTTCATCTCGATTAAGTCGCGAATGGACGCGGCCTCGCTGCGGACGCTCTCTTCTTGGCCATCCAGGTCGACCAGCAAATGCGCGCTTCCCTCGGGCACAATCTTCTCGCCCAAATCGCGTCGCGCCGCCTCGAGCGTGAAATGATCGGCGATTTCCAATGCCGACGGTAGAAATCCGGCCTCAAAAATTGCCTGCACAGCTTCGGCTGCTTGAGTCGCAGTGGCGAACGCCGCCGATAAGGTCGCGCGTGCGGGCGGAAGTGGAAGCAAACGCAGCGTGACTTCACTGACAATGCCGAGAATTCCTTCCGAGCCGACAAAAAGACCAATCAAGTCGAAGCCGGTTTTGTTTTTGTGCACGCGGCCGCCGGTTCGCAAGACTTCACCCGTGGCCAGCGCGACCTCAAGGCCGATGACGTAATTGCGCGTCACACCGTACTTCAAACAGCGAGGACCACCGGCGTTTGTGGCGACATTTCCGCCAATTGTGCAATCCCTCATGCTGGCCGGATCGGGCGGATAAAATAGTTTCTGTGCGCGCACAGCCCTTTTGAACTCGCCGGTGAAAACGCCCGGTTCAACAATGGCGATGGCGTCGGCAAAATTGATTTCCTTGATGCGATTCATGCGCATCAATGAGAGGGCAATCCCACCACGTGCCGGGACGCATCCGCCTACATAACCAAATCCGCCTCCGCGCGCGGTGACCGGAACTTTTTCGCGCGAAGCAAACTGAAGGAGCCTGCTCACATCAGCGGTCGATCTTGCAAAGACGACAACTTCCGGTGCATGCGTTGCGAACCATTTGTCGCCGCTGTGCGCCGCGATCGTTTCTGGATCGTCCGCCACAATTTCGTTATCGAGGATCTCTCGAAGTTCCGAAGCGAGTTCCATCACGAGCAAGGTCGCGCACGTCAGTTGTAGGGCAAGCGCGCCGTTGCCAAACCGATCGACGGCAGGCGAAAGCGCCTGCCCTACAAAGTCACTCGTGCTCGTGCTCGACTGTAGCTAATCGATTACGAGCACGAGCACGAGCAGGAGATCAAATCGCAATCTGATAGTGCCGAGCCTGCTCCATTCGCTGGATGAGTCTTTCGGCCTTTGGAAAGATCACCGGCTTACTCGCTTCGGGCCCAGCAAACTCGGTCACAGCATCTATGGAATCGAACCGAAGAAGCGTAACGAATTCCACCTCGTCGCCGTCATCGCGAACGAACAGTTCCGCCCCGCGGTATCCCTCGATTTTGCGGGCGGCAATGCTCGGAAAAATCTCGTCGCGCAGCAATTGTTGGTATGCCTTTGCGTCTTCAGGCTTCGTCCATCCGTGCCAAATGCGTGCGATCATGCTCAAATAGTTTCCTGCTCATGCTCGTGATCAATCGTGCTCGAGCTCTTTTTTCAAGCACGAGCAGGAGCGCGAGCAAGAGCAAGAGAAAGCGGAAGAGCTGGTCACATGCCCATTACCTGATACCCGCCATCGACATAGATCACCTGGCCGGTAATGGCGGCAGCCCCGTCGCTGGCGAGAAAAACTCCGGTAGTGCCTAACTCGGCCGGCTCGCAACTGCGCTTCAGCGGCGCGCGTTCCTGGTAATACTTCAGCATGGAGGTGAATCCACCGATTCCGCGTGCGGCCAGCGTTTGCACGGGACCGGCAGAAATACAGTTCACACGAATTTTTTTCGGACCGAGATCGTAGGCAAGATAGCGCGTGCTGGCTTCGAGACTGGCCTTGGCGACGCCCATCACGTTGTAATGAGGCACGACTTTTTCCGAGCCGTAATACGTCATCGCGACGATGCTACCCCCGTTTGTCATCAGCGGTGCCGCCTCGCGCGCGAGCGCGACCAACGAATACGCGCTGACGTCCTGCGCGACACGGAAGGCTTCGCGAGTGGTGCTAACGAAATCGCCTTCGAGCGCTTCCCGTGGCGCATATGCCAGCGAATGCAGCATCAAATCGACGCGATCGGTTTGGCTTCTTACGTTCTCGAAAAATGCTTTGATCTCATCATCGCTCGTAACGTCGCAAGGGAATAGGGGAGTCTTCTCTCCGAATTCGCCGATCAACTCCTCCACATTTTCTTTTAGCCGTTCGCCTTGATAATTGAAAATCAGGCGCGCGCCCGCCGCGGCCCAAGCCTTAGCGATCGCCCAGGCGATGCTGCGCTTGTTCGCCACGCCGAAGACAAGCCCGATCTTTCCTGCCAAAACTTCTTGCATCATAGCCCAGGAACATACGCGGCTTTACCGGGCGGCAAATATTGCAGATTGGCTGCCATCATTGACAAACCGAGAAAATTTCTTCCACAGTTCGCAGCTATGAAAACAAGCATTCGATCACTAGCCATCATCAACTTCTTAATTATCGGCTTCGCGCTTTTGCCCGGCGCGCAGGCGGTCGTTCCATCGCGGGAGGGTGGCTATCCAGGCGGCAACATTGCCTTGGGGGACCGACGCGCTTTTCAATCTGAGAGGGGGGGAGTGGAATACAGCATTGGGTAACCAGGCGCTGTATCATAACAGACGTGGCCCTGGGAACACCGCAGCTGGATTTCAGGCCCTCTTTAGCCTTGACGGTACTTTGGGTGACGCGAACACCGCTTACGGCGCACAGGCACTTTATAGACTGAACCATGGAAGGCGAAACACGGCGACGGGATAACGCGCCATGTTCAATAGAGGCCGTATCATAATTGCCCGTGGTATTACTGTACATTGCTTGACTGCCAAGAGCAGCGTTATAACACCCGCTGGCGTTGAGAAGGAGCGTATTAGCACCCATTGCCGTATTAGCGTTGCCTATCCCGTTGCCAAAGAGCGCTGAAGCCCCAGTGGCTGTGTTAACGAGTTTCTGAAGGAGCACCACAAAGTTGAAGAACAACAAGCGACGATCGCGGAGCTAATAAGGGAATTGTCAGCGAATGCTGCGCGCGAGCAAAAGCAAATTGAAGCGCTTGCTGTGGGCCTACAGACAATGCACAACTCGAAATGGCGAAAGCCGCCGGGAAAGTGGCGAACAGGTAGAAGGCGATCTGCGGACTTGGCTGATGGCGATTGAGAGGCAGCTCTGAGCGATGACGAACGGGTCGATCGCGGCTTGGCTTTTGGAATTTTGCGGCCGACACGGCCGCCTCTACACCGGCCCATTTCAGACATCGCAAAGATGCGGGCCTTGACTAGATTCTTTTGCAAATGATTGCCCGATTTTTGATGGCTGGCCCATTGCTGATTTTGATTTACCTGGCTTCGATTGCGCGCGCGCAGGAGCAAAGTCCGCCGATTTCCACTGCGCCAACCACGGCTTCAGTCGGCACGCCCGCAGTTTTGTCTTCCGCGGCGACACCAACTCCTTCAGCTACTCCGCCGCAACTTACTGAAGCACTTTTCAAGAATCTCAAGGCGCGCTCGATTGGTCCGGCGGTGATGGGGGGTCGCGTTTCGGACATCGCCATCGATCCACGCAATCCGTTTGTATTCTACGTGGGCTTTGGACACGGTGGCGTTTTTAAGACCAACGACAACGGCGTTACGTTCCAGCCGATCTTCGACAAACAACCAATGCTCTCCATAGGGGCGGTTGCGATTGCGACGTCCGATTCAGATGTCGTTTGGGTCGGCACTGGCGAAGCCAATGATCGGAATTCATCGGACTGGGGCGACGGCGTCTCTCGGTCGACCGATGGTGGCGAGACTTGGCAGAACGTTGGGCTAAAAGAAAGCCGCACGATTCCGCGGATCGTTATCGATCCGAAAAAACCCGAAGTCGCGTACGTAGCAGCCATGGGCAACTTGTGGAAAGACGGTGGCGAACGCGGGCTATTTAAAACAACTGACGCGGGCAAGACTTGGAAACTAATCCTGCACGCGCAGTCTCCGCACGATGCACAGACCGGCTGTGGCGATGTCGCGATGGACCCAACGAATTCGCAGATTCTTTACGCTGCGCTGTACGCGCGACAACGGACACCGTGGAGTTTTAATTCGGGCCCGAGCGTGACTGGGGGCGAAGACGTCGGAGGAATTTTTAAGAGCACCGACGCGGGCGGAACCTGGAAAAAGCTCGGTGGAGGTCTTCCCGGTCAAACTGGCCGAATTGGTCTTGCAGTCAGCGCCAGCAATTCAAAAGTAGTCATGGCGGTTGTGCAGAGTTATGAAGGTGGGATTGGCTCGCTCGACGATCTGCGCAGTAAGAGCGGCGGAGTTTTTCGTTCAGAAAATGGCGGCGAAACGTGGACGCGCGTGAGCACGATGGATCCACGCCCATTTTATTTCAGTCAGATTCGTGTCGACCCCGCGAATGACCAGCGGGTGTATTTGCTCGGGTTCGCGTTGTTCGTGTCGGATGATGCCGGAAAAAACTTTCGCGAGGATCTAACTGAAAAAACTCATCCCGATCATCACGCGTTCGCGATTCAGCCCGGCACAGTGCCGCCGCCGAAGCCGCCCAAGCCTGAAGACAAAAACAAACCGCCAAAGCCTCAAGTTTGTCTGCGTGTGCTGCTCGGGACTGATGGCGGCGTGTATCAAAGCTTTGCCGGTGGAAAGAACTGGGATCATCTAAACAAAATTCCCGCGGGCGAATTTTATCGAATCTCGCTCGACGACACACAGCCGTACTTTCGAATCGCGGGCGGCCTTCAGGACAACGAAAACTGGGTCGGCCCCAGCGGTGTCCAAAGCAAGGAAGCGATTCGCAATTGTGACTGGATTGCGCTGGCAGGTGGCGATGGCTTTTATGTGTTATTCGATCCGACGGATCCCGACACCTTTTACGCGGAAAGTCAGCAAGGCGAAGTGCACCGGATTAATTTACAAAATGGCGAGATCCGGCGTTTGCGCCCTGAGCCGGCTGAAGGCCAGCCGCGCTATCGCTTCAATTGGAATTCGCCAATGATCATGAGTCGGCACAAACCGGGCGTCATTTATTTGGGCGGCAACCGCGTGTTCCGGCTGACTGATCGCATGGAAAAATATTCGGTGATTAGTCCCGATCTGACGCGCAACGAACCAGGACATACAATTGCCGTAGGAAGCGGCGCAGAAAGTTACAGCACTGTGTTTTCGCTCGCTGAATCGTCTAAACGCGCGGGGTTGCTATGGGCGGGGACAGATGATGGGCGGCTGTGGGTGACAGAAAATGAGGGCGGCAAGTGGACCGAGTTAACGGACAATTTGCCTGAGCCTGCGCGCGGTCAATGGGTGTCGCGCATCGAGCCTTCTCACTTCGATGGGAATGTGGCGTATGTCGCTACCAACGGTTATCGCATGAATGATGATCGTCCCTCGATTTTGCGAACGGCCGATCTCGGAAAAACGTGGCAGTCGGTCACAGGCGATCTTCCATCGGCTGACCCCGTCGAAGTCATACGCGAAGACCCGGTGAATCCAAAGCTGCTTTATGCGGGCACGCATTTCGGAGTGTTCGCCTCGTTTGACCAAGGCGAACATTGGGTGCGTATTTGCGATCTTCCTTCAGTGCGTGTTGATGATATTCAGATTCATCCGCGTACATCAGATCTGGTTATTGCCACACATGGACGGAGCATTGCCATGCTTGATGACAGCATTCCTTTTCGCGAATTTACTCCGCAAATCGCGGCAGATCCGGCTCACCTGTTCAGTGTCCGTTCCGTTACTGCCAGATATCTGCAACCCGGATTTGTGGACTCGAATGGCAAGGGCGTTTATCGCGGCGAAAACCCGGCCGAGGGCGCATTATTTACAGTATGGCTGCGCGAATTTACGGGCGACGAAATCAAAATCGCTGTTACCACAGCAAACGGACAACCAGTGGCGAATCTAAAGGCGCTAGGCACCCCAGGCTTTACTCGTTTGAACTGGGATTTACGGCCAACCAAAGACGTCAGGGTAGAATACGGCGGCGAGAAACCGGAGCGGTTTGTGCCTGCAGGTGATTACACGGCAGAGCTAACGTTCGGCAGCAGTAAGATGAAACAAAATTTTCATGTCGATCTTGCTGAAGGCATCACGCCGCGGTGACGTTCGCTTCATGCCTGCGATTGGGATAACCGGCGGAATTTCTACTGGTAAGAGCACGTTCGTCGAATATCTGCGCGAACTTTTGCCGATCGCAACGTTCTTCGATGCGGACCAGGCTGCTCATGCGTTTCTGAGCAGGGCGGACGTGGAAAGGCAAATCCGCCATGAATTTGGGGCCGAAGCGTTTTCAAACGCAGGCGACTTGAATCGAAGCAAGCTTCGAGCGATAGTATTCGCCGACGCGACAAAAAAACGCGCGCTTGAGCGGATCCTCCATCCGCGCATTCGTCGCCAGTGGAGGACAGAGGCGAAAGAGCATCGCAATTCCCCCAAATTTTTCTTTGCTGATATTCCACTTCTTTATGAGACCGGCGGTGAAAGCTTATGCGATCGAGTGGTTGTGGTGGGCTGTTCGCAGAAGGTGCAGCTGGCTCGCCTGCGGAAACGGATGTCGGTCAGAAGCGCTGTAGCTAAAAAAATGATTAACTCGCAAATGCCGCTGGAAGAAAAAATTAGACGCGCGGACCATGTTGTTTGGAACAACGGGGATCGACGCTCGCTTGTGGAGCAGGCCAGTTTTTTGGTCCAATCGTGGCAACGGCAAACATGGACGAAAAGGTAGAGACATTGAGGTCAGAGATGGAAGATGCAGACGCAGCCGTGCCGGTTGCCGATCAGCAAGATGCGACCGACACCCGCCACGGCGGGCAAGCTTTCGCCACTACAGTGCCGCTCGCGCTTGATTTAAATGAGCTACAGGAGTTTTCGGATAAGAAACTCAAAGCGTTGGCGCGCGATCTGAACGTGCATCTGCATCCCGCCCGCTCGCGGCATCAGCATATTCTCGACATTGTGCGTGCGGCCGTAGCCGGTGGCACAATCGTTTCGGCGGAAGGATTTCTCGATCAGGTAAGCGATTCGTTCGCAATGTTGCGCTGGCCGAAGTTGAACTTTCTGCCCGTTCCAGAGGATGTGGCAGTTCCACGCGCTGTGATTGAGCAATACGATTTGCGGCCCGGGCAAAGAGTTGCCGGCACGGTACGGTTGCCAGTCCACCGCGAGAAGTTCCTGTCGCTTGATAAGGTTACAAAAGTTGAGAACCAAGGGGTTGAAGAATGGAAACAACCTACAGCGTTCGACAAGCTGACGCCGCAGTTTCCGCAGGGCAGAATTATCCTGGAAAATCCAAGCATGAGTTCCGTCTGTGCGCGCGCGGTCGATTTGCTGACGCCACTCGGTCGTGGCCAACGCGGCCTGATCGTTGCGCCGCCACGGGTGGGCAAGACTATCTTGCTGAAGGAGATTGCGAAAGCCATCCGCGCGAATTATCCCGAGATTGTTCTTATCCTGCTGCTCGTGGATGAGCGGCCGGAAGAAGTCACGGATTTGCAGCGAGAGATCGACTGCGACATTTATCATTCAAACTTCGACGAAAATGTGCAGCGCCACGTGCAAGTAGCTGAGATGGTGTTGGAGCGTGCGAAACGCCTGGTGGAAATGAAATACGATGTGGTGCTGTTGCTCGATAGCCTTACGCGGCTTTCACGCGGCTATAATAACCTCGAGCCGGGCAAAGGCCGCATCATGTCGGGTGGCGTCGAAGCCAAGGCGCTGATCAAACCCAAGAAATTCTTCGGATCAGCGCGGAACGCGGAAGAAGGGGGCAGCCTCACCGTGCTGGCCACAGCCCTGACTGAGACAGGCAGCCGCATGGACGAACTGATTTTCGAAGAATTCAAGGGTACAGGGAACATGGAATTGCATCTCGACCGTGGGCTGCAGGAGAAGAGAATTTATCCGGCGATTCATCCGATGCTCTCGGCTACAAGACGCGAGGAATTGCTTTATCATCCAGAGGAATGGGAGCGGGTACTGATGCTGCGCAAAACAATGGCCGCATTGCCGCCGCTCGAATCGATGGAAAAACTCATCGATAACTTGCACGCGACCAAAACGAATGCAGAACTGCTCTTGAGCGGCCTACGGTGAGGGAGATGACGCTCACAAAATCTGCTTCACACGACCTGATCGCGTCGGAGCAGCAATTAGCCGATTTGGTTCGGCAAATCCAGGCAGCCGATCGCGTCGCGCTCGATACCGAAGCAGACAGCTTGCATTCCTATCGCGAGAAACTTTGCTTAATTCAAATCAGCGCGCCTCCTGTAGCCGGCATCGCTGATGCCGCTCGAGATGAATTCGACAACGGCCGGGATCACCGACCCCGGCTACAAGAGGATGATTTCGTTGTTGATCCCTTAGGCAGCCTCGATTTGGAACCGCTGCGTCACGTGTTGGAATCGAGAGAAATTGTTCTGCACGCCGCCGATTACGACCTGCGCATGCTCCGACGTGGCTTGAATTTTACAGCGAACAGAATATTCGACACAGTGATTGCCGCGCGGTTGCTTGGAATCCGCGAATTCAGTCTGGGTGCGCTGGTGAATCGCTTCTTCGGAGTCGAACTCCACAAACATTCTCAAAAGGCGAATTGGGCGCTGCGACCACTGCCGCCGCGGATGCTGAAATATGCGATGGATGACGTGCATTACTTATTGCCGCTTGCTGCAACATTAGAGGGCGAACTGGAACGAGTTCAACGCCGCGATTGGTTTGGCCAATCTTGTAACCGTGCAATCGAGTTGGCCGCTCCCGGGCGCGAACGGAGCCAGGATGAACTTTGGCGCATCGCCGGAGCGGGCGCGCTCGATCCACGCTCCGGAGCAGTTCTCCGCGCACTTTGGCAATGGCGGGACGCAGAAGCCGAAATCTCAGATCGACCGCCATTTCATATCTTACAGAACCGCGAACTCCTGAACGCGGCGGAAAGTTTCGCTGCGGGACACGTGCCCGATTATGGACACTTTTCTGCTCGCCGGCGACAGACGTTCCGCGAGGCAGCGAGAATTGCGTTACAATCTCCGCAATCTGACTGGCCGGTCATGCGCCGCCGCTCCGGTCCTCGCCCGACAGCCGAAATGCGTCGGCGCGCCGACGAATTGCGCGACCGACGCGACAAATCGGCTGTGCAGCTTGGGCTGGAGCGATCTTTCATTGCCTCCCGCGGCGCTCTTGATGCGATCGCAGCCGACCCTGCCCGGGCGGCGGCTTTGCTGGTTCCGTGGCAACGAGAGTTGATTGGAGTGGAAGACTAACATTGTAGCCGGCATCGGTGATGCCGGTCCGGGATCAACGATCCCGGCTACAGGATTACGGAATTACTAATGTCTGACCGACAGTGAGGTCTTTTGGATCGCGAATATTCTTTTTGTTCGCTTCAAGGATGGCTTGCCAGCGTTTCGAAGATTTATAAAACTTCCGCGAGATCGAGACTAGCGTGTCCCCAGACTGCACGACATAGGTTTGGCCTCCTTTTTTTGTTCCGGGCTTCCTGGCGTCGGCTGCCTCCAACTTTTCTAATGCTGTTCGTGATGCTGCGCGCTCTTCGATTTGTTTGTGCAGTGTTAGATTTTCATTGCGCAACCGGGCCGCTTCCGCCCGCGTGATAACGGAGTCACCGGACAACGCCGTCAACGCGGCGATTTCGTCGCGCTTGATCGAATCTTTGACGTCTTTTGTATGCGAGCCGTTTGGATTTAGCGCCAGATAGCGTTTGAAATGATGCAGCGCGCTCACAGGATCGTTGAGCTTATCGTCATAAAGAAGAGCCAGCTTGTAGTGCACCTCAGCACCGCGTGGGCTGTCGTCGAGAGCAGCTTCATAAAGGTTCACCGCTCGTTCGAAGTCGCCCTGGGCCGATTTATTGTCTGCATCCTGCATCAGCTGCGCGTAACGGGAATTGCCGAGCCGGTCGCACCCAACTAACCCGCAAACAAAAAGCAGGAAGACGCAAACCTGCCTCACAATCGTGTTCGCGGGCCAGAGTGAAAAAGAACGGTGCCGGGGAGGCTGAGGGTTGTCAGTGCGGCGCATCCTCGCCAATTTGCTTACTTGTGAGCAGGCGCGCACTTCAAATTTTCTTATTGGTGGCGATGTCGCTTGTTCTCTCCGGGATGCTTTCACGCGGCGAGCTTTCAACGGGCAACACTTATTCGATTAGCTTTGTGGATATCGACGGCAACAAACATTCCACTGCTGATGGGCGCGTGACCATCATCGTGTTGACCACGAGCGCTGATCGCGAACAGGCGCGCGCCGTGGGCGACCATGTTCCAGATTTTTGTCTCGGCAATCCGGCTTACAGAATGATTACTGTCGTTCATTTCACCGGCCAACACATGGCTCTAGGGCGGCGGGTGGCGACTGCGTTCATTCGGCATCGCGTCCGTGAAGCGGCAAAACGGCTTCAGGCGCGATATGACGCGCTGAAAATCTGGCGTGACGCCAAAAGCGACATGTTTGTGGTTACCGATTTTGACGGGTCAATCGCTTCGCAGTTGGGTCAACCTGCGGGAGCAACGGATTTTCGCGTATTCGCATTTGGAAAAAGTGGAGAATTGTTAACGCAATGGCACACCGTTCCGACGACGGACGCACTCGCTGCGGCCATAACGAAATCTGATTAGTACCGTGGCTTTCGCCCGTCATCCCGAGCGAAGTCGAGGGATTCCGGGGCTCAACTGTACCGTAGCGCCGCAGGGTTCCTCGACTCCGCCACGCTTCGCTCGGAATGACCACCTACGCGGTCGGGCTGAAGCGGTTTGATAATGAAAGACTCTCAGTATTTCGGCACGGTCGGATCGATGAACTCCGACCAGGCATCGATTCCGCCCTCGAGATTGTACACGTTAGTGAAGCCCCGTTGTTTCAGCAGTCGCACCGCCTGCGCGCTGCGGCGACCGCTGTGACAATGAACGATCAGCGTTTGCTCACGATTCAACTCATCTGCGCGCTCGGGGATTTCACCGAGCGGGATCAATCTCGCGCCATCGATTCGCGCGATCTCGAACTCAAATGGTTCACGTACGTCGATCAACTCGAATGCATCGCGTGCGTCGATCTTCCCTTTCAATTCCTGCACCGATATTCCGGGAACGCTTTCGTCGTCCCGTGCGCCGCAAAACTGGTCGTAATCGATCGGCGCAAAAATTGTCGGATTTTGGCCGCAAACGGGACACCGCGGATCGCGCCGCAACTTTAGCTCACGAAAACTGACCTTAAGAGCGTCGAAGTGTAGCAGACGTCCAATCAACGCTTCACCAATGCCCACAATCAGCTTGATCGCTTCGATGGCCTGAAGCATTCCGATGATGCCAGGCAGAACGCCGAGCACACCGGCTTGCGCACAGTTTGGGACTGACTCCGGGGGCGGCGGCTCCGGAAACAGACAACGATAACATGGCCCGCCCAAGTGCGGCGCGAAGACCGTTGTTTGGCCCTCGAACCGAAACACCGAGCCATAGACATTTGGTTTTTCCGCGAACACACAGACGTCATTGGATAGATAGCGGGTGGCGAAATTATCCGAGCCGTCAACGATCACGTCGTAGTCAGCGACGGTTCGCTCCGCGTTCTCGCTCGACAATCGGCACTCGTGCAACTCAATTTTGATGTCCGGGTTGATGTCGCCCAGCCGGTCGCGCGCCGATTCGAGTTTGCTGCGACCGATGTCCTTTGTTCCGTGAAGAATCTGCCGCTGCAGATTCGTGAGATCGACACGGTCGAAATCGACCAGCCCAAGCTTTCCCACACCTGCAGCTGCCAGATAGAGCGCAGCAGGGGAGCCGAGCCCTCCAGCGCCGATGCACAAAACGCGCGCGGCTTTAAGTCGCTTCTGTCCCTCAGCTGTTACCTCGGGCATGATGAGGTGCCGAGAATAACGTTGCAGTTCCTCTTTCGTTAGGCCGGTATTGGTGACTCTTTCTGCGTCGATTACGCTTTTATGCATGGCTCGCGTACGGTAGCACGGGTCACAACGCGGAGCATACCTCTACGACGACTGGCCTGCGCGATTAGGAGGACGTCGGGCTTGTGATCCGCCGAGAACTACTATTCCGTTACGGTCACCGAAGTTCCGACAGGAGAGTTTTCGAAGAATCTAACAGCCATCTGCCCTGGCAAACGGATGCAACCGTGGGAAGCCGCAAATGGTGGGACGTAACCTTGATGCATCGCATAACCGCCTCTGAAGAACATGGCATACGGCATCCGCGCGCCATCGAAATGGCTCCCCTTTGGACGAGTGTCTTTTCGTGAGTCGATGTTTGACCTAACGACGTTCCCGTTACCATCCACGTAATCGCCGAACGCGGTAGAGACGTGCTCAGCATCCTTGGATACCACTGTGTAATGTCCAGGCGGAGTCGAAAAGCCGGGCTTGCCGGTCGAGACAGTTGTTTCGCCGACCAAAGTTTTGCCCTTGTAAAAGTATGCTTTTTGTTCGCCGACGTGCACAACAATGCGCGGCTTTCCAGAAGCGCCTTCGGCGTCCCACCACCCTGCGGGAGTGGCGCGGGGGTACATGCCCGGCTGATACGGTGTTGGATACTCTTCGCAACTGGAAATAATCACCGCTGCGAGAAGCGCGCCTGCAATTTTTAGGAGGGGGGCATTATTCACAAGGCGGCGGATACTATTCAATGGGTGGTTACGCATTCAACTCTAAAGTCGGTTTTAACCGGCCGGGTGGCCGCCTCTAAATAGCGGAGGTTTCTAGCCATCGAGGCGAGAGAACAAGACTTGACTGAGGTACAGCCGTTAGCTTAAATCGAACTTGACTGTGATTGTTGAGTTTAGTCGGGTGTAGTCCCACATTTTATCCATCATGGCGGCTCAAGGAATTCCGCCGTTGAAGTCGGCGGGATCAAGATAGGCGCGAGCCTTCTGGGTCTGACTGAGTGTGTTTGACGCTTTGCACGCGCCAAATACGCTCATATCCATGACCAGAGTGCAATCGCCAATTAACGTAGAGAAGTGGATCGAAGAGAACGCTGGAAAATTCAAGCCACCGGTGAGCAACCGGTACCTTTACGACGGCCGTGATTTCTTTGTGATGGTCATCAAAGGCCCCAACGCGCGGAATGATTTCCATCTCGTTGATTCGGAAGAGTACTTTTATCAGCTCAAGGGCGACATTAAGGTCCGTATCCGCGAAGGCGACCGGATCGTTGATCACATTGTGTGCGAGGGCGAGACGTTTTTCATTCCGCCAAATGTACCACATTCGCCCCAGCGCCCGCCAAACACGATTGGATTGGTTGTGGAGCGGCGGCGTCCGCCGGGTGAAAAGGAGCACGTCATTTTCTACTGTGAAAATTGTGGAGCACTAGTTGAAGACATCCACTTCGATTGCAAAGACATCGTCGACCATTTTAGCAAGGCAATGCTCGAATTCTGGAGCGATGATGCGCGCCGGACTTGCAAAAAGTGCGGTAAGAAAGTGGAAAAAGCCGAGCCGGTAAAGACGCTGTAAGGTCATCATGGTAGGCCGTCTGTGTCGGACGTCTTTCGACGTTGGCGTTTCACGGAAAGCCCCTACAATTCCACCCGGTGAAAATCGATCTGCACACCCACATTCTGCCGCGCGACTGGCCGGATCTCGACGCGAAATACGGCTACGGCGGTTTTGTGCGGCTGGATCATTACAAGCCGTGCTGCGCACGCATGATGGTGGGCGACCGTTTTTTTCGCAACATTAACGACAACGTTTGGGAGCCGACGCGCCGAATCGAAGAGATGGATGGAGAGGGCATCTCGATGCAGGTCCTTTCTACAGTTCCGGTAATGTTCAGCTACTGGGCAAAACCGAGTGATGCGCTCGATCTTTCCCAGCGGCTAAACGATCACATTGCCGAAGTGGTTCGCGACCATCCAGCGCGCTTCACCGGTCTTGGAACCATTCCGATGCAGGACCCAGACCTCGCTGCAGCGGAACTGGAACGCTGCATCAAAGAACTTGGCCTGCGTGGCGCCGAAATTGGAACGCACGTTGATGCGAATCCGGATTTTGGACGCGTAGATACGCTGAACCTTGATAACGCAGCGTTTCAGCCGGTCTGGAGTGTCGCCGAAGAACTCGATGCCGGGATCTTTGTTCATCCGTGGGACATGTTGGGTAGTGAGCGAATGCCGAAATACTGGCTGCCGTGGCTGGTGGCCATGCCGGCAGAAACATCGCTTGCGATCTGTTCCATGATTTTCGGCGGCGTGTTCGAAAGATTTCCGAAACTGCGCGTCGCCTTTGCGCACGGCGGCGGTTCGTTTCCATTTACCATCGGTCGCGTCGATCACGCATTTCGTGTACGCCCGGATGTGATAGCGGCGGAAAACACCGTCAGTCCACGTCGCTATCTGGCTCACGACGGAATGCCGGCGCGGTTTTACGTCGATTCACTTCTGCATGACGTGGACGCGCTGAGTTTGCTTCTCAAATTATTCGGCGCAGAACGGATTGCATTCGGTTCGGATTATCCGTTCTCGTTAGGCGAAGCGCGCCCCGGCAAACTCATCGAATCCATGAAGCTGACCGACAAAGAAACAGCACAACTGTTTTCCGGGACAGTGCGCGAATTTCTCCGGCTTTAGTCTTCGGTATTCGACATTCGTGCTCGTCATTCCGCGGCGCTCTCCGCCGCGATTACATTTCATGCCGGATTGCCCAGAGATCGTGAAAGATCGGTCTAAACAGCGACTCCTTTAGAAACGGCACACCCGGCGATCCGCCGGTGCCTTTCTTCGCACCGATGGTGCGCTCTACGAGTTTCACGTGTCGATAACGCCACTCCTGCAGACCTTCATCAAAGTCGGTCATCAATTCGAACAGGATCGAGCATTCTGGCGAATTTTTATACAGGCGCAGAATCTCTGTCTGCACTCGTTCGTCTGGTCCGTTCGGTTGCGTGACGTCGCGATTCTTCAACTCAGTCGGGATCTGTGCACCACGCGTCTCGAGAAAGTCATAGAAATGATCCACCACGCTGCGTCCATGCAGGCGTTGCTTCAGCCGATCGTAGCCCGGATAGTCCGGCTTCAAATAATTGACCGTCGATGCGCGCTTGTATCCGAGTGCGAACTCGACCTCCCGAAACTGCACGGATTGAAATCCCGATGCGGTCTCCAGTCGATCGCGAAAACTTGAAAATGACGATGGCGTCATCGTTTCAAGAATGTCCACCTGCGCCACGAGTACCTTCATGATGGTGCGCACACGCTTGAACGTGTGAATCGCCCCGAAGAGATCGCCTGCGGAAAAATTTCTATTTATTTTGTCAAACTCATGCAACAACTGCTTGAACCAAAGCTCGTACGTTTGATGGATGATGATGAATAGCGTTTCGTCGTGCTCGGCCGGACTGGAGCGCGGCTTCTGAAGCGAGAGCAGTTCTTCGAGATCAAGATAACTCGCGTAGGTTAACGGCGGTGGCATGGCTGCTGGTGCTGGATACTAAATGTTGGATGCGTGATCACAAAGCGCGATTCTTCGGTCGCTCACAATTGAAAGATTGATGTGACGCCGCGGTTCCGCCATGCTTCGCCTCGAACTTCATCAGAGGATTTTATGAGAAGAAAAATGGTCGGCTTCGCTATTTTGATCATTATTTGCGCGGGCGTGCGCTCAGCAATGGCTGGCGAAAAGATCGATGTCCCAAAAGTCATCACCAAGTCTGATGTCGAGAAAATTCTGGGCGTGCCGGTCAAAGACGCCAAGGGGCACAACAAGAACGGCACTGGCGGCTACTATGAGTCGGAATGGAGTTATCGAGCGATCGAAGGCGATAAAGGGATTTATTTCGACGTTCTCTATGCGGGGCAAGACGCTCCGCCGCATCTTACTCAGACCATGTTTTCCATACTGCCCGCCGATAACAGCAAGTCAACTCCGGTAGACGGGCTTGGTGACAAAGCGGTCTTCTGTCCTAACGAGACCGGCATGGCAATGTTGCATGTTCTCAAAGGCGACATCCTGATCACGATTGGATTTCATGGTCATATTGGGGAAGCGGCTCTCGATTCGGAAAAAGCGATGGCCACAAAAATCCTTGGCAATCTGTAGAGCGGCTGGTTCGCCTGCAGCGGAAGTCGGCAGATTGTTCGAGTCAGGCCGCGAAGAAGCGTCAGAATTCGGAATTTCGAAAATTCTCCGTGAACAGAACTCAGCCCAAGTGCTGCAAATAGTACTGATCCCACGCCGCAGGAATGCTTTCCCGTGCGGAATAAGGCCCGGGTTCGTACGCACGCGAGGAAATGCCTTGCTGGCTCAACTCGCACACATGCCAGTCTTGTTTGTTAACCATGTCCCAGAACTCAATGGCATCTTCCGGATTAAAACTGCTGCGCTTGAATGCTTCCGGATTAAAAAACCAATCGCAAAAGATGAGTGTTCGTTCCGGCGACTGCGGTTCAAGCTGGTGCACCATCACGTAATCCGGATGCAGACTCAGAAGCATGTTCGGGAAAATGGAGTAGTAGAAGACGAACCGGAAATCTTCGTCGCCAAATTTGCCGACAGGTAACGCGCAGGTATTGCCGCTCATCGTCAGGCTTTTATCGCTGGCAATTCGCATGAACCCACCTAAAAACGGTCCTTCGATCAGATCATTCTCAGCGGAATCGTATGGCGAAATTTTCGACAACTCCGGATGTACGCCCAAACAGTGATAACACTCCGAGTAGTTTTGAAACATTAGCTTCCAATTGGCTCGGACGTCGTACTCGATCCGTTTTGCCGAGCGCAAGGTTGCCAGGTTCCAGGACGAAAACTTTTCGCCGAGCGGCTCAAACCATTTCTCCAGTGAAGGAGAGGCATCGACGAGATTCAGGAAAATAAAACCTTCCCAAAGACCAAGGCGCGCCGGCTTCAATGGATACTCGGCCTTGTTGAATCCTGGCGTCTCGTCCATGTGCGGGGCGCCAAGCAAACGCCCATCCAGCGCGTACGTCCACGCGTGATACGGGCACTGAATCGTGGCGGCGTGTCCATGTTGCTCTTCGCAAAGTCGCGCTCCGCGGTGACGGCAAACATTGTAAAACGCGCGGATCGTCGATCGTTGATCCTTGGTAACGACCAAGCTTTCACCGGCTATCTCCGCGAGGAAATAGTCGCCGGATTCGGCGAGCTGGCTTTGATGCCCGACCAACACCCAATTGTTCGCAAATATCTTCTGCAGCTCTTCAGCAAATATCGGCGGTGAAACAAAATAACGCTGTGGCAGCGTTTCCGCGCCAGGCTGAAAAGTCGCAGCTGATTTGCGAAACTTCGATTCGTCTTTCGTTTGGGTCACAGGCATGCGGCAAACTGTATGCGCCATGTGTTTGCGTCAATACAGTTGTAGAGGCGGGCGCCGCGGCGCTCGCCTGAGATCAGTTTGGTTCGAAGATTGCTAGTTGCCTACCAACACCGCTTGGTGAAACTCGTACCAATCGTCCAGATTGTTCAGGTTCACCGCGTCTTTTGGTGAGGAAGCGTCATCGGCGATCTTGCATGTGCCCAGAATGCCCTTACGCGTTTCGTCGTCGTGATTATAGCCGCTCACTGCGGCGTTGTGCTTCTCGATGGCGTCCCGATTTAACGACTTCGCGTTTTTCTTTACCCACGCCTCGAACTGCGGATAGGTCGGCTTGCTTTGCTTGATGTAGTCTCGCACTGCCTGCTCTTCGAGTCCGAGCGCTGCGAGCGTCATCGCATCGAAGCCGTGGCCGATGCCGGGATAACCGGAAGCAAGTTTCCCGGATTCTTCCAGGGAAACCTTCTGCCAGAGACGCGGGAGATGCAGAACGCCGAGTGGGCCGGCTATGCCGGAACTGATCATTGGAACATATTTGTCAGCCATAGTACCAATTTCCGTAATCTCAGGCCGAACGGAATGCAAGTTTCCGCGTAGAGAAACGTCTGGCTTCGCTACAAACGCTGTGAGGCTGTCATTCTGAGCGAAGTGAAGCTGCAACGCAGCCCCGAATGCTTTCGGGGCGAGGCCAGGCTTTCAATCTCGGATCAGCTCTGGATACAATGAGAATGGAAATGGACCAGAATGTTTCGCTGTGCTCAACATGACAACGATCGGTGAGGGCCATGCGGGACACCTTATTCGCTCCTGCTCTCGGGCTTGGGGAGGGGAGATGAAATCTGTACCTGCGTGACTTTGCTGTCCGGCTGGCGGCTGGCCTCGAGCTGCACTTCTTGCCTGGGATCGGTGCGCGTGCTGAGAAACAGGATCCTCGTGATCTTGCCATTAACATTCCACTTGTTAAGGCTTTGATTGAGATTGTTTGCTGCGTTGCCGCCGCCTGCCAGCTTCCCGCTATTTTCTCCGGAGTAATCGACGAAGTGCCTGTCTGAACGATCTTCACTTGCTCATCGACCAGCTTTTTCGTCGGCTGACCTGCGGGTTTGAACTCCGGCGTGACTGGCATCCAATCCGGGAATGCGACAGGACCCGGTGCCTCGGCCTGTTTCTTGAGCGCGGTCTGTAATTCGTTCTTCTCGCGTCTTTCATCCTGCTCCTGTTGTGCCGCTTGCTCTTTTGTTATTGCTTCCAGATCGGCAAGATTCTTCGGGGTATCCCGTGATCCGGGTTTTTTTGAGAGGTCGCGTGCGCTCTTTTGCATTTCCTGCGCCTGTTTCTGCAACTGCTGAAGGTCGGGATCATCCATCGGATTATCCTGTGCGCTTAGAAGCGGGACGAAAAGGACGCTGCTGATAACGAGAATAGAAAAAAAGCGGGGTTGTGTGTGCAAGGGAGGAGAATAGCAAAGCGGCTGTGCTTCTTACGATTTCAAATCGAGTATCGATATGACACATGGGTTACCCGATCCAAAACGTCCCCCGATTGGGCTAACACGTTCGCTTAAATGCAACGCTGTTTGACGATATCGTATAATACGATACCGTAATACAATGAGGATCTACCTGGCACTGTCGGTTTGTAGCGTTGCGCTGCTTCACTCGGCATTGGCTCGAGAAACGGCCACGGCTGTACTGGAACAGAAGACGCAATCGTTCACGATTAGATTAAACGGCTCGGTCGCAGATGTAACGCCGCTTTTCGGACCTGTGCGCGAGGTAGAGTGGGCGCCAGGGTGGTCGCCGCGTTTTCTCCACCCGGCGCAAGGCGCACAGGAAGAAGGCGTCATCTTTACTACAACAAGCGGCCAAAGCAAAGATCGACTCTGGTTACTCACGGTCTATGACACCAGGGAGGGTCGGGTTGGATACGTCGTTGTGACACCGGGGGTCACGGCCACCGAGATTCAGATTCGCGTTGTTCCCGATGGCGAACAGCATTGTAAGGCGACGATAACCTATCGACGGTCGGCACTGAGGCCGGCGGGGAATCCGGACGTAGCCCAGCTGGACGCCCATTGGGCGAAGGATCAACAAGTCCACTGGGAAACGGCTATCAACGCAGCATTGGCGAAGGAACGGCATCCATGACTGATGTGGAATTGACGCGTGCGCTCGAGCGAGGCGAAATCGCGAACGAGGATTTCCACCATGCTTCGCACTTGCATGTTGCATGGGTCTATCTCGTTGAATCGTCATCGGTGAAGCAGGCTGGCAATAAGATGCGCGAGACCTTGCGCCGGTTCGCCGCTGCCGCTGGGAAACCGGAAAAATATCACGAGACGATTACACTGTTCTGGGTGCATCTTCTCGCACAAGCGCAGGCAGTCAGTTGCCGAGAAAATCTCGAACAGATCGTGTATTCAAATCCGCAATTGCTGGAAAAGAATTTTCCGCTCACTTACTATTCAGCCGAACGGCTTTTCAGTGACGGAGCGCGAGCTTCATGGATGGAGCCGGATCTGAAGCCGCTTTTAATCGATGCCATTACGACTTGTCCACCCAGTGCACCGCGCGACGCACCGGATCGGTCTTTACCTTGATGACTTGAGAGAGCGCAGGTTGACTCAAGGGGAAGCGCATATCCTGGCGCTTCTCGCTCACTCTGGCCGCGCCAACGTAGGCCATCTCCATCGCGGCCTGGCGCACAAGAGATCGACGCTAACTAGCATTCTGGATCGCCTGGCAAGGCGTGGATTGATCACGCGCGCAGTGGGCGAAACAGATCGCCGCACATTCGTGGTGCGACTAACGGCAAAAGGGCGAAGACTCGCGCAGCGCGTTCGCTCTCATTTGTCCGCATTGGAACGTGCTGTTGTCCGTCGCGTTAGCGCTACCGATATCAAGGGTTTCAACAAGGTCGTCGCGGCCTTGGAACAGGAAGCGCATCAACGCTGTGGTCCAAAAGGCGGCCAACGGAGCCGGGAGCGCAAGAAGACGGCGGTATAGACTCGACAACTGCCCTAATCGCAGCTAACGGCGACCAAGGAAAACTGCCACGGTCACGATTCCTATCACGAGAGCGGTGATGACAGCGGTGTAAAGAATTCGATCTTGCAGTCGAGCACGTCTCGCCGCTGCTGAATAGGGAATTCTTGTGAAGGTGACCATTGTGTAAAGCGGCAGATATATTCCTGGTAACGCGGCTTCCAGCGCATGATCCAGTTTCTTTTTCGCGCGAAATTTTTTCGACGCGGTCTTGTCTCGCATCTCGATGAAATTCCCGATCGCAAGATCCGCAAGCGCATCGGAGTTCCCTTTTCGGCGACGAAAATATTCGGCGAATGCGCGCTCGCGGCTTTCGGGAAATTGTTCAAGGCACTCGTCGAGCACGACACAATCTTCGAAGGCAGCATTCATCCCCTGGCCGTAAAATGGCACGACCGCGTGTGCAGCGTCGCCGACGAGGCAAACCTTATCTCGGTAAAACCAGGGCGCGCATCGAATGGTCACAAGTGAACCGGTTGGATTATTTCGAAAATCGTCGAGTAAACTTGGCATGAGTGGCACTGCATCCGGAAATTCGTCCTCGAAAAATCGCTGCACATCGTCATCGGCCTTCGTCGTGGCAAAGCTGCGGGGTCCTTCGAATTCCCAGAAGAGCGTGCAGGTGAAAGATCCGTCAGGATTCGGCAGCGCGATCATCATGAAACTTTTCCGTGGCCAGATATGAAGCGCGTTCTTTTCAATTCGCCATGAACCATCCGGCGCGGGCGGAATGGTCAATTCCTTATAACCGTGGGCGAGATAACTTTCGTCGTATCGAAATTCGGCGATCGCGTTCTGCATCGATTCGCGTACTGCAGAGAACGCGCCATCGACACCGATCACGGCATCGCTCTGTGCGCTAACAGCCCCTTTTGCGGTTTCCAAATGGGAAACAGCGGAATCGATATCGACACCGGTACACTTGTGACTGAAATGGACTCGAACGTTGGAATTGCGCTGTGCGGCTTCGATAACGGTTGAGTTGAGCGCTGCTCGCCCGATCGAGTTGATACACTTTTTCGGATCGACATCATACGGCGCGAAATGCAGCGAGCCGGATTTGTCATGGATCATCCGGCCGCGCATTGGAATTGCGTTGCGCAACGCCTCGTCGGCAATGCCGATCTGTTTGAGTGCGTGAATCCCGCGCGTCGAAATCGCCAGATTGATCGAGCGTCCACCGACGATGTTGCCTTCGCGCGGATCAGCGCGCCGCTCGTAAAGATCCACTTCATATCCGCGCCGACCGAGGTATGCCGCGAGCAATCCTCCGGCTAATCCGCTGCCGATCAGAACAAATTTCGCCACTTCCCAAGAATCTACGAATCAGGAATTCAGGAAAGCAGGAAAGATCGAAACCGGATGCGATTAGCGCACCGATCCGACGGCGTCTGCCCTACAGTTCTTTGAACGCTTCGCCGAGATTATCAAGAACGTCGCGCGGCAGCAGCGATTGTTCGCTCTGGTTGCCATCAAAAATTGCGATCTCCGCCGCGCGCCCGCACAGCCATGCACCCATTCGCGCGGCATCGTAAGGCGAGAGGCCTTGCCCCATCAAACCGGCGCAAACTCCAGTGAGAACGTCACCCATACCGCCAGTGGCCATGCCCGGGTTGCCTGTCGTGTTGTAGCTGAGCGGCCGACCGCGTTCAGCGACGATGGTGCGGCTGCCTTTGAGTAAAAGTGTGATTGGAAAACGATCACAAAATTTCGTTGCTGTTTTAGCACGCGACTCTTGCTCTTCGGGGAACAGGCGTTTCATCTCGCCCGGATGCGGCGTCAGCAGCCGTTTGCCTCTGCAACGCCGCAACACCGAAGTTTTTTCAGACAAGATGTTTAGGCCGTCCGCGTCGAGCACCATCGGTTCCTTCACTTTTTCGACGAGCTCAAGGATCTCGGCGGCGTGCGATTTGCCAAGACCGGGTCCCAGGGCCCAAACGTCTGCTTTCTCTTTGAGCAAGTGACGATAGGACGCTACCGGCTTAACCATTGCTTCCATGAATCCGGCGCCGGCGACGATTTCGTAAATTTCTTCCGGAACAAAAACTTCGACCAGCCCCGCGCCCGCCCTGAGCGCACCTTGTGACGCCATCAGTGCGGCGCCGACGAATCCTTTGGAGCCCGCTATGACGCCGATACGGCCAAATTGATTCTTATACGAATTAAACTTACGCCTCGGGACTAAACCGCGAAAACCGGCCGGACTAGCGATAATTTCCTTCGGCTTGGTTTCCGGTGGCCGCAATTCTTCGAGCGGCACAACCACGATCCGGCCTACATAATTCGCCGCGCCGTCAGCGACGAGACCTGGCTTCGCGTAACCAATTGTTACCGTAAAATCGGCGACTACACAGTCGCGATCTGTTTTGCCCGAATCGGTATCGAGACCGGTTGTAAGATCCACCGCAAAGACGTAGGCGCCTTTTGTTGTCCGCAGTTGATTGATGGCACGACAGGCGGCGCGAATCGGCTCGCGGAGTGGTGGTCTTGCGCCGACGCCAAGCAAACCATCCAGAATAATTAGCGGAGCGCTCCCGAGATACGCATCAGTCGCAATTTTTTCCTGACCAAAAGACAACTCATCAGCGGCGTGCGAAAAGAGCTCCAGGATAGTGATGCCAACGTCTTGTGCCTGGCTGTTGGTCCACGTTGGCATTCTGGCACTTGTGTTTCGCAAATCGCTCAGCTTTTTGCGCATGAGATTGCTGCATTCAGCTTCATTGAAAGTGAGACGCACTTCGATTTTCCATCCGCACTGCTGTAAACACTGCGCGGCGAATAATGCGTCGCCTGCGTTATTTCCCTTCCCGGCGAATACGATGCATCGACCAGGTTTCGGGAAAAACCTCGTGACTGCCTGAGCGACGCCGGCGCCAGCCTTGTTCATTAGCGCCTCGACTTCTACGCCGCCGGCAAATGCAGCCTCTTCTGCGGCTCGCATCTGCGCCGAAGTCAAAACTGGCAGGTCCAATCAGCCCTCCCGATCTGATGATACTACGCGCGCCTCTATGTCAGACGATTTCGATGAAGTCTTCTTTTTCTTCCGTCGAGTACTTTTCTTGGCTGACCGTTTCGACCCGCTCTTTTTGGAACTGCTGACCTTCGTTTGATCGATGTAAGGTTGCATCGGGATGCTTTCGGCCGTTGCGACTCGGGTCGTTCCAAAGGAGCCGGCAACCGAATTGCGTCTGCCAATTCCGGCTGCAATTTCTTCGGCAAGTTTTTGCCGGTAGGAAGCGTTTTGGGCGTAGGAAGCTTCAGTTGGATTTGTGAGGAAACCGCATTCGACAAGGATTGCGGGAATGTTTGTCCTTCGCAGCACGAAATAACCGCGCCGGCGTACTCCGCGATTCGGAGACGGCGCTCCACCGGCCACGTAGTGATGAATCGCCGAGGCGAGCGCCAGGCTGTCCCGGCTGTAAAAGTATGTTTCGATCCCGTCGGCGCCCCTGCGCGTTGCAGAGTTGAAATGGATTGAGACGAAAATTGCGTTGCGATACTGGTTGGCAATCGCGGTGCGCGTTCCCAACGGAACAAAGACGTCGCTATCCCTGGTCATCACCACTCGATAGCCGCTGGCTGAGAGGACATTTTTAAGTCGCTGCGCCACATCGAGAGTCATGTCTTTTTCTGAAACTGTCTGACCGGGAATTCCTCCGCGATCGTAGCCTCCGTGTCCGGCATCGATTACGACTGTTGTGCCTAAACCGTCGCCTCCGGAACTCTTGCTCTTCGCCGCGTTCGAGCTACCTGCGAAAAATGCAATCAGCAGACCGGCAGCCGATAAAGCGATTCGGAAAGAATTGCTGTGCATCATCGGTCCTCTGTGGGTCCCCCGGGCGGGCGAGCTGAAAGTTTTGGTGCTTTGCTACCCGAGCTCTTCGCAGGCGTGTCGACCATGCCGCCACGTACAGCTACTTCACCGCCGCCGGAATGAACCAAATGGGGTCGGGTTTGCGTCTCCATGAACGACGTGTGCTCCAAGAGTTCGCCGTTCAATCCAACGCGCGCATACGACCAGGCGCGTGGGGCCTCACAATGCAAAACATGCAGCTGATTGCCGCGATCGATTTCCGCCTGAGGTTGCTCGAAAGTGATGGTGCGGCCTAACGAGTAGGTGGCATAAACCACGCCGGTATCTTTGTCCTGCACTCGCACGTACAAAGAAGTATGGTCTGGGAAACGATTTGTCATCAATGAATAGGTGCGCACGTCGCCGGACGCGCCGCCGCCATCCGGAACTCCAACGGTCTGCTGCCAGATCGGCCGCGCGTCGGTGACTTCGAAGACTCGAGTTCCGGAGTAGAAGAATTTTCCCAGATCCGCGAAGTAAATGTTCGTGCGCACATGGTAGGCCCCGTATTCGTGGACGGGATAGAGCGGCGTGAGATCGATTTGGCGGGTGACTCTCTGGCCCGCTTGGATCCTTAAAGGCGGCTCCCGGTTCGCAGCGTTGAGCGGCGCGATGGGCTGTTCTTCGCTGCCTGTAATCTCAAATCCCAACCATGATTGTCCATCTGCGTCGCGAAGCTCAATATCGCGCCCAGCCAGATTCGTGACGGCGACTGTCGCCACGACCGGTTCGTAGGCGATGTATTGCAATCGTTTGAATTTGAGCTCCACCTGAACCTGGGCTTCTGCTCCGGCTGCAAAAACAAAAACAAATAACCATGGAAGAACGCGCCGTAGATTGTTTGTCTCACTCCGTCTGGTTCGGGTGCAAGCAACGCGGTCTCGAAGCAATCGTGTCATCGTGACTGGGGGGTCTTCGAGAGAGGAAACTGCTGCAAAAGCCGCGCCGGTTCTGCCTGAACGGCTTGCAGATCGTCACCGTAATAAACGCGAACGATATAGCCGAGATATTTCCGTTGTATGCTGTCCGCGGAGCCTTTTGAGCCGCGACCCTTTTGGCCGGGCCGGACTTTTGCCGCCGCCTCCGAAAGCGACGATTCAGATAACGCACCGCCGGTTTTTGCGCGCACGTAGCGTACGACGAGCACTTCCGGATTCGTTTCCGACCAATCGTGTTTCGAGGTGAGCCATTCGTTGCTCACGTCGGCATCGGTCAGCTTGATGTCTTTGTCGTTTACGATGTCGTAAAGAAACACCAGGATTTTGACTTTGTTATGGTCAATGGCCGCGCCCGGTTCCTTTTTTATCCCAATTTCCAGCGCCAAATTCGTTTCAACTTCCGGATCGGACGTTTCCTTCGTTTTGACGTCAGAAATTCCCATGATTGGACCGTCCGGATTGCCGCCAACATCTTTGCGCGAGGGAACCTCCGTTTCGGCCGGGCCGCTGCCTGGCTCAACCGTCGGCGCAGCGGGAACTCCGACCTTCAAACGACGGTCGGCTAAAGCATATGTCTGGCTATCGGACGGACTGATTTGCTTGATTCTGCGCCATATATCGTTCGCTCGATCGACCAATTGCATTGACTCGTAGGTCTGCGCCATTTCTTGGAGCACGCCTGTATTGTCCGGCTCGCTGTCCGACGCTTCCTGAAAACGTGCGAGGGCGTTTGTCGTATCGCCCCGGTCCCGGAATTCTTTCCCTTCTCGGAGCAACTGATTAACGACGGATGCCGGTGGTGTGCTCAATGCTGCGGCCGGAGAAACGCTTGGCTGCGCTGCCGCTGGTGCCGGCGCTGCAGCCGAAGAAGCCGCCGGAGGAGGCGCGATCGGAGCCGTGATTGGCTGTGCCGAGACGTGTCTCGCCCGCGCCCGGCCGACATAATATGATGTCGCAAAGAAGAGCTGGGCTATCGCGATGATTACAATTACGCCGAGTGCAGCATGGAAACTGGGATCGACTTGGATAGCCCGTGAGAGAAGAGTCCGCATGAAACAATAAAGTCAGTTCTGTACGCGCTCTTTTGCCAGCCTGTCAACAATGCGCCGGGTATTTGACGGCTGAAAGATCAAAAAGTTAGAATGTCAACGCCCAGTTACCGTGAGATATCGTCCTGGCTAAGCATTTTGAATCCTTCCCCCGTGAGCACAGAGGATGCGCAATCTGTGTCATCCACGTGCAGGGCAATCGCGGAAAACCCTCGCGGACGGATCAGCAGAGGATAAGCGAAATGAACATTGACCTCCGCCATGACCAACGCGGCGAGTAATTTGACGAGTTGCGTGGCCACTTCCTGCATCTCGACCACCACTACCTGGCTAACACCGAAACCAACATTGTTGTCCCTAAACAATTTTTCGACGCCCTGTGGATCGCTGGCGATGATCCGCGCAATGGCTGAGTCCGTGGATTCCGACACGCTGAGGGCGACAACGTGCGTGTGATGTGTGCTAAGGAGCTTCACAATGTCCAGCATCGCCCCCACTTTGTTTGGCAGAAAAACCGAGAACTGCTTCACTAGGGGCCCGTCCAGCTTGGAAGTCGTTTGCGGCAAGTTAGCAGTCATTTAAATGATGGTAGCCCGACGAAAGCTCGTGTCGGCCCGCCGAACGGAACTATCTCATTGTAGGGTTCTTGTTGGCAAACGTAATATCAAGCGGAGTGCCCAAGGAGTGGCTTCCGAACCATCATGTTTCGACTGTTGCCCAAGGCGTCGTTCCTTGTTGATTTCGCGATTTAACGTGGCGAAGCACGCGCAGCGCCCTACATTCGCTGTCCGAATATGGAAGACGAAAACGAGCTGATCGCGCTCAGACGAAAAAAACTCGAGACGTTGCGTGCGAAAGGCATCGAGCCATTCGGCACCGGCTTTGATGTAAGCGGTTCTATCGCGGAGGTGCGCGAGCAATTTAAAGAAGATGAAACGTGTAGTGTCGCCGGCCGCATCACCGCACATCGCGACATGGGCAAAAGCCACTTTCTCGATCTGCGCGACGCCACCGGGCACATTCAAATTTATCTTCATGCAAAAGAGGTTGGGCCGGAATTGTTCGATCTATTTCGGCTGCTCGACATCGGCGACTTCATTGGCGTGGAAGGAACGTGTTTTGTCACGAAGAGCGGTGAACCGACAGTGAAAGCCCAGACGTTCCAGTTGCTTGCGAAAACGTTGCGGCCGCTCCCGGAAAAATGGCATGGACTGCAGGACATCGAAGCGCGTTACAGGCAACGTTATCTTGATCTGATCACCAACGAACGTTCCCGCTCGGTGTTCGAAAAACGGATTGCCATTGTTCGCGAGACCCGCCGGTTTTTCGAGGAGCACGGCTTTGTTGAAGTGGAGACGCCAATCTTACAAACAATAGCCGGAGGCGCGGCAGCCCAACCGTTCAAAACGCGCCACAACGCACTCGGCATCGATCTCTATCTGCGCATTGCGCTGGAGCTTTATTTGAAACGTTTGCTGGTGGCCGGATTCAACAGGGTCTTCGAAATCAATCGGAACTTTCGCAACGAAGGCATCTCGAGGAAGCACAATCCGGAATTCACGATGCTTGAGGCGTATTGGGCCTACGCCGATTTCGAAAAAGTGGCGAATCTGGTCGAAGAATTAATTTGCCATCTCGCCGAAAAAATCTGTGGCTCACTAAGCATCGAGCATCGGGATGCTGAGGGAAATGTCACCCGCACGATTAATTTGAAACGCCCGTGGCGTCGCGTGCGATACCGCGACCTGATGCGCGAAGTTACGGGCAAGGATTGGTTTGAGCTCTCGCCCGAGCAACGTCGCCAACGCGCAATGAGTGAGTTCAAACTCGAAATTTTACCGCACCTGGCTGACTTCGAGGTGACCCAACATGTGTTCGAAAAGCTCGTCGAAGACAAGACCATTGATCCGCTCTTTGTGACTCATTGCCCGAAAGAGCTCGTACCGCTGGCCAAACAAAACGTGGAGGACAGCTCGCTCGTCGATGTTTTTGAACTGGTCATTAACGGCGCGGAGATCGCACCAGGTTACAGCGAACTGAATGACCCGATTGTGCAACGTCAGCGTCTGGTCGAACAGGCTGGCGAAGAGAAGCAAAACATCGACGAAGAATTTCTGCTCGCTCTGGAACACGGTATGCCGCCGGCTGGCGGTTTTGGACTTGGGATCGACAGGCTCACGATGTTGCTTACCGGTGCAGAATCCATTCGGGACGTGATCCTGTTCCCCTTGCTCAGGCCGAAAAAACTGTAGCCGTCACTCTGCGAGCGACGTATTCGAGCCAAAAGCGGTCGCGCGTGCGCTTTGCACAGCGAAGCGCCTAAAAAGCGGGGCAGAGATGCCAAGATTCGGCCGTCTAACACGGGCGCCCTACAACAGCCTTCAACATCACTGGTGTTTGCATGGCGGACTGGAGACCGCCGCTCCTTGTTCTATCATTCGCGAATGGGGCGAATAATATCGTTACTGTTTTTAATCGCTTGCGTGTCAGCGCCAGCGATCCTCCCCGCAAAGCCGGAGCATCATGTAGTGGTGGTTGTCTGGGACGGGATGCGTCCGGATTTCGTGACCGAGCAGGATACTCCGACGCTTTGGAAGCTCGCGCGCGAAGGCGTTACATTTGGTAATCACCACGCGGCGTATCCCAGTGCGACGAACGTAAATGGCACAGCGATGATGACCGGTGTGTACCCCGGCAAAAGCGGCATCATCGCGAACTACGTGTATCGCCCGGATATCGATTCTCAGCATGCCGTCGCTATCGAACTGCAATCCGTGGTGGAAAAGGGCGACCAACTCTCGATCGGAAAATATGTTGCCGTTCCAACAATCGCCGAACTGGTGCAGCACGCGGGGACTCGCAGCTTGATTGCAGCTGCGAAAACCGTCGGGCTTTTGTTGGATCGGCATCCGAATGACGCCGGCGCGAACAAGAGTACGACATTGTTCGGAGGTAAAGCGTTGCCGGGCGCGGCAATTGATCCGATTACCGAAAAGCTTGGCCCATTTCCGTCTGCTCATTTACAAAAAGATTCCTGGACCACTAAGGCTTTGATAGCCGTTCTTTGGAAAGACGGCATCCCGCCTTTTTCGGTTCTGTGGCTAGGTGAGCCGGATCTTACGCAACATGAAACCGCGCCTGGGGCGCCCGAGGCTCTCGCTGCGATCAAGTCTGACGACGAAAACCTTGCTGCAGTCCTCTCGGCGTTAGATGAACGGAAGGCGCGCGACACGACAGACGTTTTTGTTGTGTCGGATCATGGTTTCTCCACGATCAGACGCTCAGTTGATCTGCGAAAAATTTTGAATGAGGCGGGCTTCGCCGCGAGGACAGAATTTAAGGGTGAACCAAAACCAGGAGACGTCATGCTGGCCGGCAACGGCGGCACCGTCCTATTTTACATAATCGGACACGACTCGGCGGTGGCGCGTCGGCTGGTCGAGTTTTTGCAACAATCGGATTTCGCTGGAGTGATTTTTACAAAACAACCAATGGACGGCATCTTCTCGCTGGAGCAGGCGAACATCCAAAATGATCATGCGCCTGACGTCGTGATGGCGTTTCGCTGGGAGCCTTCAAAAAATCAATTCGGCGTACCCGGGATGATCGACGCCGATTGGCAACGAGCGGCAGGCGAGGGGACCCACGCCACACTCAGCCGTTTCGATATGCACAACACCTTGATTGCTGCCGGCCCGGATTTTAAACGCGGCGAAACGAATAATCTTCCGAGTGGCAATATCGATCTTGCGCCAACAATTCTACAGATTCTCCGCGTCAAGCCGGCACAGAAGATGGACGGAAGAATTTTGTCCGAGGCAATGACGGTCGCGGCTTCTTTGCAAAAGGTCGATACGAAAACCATTGAATCCACAAAACATTTTCAAACCGGAACGTGGCGGCAATCGCTTCAAATCTCGTGCGTGGGTTCGACGATCTATCTCGACGAAGGCAATGGCGCCTTTGCGAAGGAACCAGTGGCTACCGATTTACCGCGAAATCGCTGAGCGCATTACTTCAATCGGTGCTTCACTATTAAACCAGGTCGAAAATGAAAGCGCGCCTTGATGCAGCAACATCGACAAGCCATTTGCGCCGCGCGCGCCGGCTTCTTCTGCTGCACGAAGCAACGCAGTCTTCGATTGTCCGTAAACACAGTCGAACACGATGTGGTGTGGTGCGAGCAATCGTGCCGGAATCGGCGCACGATCGCTTGGATTCATTCCTACTGGCGTAGCATTCACAATCAGGTCAATGTCAGCCAGTTGGGTGCGGACCGCGGTCTCGTCCCATCGCACAGCTTCGAGCCGAGCGACAGGGCCGAGTACGCGTGGTTCAGCAAAAAAAGGTCGCAATCGCTCTATAAGCTTGTTTGTCTTCGTCGGCGTGCGGTTCACCAGGACCAGGCGCTCACAATTCTCCAACGCGCATTGCCAGGCTATGGCGTGACCTGTTCCTCCGCCGGCACCGAGAATCATCACTCGCAGATCGCGCAAATCGATCGAGAACTCGCCGCGAACCGCGCGAGAAAATCCTTCCGCATCCGTATTTGAACCGACCAATTTCCTATCAACCAGCCGAACTGTGTTCACCGCATCGCAATGTGTCGCTGATTCATCAGCCACATCAATTTGCGTCAGGCCCGCGATCTTGTGCGGCACGGTCAAATTGATTCCGATAAAATCGAGTTTTCGCACAAAACCGAGTGCCGCGCGTAATTCATTAGCCCGGATGTGAAACCGTGCGTATTGCATCTTGATCTCTAACGCGCGCAGCGCCGCGTTCTGCATCTGCGGCGAAAGCGAATGCGCCACCGGGTCGCCGAAAACACCGAGCCGAATCGGCGGATCGACATCGCGCGTGACTTCGCTCCAGCGCGCAAGGTCGGCGAGTGTGTAACGATCGGTAGTTTCCATCTCTTAGGTATTGGCGATATTGAGGATACTACGCTCACGGCGGGCGGCGAATGCGCGACATCTGGGGGAGCGCACGAGTCCCGCGTGTTGGCGAAGCCGTCTCGGACTCGCGAACTTTCCTAAGGACTTCTTACCTCGAGGAGCATGCGATTCAAAGAAAAGCTCGTTTTGGGGCGACGCCGCTGCAACGGACGCGAAGCGACGGCCAGGCTTTCAAACCAGCAAGCGAGGTGTGCATAGCGTCAACCTGGAAACCGCGCCGGTTGCCACAGCGCTGTAGTCTCAGGTATATCAAGAGCGATATTCATTGCCTGTACGGCTTGTCCTGCCATTCCCTTGCCTAGATTGTCGAGGGCGACCATGACTACTGAGGTGTTCTCATTCGATGCGACTGCGATGTCGGCAAAATTAGTTCCTGCTACTGCCGCCACTTGTGGGCTTCCTTCAACGATTCGAACAAACGGACAATCGTCGAACGCCGAGACAGCCCGAGCGTGCAGCGCAGACGGATGAAGTGCCTTGCCATTCCCGAACTGTACGGTGGCGAAGATTCCGCGGACGAAAGGCCCGCTATGCGGCACAAATCCAAGCGTGCCGTCGATGTTGCATGCTGCCATGGCCATCTCCACTTCTGCTGTGTGATGATGTGTCAGAATTTTATAGGCGCGGAAGTCATTTGCGCGTGTCGGATGATGCGTGGCAAGGATTGGACTGGTACCGCTGCCGCTTGAACCCGTCACGGCGCTGGCAGCGACGAAGTCAATCTGCATTCCTCGAAGCGGTAGAAGCGCCAACTGCAAAGCTGTCGCGAAACAACCGGGACTGGCAATTCTTTTCGCGCCCTTGATAGCAGCGGTGTTCCATTCCGGAAGTCCATACACAAACTCCGGCAACAACTCCGGACATGGATGTTCGAATCCATTTAGCTGCTGAAATACGCAGGGATTAGGGACTCGAAAATCCGCAGAGAGGTCGACCAACATCATACGCTCAGCGATGCTCGCGCTCGACCATGCCGCTTCGAGTTCACGCAACCGGCCCGCTAGTTCTCCATGCGGCAATGCAGAAAAGACCACCGGCTGTTCACTGCGAGCGAGTTCCTGCCACACGATCTCCGATTCGAACTGTCCGTCGACAACACTGCGCAAATTCGGATGCGCAGCTGAGAACGGCTTTCCATCCAAGGTGCGCGATGTACCCCGAACACTACGCACCTCCGGGTGACGCGAGAGCCAATAGAGCAGTTCGCCGCCACCATAGCCTGACGCGCCTAAGATAACTGCGTCAATTCTCATGAGATTTTCCGAGACGCGGTTGAATTTTATTTAGCACTATGTCGCCAAGCTGTTTTGGATTCGTTCGTGCGTTGCATGCGGGCAGTCCGAGTGCTTCGACAAAGCGAGCGCCAACGCGATTATCGGTCGCGGGACCGGTCACGACATCGACGCTTAGACCGAAAGCTGTGTGGAAGTGCGCCACGCCACCCGCAACCCCGACCGGGTCATTCGCACACAAAACGAAGGCTGCGCCCCAGGCTTTGAGTTCTGGATCCGCGAATATTGTTTGGACGCCATATTCGCCCATGATCCCGTCACCGGTTTCTGCGACAATCAGATCCACGTCATGTCCTGCCAACTCATTGAAGATCGTTCGCGCAACGCTTGCCGCCGTCTCGGGTCCAGTGCAGGCAGTCCCCGCATCGGTGAAATCGAAGATCGCGTCAGCTCCGTAGTCGCGCATAGAAAGAATATCGCGCAGCAAGCTGACGCCGGTGAGCTTGGCGCCACCTACGCTATATCCTTCCTGTGAAAAGCGGCGTACTAACGCACACGCGGCATGGGTTTTGCCGGATTGCATACAAGTGCCTGTGACAAAAACGACCGGCACGCGCTGCGGATTCACATGTCCACCGATTGCGCCGTCCAGGATCGACGCCGGCGTGCCAATGCGGGTGCCAAATTCAGGGAAGAGCAGGACCTGCCCGAGAATTTCCACTTCAAACGGCTCACCCACGTCGGGGCTGCTGGAAATGGCCTTGCCGATAACGCCGCCCATGTTCAAAAGATGAAGAAGGTCACCGACTTTCACGTCACTCGGCATGACGCCTTCGTATCCTCGCAACGCATTGCGATGACCTAGCGTACCGGCGATCACATCGCCCGCGTGCAGGACGCTCAACCGGCCGTGAACGTCTTCCAGTTGATTGTAAACCCCCTTCTCTCCACGCACTCGGCCGACCACGACAGCGCCCGGCCTCGCCTCGATTTCCTGACTGAGCGTAACCTGACGTCCGAGGTGGAGATTACGAGTAACCGAGCCGATTTTATCAAGATGAATGCGCATGTGATAAGACCTTCACTCGCTGCGCGAACCAACCGCTAGCATCTCCGGCACGCCAAAAATCTTTGCAAACGCGGCCGCCTCGGATCCTGACCACAGCGCCGTTCCTTCGCCATAACTTGCTACCTCTGGGCGCATGAGACTGTTCGCGGAACGCACTCCCTCCACTGCGAAACTCCGAGGGAAAATTCGTACACGCACGTCACCCGTTACGACTCGCTGACTGGATTCGATAAATGCTTCGAGGTCGCGCGCGAGAGGATCGAAAAAATGACCTTCGTGTAGCAGTGCGCCGTAGAGATTACCGAGGTGTTCCTTCCAGAAGAGCTGCTTGCCGGTAAGCACGAGTTTTTCCAATTCGCGATGTGCTGCGATAAGGAGATGCGCGGCCGCAGCTTGGAAACCGACCCGACCTTTGATTCCCAAAATCGTATCTCCGAGATGAATAGCGCGGCCGATCCCATACCGCTGTCCAATTACGTTCAGCGCGTCAATCACCGCGACCGCGCTCTTCGCTTCTCCATCGATTTGAGATGGCACACCTTTGTCGAAGGTGATGGTTACCGTTTGCGCTGGCAGCGTCGGATCAATTTCCTTTCCGGGATAAGCTTCGTCGGGCAGATGCTGCCAGGAGTCATGTGTCTCCTTTCCGCCGATACTCGTACCCCACATTCCCTGGTTGAAGCTGTATTGCTCGAGCTTCTCGGGAAACGTGAAGCCGCGTGCGGAGAGGAATGCGCGCTCTTCGGCGCGGCTCAAGGAAAGATCTCGGATAGGCGTGAGAATCTTGAACTCTGGCGCGAGCGCGCGAAAAGCCACATCGAAACGGACTTGATCATTCCCTGCTCCTGTCGACCCGTGCGCAATTGCGGTAGTCTTGATTTGGCGCGCGTGATTCACGACCCCGCGTGCCTGGCAAACTCGCTCGGCACTGACAGAGAGTGGATACACGCCGCCACGCAGAACGTTACCCGCTATAAGGAAGCGCAAATAATCGCGAAACAACTCGTCGCGCGCATCGACCGAGATATGTGACGCCACCCCAAGTTGCCAAGCAAGGTTCTCGATCCGTTTCAACTCTGCACGACCGAATCCCCCAGTATCGATCGTAATGGTATGGACCTCGTGCCCTTGTTCGCGTAGCCAGAGAACGCAAAACGAAGTATCGAGTCCACCAGAAAAGGCGAGAAGAGTGCGGGAAACGGTGTTCATGGCCAATCGAAGAGATGTTCGGTAGTGATCGCGAGAAAACGACAGCGATCGCTGATCCACTTCTTGCTGTCGGCTAATCGGATTGTTATCTCGGCCAAGACGCGTTGCACAGCTTCAGGCACTGCCTTACTGGCGGTTTCAGCAACCGGTCTGAAACTTCCGTCCTGCAATTGCCGCGCGACCTGCCCATAAGCATCGCGGAAAGGCATTCCTTCCGCTGCCAACCGGCACGCCTCACTAGCAGCGTGAACGTCCTCGCTGCACGCGGTGAGGCAGGCGTGCTCGTTAATTTCCAAACCAGGCAGCAGCCGCGTTACGACATCGAAAAGCTGTTCTCCTTTTCCGACGATTTCCAAAAAGGGCGCTTTCAACAATTGTTGATCGCGGTGATAGCTCGAAGGCAACCCCCCGCCGAGATGCGACAGCAAGGTCGCCAACCCACGCAATTCGCGGCAACGCCCCCGCGCGAGTTCCAGCACATCGGGGTTCTGCTTTTGCGGCATTAAACTGGAGCCGGTCGTGAAGTTGTTAGGCACTCGCACGAAATTGAATTCGTCTGTACTCCAGATCAAGAGATCCCAGAGCGCTTTCTCCAAGGTGCCCGCGGCGGACACGATCCATGCCGCGATCGCTTGCTCATGGCGCCCACGGCTATTCATCACGTCGATCGGGCTGCATTGCACACGAGAGAATCCCAACAACTCTGCGCTGTGCTCCCGGTTGAGTTTTACTGGGGAACCGAAGCCCGCCGCCGCCCCGAGTGGGCAGCGGTCAATTCGCGACCAAAGCGCGGGAAGTTGGTCGAGTTCCTCGAGCAATCCTTCCCCGAAGGACACACCCCACATTCCCCAGTTTGATGGCATGGCCCGCCGCATGTGGGTGTACCCTGGAAGCTGCGTTGAGGAATGTGTCTGCCCGAAATCCACGAAAGCGGATGCGCACTTTCCCAAGGCTTCGCCCAAATCGAGAAGGTGCGCGCGCATCCAAAGCCGCAAGGCGGTTTGCACCTGGTCGTTGCGCGATCGGGCGAGATGGATGCGGCGGCCAGTGGGGCCAAGCTCTTTGGCAAGGACAACTTCGAGCGCGGTGTGACCGTCCTCCTGCTCGCGCGTAATCGTCAGTTCGCCGCGTTCGGCCCGTTCCTTCAGCTGGCGAAGCGCCGCAACTAGCGCCTTTGCCTCATTTTCAGGCAGCAATCCACATCCGCTCAGCATCCGCGCATGCGCTGCGCTGCCTTCCGCGTCGAAAGGCAGCAATTGCAGATCGACGATTGGATCACTGCCGACCGTGAACGCATGAAGCAGCTCATCCAACGGCTGACCTTTCGCCCAGAGCATCTCAGACATGCACAACCTCCTTAGCTGCCATCCGAAAATAGGTCTGTATGAATCGGCTATAGAATGCGACGCCTTGTTTGAGTTCCGACAAAAGCAAATACTCGTTAGGCCGATGACTTCTGTTCGTATCACCGGGGCCAACCTTGACCGCGGGAATGCCTTTGAGGAACGCCCAATCTGAAGTGGTCACCGATCCGATACCGGCGGAAGCGTTAGCCGCTTTGAGCGCGGCGCGCACGACGACTTCGGAACCATTCGTCGCGACAGGCTCGTAACGATGCGAGTGAATAGCGACTTCGCTTTCGAGCGTTGCAGCAATTTCGTCGGCAATAGTTGCATGGTCGAGATTCGGAGTGGTCCGCAGATCCACAAAAAACTCGCAACGATCTGGTACCTGATTACGCGCGAGTCCGCCTGTGATCTGCGTTACCTCCGGGCGGCTTGCGCCTAAATCTTCGTGCGCGTCAAATTCCATTACGGCCAGACGCGAAATATCGCGCGCGGCCTTGTGTATCGCGTTCTCGCCCAGATGAGCATGGGCCGCATGTGATGCTTTGCCATGCGCAGTACACCGCAGAATCAGGAGGCCTCGCTGGGCCGTGCAAACCTGGAGACCGGTCGGTTCGCCGACGACAGCCGCGTCAACGTGACCAAGCTTTGGCTTTATTGTGCGCATGCCTTCGCCGCCGCGCTCCTCGTCCGCCACAAATGCAAAAGTGATCGAGCCCTCACAATCTCTGTGCTGGATCTCACGAGCTGTCGAGATCATCGCTGCGACGGAGCCCTTGGCGTCATTCGCTCCGAGACCTATTACCTTGCCATCGTCGATGAGCGCCTTGATGGGATCGCTATTCCAACCCGCACACGGTGGCACGGTATCGAGATGGCTGATTAGGAGCAGATGCGGTTTTTCGCCTTTACCCAGCGTGAACCAAATGCTGTTGCCTTCGCGCTGAATCCTGAATCCTTCTTCGGACAAAATTCCGCTGAGGTTACTAGCGATCTGGTTTTCGTTGCCTGAGATACTCGGTGTCGAAACGAGAAACTCTAGAAGTTGCGCAGCTTTCATAAGTTTGGCCCAGGCGGTACATGTGCGACAAACATCGTGCCGCTGCCCTCGTTCGTGAAAACCTCCGCGAGGATCGAGTCGGAGAGAATCCCAGAGACGAAGTGCACGCTTGTCACACCCTCGCCAAGGGCTGAGACGGCGGCGGCGATTTTCGGTCGCATTCCAGTTTGGATCGCACCCGAGGCTTCCAGTTCTGTAATCCTTGCCAGATCCACGAAAGGAAGCAGGCTGTGGGGATTTTCAGGATCGGAGAGCACTCCGGGCTCTTTTAGAACGAAGAACAATTTCTCCACCTTAAGTGCCGCTGCGATAGCTGCAGCGACCGAGTCTGCGTTCGTGTTGAGAATCTGCTGCGTGCTGTCGGCAGTGAAAGGTGCGACCACCGGGACATAGCCCCCGTCGATCAGCACTCGCAACACGCGCGGCTCAGCGAATTCGATGTTACCAACACACCCAAAATCCACGTTCTGGCCATCCAGAACAACAGGGGGGCGACGGCCGGCGCGGAGCAAGCCCGCATCCTGCCCCGATAAACCTACGGCAAGTAAACCAGCGTCCT
>Ga0126381_100000441_pt1 | contig 45466 bp, 36 predicted proteins | sample PanSoiMetPlot_28_FD_96465 | JGI IMG/M metagenome (GOLD analysis project Ga0126381, IMG submission 96465) | Tropical forest soil microbial communities from Panama - MetaG Plot_28 | ecosystem: Environmental > Terrestrial > Soil > Tropical forest > Bulk soil | place: Panama | collected 2016-02-17 | reverse complement strand
CTTGATCGTGACTACGGCAAGTCTCGATCCCTTCCCAAGGCGCCAACAGCGGAGCGCTACTGATGAGTTCGCCTTCCAGCACTTCGACCGGCCCTCTTTCTCACGAGTCAGGACGCTCCCTGCCCTCCTGGGCGCGCACGATTGCCGAATCCTACGAGAGTAATGCCGCCAGTCAATTTGTCATCTACGGGAACATTAATGATCGCATCGTGCTGCCTGACCCACCTGCGGCGCGCCTTGGCTCGCTCTCGGATTTCTTGCTTGGTGGACTCCTTGCGCGTTTCGACGTGGTTCTTAGCTACGACTTGGGCAACGGCATTCGCGTGGAGAAGGGCGCCGAAGCGTTTTCCAAGTGGCCGCATTTCCAGGAGAGCCAGAAGGATTGGAAGGCTCCCCGTCCTGCTGTCGAGACGCTGACGCGCTATTTCCGCTATTGCGCCAACCTCACGCGCCTCCATCAGCCCCCGATACAAGTCGGCTGCATCATCAAGAATGCCGATCTGCTGGTCCCCGCCTTACAGGGCGGGCTGGACTACGACCTCAACGCACTCGCCTCCTTGATTCGCGACTGGTCTAGCGAGAACCTGCTGGCGGGGGACGCCTTGGCGACGTTTCTGCTGACAGAAAACCTGAACGACCTCCATCCTTTGGTTGTCAATAACCCGCGGATCGCCCGGGTGCGCATCGATTTGCCGTCCTCCAACCAGCTTCTCGATGCGTTTAATGTCCTGGCACCGTCGTTCCCAGCATGTCTCAGCGACATGGTGCCAGATTTGCCCGCTGTTGCCGAGCAACTGGCTGGGACGACTCTCGGCGCCCTCGAAAGCGTCATTAAAACAAAGGAGTACCGGAAAGAACGGCTCGGTGCGATGGATCTCGCCAGGATAAAGAAAGACTTGGTGGAAAAGGACACCGGCGGGCTCATCGAATTCATCGAGACGCCGCGCACGCTGAACGATTTATATGGCCTCGACCGGATCAAAGCGTGGCTGCGCCAGGACATCGAACTGTGGAAGAAGAATGACACCGCGGCACTTCCCAAAGGGTATCTCCTCTGCGGCCCGGTCGGTACCGGCAAGACTTTTTTGGTCGAATGCCTTGCCGGAGAAGCCAACGTCCCGATCGTCAAGATGAAAAACTTCCGCGACAAGTGGGTTGGCAGCAGCGAGGGCAACCTCGAGAAGATATTTCGTTTGATTCACGCCCTCGGCCGTTGTTACGTCTTCATTGACGAGGCGGACCAGGCCCTTGGCCGCCGTGATGCTTCGAGCGGCGATTCTGGAGTAGGCGGACGCATATACTCCATGCTCGCTGAAGAGATGGGCAGCAGCACGAATCGTGGCCGCGTTATTTGGGTCCTGGCTTCCAGCCGCCCTGATCTTATTGAAGTGGACCTGAAGCGCCCGGGGCGTGTCGATGTGAAGATTCCTCTTTTCCCGACGACCACCTCCCGCGAGGGATTTGACCTGCTGCGCATGCTGTGCGCCAAACGAGGTCTGACGATCGCGGAAAGCGCATTTGCATCCCTCGAATCATGCATTCCGCCGCTGCTAACCCCCGGAGCGGCTGAAGCCTTGGTCATGAAAGTCTACCGCCAGGTGAGAACCAGCCCTTCTTCGCTGAATGAAGTGCTCCAGGAGTGTCTGACGGAATACCAGAACCCCATTGCGCCAGATACGATGGAGTTTCAAATCCGGATCGCCGTAAGCGAAGCAAGTGCTCTGGAGTTCGTCCCACAAATCTTTCGACGCAAATCATCGTAGCAACCATTCCAAGGCCACGCTTGCTGCGCCTTCATCGCAAGGGTTTTTTTTCCTCTAGAAATTCAGCTCCGTACCGTAGCCGATTCCCACATCGTTCTCAATCCTGCGCCGCTGGTTCCCGCCTAAACGCCATTGAGGCTTTTGTGGGCCTGTTATAGACTTCGCCATCGCAATTTTTTGCCGCCTCTAAGTGCGCGGTCGCTCCGCGGGGACCAAAAGGAGGAGTGGATGCTCTACGCATCGCTGGTTGAGACGAGTCACCGGGCTTTGGCCACCCCGGACATTGTCATCATCGGATTCTATTTCGCCCTGGTTTTCGGAATTGGGATTTATTTCGCTCGGCGCGATAGAACTTCCGAAGACTACTTCCTTGCCGGGCGCGATGTAGGATGGTTTTTCATCGGCGCGTCCCTGTTTGTCTCGAATATCTCCACCGAGCACTTCATCGGCCTTTCCGGTACAGGCGCTTCTTCTGGCCTCGCGGTTGGCCACTTTGAATGGCTCGCCTGCCTCATTTTGCTGATTCTCGGGTGGGTGTTCGTTCCCTTCTATCTGCGAAGCAACGTCTTCACCATGCCGGAGTTCCTCGAGCGTCGTTTCAACCGGCAGTCCGCCGTGTACCTGGCGGGAATTTCCATCATCGCGTACATCTTCACCAAGATCTCCGTGCAGCTTTACGCCGCAAGCGTCGTCCTCGAGCGCGTTGCGGGCTGGTCTTTGTGGAAGACCGCCGTCGTGCTGGTGATCGCGACAGGCATCTATACGGTCGCAGGTGGTTTGGCGGCGGTCATTTACACGGATACCGTGCAGACCTTAATCCTCATTACCGGTGCGGTCGCCCTGACCGTCATCGGCTTGGCGAAGGTTGGCGGCTTCGCTCATCTTCGAACCATGGTCCCGCCCGACTACTTCCACATGATTAAGCCCGCATCGGATCCCAACTTTCCCTGGACTGGTATCTTCTTCGGCGCTCCAATTCTTGGAATCTGGTATTGGTGCACCGATCAGGTCATCGTGCAACGTGTGTTATCCGCGCGAGATGAAGGCCACGCAAAAGCCGGAACCATCTTTGCCGGCTTTCTGAAAATTCTTCCCGTCTTCATGCTCGTTCTTCCCGGAATCATCGCCTATGCATTATTTCGCGATCAGCTGAAGACACCTGATTTTGCCTATCCGACTTTGGTCCTGAATCTTCTTCCCGTTGGCTTGGTTGGGCTGGTCATGGCTGCGCTGCTTGCCGCCGTTATGGGTGCCATGAGTTCGGTTTTTAACTCCGCTTCAACTCTCGTCACGCTCGACTTCTACAAGAAGATTCGCCCACAGGCCTCGGAGAATCAGTTGGTGAATTTTGGCCGCATCGCCACGGGCATCATGGTCTTGCTCGGCTTGCTCTGGGTTCCGTTCATTCACTACATCAGCAGCCAGCTCTACATCTATCTGCAAAGTGTCCAGGCTTATATCAGCCCGCCGATTGCAGCATGCTTCGTGCTGGGAATTTTATGGCCCCGATTGAATGGCTCCGGCGCTATCACGTCCCTGCTTACCGGATTTGTCTTGGGCGCTACTCGATTCATTCTCGAACTCGCCGACCGTGCCGGTGGCGGCCAGTTGGAGGCCACCTCCGTCGGCTGGCTCATTAAGATGAATTTTCTCCACTACGCCATCTTCATGTTTGTTGTTTGTTCGATTGTGCTCGTCGGTGTCAGCCTGATGACGCCGGCCCCCGACCGCAAAAAGCTCGCTGGCCTGACGTTCGCGACGGTGGACGACAAGATCGAAACCGTCGCCGTCGGTGGGCCGCCCGTGCGCAAACCGGCCAAGGAAACGCCGATGGAGCATGCCATCAATATTGCCTTCAGCCTGCTGTTACTGGGGACCGTGATCGGTTTGTGGATTTATTTCCGCTAGCGGACTGAGGGAGTACCGCTTAAATGACCATGGGACTCATCCGGGTCTTGAAACCGAATGTCACACAGCATGAGGCGTTGTGCGCCTTTTCCGCGACCGGTTTTTCCAGTCTTTATTGGCGAATCCGCAGCGGACCCTTGCGGCGCATTGCGGAGGTTTACGTGCCGTATTTCCTGTTTCGCGTGAAATGCGGAAACGCACGGCCGCGCCTGTTTGCGATGGACGCCGTGGATGGCTCTCTAGATTTGTTCGAATTTCCTCGAATCCCGGAGGAAGGCGCATTCCAAGCCGCCCCAGATCGCAATCGCCTCAAGGCAGCTCTGAGCGAGGAGCAGGCGGCCGCTCTTTTGCGGGAAAAAGCTTTGCGCATCATTTTCCAGCAAGGGTTCTTTCAGCTTCGCAATGCCCATCTGGAAATTTCCTTTGTCCCCGGTGAACTGCACCTGCCGTATTGGCTCGGCTTTTACGGACGCGAAGGTTCAGTCCGTTGCCGTGTGATGGACGCTGTCAGGCGGCGGATCGAAGGTGCGAAGGCATCGACATTTTTTGAACACTGGCTTGCCGCCTGACGAAGGCGTGCGACTCACCTTCGTTCCGAGTACAATTCAAACGCATCTAGATACGTTTATCCCCTTCCGAAAATCGGGGAACGCAAATGACACCGCTGGTTCGACGCATGGCAATAGGGCTGCTGTTTTCCGTACTAGGAAGCGCGAATGGGATTGCTCAGGGCTGGCAGCACATCGGCAATGTCGGACGCGTCGAAACGTTCAAGGAAGGCCTGCAGAACGGCGTGGAGTTGACGGCCGGTCAAGCCAAAGTTCGCGTCACGCAGTTCTACAACGGCGTCATCCGCGTGCGTGTTGCTCCCCACGGACAGTTTCCTAAAGATTTTTCCTGGGCCCTGGCAGAAGCGCCATTGAATTACGTTAGTGGTCCGGTTCAAATCCACGACGAAAAAAATGAAGTGAAGGTGAGCGCTGGCTCCGTTCAGGTGTCCATCACGAAATCGCCTCTGTTGATTACGTTTTCTGACGCTTCCGGTAACGTGATGCTCGCCGACGAGCCCAGCCTTCCCATGGCCTGGGACGGTCCACGCGTGCATGTCTGGAAAAAAATGCCGTCCGACGAAAACTACTATGGACTGGGCGACAAAGCCGGCCCTATGAACCGGCGCAACCGCGCCTTCACCGAGTGGAACACCGATGAATATGGCTGGCAGGAGTCTTCGGACCCGCTCTATAAAACCATCCCGTTCTTCATCGGCTTGCGCAAAGGCGCGGCCTACGGAGTTTTTTTTGATAACACCTATCGAAGCGATTTCGACTTTGGGAAGGAATCCCGCGATTTCTTTTCATTTGGCGCGGAAGGTGGAGAACTGAACTATTACTTCATCGCCGGTCCCGAACCGAAAAAAATCGTCGAGCAATACACGGCCATGACCGGGCGTTCGCCTCTGCCTCCGGTCTGGTCCCTCGGTTATCAGCAATGCCGCTACAGCTATTATCCCGAGTCCCGTGCTCGGGAAATTGTGAAGACCTTTCGTGAAAAGAAAGTCCCCGCCGACGTCATCTATTTCGATATTGACTATCAACAGGGCTACGCGCCCTTCACCATCAATCGCGAGTATTTTCCCACCTTCGAAAAAATGATCTCGGATTTTCGCGCTCAGGGGTTTCACACCATTCTCATCACCGACCTGCATATCAAGAAGGATCCAAACCACGGTTACGCGCCCTACGATTCTGGCATCCAGGATGATGTGTTCGTCAAAAATCCCGATGGCTCGATTTTTGTCGGCAAGGTATGGCCCGAGGATAGCGTGTTCCCCGATTTCACTCTTACGCGCGTGCGCAAATGGTGGGGCGGCCTCTACAAGGATTTCGTCGCCATGGGGGTGGCCGGTTTCTGGAACGACATGAACGAGCCTTCCGTCTTCGAACGCGCCGACAAGACCATGCCGCTCGATACCGTCCACCGTCTTGACAACGGCGCCACCATGGACCACCGCGCCGCTCACAACCTCTACGGCATGGAAAACGCCCGCGCCACTTACGAAGGCTTGCTGAAACTCCAAAATGGAGAACGCCCCTTCGTGCTCACTCGCGCCGCTTATTCCGGCGCGCAGCGCTTCGCTGCCACTTGGACCGGTGATAACAGCAGCACCTGGAACCATTTGAAAATGAGCTCACCGATGCTGATGAGCATGGGCATTTCCGGGATGCCACTGGTAGGAGACGACATCGGCGGCTTCGCCGGGTCTCCCACTCCAGACTTATTAACGCGCTGGTTCGAAGTCGGCGCGCTCAATCCCATTTATCGCGACCACACGGCCAAAGGCACCGCCGATCAGGAGCCTTGGGTGCACGGGCCGGAGCACGAAGCCATTCGCAAAAGGTATATTGAACTGCGCTATCGTCTGCTGCCTTATCTGTATACAGCAATCGAAGAAACGGCGCGGACTGGCATTCCCTTGATGCGTCCGCTTTTCCTCGAGTATCCACAGGCAACAGAGTTTTATGGTGACGATCGCGATTTTCTTTTCGGCCGCGATTTATTTGTTGCGCCGGTGACCACGGAAATGGTGGATGCCGAGGACATCTCTCTTCCTCCCGGGGATTGGTACGATTTTTGGACGGGGGTCAGGCACCCGCACGACGAAAAAATCCAATTACACCCTCGCCTCGATGAGCTGCCTCTTTACGTTCGCGCCGGTGCAATTGTGCCGATGCAGCCTGTGGTTCAGAATACCGGCGAAATTCCGGATGGCCCTCTTCGATTGCATGTTTATCCGGGCGACGATTGCGAAGGCTCGCTCTATCAGGACGATGGCCACACACTCGCTTACCAGAAGGGCGAGGTTCTTCGCGTCAATTATTCCTGCCTAGCCCCCCCCTCTGCCATCTCAATTACCGGCACCGTGGAGAAAAATGCCTACAAACCATGGTGGAACAGCACGGCGTTGACGGTCTACGGCGCTGCCGCGGCTCCCAAAGAAGTTCGCATGAATGATCGCGCCGTTCAGGATTGGCATTTTGACGCGCAAGCGCACGCGGTGACGCTTACGGTTCCTGACGCAATGAAAAACTGGAGCGTTCGCATTCAGTATTGATTTTGTCGCTTGTAGCGCTAAGGCACCAAGAAAATCGAAATCGACTGAGGCGGCATGGAAATATGCAACTCCCTACGCGTCAATTCCGCTTTCGCTCCGCCAAAAAGAAATGACAAAGTCCCCGTATCTTGCAGGGGTATCCCGGTGGCCGGGATCTGCAGCTCCCTGGCTTTGTCCGCATTGTTAAAGGCCACAACGACCCGCTCGCCCTCTGATTCTCGCAGAAAAACGTAAGCGCTTTCGTCCGATGCCAGATGCCAAAGCTTTCCGCCGCGAAGGGCCCCATGTTCCCGGCGGATCCGCAGCAATTCTTTCACGTACGAGAAAATCTCCTGCTGCTCGCGGGTTCGTCCGGCTTCCGTGAATGCATCATTCGAATCGCCAGTCCATCCGCCCGGGAAATCGCGCCGGTTGTCTGGGTCGCCGCCTCCCGGCATCCCAATCTCATCGCCATAGTAAAGCTCCGGAATGCCCCGCAAAGTTAGTGTCAACCCGAACACGAGTTTCAATCTTGCAGGTGAACTGCCGTCGGCGCTGGCAAAGCGCGGCACGTCGTGATTTGCAAAGAACGGCACCAGCATCTCAGGCCGCGGATACAGTGCGTCGTGCCGCAACACATCCGCGATGCGACCCGCAGGCGCGCTGTGCAGCAATACGTCTCTCAACGCAAAGAACGCGGGGAAGTCAAAAACCGTGGTGAGCCCGCTGTCGATGCCGTCGTAGCGGCGCACGCCACCCTCAAAAAATGAAGTTACGCTCGGATCCGGATGAAACACCTCTCCGATGGTCGTCAAGTTCGGAAAGATCCGCCGCAGGCCGGTATGCCAATAGGCCCAAAACTTCCGTGCTACGTAAGGAAAAGTATCCACCCTGTAGCCATCGAGGCCCGAAATCTCTGCCCACCACAGACTGTTTTGCAGCAGATACTCCTCGACGACCGGGTTCTCCGTGTTCATGTCCGGCAGGATTCCGAAGAACCAGCCTTCCGTCAAATTCTGCTTCATCCATGCCGGGGCGTGCGGGTCGATCAACGATTCGAACCGATCATTGGTGGAAGCCTGCTCGGCTGGCTTGCCGTAAAACGTTCCCTTCAACGGTGAAAACGAATCCAAGTGATGCTGCTTCGTTCCGTGAAACCAGTCCGGCAGGGGCGGACTCGAAACCCAAGGGTGCAATGGCCCAACGTGGTTCGGCACCACGTCGAACAAAATCTTCATTTTTTCTTGGTGCGCTGCTTCAACGAGATTCTGGTAATCCTTGAGCGAACCCAAATGCGGGTCCACCGCGTACAAGTCCACCGCTCCGTACCCGTGGTAATCCTGCGCAGCACCATTCTTCACCACCGGCGTGAGCCACAAAGTGGTGACACCAAGCTCCTTCAGATAGGCAAGGTGATTCTGGATTCCGCGCAAATCTCCGCCATGATACGCGCGGGGTTTGGCGCGATCATGCGAACCCGGCGCCTCGGCGGGTTCATCGTTCGTCGCGTCGCCGTTGGCAAAACGGTCCGGCATGATCAGGTAAATCACGTCGTCTTGCGAGAGTCCCTGAAACTTGCCGAGACTTGGCGCCCGAGCCGCGAGTGGCAATTCGAACGAGGTCATGCCTTTCGGCGCCGTAATGCGGCACACGGCCGTTCCCGGCCGCGTGCCAGCTCCAATTTTCAGCCAAACAAAAAGGTAGTTGCCGCCCGCGGTCGCTTGCGTGCGCAAAACCCGCAGCGTCGGCAGATTGCACGAAACGTTGGTGGCCTCCAAGTCTTGCCCGGACAGGAGCAGCATCACTTCCGGCGTAAATCCCACCCACCAGCTTGGCGGCTCAACCTTTGTGACCTTCACCGTCGAAGCCGCAGCGCCTTGTTGTCGTGCGGGCCGGCACTGCACGCCACGCGCATTCAGCAGACAAACCAGTCCCAGCAGAATGCTTCGATAGGAGTTCCGTCCAAGCAAATTATTTCGAGGCAAGCTATTTAACCACCTGCGAAGACGAGTTCGCCAAAAGCTTCGGGCACATGGAAATTCGGCACCTGCGTCCCAGTCGGTCTCCACGCAGAGTAAAATCGCGGTTCCTGTGCTCCTTCAACGCGGTAGAAATTCACCCTCCACGCCAAGGCCGGATCGAAATTCGCCACCAGGCAGTTCATCGGTATCGTCAGTTCGGCGGTCCAAGTCTTCTCGGCTTCACGCAAAACCACGCGCCGCTTCAATCCGCTCTTTAAATCATGCTTCTCGCCCGGGGCGATCTCCAAATCAATCCAAAACCCATTGGGACTCACCTCAAACTCTTTGTATCGCCGAAGATGCGAACGGTCCGGTTGCAGGAATACTTCCGCGACGTCGCGGTCCCACAATTGGTCCCTTCGTCCATTCGCTTCCGCATCGGCAAAAACGGTAATCGTCCGGTATCGAGCCTGAAATCGCAGAAACAGAACCTCCCGCGTCCACAACAATCGCACTTCCGTCCCGCGTTCCGAATCCGCATTCTTCCCCTGCCAGTCAGCATTGAACTGCAGCGGGAGAGCGCCCACCCACAAAGCTGACATCGGGAATCCTTCCGCATCGCAAGGCCCGGTCAATCGACTCGCCACAGCTTTTCCCTGTTTCAAGAGTTCATCCACTTTGTTCATGCCTCGAAGTTCCTGTTCCGCTTCTCCGATTCCAACTCAACTCTTTCGGCACCATTCTCTTCCTTCGCGCCCGCCCTTGCATTATGCCGTGCTAGCATCGAATTAGACTCATTCAGCCAACCTTTTTGCTACTTGGGTAACGATCCAAAGGAGTGCGTGAAATGATCGAGCCGGTCAACGAAGATTTTTCAGCGCCGCCAAAGCGCACGCCCGACGAATTCAAGTTCGTCAAGCTTCGCTGCGACGGCGGTGTCGCGCGCATGACCATGAGCCGTCCCGAGCATAACCTTCTCAACGAAGCCATGCTCCGTGAAATGGCAGACGGCATCACTCATGCCGGCGAGCGCGACGATGTCAAATTGATCGTCCTCGATTCCGCTTGTAAGGTCTTCTGTGGCGGCATCGACGTCGGCGAATACACTTCTCAGCGCGTCTTCCAGATGCTCGATGCTTTCCATGCCACTTTTGCTGGCATGCTTGAGCTTGGCAAGCCCGTCGTTTGCGTCGTGAATGGTCCCGCCATTGGCGGCGGTGCGGAACTCGCGGCGTTTGGCGATCTCGTCATCGCCACTCCTAAGGCGCGCTTTGCCCAGCCCGAAATCAGCATTGGCGTCTTTCCGCCGCTTGCGTCCACCATTCTGCCTTTTCTCGTCGGTCCGAAAATCGCGCTCGAACTGGTCCTCACCGGCGAGCCCGTCACCGCCGAGCGCGCCCTCGATTTGGGCATGGTCAATCGCCTCGTCCCTGAAGCGCAGCTGGAAAAAACCGTCGACGACCTCGTGAACCGCATCAACGGGCACTCAGGCCCAGTGCTTACCATGGCCAAGAAGGCCATTCTTGGCGGCATGGGGCTATCGCTTCGCGACGGTCTCAAGCACTCCATGAACATTTTCCTCAACGAACTCTACCGCCTCGAAGATTCCCAGGAAGGTTTGCGCGCGCTCGTCGAAAAGCGCAAACCCAATTGGAAAAACCGCTAGCCCGTGACATCTCTTCTGGGTGCATGACAGCGAAGCAATCTGCTGGGTTATCGCAGCCGGGATTGTTCCCTGCCTCTCGGCTTGGCTGACTCGTAGGTGGAGGTGGTCTCGAGATCCCCAGCCACTCCGCAACGCCGCGACCGAATACGTACATTGCGCTTCGCAACCAAATCCTGAATTCTCGGCCGCCAAGTTCTCGGCCCATCTAGCGACCCTTGGGCGGCGGGAATGGACTGGGGAGTGCGGCGCGGGACGGCCACGGTGGTGGCGGTCTCCGACGGAACAGCCAGCATCGATTACAGCACGGGAGGTGGGGCTATCGGCGGAGCGTATGCGCGTCCCGGCGTTCGCCGTGCGGCCGCGCACGCCGTTGCCATTGCCGGCAAATTTCTTGGCCGCATGCAGCTTCTCCCAATTGACACCTCCTCACTCGCGGCTTACACTGAATTTTCAATTGGCAGCCGGGGAAGCGGGGAAGGCCGTGCGAATCGGCCGCGGTCCCGCCACTGTGATCGGCTCGAGCAGCCGTAAGCCAGGCCACCCTCCCTAGGCGCAGAGGTCCGCGCCCTTCGCGAGAAAGGGCGAAGCCGGAAGCCCCCGGGCGTCTCGTTGGGGGCTTTTTTCTTTGAGAAATAGTTTCTCGCCGGAATCATGGGGGATCTTTGAAAAAGTTGCTGCTGCCGCGCCTTCATCCCGGAGTTTTCGCTGTTTTGGCAGTTTTTTCGTTTGCCGCGGCGCCCTCGCACGCACAAAGTGCAACCCACTCTTCCACAGAGCCGCCCGCTTTCCGCGAAGTCGTCGATGAAACCGGCCGCAGCGTTCGCATCCCTCAGCCGGTTCACCGCATCGTTTCGCTCGCGCCTAGCTTGACCGAAACGATCTACGCCCTCGGACTCGAGGATCGCCTTGTAGGCGACACCGACCAATGTGACTATCCTGCGGATGCGCAAAAGAAAACGAAAGTCGGGGGCGGCATCAGTCCCAGCGTGGAAGTGATTGCCTCCCTCCATCCGGATCTCGTTCTCGTCACCAAGTCCTACAACCGTCTCAATACCGTTCATTCCCTGGAAGAATTGGGAATTGCTTCCTACGCCACCGATCCTCACGCCGTTAAAGACATCCTCTCGTCGATCAAAACCCTCGCCGACGTGCTCGGTGTCCCCGACGCCGGCGCTTCCATCGCCGGCGAGATGCAACATCGCCTCGACGACCTCGGGCATCGCATCGGCGACTTGCCTCCGAAACGCGTCTTTTTCGTCGTCTGGACCCAGCCGCTTATCTCCACGGGCCAGCACACTTTTCTCGCCGATGCGCTGCGCCACGCCGGCGCGGTTTCCATCGTCAATTCCTCACATGACTGGCCGCAGGTGAACCTCGAAGAAGTCGCCAAGCTGCAGCCCGATTTTCTTGTGTTCGCGGAGTCACAGCCCGGCGACACCTCTCGCGCCGTGGAAAAGCTCGCCACCCTCCCGGGATGGAAGATTGTCCATGCCGTCCGCGACCGCCATTACGCTGTGATCAGCGATGCTGTGAACCGCCCCGGTCCTCGCATCGTCTCCGCCATCGAAGAGCTCGCGCGTCAATTGCATCCGGAGGCCTTCGCGGGAAAACTCCCAGACGCAAAGAAAGACACGAAGAAGGAACCAGAAAAAGAGCATCCTGCGCCTCGCGCGCTTGGCTTCGCACAATTCTTTTCGAATGTGCCTCATTCGCCGCATGGTTCTTCCAGTTTCACTGGAGTGTGCTTATGCGGCCGCTGACCTTCCGCAAACTCTTTTTCCAGTGCCTGGTCCTTGCCGTGATTTTGTTTTTCGTTGTAATCGCCGCATTGAAGTTCGGCGCGGTCCCCGTATCCCTGTACGCCCTGGGGCGTGACTTGCTGCGGGTTGTCCTCCGCCAGAGCAGCCAAATTTCGAGCGACTACGGCCTGATCATTCAGAACATCCGCTTCCCGCGCATCCTTCTCGCCATCATGGTCGGAGCGTCCCTTTCTGTCGCCGGCACCAGCTTCCAGGCTCTGCTTCGCAACCCTCTCGCCGACCCTTACGTCCTCGGCGTATCTAGCGGCGCGGCCGTTGGCGCCATCCTGGGCCTAATGGCCGAGCCTTTCCTGACCCTTCCTCCCGCCCTGGGCGCCCTGCTCACGCCGTTGTGCGCCTTCCTTGGAGCTGTTGTCACCATCACCGCTGTTTATTTTCTCGGCCGTCGCCAGGGTCAAATTGAGAGCAACACGCTTCTCCTTGGTGGGGTGATCACCACTTCCTTTCTTTCCTCCATAATTGTTTTCCTGATGCGCATCGTAAACACCAGCAATACGCGCGGTATGGTCTTCTGGCTGATGGGCGATCTCTCCACTTCTTTCCAGAAGAGCGTGTTTTGGTTTCTAGCCGCAGGTTTTTTTGTGGCCGGGGGCGTCATCTACGCCACCGCCAACGATTTGAATATCCTTCTGAGCGGTGAGAAAGAGGCGATGCACTTGGGCGTGGATGTTCGCCGGGTGCGCCTGGCCGTTTACATTGCCGCTTCTCTTCTCACCGGCCTGGCCGTTTCTGTCAGCGGCGCGGTTGGCTTTGTTGGTCTTATCGTTCCTCACATCATGCGTTTCATTTTTGGTTCTGACCATCGCACTCTGCTCCCAACCGCCGCGCTCGGCGGTGCCATTGCCATGGTCATTGCCGATACGCTTGCGCGCATCGTCGTCGCTCCCAACGAGCTTCCCGTTGGTGCCGTTACCGCCGTCGTCGGAGCGCCGCTTTTCATCTATCTCCTCCGCCGGAGGCTTGCATGAGCCCCGGTCGCGGCTCTGCCGCTCCGCTGACTCCTCCGGAATCCACTCGTTTGGGAACGGAAATTCGCCTCGCTGTCGAGCAGGTCAGTTACGCCTACTCTGCAAATCCAACGCAGGCCCCGCTCTTCACTCTGGAAGCCACCAGCTTTCAGGCGCGCCCCGGCGAAATCGTGGCCATTCTCGGCCCCAACGCCAGCGGCAAATCCACTCTGATGCAACTGATTGCCGGAGTTCTCAGCCCGCTTTCCGGCCGCATTCTCCTTAATGGCTTCGCCATTCACTCGCTGAGTCCGCGCACTCGGGCACAGCGCATCGCCATGGTTCAGCAGGAGAGCCGCCTGCTCTTTCCGGCGCGCGTTTGGGAATTTGTTATGCAGGGCCGCCACGCCCACGGACGCTCGCTCCGCTTCGAATCCCACACCGACATGCAGATCGTCCAAGACGCTCTCCTGCACGTGAGTGCCACACACCTCAGCGACCGTTTGATGGACCAGATCTCCGGGGGCGAAAAACAGCGCGTCATTCTCGCCCGCGCCCTGGCACAGCAGCCTCTGCTCTTATTACTCGACGAACCTACTCTGCATCTTGACATCGCCGCGCAAGTCGGCCTGCTTGACGCTCTGCGCCGGCTTTCCGCGCGTTACCGGTACACCGTGATTGTCGTCACTCACGAGTTGAATCTCGCTGCCGAATATGCCGACCAGGTTCTCTTGATGCAGAGCGGACGCTGTCTGCGCGTCGGCCCCCCCGCCGCTATCTATCAACGCGAACTGCTCGAACAGGTTTTTCAGATTCCGCTTCGCGTGGAGATGCGCGGCCACGGCCGGCCTCGCGTCACGATTTTGGCTGACTCTTCGTAACCGCTGTTTTTTCGTCCACCTCAACCCTGCGGCGCTGTTCCGCAGACCATATTCACCGCAGACTTCGTGCTCGGGAAGACGGTTCGTCGGCCCCCAAATTCGGGACCACGAAAGAAGCCGTCGCCGCCGCGCGACTGTAAGGCGGATGCCGCCCATGTAAGTGGGTGGACTTGAAGAACGGTTCGCAAGCCACTGTGGCACAACGCTCTTGAAAATAAGAAAAGGGCGCCGCCGCGGGAAGGTGGCAAACCATCCACACCGCCAAGCCAGGAGACCGGCGAAGTCTGCAGCCTGCGCGTTCATCCTAAGCGCAGGACAACCTTCAAACTCCCGCGCGTGAGGGAGTGGAGGACACATGAATCCTTCTCATCGTTCTGCTTTTCTCGCTCTCGCGGTTCTTGTTTTTTCGGTTTCCTTGCAGGCTCAAAACAACTCCCAGCTCGCTCATCTCTTCGGTGCGCTCACCGACTCAAGTGGCGCCGGTGTCGGTGAAGTTCAGATTCAGGCGCGATCCGAAGCCTCGCCGAATTCCCAATCGCCAAACTCCCGGACCTGGTCCACCAAGTCTTCCTCCAGTGGCGAATACTCCCTGGACTTGCCTCCGGGCCGCTATCGCGTACAATTCACGCGCTCGTCGTTCGCGTTTCGCGAAGTTACTGTCAACCTCACTCCCGGCGAATCCCACACTTTAAATCTTCGCCTCGACCTCGAACCTCTCTCTTCCAACGTCGTCGTTACTTCCAACACTCAACCGACCGAGCTTTCTCAAACGCCCGCTCCGGTGGACATGGTCGGGTCCAAGGAAATCGACCAGCGCCAAGCCGTCCTGCTTCCCGACCTTCTCTCTACACAAACCGGCATCACCCTTGCGCGCACCGGGCCAATAGGCGGTCTGACCACCGTCTTCATTGACGGTGGCAACTCCTCTTTCACCAAGGTCCTCATCGACGGCTCTCCAGCAAACATTCCCGGTGGCGACTTCGACTTCTCCAACATCACGCTTGATAACGTCGACAAAGTCGAAATTGTTCACGGCGCCGAAAGCGCGCTCTACGGCACCGACGCCATGTCTGGCGTGGTCCAAATCGTCAGTCATCGCGGCACGACGCGCGTCCCTGAAATCGCTCTCTTCACCGAAGGCGGCAGCTTTTCTTCCGCTCGCGGTGGCGCGGAAGTGAGCGGCCTCGTCGGACGCTTTGATTATTCGGTTGCTGGTTCCTATTTCCAGACCGACGGCCAGGGCATCAACGACACGGACCTCAACCGCGGCTTTGCAGGAAATGTCGGCTACAGCTTTTCCGACACCAATCAGGTGCGCTTGACCATTCGCAGCAATTCTAGTTTTGCCGGTTCTCCTGGCCAGACTTTACTCGGCCCGGCTTTTACTGATCCCACCGCCTTCTACGACCTTCAGCAGCTCTTCTCGAACCTCTCTTGGAACTTCCAAACCGGCAAACACTGGAGCCACCATTTCTCCGGTTCCGAAACCCGCTACTACAGCATCAGCGGCTTCCCTCCGTTCGGGAATTTTCCCAATCAATCCAACCGCTCCGGCGGCCTCGCGCAATCCACTTACTCTTTCCGGAGCGGCGCGGTGACGGGCGGCTATCAGTACGAAGCCGAAAACGTCGCCGCCGTCCACGCGCACCGTAACAACCAGGGCGGCTTTCTGGACGCTCGCTGGTCGCCTGTTTCCCGTCTTACGTTGACCGTCGGTGGCCGTGCGGAAGCCAACACCAGCTTTGGCACGCGCGTTGCCCCTCGCGCTGGAGCCGTACTCGCCCTGCGCCACTCCCAGGGCTTTCTAAGTGACACGCGTTTGCGCGCTGCTTATGGCCAAGGAATCGAAGAGCCTACGGCGCTCGAATCTTTCGACAGCGATCCCTGCAGTCCGGGAAATCCCAACCTGCGCCCACAGCACAGCCGCACGGTCAATGCCGGACTCGACCAATATTTCGATTCCGACCGCGTCCGTGTTTCCGCCACGTACTTTACGAACGCGTTCCGGGATCTGATCATTCCCGTTCCCGGCACGCAAACGGGCTGTCCTTTCGGCAGCATCGCGTTTCTTAACACCGACCGCGCCCGCGCGCGCGGCGTCACCCTGGAAACCACCGCCCATCTCACGCGTTGGCTTTCTCTTAACGGCAACTATTCCCACGACGACACGCGCGTCTTGCAAACATCGAATAGCTTTGGCTTTCCGGGACCCGGCGATCATCTCCTCCGGCGTCCAGTAAACTCCGGCAACCTCTGGCTCAACGCTGGCTACCGCCGCTTCAACTTCAACGTTAACGCGTATATCAGCGGCGCGCGCACGGACAGCGACTTCGACAGCGTCTTTGTCAACGGTCAGTGTGTTGTCGGTAGCGGTCCTTGCCTCACCCGCAATCCCGGCTACGCCCGTTTTGATGTCGCCACCGGCTACAGTTTCCCTCGCGGCTTCTCTTTCTACGGACGCGTCAGCAACCTCCTCGACAAGCAATATCAGGAAACCATCGGTTTTCCAGGACTTGGCCGCGACTACCGCCTCGGCCTCAACTACCGTTTCTCCGGCAGGAACTAAGCCTTGCAGAAAGACAACGAACGGAATCGATCGTCTCTTTTTCTCCCGTTAAGAACAAACGACGGATAACGAAGAACTTTATGACCACACCCGAACCCATCCTCTTCGGCTGGAGCGGCGGCAAAGATAGCGCCATGGCGCTGTACACGCTGCTCCAGCAGCAACAATTCCGCGTAGCCGCGCTGCTCACCACCGTCACCGAAGGCTACGACCGCATCAGCATGCATGGCGTCCGCCGCGAACTCCTCGCTCAGCAAGCCGAATCCATCGGCGTGCCCCTGCACGAAGTGCGCATCCCTCCACAATGCGTGAACCCCATCTACGAGGCCCGCATGGAGCATGCCTTGCGCATCTTCTACGATCAAGGTGTTCGCAAGGTCGCTTTCGGCGACATTTTCCTCGAAGACCTCCGCGCCTACCGCGAAAAGAACCTCGCGCGCATCGGCATGACCGCTGTGTTTCCCATCTGGAAGCGGATCACGCGCGAACTCATCCAGTTTTTTCACTCGCAACATTTCCGCGCTTTTGCCGCCTGCATTGACCCCAAAGTTCTCGCTCCCAGTTTCGCTGGCCGCGAGCTCGACGATTCTTTCTTCCGCGATCTTCCGTCGAGCGCCGACCCTTGCGGCGAAAACGGCGAATTTCATACGTTTGTCTTTGACGGTCCCCTGTTCCGCTGGCCCATTCCCGTCCGACCCGGGGAAATCGTCCATCGCGACGGTTTCGTCTTTTGCGATTTACTTCCGGCAACGCGAGGAGCTACAAAATGAACGTCGAAATCTCTCAGAAAGAAAATCTGCTTTGCCGCTTGCTACTGGCCCTGGCCATCATCGCCATTGCGGCGGCACTCCGCATCGCCTCGCATCCTTGGAACTTCACACCGGTTGGCGCGATGGCCCTATTCTCGGGCGCAATCATCAAAGACCGCCGCCTCGCGTTTGGATTTCCGTTGCTCGCGCTTCTTGCCGGTGACATCTTCGTTGGATTTTACAAGCTCGGTGTAATGTTTTTGGTCTACGCCAGTTTTTTTCTAAACATTCTGATCGGCCGCCTTGTACAAGGCCGCCGCACTTTACCACGCATCGGCGCCGCTGCTCTTGCCGGCTCCCTTCAGTTTTTCCTGATCACCAATTTCGCTGCCTGGTGGATCCTGAACGCCTATCCCAGGACAGCCACCGGTCTCGCTGCCTGTTATGTTGCGGGCATTCCTTTTTTCTGGAACACGCTGGCTGGCGACCTCTTCTACATCACGCTCTTCTTCGGCGCGTTTGCACTTGCCGAGCGCTTTGTCCCTGTTTTCGCGGAGCAAGCTGGGGCGGCGAGTTGAGGCTGCCAGGACCAAAACTTCCAGTTCTCTTTCTGACTTAAAACCAAAAACTAAGGGCTAAAAACCCGCTTCATTGCCTCGATGCTATAATGTTGGTTTCTTTTATGCCCAAATCTGTCTCAGAGACCATGTCCATCGCGCCCGAAATCCTGGCGAAATACGAGCCTGTCATCGGCCTAGAAGTCCACGTGCAACTTCTCACCAAAACGAAAATCTTCTGCGGCTGCTCCACGCGCTTCGGCGACCCGCCGAATGCGAATGTCTGCCCGGTCTGCCTCGGCCTCCCTGGCACGCTTCCCGTTCTCAACAAACGCGCCGTCGAAATGGCCATGCGCGCCTCGCTCGCTCTCCATTGCAGGGTCCACGAGCGCTCGCGCTTCGCCCGCAAAAACTATTTCTATCCCGACCTCCCCAAGGGCTACCAAATCTCCCAATACGAACTGCCGCTCGCCGAACACGGATACCTTGACATCGAAGTCGCCGGCACGCGCAAGCGCATCGGCATCACGCGCCTTCATCTCGAAGAAGACGCCGCAAAAACCCTTCACGAAGGCTTCTCGCACTCCGCCACCAAGGCCTACGTCGATTACAACCGCTGCGGCACGCCGCTCGCCGAAATCGTCTCCGAGCCAGACCTACGTTCTTCCGAAGAGGCTTACGCCTATCTCACCGCACTTCGCCAAATCATGCTTTACACCGGCGTCAGCGACGTGAACATGGAGGAAGGGTCGCTCCGGTGCGACGCCAACGTCAGCGTGCGACCGCGCGGCTCCCAAGAATTCGGCACCAAAGTCGAAGTCAAAAACCTCAACTCCTTTCGTTTCCTCCAAAAAGCCCTCGAATACGAAATCGAGCGCCACATCGGCGTCCTCGAATCCGGCGGGCGCCTTATGCAAGAAACGCGTCTCTGGAATCAGGCCGAAGGCCACACCGTCTCAATGCGCTCGAAAGAAAAAGCCCACGACTATCGCTATTTCCCCGAGCCGGATCTTCTCCCCGTTCACCTGAGCGAAGCCTGGCGCAACGAAGTTCTTCACTCGCTCCCCGAACTCCCCGAAGCCAAGCGCACTCGCTTCGTCTCTGCCTACGGCATCACCCCCTACGATGCTGAAGTCCTGACCGCCACGCAGGCCCTCGCCCATTATTTCGAATCCGTCGTGAAAGCCGGCGCTCCCGGCAAAGCCGCCGCCAACTGGATGCAAACCGAACTTCTCCGCCGCCTCAACGATTCCGGCAAGGAAATCGAATTGAGCCCGGTCAGCGCAAAATCCCTCGCCGAACTTGTTGGATTGGTGGAGTCCGGCAAAATCACCGCCGCCGTCGGCAAGAAGGTTTTCGCCACCATGTTCGAATCCGGCCGCTTGGCAGCCGACATCGTCGCCGCCGAAGGCCTAGGCGCTCAAGTGATTGATTCCGCCATTGAAGAAGCCGCGCGCGACATCATTGCCAAAAATCCCGACAACGTCGCCAAATACAAGTCCGGCAATGAAGGGGTCTTCAAATTCTTTGTCGGTCAGGTCATGCGCGCCACGCGCGGCCAGGCCAACCCCCAATCCGTCAACGACATCCTCCGCAAACTCCTTGGGTGATTTTCTATTCTTTTCCTCTCTTGCGGGGGCTCAGCTTTATCCTGAGCGAGCGCAGGAACTGCTGCGCCCTTTCCGAGAATGAAGTGTAGCGCCGTCCATTTAGCGCGGCATCTTTGCCTTTGTAGTGGCCGGCCATTAGCTAGGTCGGTCCTTTCCTCTCTGCTGCGCTACGCTCCGCACTCTGCTAAACTCTTGTCAGCTCGTCCCCATGCTCAAGCCCGGCTCCAAAGCTCCCGCGTTCCGCCTGCAGTCCGACGAAGACAAAACCGTCGCGCTCAAGGACTTCAAGGGCCAGCGCGTCCTGCTTTTCTTCTACCCCAAGGCCAACACCTCCGGTTGAATCATCGAGGCGTCCGAGTTTCGTGACGCAAAAAAGAAGTTCGACAAACTCAAAGTGGCCATCCTCGGCGCGAGTGCCGACTCGGTTAAAGCTCAAGCTATCTTCAAGGCCAAATTCAAATTCAATTTCCCGCTGCTCAGCGATCCCGATCACAAAACCATCGGAGCCTATGGCGCCTGGCAGCAAAAACAATTCATGGGGCGCAAATTCATGGGCATCGTCCGCAGCTCGTTCCTGATCGGCAAGACCGGCAAAGTCGAAGCCGTCTGGCCCGCCGTCCACGCCAAAGGCCACGCCGCCGAGGTCCTCAAGCACCTCGCCCATCCCTAGCCTTCCTAGCACAGCCACAACCTGCGGCCGGGGACACGGCTGACATTTCAGGCCGGGGACATTCCTGACACTTTTACCCCGGCTGCCGGTCACCAGGGGGTCACTCCGTCTTTCGCGGTCCAACTAGCGGGTGTCGAGGTCCACGTCCTTGATGGGCAGGTCCCAATGAGCGTCGAGGATTTCGAAGCGGCGCTGCTCTTCTTTCTTGTACGTTTCCTGGTCGGGATAAAGCTGCTTGATGATCGTCGAGCTGTCGAAATTGTCGTTGGCGATGGCGGCGTTTTTGAACACGATCGTCACGCGATAATCCCAGCGCGCGTCTTCGGTCATGTGATAGCGCGGCGTCACCATGCTGACTTTCAACATGCGTCCCAACTCCATTTCTTTCTTCAGCACCGGATAGTGATTCTTCTTGAACAGCGCCAGAAACTCCTCCGCGTGCCCCCATTTCGCTTTGTAGTAGTACTCGATCGCGTACGGCTGGTCTTTCGCGTCCGCCGCCATCGCAGTTTGCTCTGCCTTCAAGCCGAGGGTCGCTGCACAAACCAGCACGCCAGCCACGAATGCCGTCGTCAGGAAACGCCGATTCCACAAGTAAGCTTGCAGGTGCATTTTCTTCCCCTCCTTGCAACTGCCAAATCTTAGCCCAGCAGTGTATGTCAAAACGCATTCGAGGTGGGAACTGCACCCCGGCATGCCCGTGGCACCTGCAACGAGGCTGCTACCGTTTTCGGCTCCTGCTATTCTTGTTCCAGGGAGACCCCATGCAGACCGCATCTGTGAAATGGATTGGCGAAGAAAAATTTGTGGCCATCAGTCCGTCCAGCCACGCCATCGCGCTCGACGCCGACGGCAAGTCCAACAAAGCGCCGACCCCGATGGAGTTGGTGCTCGTGGCGCTTGGCGCGTGCACCGCCGTGGATGTCGTAACCATCCTTGAAAAGAAGCGGCAGAAGCTCGAGTCGCTCGAAGTCATCTGCTCCGGCGAACGCGCCAAAGAACCGCCCACCGTTTGGGTCAAGCTGGAAATTCTCTACCGCTTGCGCGGCCAGCTTGATGACGCCGCCGTGAGACACGCCATCCAGCTCAGCGAAGACAAATACTGCTCCGTGGCCGCCATGCTCAAGAAAACCGCCACGGTCACCTGGCGCTACGAGATCCTGCCGCCCAGCGGGTGAGCGTCGGCCCGGCAAACCGGGAACCGCGGAAAGCCCATCGTTTTGTTCTGTTTCAAACTTACAACTTACGACTTAAAACTTCTTCCCGCCTTGTCACCGCGTGGCGCTATCGCATAAAATTCAGTTTCTTCTTTTCCAGGCCAAGTTTCCAAGCTACCCAAGGAGAGACATGTCCCACCGCATCGCGGCAAAAATCACCGGCGTGGCCGGCTACGTTCCGCCAAAAGTGATGACCAACGCGGATTTCGAGAAAATCGTCGAGACCAACGACGAATGGATTCGCACGCGCACCGGTATCCGCGAACGCCATGTGGCGGAACGCGGCATGGCCAGCTCGCACCTGGGCACGGAAGCCGCCAAAGCGCTGCTCGCGCAAACGAACACGCGCGCCGAAGAGATTGATCTCATTATTCTCGCGAGCGTCACGCCGGACATGTTTTTCCCGGCGACGGCGTGCCTGATTCAGTGCCGCATCGGAGCGAAGCGCGCCTGGGGCTTTGACCTTTCGGCGGCGTGCTCCGGCTTTGCCTACGCGCTCACCGTCGGCGCGCAATTTGTTGGCGCAGGCACGCACAACAAAGTGATGGTCATCGGCAGCGACGTGATGACCTCCATTCTCGATTACCAGGACCGCGCGACTTGCGTTTTGTTTGGCGACGGAGCGGGCGCCGTTCTGGTTGAGCCCGCGAATGGCCCGAACGAAGGCCTCCTCGATTTCGACCATGACGTAGACGGCTCCGGCGGTGAATTCTTGTACATGCCGGGCGGCGGCTCGCTGCATCCTTCGTCGCAGGAAACGATCCAGAAGCGCATGCACTATGTGCATCAGGAAGGCTCGCAGGTCTTCAAATACGCGGTGCGGCGCATGTCGGACATGGCAGCGCATTTGCTCGAGCGCAACGGCTTCAAGATAGAAGACTTGGCTCTTCTGGTGCCGCACCAGGCGAATTTGCGAATCATACGCGCCACGCAGGAGCGCCTTGGCATCGACGATTCCAAAGTGATGGTGAACATCGACAAGTATGGCAACACCACCGCGGGAACCATTCCGCTGGGGCTCTCGGATGCGGTCGCGCAAGGCCGCTTGCACAAAGGCGACCTCGTTCTGATCGTCACGGTTGGTGCGGGATACACCACCGGCGGCGTCCTCCTTCGCTGGGCCTATTGAGAAACCCGGTCGTAAGTCATAAGTTCTAGGTTGTAAGTCGGAATCGAGAAGAAAAGTTGTCGCTACTTTGATGAGTTCGAGGCGGCAACGGCCGGAGAGGCGTTGTGCAGGGTTTGCAGGATGCGGTTGATGTCCGGTTGCGAGATGAACGTGGGGCCGCCCAGCTTCTGATTGAAGATGAAATTGAGGGAACGGCTTTCGGAAAAGAGGCGGACGCTTACTTCGCCGGACTGATTTTGAGGGCGGCCGAATTGAAATCCGGCGAACTCGCCGGCGGTGACGGCAAAGACGCCGGAGTCGCCGCCGGACGGCATGCACAATCCCTTTACCAGGAGGAGCAAGGCCTGGTTGGCGGCGTCACGGTGTGACTCAAAGGGAGTCATTTTGTCGGGAGTGATCTGCAAGATGGCCCGATAAAGGGCATGGTCCGATTGCAGAGCTTCGTCGCCGACGATGCGATGCAGGGTGCTTTGATCGATCTTGTCGTTCGAGAGAACTTGGTTCAGAAATGCACGCGGCGAGCCGTGCCAAACGGACAGAGAGTTCCCCGATTGAAAGACGATCATGGCCTTGTTGCTGTCCGCGACGGGCCCGCTCTTTGACTCATCCACGTCGTTCCAGGGAACTTCAAATTCATAGCCAAAATAGGAGAGTTTTTTGCCGGGCGAGCGGGAAATCGAAGAATCCGCGAGTGGAGCGGGGGCCATGCGAACAGCGGGCGTTTTTCGCGTCAGGTAGCGAGCCTCCAGGAGAATGAGGGTCTGGAAACCAAAAAACCATAGATAGGCCGCACACAGAAGCAGGACAATGAACAAACCAATCAGGATCCGCGGCCATTTCGGCCTCTCGTAGTCACCGAGAGGCGCCGCTTCCCATTGCTCATTTTTTTGAATCAGATGGTTTGACAAGGTTGCACCTGCAGAGATTCCCGTTTTGGTCTCCCCGGGCTAGCGCCAAACGGGTGGGTGGGTCCCCAGTATATACTGGAACAAAGCCGTCCTCGCGCGTTGATCTGGAGGTTATATTAGTTGCCAGAGGCGCGGATGCGGGTCGAACGCGCGGCGACTATTCCTCCGATGACACATGTGCAGGCCGGGAAGAGGGCGCCGATTGCCTGAGACACTCGGTCGAGAAACTGGGGTGGCCTTCCCCAATGGTACCCGAGAAGCCCAAGGCAGCCATAAAGGGCGGCAGGGAACATAAGCCACCGTAGCCAGCGATCAGATTCCACCAACCAGACGACGGCGATTCCTGCGCCAAAGCCGGCAAACGCGAGCGGCAAATGCTCTACTAGCGGGAGAAGAACGACTCCTGCGAAATCACCGCTGTAAATGTGTCCGCCGGTTAGCTTGCCCCACATGATGCCCAGAGGAAGGGCCAGCCATTTAGAAAGGTAGTATGCGCCAGCGCAAACCAGCATATTCCGGGCAGCTCTGGGCACAATGATCACGAGCCTTGGGTTGGCGGTTACTCCGAACGGGCGCCGAAAAGGCGGAGGACGACGCCGGCGGAGGCCCAGTAATTGTTCTGGGCGGGCGTGCCGGCGGGACCAAGAGTGGTGCGGTAGTAGTCCACGTTGATCAGGCGAACTTCCCAGTGAGCCGAGAAGTGGAAGTCGATGCCGCCTCCGGCTTTGTAGGAAATGCAGTTGAGGGAAGTTTTGAATCCGCCCGGGCCGGTGACGGTGGTGTCGAGGCGGGAACCGCCGACGAGCGCTTCCACAAAGGGCGTCAGACCGAAGCGGCCCATGTTGAAGCGGCCATTGCGATAGTAGACGCGTCCACCGAAATGGTTGCCGTACAGCACGGTCTTAGCACCGGTGGCGGTGGCGAAATTGTAGCTGCTGTCGCCCACCAGCTGGAGCCAGGGCTTGAGGTTCCAGCCAAAGGCGCCCAGGCCGCCGGTGAGGTTGGCCGAGGTTCCGGCACTCGTGAAGCGGTCGAACGCATAGCCGCCATAGAGTTCCATCAGGAACTTTTGATGAGCGCCAGCCACGGGCTGTTCCCAGCTCTCGCGTGCTTTGACGCTGCGAACGGGCTCAGGCGCAGGCTGCGCGGCTTCCGGTTGAGGCTGCGAAGCCGGAGCGGGCTCTGCGGCTGCTGGCGCAGCAGGGGCGGGATCCGGAGTGGTCGAAGCTGGCGCAGGCGGTGCGGGATACAAAGGCCCAGGTTGCGCAGGCGCGGAGGTTTGCGCGGGCGTGGACGAACTGGAAGTCGGCGGTTCCGCGGCGGCGGACGCCGCGGAGGGAGCTACCGGCTGAGTGCTTGCAGCAGGAGCGGGCGCTGGGGCCGGTGCTGCGGGAGTTGGTGCGGGCGCAGGCGCCGAGGGAGTTAGGGAAGCAGTTGCCGGAGCTGGAACAGAAGCTGGCTTAGCAATGGCTTGGGAATCGACAGGCGAGGGCGTGGGCTGTGGAGCTGCCGGGGCAGGCGTTGGCGGGGGCGCGGCCGAAGCCGCGGGAGCCGCTTGCGAGGAAGCAGAATAATTCACGTCTGCCGCGGTCACAGCGGGCACGGGCGGCGTGGGGAACAGCGGACCCGTTGAAGCGGCAGGCTTATTAGCTGGAAGCGATGTCGTTACGGGCATGGAAGCCGCTTGCGCGGACGAAGTGGGTTGCGCGTAAGCAGGATTGGCGGCGGCGTTGGCAACTGCAGGGTGCGGGTTAGCCGCGGGAGCAACAGGGGCCGGTGCGGCAGGCGCGCGCCCGGCAGATTGCACGGGGGAGGCTCCGCCGTGGTCCGCGGTGATCACACTCGAGTAAACGTAGCCGACTTTGCCATCTTTCGTCTGGACCCGCGAAAAAATAAATCCATTGAGCAGGATGGTGAAGCGCTCCCCGCACGCCACGGTGGCGACAGAGTCCGGAGTCTGCCGCGGCTTGGCGAAAACCGGTGTGCTCTCAGGATGAGCAGAGCAATCGACATAGCCGAGGTCGTCCGCAAAGGCGGACGAAGCCATAAGAAAAGAGCTTGCGAGCAGGATGAAACAACGTGTGCGAGACATTCGCCCCCTCCATCGGCTCGGGGACACGCCGAGCCCTGGAGATCATTTTGCGGGGAAAAGCGAAGGGTGGAAACCGTTCGCAGGGACAGGGATTCCAAAACAACACCTGTACGAGAGGCGGGGGCGACGCCGTGATCTTGTTGAGGAAGGACCGCGTTCTCGGCGGCCCAAAGATGGTGACAATATAACGAGCGCGCCGCGCCTAACGGCGCTCAGCCCCGGCCGCATGATGTGGCGCGCCTGCAGCGCTAAAGGCAAGGGGCCGCCTGCCCGATGTCAGCAGTCCATGGCCAGCAAATCCATGGCGCGTTCGATGGGGCGCGTTCTAGGGATGCGTGTACCAGCGGACGTAGTCGACGATCATGGGCTGCGGATTCGTCAAGCCGCTGGTCGATCCTCCGAGCGTTCCGCCCACGGCCACGTTCAGGAGCGTGAAGATGTTCTGATTGAACGGCCACGTGTCTCCCGAGGGCAGATTGCTCGGGGTCACTGTGAAGAACGGTGAAGATGCATTGTCCACGAAGAACTGCATCTCGTTTTGAGTCCACACGACGCCGTAGGTGTGGAAGGCCGTGTTGGCGGCCTGTCCGCTCGGGAAGGTGTAGCGCGCGCCAACTCCGCTCCCTCCCGTCTTCGCCGTGTGAATCGTGGAATTGTTGCCCGAAGGACCTGCTCCGTTGTGTACCTGTGGAGACCAGTTCTCCATGATGTCGGCTTCGCCGCAGGTGGGCCATGGCACGGTCGTGATATTGCTGCCCAGGCTCCAGAACGCAGGCCACAGGCCCTGGTTTGTCGTGTCTGGCAGCTGGATGCTGGCTTCGAGAATGCCGTATTGGAAGTTCTGCTTGCCTTCGGTATTCATGCGTCCGGATATCCAGGTGCCGTTCACGTTTCTGGGCTGGATCACCAAGTGTCCGTTGCCGTCGAGGTACACGGGAGCGGTAGAGGTGCTGAACGTCGTGGGGCACTGAGACGGGTTGTTCGGATAACCCGGAGGTCCGCAATACACCTCGACTTCGCCGTTGCCCCAGCCGCCATTATTTCCCAAGTCGAAGTTCCACACCGAGGTGTCCGGAGAACCCGCGCTGCCGTTGAATTCCTGGCACCATTGCGGTGTATAAGTGGTTCCATTCACGGTGATGGAGGAGACGCCTGCGCAGGATCCCGTCCCGCCGCTGCCGGATGTGAAGGTCAGGTAGTTGATGTTCCAGCCACCGGAGTCCTGGTCCAAGGTCAGGGTCTGGTGACCTGCCGGCAATGTCACCGCGACGGTCACGTTGGTCCAGTTCTGCCATCCTCCTGTCGCTGGGACACTGACTGGTCCACTAAGGTTCGATCCCGATGAATTGGAGATATGGAGAGCATCGGATACCGCACTGGGCGCCGCGAGACGGAAGGTGATCGTGTAAGTCCCCGCGGAAGCGGCGTTCACGGTGTACTTGAACCACTGCCCGGTTGCGGTCCAACCCAGGTCATCGCCGCCGCCGGTATCGGTGGTCACTTCTAGATCGACACCATCCGAGCGGTAGCTGTTAGCGGAGCCATTGACGGAAGACACGTTGTAGCCGATTCCTTGGCCGCCCAGGTCGTAGTTCTCGGCTTGCACTGTGCCGGGCACCGGCCAGGGCGTTCCGCCGAAGGGGCCTTGGTTGGCGGAAGCGGAGAAGTAATTAATGTTCCAGCCCGGGTGGTCCTGATTCAAGGTCAGGGTTTGCTGCCCGGCTGGCAGCGTGAAAGTGGCCATGACATTGGTCCAACTTTGCCAGGCGCCCGTCGCCGGAACATTGATGTTGCCGGTTAGATTCGTGCCCGACGAGTTGGAGATGTGGAATGCATCGGTCACGGCATTGATTGCGGCCACGCGGAAGGTTACCGCGTAGGTTCCCGCGGCCGTCACGTTGACGGTGTACTTGAACCACTGGCCCGCGGAGGTCCAACCCAAATTGTGTCCGCCGCCGGTGTCGGTGGTCACTTCCAGGTCGACGCCATCGGGACGGTAATTGTTGGCGGTCCCATTCACGGAAGTTACGTTGTAGGCGACTCCCTGCCCTCCGGTGTCATAGTTCTCAGCTTGCACGGTGCCGGGAATCGGGTCGGGCGTTCCGCCGTAAGGTCCTTCGGCTGCAGTTGCGGAATGCGTCACGCACAACATCAGCCCCGCGCACATGGCGAAGAGGCTCAAGCATGTCCTTGTTTTCATGGGATCCCTACCACAATTCTCTGGGCTGTTGTGACACCAATGTGCGCCCTTGTTGCAACCAAGTCAATTGAGAGGCGTGTACCGAATGGTGCGCACTCCGGCGGGATTCTGTCCCCGAAGATTCTGTGGTTGGTTCCCCGCGACTGCGCGGCGCGACCAAGCTATTTGGGTTTGCGGGTGAAGTGGAAGACCATGGGAGTGTCTTTGCCACCTTCGCGCCAAGTCCAGGTTTCCGTGATGTGATTCTCATCTTCGAAGCGCAAGACGAGATGATGCTGGTGGCCGGTCTCCGGAGTTTTCAGATTTCCCGCGCCCTGATAGTCGAAGCTGAGTTCCTTGACGTCGCCGGAAGAAGGCACGACTCGCATGCGCGGCTGATTGTTAGTGGGGCAATAGTGCACCAGCGCGATGCCGTCGCGGTCCATGTTGTAGAGCGTGATCATTTCTTCCATGCCGGAGGGCTCCAGCTTTTCCATGACCGCCGTTCCGGAGGCCAGCACTTCGAAACTGGTCTTCGCGGACATGCCGTGAGCATCTTTGCCCTCCCACTGTCCGGCCAGCGATTGCAGCTTTTTGAAGGCAGCTTCGGACGGAATTCCCGCGACCAGCGAAAACGCCAGAGACGACACAAATAGGAAAGACACGGCTAGCGGCGCGAATCTACGACAGATCATGACCCAGCCTCCCCGCGACGGTGAGCCCCTCAATTATTGATATGGGACAGGGGCGCACCCTGACTTTCTGATCCTTTCGACGCGAAGGAAAATCAAACGGTAGCAGGGGCGGACGGCCTGAGAAGGCGGTCCTTACCAGAGCCGAGGATGCCGGGCGGAGGCCGGGCGCTATGTGAAAACCGGAGAATCAGGAGGAGCGCTGAGTGCCGGAGGTGGCGGCAACTTCGATGATGGGATTGGGCAAAGTGCGCATGGTGCGCACGAAAACTTCGACGATCGAGCCGTCGAACTGGGCGTTGGCGCAGCGTTCGAGTTCGCTGAGCGCGTCGGGGGCGGTGCGCGCTTTTTTGTAGGTACGGTCGCTGGTGATGGTGTCATAGGCGTCGGCGATGGCGATGATGCGCGCGCCAAGAGGAATGGTTTCGCCGGAGAGCGCGTTTGGATAGCCGGAGCCATCGAAAAATTCGTGGTGATGCAGGACCATTTCGCGAATGCGTGCCAGCGGCGTAAGCGGGTCAAGAATCTTCGCGCCAAAGCTGACGTGCGACTTCATGGTTTCCCACTCCTCCGGATTGAGCGGCCCATTTTTGTTGAGAATATTTTCCGGTATTCCTACTTTGCCGATGTCGTGGAGCACGGCGCCGAGGCGAATTTCCTCGACTTCGGCCTCGCTCATCCCCATGGCTTCGGCGATTAGGGCAGCGTAGGCGGCAACTTTTTGCGAATGGCCTTGCGTGTAATGATCTTTGGCGTCAATCGCATACGCAAGAGAGGTTACCGTGTCCAGAACCGCTTGGGGGAGTGCATGCGGGCCCGCGGCTTGCGAAAGGGATTTGGCGCTTTCGGGTTCCGTGGCGCTGAGCGATTCCGTGAATTGGCGCAGGCGCTGGTAAATCTCTTCGAACGCTTCGGGACCGGTAGAGAAGAGGCGCTTGAGCGTAACGCCGAGATAAGCTTCGAGGACGTCGCGCTTCCACTTTTTCGCTTCATTGGGATCGAAATGATCGGCAGTGGAAACGGCGTTGCCGCCTTGGTGTTTCGAAAGATACATCGAAGCGTCGGCAACCTGAATGAGTTCTTGCGGCGAGGAGCCGTGCAGCGGATAGCAGGCGATGCCAAAGCTGGCGCTGATGTTTTTTTCGCGCAGGAGCGGATCGGCGGAAACCCAGCCGCGCAGTTTGCTGGCGAGCTGGCGCGCATGCTCCATGGTCGTTTCCGGCATCAGGATGACAAATTCGTCGCCGCCGTAACGCGCGACCACGTCGGAGCGGCGGCAATTCGTTTCGAGAATCTGCCCGACGCGCTGCAGAACCAGGTCGCCCTCGAGGTGCCCGTAGAAATCGTTGACGAATTTGAAGCGATCCAGGTCCATGAGAACAAGCGCGAAAGAGCGGCCCGCGCGTGTGGAACGCTTCCATTCGGAAGACAGAGCTTCCATGAAGAAGCGATGGGTCTTGACGCCAGTGAGGCCGTCGGTGATGGCCTGCTCTTGCGCTTTCTGGAAAGAGAGCGCGTTGTGCAGCGCGCCGGCGATGAGGTCGGCGAGCGTGCGGAGAAGCAGAACTTCTTCTTCGGAAAAATCCACAGGCGTGGAGGACTCGATGTACAGGATTCCGTGGAGCTGCTCGGCGTAAAAAACCGGAAGAGCGATGGCCGCGAGGGAATCCGGCAAGAGGGGCTTTAAGGCGTTATCCGCGGAAGAGCTGGCACGGAACTGGGCCATTTGCCCGTTGCGAGCGACCTGACCGATGAGGCCGGTGCCAAGAGGAATGCGCTGGCCGAGAGTGCCGCGGCGCGTGCCGGCTTCTGCTTGAACCACGATTTCGCGCGTGGCGTAATCGAGCGAGCCGATGCCGATATGGTCGTAGGTGAGGCCGGCTTCCAGCTGTTCGGTGATTTTTGCGAGCATCTCATCGGGATTCAGTGTGGCGATGGCGTTCCGCGAAATGGTGTTGAGCAGCGACAAGTGGCGCGCCTTGGTGCGCTCTTCGTGGAACAGGCGCGCGTTTTCAATCGCGATGCTGGCCTCACTCGCCAGCACCCTCAAAAGTTCGAGGTGGCCTTCGTCGAAGGCGCGTTCGTGATCAGAGAAAACGGCCATGGCGCCGATGGCGTGGTCGTAGGCGACCAGGGGAACGCCGCAGAAACAGCCTTTGGTTCGAATGGGTTCGACACCGAGTTTTTTGACTTCGTTGACATAATTTTCGCGGATCAAAACCGGTTGCCGCGTTCGAATGAGGTACTCGGTGACGTGGTTTCCGGCCGGACGGGTGCGGCGAGGGACGCGATGGCCGCCGATGATTTCCATTGCAAAGTGAAGCTCGTCATGCACGGGATCGAGCTCGGCGATGTAGAAGTTTTCGACGTCGAAGAGGCGGCGCAGCTCTTCCCAAACCTTCTTGGTGAGCTCTTCCTTTTGCAGCGTGGAGCTGAGGACGCGGCCGATTTCGTTGAGCACGTGCAATTCTTCGGAGCGGCGGGAAGTTTGCTGGATCAGATAGCTATTCTCGACGGCCATGCCGATCTGATGGCCGAGAGCAAGAAGGAGGCGCAGTTCCGCGGAAGTGAAGCGGCGGTTGTCCGGAGTGCCGAGCAGGAGAACGCCAAAGGCCTGTTCCTTGGCTTGAAGGCTGATGGCCACGACGCTGCGCAGTCCCTGCGCGAGAGCCAACTCACGGAAGCGGCGAATGGATTTTTCCTTGTCGAGAGCGGAGAGGGAATCGTCGCGCAGGTCGCGGAATCCCAGCAAGCCGCCGAGGCGCGCGACCAGGCCGACGAGGTAATCGTCCAGGCTTTCGTCTTGAGTGGCGCGGCAGAATTCGTCGGACAATCCAACGGCGACGACCGAAGTCGGTCCCTGCGGATCACCGTGGTGCAAGAAGAGCGCTCCGGCGGGAAGGCGCACGACACCGAGGACGCGGTCCAGGGCCTGAGAAAGCATGCGCTGAATTTCGCCGCCGACAAAACTCGAAGTGGCCAGGTTGAGATTGGAGAGCGCCAGCATATTCCGCTCGATGCGGCGCTTTTCTTCTTCGTAGAGCGCCATGACCATGAGCATGGCGACAAAGGCGCAGGGCGCGGTGGCGAGCACGCTTAGCGTTTGGCCCTGAAGTTCGGGAGCGGTTTTCAGATAATGCAGTGCGAGCCAGAGAACTCCCCAGCAAGCAAAAGACAGGCCGAGCAGGCGGTCGGCAAGAGTTTCCTGACGCCGGCTTTCCTGCCAGAAAATGACCGCGACGCCAATATAGAGAAGCGAGGCCGGAATGATGGCAGACAGGGAAAATTTATTGGTAGCGTTCGCCGCGGCCCAAATTCCGATAAAGATCACAACCAAAAGCGCGGGAAGTTTCCAAGTCTTGCGCTGCGAATAAACCTGGGCGCCGAGGAAAAAGAGCGTGGCGGAAACCGCGAAGAGCCAATGGTCCACAGCGCTCTCGAGAACGCTCGGCATGCTCTCTTGCATGAGGGCAGGGCCAACGTAGTGAAGTGCGAAGACGAACCAGGCCGTGGTCCAGAGAAGCAAATAACTCTGGCGCTTGAGCGTATAGATGTAGGCAAAAAAGCCCGCCACCAGGAGTGTGGCGATCAAGAGCGCCAGAGAGATGAAGCCTTGCTGGATCAAGACCACGATCAATTCTCCGCCCAAAGGGCGGCCGTGCGCTCGTACCAAGGCGCAGAATTCCTTAGTGTTGTGCCCTGCGAACCTGCCTCAGTCAGCCACACAAAGAGGCACCCGTGCGGCAACGCAGAGGAAGCCGCGCCAGACACAAAACAAGGTATAGAGATTATGAAGTAGGGAATTTTGGGGAAGCAAGCGTACCGGGGTACTGGTTGCCAAAAAGACAGCAGGGCTCGGGTAACATGTTGACTACAAGGAACCTAGGAGAAGGAGCGACATTGGCGAACCGTTCTCCTGGGCGAAGTCAATTTTGCATCCACGTCGGCGCGCGAGGCTCCTTCGTGGACGAACTCTTTTTGACATTTGTGCGGGAAGCAAACCGTCACACCGCTACAAGGGTCTTTACCGCAAGTTTTTGCCAACCAAAGTCTTGTTCCCTTTTTTCTGAGAATAGTGATGTCGAGCAGGGAAACTCCCGCTTGGGTTTACAAGATAGCTGATTACCGTAACGAGTCGTGGAAAGCAGTTCACGTTGCCCTTGCGGCTCGTTCTGCCTAGGATGGAATTTAAGAACCGAGTGCGCCAAGCCGAAGAGGAAATCGTCGTGACACGGTTGCGATGGAGGTTGCTCGTCAGTTGCTGCCTGCTCGGGGAGGGCGCCATGCTCCTGACCGCACAACAGCGCAGCGCCGTGGAGGAGCCAGGCCAGTTCAAGGTCATTCAAGTGCGAGAGCCGGATGGCCAAATCTTGACCTACAGCGATCTATCGCGCCCGACCGAGGTATCGCTGGGGGGAACGAATCTTGCGCGCGATGCCCGCATCAAGCTGAGGATTCAAGGCGCCTCAGGTCCGTCGTCGGTGTTTTTTATCCGGAAGCGTCGGCCCGGATTTCTGGAGATCGACATCAACCGCGGAAATATTTCGGGCCTCCAGCCCGCGCAGCAATTCGGCAAGGATTTTCTCACCTACGTCCTGTGGGCCGTGTCGAGCGACGGGAAAGCGTCGAACCTCGGCGAAATCAGCGCAGGCCAAAAACCCATCAGCATCAACGCCCGGACGCCCTACCAGGCTTTCTGGCTCATGGTGACTGCGGAACCAGACTTCGCCGTGGTCGATCCGAGCCCGCACGTCGTTCTCTATAGCATCGACGAGGAGGCGCGCAAGGCACGCACCGAGAAAAAACTCCCGCCCAAAAAAGCGAACCTCTCCTTCTCTACACATTACACCGATTACGATTCGGCTCCAGCTACGGCGGAGGCCGCGCCAAGCGAACTTCTGCAGGCGAGAAAGGCCGTTGAACTGGCGTCCCGGTCTGGCATCTTGGGCATGGAGCGTTCCTCGGCGGCCCCGGAGGTCGAGGAAGAGAAGCACACTCGCGAAACCCTCACTCGCGCGAAATTCTTCCTGATCCAGGCAGAGGGCTCCTATAAGAAGCATCCCAAAGGCAACAATGTTGTGCAGCCTGCGCGTACCGCGGCACAGATTGCCGAAAATGCCCGCGCCCTGGCCCTCGGCGTCCTGGGCGGCAACTTGATTCGCCAGCTGGAGGACGAACTGGCAAGGGTACGCGCTGAACTTGCCGAGACCCGCGCGGAACTCTCCAAGGCCAACGTGAAGCTGTCAGAGGATCCTAAGACACCAAGTACCCAAGACCCGGAAGTGCAGGCCGACGCTGGATCTTCCTCCCCGTCTAGTCCGGCGGCCCGCCTGGCAAAAATCGTCTCGCGCCCGAGCGTCTGGTTTGGCTTGATCGGTTGGGGGCTGGCCGTCTTGCTTCTCCTTCGCCGGCAATCCACGTGAGCGAGTTCGACCGCGTCCGGAGTGGAGTGCCGTCGGCATTATCAGCAAAGTCGATGACTGGGTGTCTCGGCCAGAACCACAAAACCGCTATGGTGAGAAAAAGATGCCTCGCAACGTCGCCACGGTTCGCTGGCTAGCCCGCCTGATTACGCCCGGCGCCTGGCTCCTGCTTGCGACCTGGGGGTTGACGCAAAACGAGCCGGCCCGCCTGGCCATGGCTCCTTACGCTCGCCTTTTCTGCTTTGCGGCCCTGGGGGCAGCCGGGCTGCTCAGTTGGTACTACAGCCAGGGCCGCGTGTTTTTTTCTGCCCTGGTCCTCGGCCTGGCCGTTTGGAGTTTGACGCTGCCGGCCTCCGCGGAAATCTCGAAATTGGCAGCTGCTCTTCTTCTCCAGCTGAACATTGCTCTTTTTGCGTTTCTTAGCGAGCGCGGCACCGTGACACCGAGCGGCCTCTCGAAGTTGGCTCTCATCGTCATCGAGGGTGCCGGCGTGGTGATGCTCGGACAGCTGCGAGGTGGCCGGCTGGAAGCTTTTCTGCGCTCCGGCCAGGGCGCTTCAGGACCCGGCTGGATTCCGTCTGTCCCACTGCTTTCGTTCGCGGCAGTGTCGCTCGTGCTAGTGAGTCTGGCCGCGGTTCGGCGAACCAGAGTGGAGATGGGACTGCTCTTGGCGGTGGTGGCCGCATTTGTGGGGCTGCGGCAAGCGGGAAAAGACGCGGAGCCATTGTTTTATTTCGGCACCGCAGGCCTGATTTTGCTCTATGAGGCGCTGGAGCACGGCTATGAGGTGGCCCACCGCGATGAGTTGACCGGGCTGCCTGGGCGGCGAACTCTCAAAGAACTGATGTCGCACTTGGGTGGACGGTATGCCGTTGCCATGTGCGACGTGGACCACTTCAAAGCTTTCAACGACACCTATGGGCACGACGCGGGCGACCAGGTGCTCAAGTTCGTTGCCTCGATGATTTCCAGGGTGCGCGGCGGAGCACGCGCCTTCCGCTACGGCGGCGAAGAGTTCACCGTCGTGTTTCCCGGGCGCTCGGCGATGGAAGCAAAGCCCTTTGTCGAGTCGCTGCGTGTGGCGATTGCTGCGAGCGGTTTCCGTCTGCGAGGACCCCGGGACCCTGACAAGAAAATGGCGCCAGACCACGCGCCAGATCCAGGGGCGGCCAAGTCCATAACCATCACCATTAGCATCGGCGTGGCCGAGAACTCCAGCAAGCTCTCCACACCGGAGCTGGTGCTCGAAGCCGCGGACGGCGCGCTCTACCGCGCCAAAGAGTCTGGCCGCAACTGCGTGCAACTCGCCGAGCGCATCCTTGCTTGAGATTCTTCGCGGCAATACGCAATGTGCCAGCGTTCACCTGGCGAGAGAAGCAGCAGGATTCTGCCCGACGAGTTTGTGCGGGGCGGGTTACTTGTGGGGCGCGACGATTTGGACGTGATGGTGGTCGAGTAGGTCGCCGGTGGCGTGATCCACCTGCGCGACTGCCAACTGATAATTGACTTGAGCGAGGATGAGACTCTGCTCGGCATTCGTCAGCTGGATTTGGGCGTCCAGCACGAAAAATACCGTCTCAGCGCCGAGCTCGTATTTGCGTTCGTCGGCGTGGAGGGTTTCTTGAGCCAGGTCCACGGCGACCTTCGCAGCTTCCATGGAGAGCTTGGCTTGTTCGAGAGAGTGGACGGAATTGGTGACTTCCAGAGTAATGCCCTGGTTGGTGCGGCGCTCCTGATATTGATCGCGGCTGCGGCTGACCAGAGCATCGGCGAGATTGGCTTGGGCAGAGTGCCTTCGCACGGGAAGGTTGAGAGAAACAGAGGCCCCGTAGGTGGGGTAAGTGAATTGGAAGCTCTGACCAAGGCTTCCAATCAATCCTATATCAACCCCTGCCGCTGAGCTGTTAAGGCCATTCCCATAGTAGAACCCGGAGAGTTCGAGGTCAGGTTTCAAGCTGTTGTGGGCCAGGCGAATATTGAACTCGTCACTGGCAAGCTGTTCGCGAGCAGCTGCGAACTCAGGGCGATTGGCAAGAGCGCGAGCCAGGGCGGTAGCGATGTCTACGCTGAGCAAATCGCCCCCGGGTGCCGGTTGATCCGTAAGGTCAAGGTCCAAAGCGCGAATGTTTGGATCGAGGTCTGCCCCAATGTCGCGCCGGAAGGTATCTGCAAATTGTTTGAGCGCGTACTCGGCCTGAATGACCCCGACGCGCCGGGAAGCGACTTGCGATTCCGAGCGATATATATCCAAAGGCGGCAACGCACCGAGGCTCAAGGCCTTTTTGTCGTGGTCATAACTCTTTTGCGCTTCATCGAGCGACTTGCGTTGCACGTCGAGATTTTCGCGAGCGAGCACCACACTCCAATAGTCTTGCACCACCTGGAGAATGATGGTGTTGACCTCCGCAGTGAAGTTGGCGCGCGCCTGCTTGAGGTTGTTTTGGGCAATGAGGATAGGCGCACGGTTGGGGAAGAGCCCGAAATTGCGGAGGAGAGGTTGCGTAACGGTGAACTGGATACTGGTAGACAGAGATGGATTCACCACGCTGAAGGAGCTATTCGAGGAAAACTTGTTGGCAGTAAAGGCGGTTTGAAAATTCGTGCCGGTGGGGAAAAGCTCCTGATAGCCCATCAGCGTAGTCTGGGTCAAATTGTTCACGAGCGGAGCACCCTGGAGGGATGAGGTGGGCAAAGATTTCGTTCGCGTGTCGGTGAAGCTCGAATTGGCTACCGGGTCGAAGGGCGAATGCGAGCGGCCGAGATTGTCCAGGGCGAAATCAATCTGAGAGCCATCGATGTGGATGTCCGTATTGTTGGCAAGGGCGAGGCGAATGCCGTCGTCGAGGGTGAGGACGAGCTTGCCGTTGGCGACATGATCTTCGAGGCCCTGAGGCGCGGGCAGGGGCACCGCAGGTCTTTGGCGAGCATTAAGAGCCAAGGAGGTCTTGAGTGGCGAAGCAGATTGTGCGTGCGCAGAGCCAGCGCGGAAGAAAAAAAGCAACACTACACATAACAGAGGAAATAGTCGTCGCAAGAGAGCACCCCCAGAGATTTTGTTTCGAGCTGAAACCTATTCCTTGGAAAATAGCCATAAGCCCGTTGTTTTCAATGGCGGTGGATTGAGGCTATTTTCATAGTTCGCTTGTGACGCCGAACGCGGCCTGAGTTATTCGTACCGAATTGCTTCGACAGGATCGAGCCGCGCCGCTTTCATGGCCGGGTAAGTGCCAAAGATCAAGCCCACGGAAATGGAAACCAAAAAGGCCAGGAGAATAGAGCTGATGGTCACCACCGTGTTCCAGCCCGCCATCCACGCAATGAGCCGCGACATGGCGAAGCCCATCACCAAGCCCAGAAAGCCGCCCGCAAAGGAAATCAGCACGGCTTCGATAACGAACTGGCGGATGATGTCCGAGCGACGCGCGCCAATGGCGCGGCGCACGCCGATTTCGCGAGTGCGCTCGAGAATGGCGGCCAGCATGATGTTCATGATGCCGATGCCGCCGACGAGCAGGGAAATGGAAGCGATGGCCACCATGACGGTGTTAAACAACTGCTCGGTGCGTTTCTGCTGAGCCAGGAGTTCGGCGGGCACGATGACACTGAAGTCTCCGGCATTGTGGTGCGAGGAATTCAAGATGCCACGCACGACTTCCGCATCCGTTGCGCTTGTATCGGTGGAAGCAAGGTGGAGGTACATGCCATCGATTTCGTCTTTCATGCGGCTTTGCGAATCCTCAAGGCGGTAGCGAACGGAATTCAAGGGGGCATAGATGAGGTTATTCATGTCCTCGGTGCGAATTCCAGCAACGTCGCTCTGCGCGGACATCTGAGGAGCCACGATGCCGATGACGTGGCACCATTGATCGTTCAATTTGACGTATTCGCCGACGGCGGCTGTCGCGCCAAACAAGCTGTCCTTGGCGGCGGCCCCGAGAACACAGACGGGGGCGGCAAAAGCATTGTCGGTTTCGTCAAAAAAGCGCCCTTCGGTGACACGCAGGTGGCCGATTTCGAGATAGCTGGGTTCGACACCGTAAACCACTGGAGAATCTTGCTGCGGTTTCGGCAGGAATTTTGCGGGAGTAAAGCGTTTGCGCGGCGTCGCGCTCTGAATATCGCTGACGTTTTGGCGAATCACCTGATAATCGGCGAGAGTGAGACCGGGCGAATCCTTGCGCACCTTCTGAAGCTCCTGAAAATTGTTAGCTTCCTTGGCTTCGACGATGACGTTGCGGACGCCCATCTGCTCGATGAAGGCCATCACTTTTTGCTGCGCGCCGGCTCCGATGGAGAGCATCGCCACGACTGCGGCGACGCCAAAGATCATTCCGAGCATGGTCAGAAGAGAGCGCAGCTTATGATTGGCAAGGTTTTCGAAACCGAAAGCCAGATCGGGGATCCATTGCGCGAGAGATCTTCGTTCGGCCAGGGAGCGTGTGTTCATCTTTGCAGGAACCGCCTATTTCGCCCCCGGGCCGAGTTGAGGACCAGAGCTGTTTTCCTTGGCTTTTTGGGAGCTCCGCGCTTCCGGATTGACAAGCGCCACTACGGCGCCGGGTTGAATGCCTTCGAGGATGGCCTGTCCTTCCGTGAGCGCCCGGAGCTTGACTTTCTGCTCCTCGAAACCGCCGTTGCGCTTGCAATAGACAATCTTCTTGCCTTCGCGGTCGAAGACCGCTTCACTCGGGACGGATACGGCGTGCGAAAGGTGATCACCGCGAATGACCATGCGGGCAGCGAAGCCGGGCCGGAGCCGGGGATCGGGCTTGTCCAGAAGAATAGTGACGTCGAATTTGTGCTGGGAATTACCCATCCAGGAGTCTTGTGAAGTCGCGGCCCCTACCGTTTCTACCTTTCCGGTGAACTTATCGTTCGGCAGAGCGTAGACCTGGATGTCCGCGGGCTGGCCCGGTTTGAGGTTGCTGTGGTCGGTTTCCCCAACCTGGGCGGAAAGCTCCAAATGAGAGATGTCGATCACGTCGGCGATGGAGTTGCCCGGACTCACCTGATCGCCGACGTGGTAGTCGGGAAGAGCCTGACCGAAGTACCATCCGCCGGTCGAGTCCAGGTTGGGGTGGATAACAACCAGGCCATCAATGGGGGCCGTGACGGTCATCTTTTTGATGTTGTCTTCGGCCTGGTTCATAGCCAGGCGCGCCTTATTGCGCTTTTCTTCGCTGATGTCCAACGCCGCCTTGTTGGACGCGCCGTGGGTGCGAATATCCTGCTCCAGTTGAGCCAGGGCGCGCTTGGCTTCATCGAGAGCCAGCACGTTTTTCTGCGCATCAATCTTGCTGAGTAACTCGTTCTTGCTGACTTCCAGCTCCGCACGGCGCACAGTATATTTGGCCTTCAGCAACGCGGTCTGGTCTTCTGCCGTTTGCACCGCGGCGTCGGCTTTGGCCTTGACAATTTCCTGCTCGGCCTGCTGAAAGTCGCTACGGTTCTGCGCAAGATTGTATTCTTGCTCGCTAGGATCAAAATCGAGGACGACTTCACCTTTGTGAACCTGGACGCCGAAACGGGCCAATTTAATGATTTGCAGGGTTCCGCCGCCGATGGCCGGAGCGGCGATCACCCTCGATGTCTCGGTTCGTAAAGCGCCCGTGGTGAGTACCTTCAATTGAAGATCGGCTTCCTTCACCGTGGCGGTGGGGATGTCCATTTCGCCGGCCAGAGCGCTGGCCTGACGGCACGCGATGCTGCCGCCGGCGAAACTCAGCAGCGCAAGAAACACTCCGGTTTGTTTGATGCTATGCTTCATCGTAGCTGTTAACGAGGCAGCGTCGGATCTTTCAAAGCTACTCGTTCTCCCGGTTGTAATCCTCGCGCCAAAAGGACCTCTTCGGTGTTTCGTCGTGAAACTTCCACAGGAATTTCCGCAAACTTTGATCCGCGCTGTACGTATGCGACCGCGCGGCCAGCTTTGCGAAACACCGCCGAAACCGGAATGACGATTCCATCGGGAATCTTCGCAACCCCAACTCGGATGGTCGCCGCCATTCCCGGAGTGAGGCGCGGGTCATTCTCAGGAAGCGTTACGTCAACCGAGAAATTGCGAGGAATAGGCCACCCGGCGTTGAAATCCAGGCTGGCCGTGGGGCTGATGGCCTCGACGCGACCCGCAAAGGTGCGGTCCGGTACGGCGTCCACATGTATTTCCGCGGTCTGATTCACTTTCAGCTGGCCGCGCTCTGCTTCCTCGACACGCGCGGAGATTTTCAAAGAAGTCGGGTCCGGTAGCTCTGCAATGGCCGCACCGGGCCAAGCGCGATCGCCGGGCTTGAAGGGTGTGGGGGGCCCTTGCGGCTGCCAGTGACTTTGCAGGGCAATGACGCCGTCGAGCGGAGCCCGCAAAGTGAGGGATTCCAGGCTCGTCTCGTCTTGATGCATCTGAAACTCGGTTTGCTTGAGTTTTTCCTTCTTGCTGGCCAAGTCCGCGGTGGCAGACAAGCGATCCGCTTTCAGCTTGGCTTGGGCGGCTTTCTGGGTCTCCTCCGCGTCAACAACTTTTAGCTTGGCCTGCTCGCCGTCAATTGCAGACAAAATCTCCTGTTTGCTGGCGTCCATGCGCGCTTTTTCCGCCTCGTATTTCGCGTTCATCACGTCCGTAAGATCCTGCTCTTCCTTCAAGCGCGCCGCGGCCTGGGATTGATTGATTTCAGCCTCCGCGGACTTGACGGCGGATTTGTCCTGCGCGAGCTTCTGTTGCATCGAGGTGGTGTCAAATTGAATCAACACATCGCCTTTTTTAACTTTGGCTGAGTTGGCCACCAGGCTGACGATCTGCAAATCGCCGGAGCTGTACGGCCCGGAAATAATCTTCGAGCGGAGCGCCTTGATCTCACCCTTGATTTCGAGAGTATCCAGAAAATCCTTGCGCTGCACCTCGGCAGTGGGAATTGCGGCTGTCGAGCTGACCAGGCGAAAAGCTCCAAACCCAAGGCCGCCAAAGAGCACGACCGCAGCTCCAGCGGTGATTTTGTAGCGAAGCTTCCATGAGAAGACTCTGCGAAGCAAGCCCCGGATCATGGACGCTCTCCCGATTCAGTCGAGCTCGCCGCGTTTTGGCGGATGATGTCGCCTTCTTGCAGCCCGGAAAGGACCACCACTTCTGTGTCGCTGCGCGGACCAGTCTTCACAGAACGTTTCTCAAAGGAGCCGGAATTCTCCATCCAAACAAAGGGATGATTTCCAGAATCGAACGCAACACTTTGGCAGGGAATGACCAGCGCGCTTTCTTGAGAGCCGAGGTCAACATCCAATGCTGCCGAAAGGTCCGGCAAAAGCTTCGGGTCGGTGCCTTGGACCGAGAAGCGGGCAGAAAAACTGCGAATGGTGTCGGTGAATTGTCCGTTATGGCCGAGGGGCGAAAGATCTTCCAGCGTTGCGCCCAGCTCGATGCCGGGGTAGGCATCCAGATGCATTTTGGCACGCATGCCGGGGCGCGCCTTGAGCAGGTCCACCTGGTTCAGATCCACGCGCACTTCCATTTGGGATGGATCGACGACGGACATAAAGGGCAAGCCGGGGCGCACCTGATCTCCCTGTTGGACCGTGCCCATGCGGCTGCCCAGGTACATGGTGTTGTAGACCACCACGCCCGCCATAGGGGAGCGCACGGTCATTTTGGAAGCGTTGTTTTGAGCGTAGTGCATTGCTTGCATGGCGCGGTCGCGCTGAATCTCGAGAATGTGAATGCCCGCGGCCGCTGCGGCGCGCTTCAATTGATAGGTTTCTTTAAGCTGCTTCAGGGTGGCTTGCGCTTCATCAACGGCTTCCTGATTTTTTTCCGCGTCGATGCGCGATACGATTTCGTTGCGTTTCATTTCCAGTTGAGCGCGCTGCAATTCGTCTTCCGCTTGTTGCAGACCGGTCTCGTCTTTGGAGCGGTTGATGTCTTCCTGGGCCTGCGCTTGCGCCACTTGGCCTACTAAATTGTCGTAGACGGCCTTCTTGTCGAGATAATCCTTTTGCTGGGCTTGGGCGTCGAATTCCACCAGGACGTCGTCTTTCTTCACAGGCTCCCCTGCCGGAGCCAGCCTGGTGATGACCATGGACCCGACCGAGGCTCCCTCAAGCCGCGGAGCCAACACGCTAAACGAGTGCGCCGCCATAGTGGTGCCGTTCAGGCGAAGCGTCTGCGAAAACCTCTTTTTCTCAACGCGGTAGATGGCATCTCCGCGGACGGCGGAGGCTTGTGCGGGACGTAAATGGACGAAACGGCGAGAAAGAAGAGCGAGAATCAGGAGCGCCAGCGCGCCCAGGAGAACAAGCCCGGGCTTAGTGCGGAGAATGGATGCGGTGCGCATAACCTCGTGCACCCCTGAACAGCCGGGGAACTCCGCCCTCCAGCGCGGTTGGAATTCAGGGCCAGGGAAATGGTTGTTTCCGCGAAAAGCTCTTTCGTCGAACCAATCCTTCGGAAAATCCTTAGTCTAGCGTACAAATAACGCCGGGAGTATACAGGGAATACCCTAACGGGCAGTTCCTCGACCGGCCGACTCCCTATTAGACGTCATGCCCGGGCGTTTGTTCTACGCAAAAACCGTTTTGCGAAGGAAAAAACATGCCGCACCATCGTGCAACACAGACTGGGGACGCGGAGAGTCAGCCGTCAAGAGATAAGACGTAGTTCGGAGCAGGAAGCGTTACAAGCTAGAAATGCCGCTCGGGCGCATATTCACAGAATGAAATCGTGTGGCGTGCCGGACATGCAACACTGGTTCTAGAACCGGGACCGGCCATGATCAAGCGGCTCTGCAACGTTCCTTCGCCGAGTGCACCTTATTTTTGGAGTTTCTGCGCGAAAGTGCGTTCATTCCCGCCCTCGGGCGCTGACTTGGTTGGGAGCCCCGGCTTTCCTCGTAGCCCTCGGCGTGGCCCTGACTTATTTTCTATCTTGCTTGCACTTCAAGCGATGGTAGAACTCAGCAAGCTGCGCACCAATTTCGAAACTAACTCTATTCTTCTGCCGCTGCGGCGTTGGACGGAATCCGGCGCTTTCGCTACACTAAACGATTGATTCTGCGGAGAAAGACTCGCTGATTCGGCGAAAGATGCGCCGGCAATGACCGAAACCACCAACCGATTGACGGGCGTACGTGTCCGGTTTGCGCCTTCGCCTACCGGCTACCTGCACGTGGGCGGAGCGCGCACCGCGCTATTTAATTGGCTTTTCGCACGGCGTCATGGCGGCGCGATGATTCTAAGGATTGAGGATACCGACGCCGAGCGTAACAAGCCCGAACTGGTGCAGGGGATCATTGATGGCTTGCAGTGGTTGGGCGTGGATTGGGACGAAGGGCCCTTCTACCAGTCGCAACGAACGGAACTGTATCGGGCGGCAGCCAAGAAATGCGTGGCGAATGGCAGTGCTTTTCTCTGCTACTGCCCGGCTGACAAATACGCGGGCGGCGACTACACCGAGCCGGGCCAGGACGAAGAGCCGAAAGGCGGCGGGCTCCGGCGCGTCACGCGCTGCTCTTGCCGCGATGGGAAACCTTCGACGCCTGGTGCGAAGCCGGCGGTCCGCTTCAAAGTTCCGATCGGCGGAACAACGAAATTTGCGGACACGGTTTTTGGCGAGCGCGAGTTTTCGAATGACGAGATTGAAGATTTCGTCCTGCTGCGCTCGGGCAAGGGCGACGAGGAATTCGGGCAATCCATGTACCAACTGGGCGTCGTGGTGGACGACATGGACATGTGCGTCACCCACGTAATTCGTGGCGCCGATCATCTTTCCAATACGCCAAAGCAAGTGCTCCTGTACCGTGCGCTCGGTGCCTCTCCACCGGTTTTCGCGCACGTGCCGTTGATTTTGGGCGCGGATAAGTCGCGCCTTTCCAAGCGCCATGGCGCCACCGACGTGAACCTGTATCGCGGGGAGGGGTTTTTGCCCGAGGCGTTTCGCAATTTCCTGGCCTTGCTCGGCTGGTCTGCCGGCGGGGATGAAGAGTTTCTCCGGACCAAAGACTTGATTGAAAGGTTTTCGTTGGAAGGCGTGAGCCGAACCAATGCTGTTTTCGACCGTCCGAAACTCGAGTGGTTCAATACGCAGTATTTGCAGCGGCTGCCCATCGACGATTTGCTGCCCGAAGTGGAAAACGAATTAAAGCGCAGCGGCTTATGGAAGCCGGAATGGGTGGCCGGCGCCGCGCCGGCGCCGGACGGGCGCGATCACGCCTGGTTCTCGCGGGCCGTCGACTTGCTCCGGCCGCGGATTCGGCTGCTGCCGGATTTTTCCAGCTGGTCGCGCGCTTTTTTCAGCGATGAATTTACGCGTGATCCCGCCGCCAAAGAAAAATTCTGGAAAGATCCCAAGGTGCCGGAGTTGCTCGCGAAAACTGCCGACGTCCTCGCTGCTCTTACCGAATGGAATCATGACGCCTGCGATCACGCCACTCGAGCCGTTGCTGAAGCAGGCGGCGTTAAAGCCGGCCTGCTCATCAACGCGGTCCGCGTTGCCATCGTCGGCCAGGCCGTTGCGCCGCCGCTCTTCGACACGATGGTTGTCCTTGGCCAGCAGCGCGTGGTTCGCCGCCTGCAAGACGCAGTGGCTGGTTCTGCCAAAGCGTGACCGAAAAAAAGCGGGGCAACCTGCCCCGCCTCCTTCCCTCGGATGGTCTAAACGATCAGCTCATCAATAGCGATACGGATGGGCGTGACGCCACTCCCAATACTCGCTCTGCTGGTGTTCATTGAGGTCGGTCCACTCGCGGTAGGGCTTGCCGCGCTCTGCCCAATACTCCTGGTAGGCGCGGCTTTCGTCCGGGCCCCAGGCATGATAGTCGTGGTACCTCGTGTCATAGTAGCGAACGCGAGCGCAACCGGTAGCGATCATGGGAAAGATCATTGCCGCGGCGAACAAGAACGGTTTCACAAATCGTGGTATTGGCTGCATTTGCAATGCTCCTTTTTCTCGAGCTCCGAACGGGGCTGAGTTTCAAATGGGCATGCAACGTGCGTTCCCGGCTCGTTTTCCTCACATTAGATAAACCCCAAAACGAGAGAAAAGATGCACATGCGGTAGCTCGCTCAGATTTTTGAGCGACGAAGTACTAGGAAGGCTTTGCCGAGCAACGAACAATTTCTTGAAACCTGAGCGGCGGCCATCCCCTTCAAGCTACTTGGGAGAAAAAAGATCCTGGTGCGCGGGTTTTGCAGCCGAGGCGGATGCGGCAATGTTTACGGCCGCGTCGAGAGCAAGCGTGGTTGGAGGAAGGCAGAGTTCTGTGCTGCAGGCCTGGTAGCGCAGCTTCAGCGGAATGTGCTGTTCGCCCAAAGGAGCAGTGGCAAGCGCGTTGATTGGCAGTAGAAGAATCACTTTTCCCTGATAAACATTCAGTGGTTTCTTGGAGAATGTAAAGGTTTCGAGCTTTCCTTTGGGATAAATCACTTCATCCCCAGTGAAACCCGAAGGGAGCTGGGCCTTGAGATCGGTGGCGATGAGGTATTCTTCGGACTTTTCGCGCGCGTTGACGTGAAAGCCGGCGCGTATATTCATGACCACCGCGATTTGAAACGAGCCACCGCGACCGGCGGGCTCCATTGAGGCGTACACCTCCGGCTTCACCACCTCCTTTCCGGAAGGAACTTGCGAATTCGTCGCCGGCGCAAGAGAGCTGTACGCCG